>Ga0098054_1000511_pt1 | contig 23430 bp, 27 predicted proteins | sample 16_taG_FD_75048 | JGI IMG/M metagenome (GOLD analysis project Ga0098054, IMG submission 75048) | Marine viral communities from the Subarctic Pacific Ocean - 16_ETSP_OMZ_AT15313 metaG | ecosystem: Environmental > Aquatic > Marine > Oceanic | place: Pacific Ocean | collected 2015-01-18
GTTGACGAAAACCTTGAGGCAAACAATTTTTCTCCAGATTTAATTGTTGGATACAAGCCTTACGCTTGGCAGCTTCAGAACACTTTGGAGATCAAAGGATTTGCAGATTCGAAATTCACAAAATGCTTAAGGTACAATGAAATGTACGATGAGAAGTGGACGCTAAAAGAGATAAATGGATCAGCTGCGGATATTGTTGTTTGCCACCATAAGAATGACTGGGAAGATTGGAAAGATAGAAAATTCCACAAGCCAGTTCACTTTATAAATATCCCCCACTGCGCGGAGAGAACTATTTTTAAAGACTACGGGCTGCCCAAAACGCACGATGTTTTACTGGTGGGAGCTATTAATGTAAGGACTCAACTTGGCCAGCACTATCCATTGCGACAGAAAATGCTAGACGTACTCGGGGAAATGGCTGACGATTATAAGGTCGGCGTTTATCAACATCCAGGATATATATTAGGAGATGCTCATGAAAATCGCTCTGCCATAGAGTTTGCCAAGGCAATCAACTCTGCCAAGATATGCGTTACATGTTCTGGCGCCCCTAAAAGCAGGTTCGGTAAGTATGTAGAAATACCCGCCTGCAGAACGGCCATAGCCGCAGATATACCAGGCGAAGAGCAAGAAACTTTTAAAAAATTTGTAATTGAAATTAATACGGAAGATTCCAACAAAACAATAATTGAAAATCTTAAAAAATATTTAAACAATCAAGAAGAGCTCAAAAAGGTTACAGATAGAGGCTGGCTTTTGACAAAAAAATACACGCAAGACTGGTACGCCTCTGTTTTTATAAACAAAATAAATAAAATTTTACCATTATGAACTTATCAGAAGAGTTTTTCTTTAAAGGCTATACCACATTTTCGCTAAAAGATTCCCCCGTGAAGGAAAAATTCCTAGCCGCAACCTCCGCGGCTCACGACGGAGACTTTGATCAAGAAAAATTTTCCTGGAAAACCAAATACCACGGCACTGAAGACTTTAGGGAAAGTGTTTTCGATTATAATCCATCTTTTATTGATATATTATTCGATAATAATATACCAAATTTAATTAATGAAGCAACAAACGATAGAAGAGTAACTTTATCCCATGTTCAATTAAGAAGATCTTACCCAGGCAATAGCTACATGGACTGGCACAGAGACAATCATATTAAAAATGGCAAGCAGGTCGGGCCATTCCCCCCTTGCGCTAAGATCATTTTTTATCCATTTCGCGAAAGAGAAGACTGCTTAAGAGTTATACCTGGCAGTCATATCAGGTTTTTTGAAAGCAAAAAGCAAGACGCAGAAGTTAATTCAAATTTTCCGTCTAAAACAATAAAGGGATCTAATGACCATGTCACTTTTTTCGATACTTCAATTTGGCATGGCGCAATCAACGGGAGCAACCCAAAAGGCTCATTGAGATTAATATACGGATTTTCAAGCAAAAGTCAACATCTGACTAATTTTTCAGATAAACCCGTTCACGAAAGAATTAATAGTTATTATGAACAAAGACTCAAAGAGAAAAGTTAAGACATGCTTTATTGGCTTAGGCAAACGAGCTAAAATGTTCTATCTGCCAATTTTGCAGAAACTCAATGATCAATTTGACATAAATGGTTTTACAAAAAAAACCAACTCAAACGTAGAGCAAATTAAAGAACAGTACAATATTAGCTTCTTTGAGTCAGCCGAAGACATGATAAGAGAATGCAGTCCCGATTTAATCATTGTCTGTGTGCCCTCTGTAGAAATTCCGAAAATACTGAAAAGACTTGAGACAAGCAGCGTTGTCTTTTTTATTGACACTCCAGTTTACTGGGGAGATTTCACAGAAAGCCAATGCAAAGTTTTAACATCCGAACAGTGGCCATTTTTGCCTATTGAGCAATTTAAAAAAATACTAATTAACAGCGGGCAAATCGGCGAAGTTTTTTACGCAGAGAATGAAAGCAGGACTTTTGAATATCACGGCATTGCCCAATTAAGAAACTATTTTCACCCAAGTAAAAAAATATCTAAAATCACAGGCTCTGATTTATCAAGGCCAGGAGAGCATTGGCATTTCGGGCTAGTTAAATTTGCAGACAACTCGGGTTTCTTGTATAAATTCAGTTACTTTGTTAAGAAATCTGAAATCAGGCCTCATCAAGGATTAAAAGTATACTGCACAGAAGGTAGTATTATTTCTGGATGCTTAAACGAAAAAGGCAATGATTATGAAATTTTTAAAATCTCTAAAAATGAGGAAGACAAAGTAAAACATTATAACGCACGCGTCAAAAGAACGGACAGGAGGATAACGAATAAAGAGACCTCTTTCCACAGCGGAACAAACTATCAAGAGCTAGAGAGTATATCTTGCGACTTTGAAAACGGAAAGAAAATCTTATGGGAAAACCCCTTCGCAGGCCACGGCTTCAATGACCAAGAGATAGCGGTCGCCACTTTACTGCGCGACGCTGGGGAGGTGGCCCTCGATAGGACAAAAAAAGGCCTTTACCCAGCACAAAGATCACTTGAAGACTCCTCAATAGTCAATCAAATAAACACGGAAGCAAACAAGGCTTAAAATGGGACTAGGAGGTCACTTAACCTGGACGGCAGTTTCGTCAGCAATCTTTAAAAAGAAACAATGCCCGTCCCTGCCAATAGAAAATTGCTCTATATGCGACTTTAGCCCTATTTTCCTAAACAATAAGCATTTTACAACTGACCCCGATGATGAACACTTTCTCTTAAATTTAAGCGATCCAAATTTTCATTATCTAACAGACCACGGAAACAGGGTAACATTTACAACTGAAGACCACATCATTACCCACATTTGCAAAAAAATAGGACTGAATGATTTTGACTTAAAATGCCATTTGTTTTTAACGGAAACTGAGCGAAAAAAAACTCAGGACATAATTAAAGATCTGCCCGATAAATATATAACGATAGAGCCTCTTTCTAAAACAAGCTGGATGCAATCAAGAGAATACCCCTTTGAAAAATGGCAAAATGTTGTTAATAAATTAAACGAATACACCTTTGTTCAAATAGGAGTGCCAGGCGCTCAAAAACTTGAAAACACAATTTATCTTAACGGAAAACTATCCTTTAGGGAAACTGGGGCAATAATAGCAAGTTCAGAATTATTCACTTCAACTGAAGGAGGCTTAGGGCATTTGGCAAACGCTTTTAACACAGAATCAGTTTTAGTTTACACTAGCTACCAAAACCCCAAAATGACAAAATACCCAACGACACACGTAGTTGACATTGCTCTTTATAGAGATAAAATCTTAGGCTTTAAGAACCACGATCTATATGAAATAGAAAGAAACAGACACGATGAGTCTGAAATCATCAACACTATACTAGAAGTCTTATGAAGATTTATATCTCATTCAAGCCAACAGACAATCCCTACGGAGGGGGAAACCAATTTCTGAGGTCGCTTAAGAAAACCTTTAGCTCGCTAAACTGCTTGACCAACAGCGCCCCTGAAGCAGATATTATATTATACAATGGACACCATGAGATAGAGCAGACAGTTCGCCTTAAATCTAAATTTCCAGATAAAATTTTTGTCCACAGAATGGACGGATTACAAAAGCTATACAATAACCCCTCAGACAAAAGACAAGATCTTGCCATAACCTTCAACAAGCTAGCAACCGCTACCGTTTTTCAGAGCAATTGGGCAAAAGAAGAATTCGCTAAGGTTGACTTTGCCCCGTCAGAAAGCACGGTAATATATAATGCGTCAGACCCAGATATATTTAACACAAAATACACTAAAAAGCCTTCTCCAAAAACAAGGCTGCTGTGCACGAGTTGGTCAGAAAACATAAACAAAGGGTTTAATTTTTACAAGATTCTTGACGATTCGCTAGATTTTAATAAATTTGATTTTACTTTTATTGGAAACAAACCCGCGCAATTCGAATATAAAAATATTTTGTGCTTGCCTCCGATTGACACGCTGGGCATCTCATCGCGCTTGCGACAGGCTGATATTTTTGTGTCAGCCACAGTGAACGATTGTTGTTCTAACTCTATAATAGAAGCCTTATCTTGCGGCGTTCCAGTTTTAGCTAAAAACAGCGGAGGGAACCCAGAGCTCATAAAAAACGGAGGACTAACGTTTAACGATCTTAATGATTTTGTCTCACACTTAGACGAAATGTCCGAGAACTTAAAGCTGTTCACAGATAACGTTAAAATAAAAAATATCATTGACATCGCAAAGGACTATACAAACTATTTTAAATGCCTTTATTAAACATTAGCATAGACGATGTTTCACCGCATCCGCAATCATCAATTAAAGTTATTGACAGGTGTTATGAACTAATAGATTTATTCCCCGAGATTAAATTTACTTTATTTGTTCCGTCTGCCTATTGGAGAACCATGACTCAGGCCACAAAAAAGCCGCTGCATTTGCATAAACATCCAGATTTTTGCGACACAATCAGAAACTTAAACTCAAAAAATTTCGAGATAGGCTTTCATGGTCATTTACACGGCATTCCCAACGTAAGCAACAACGATGAAGTCGCATCCCTAGCATATAGAGACGCAGAAGATGTTTTTAGAAAAATGTTCAAGGAGACTATGCGCGCGAACTTATCAAACACCTTCAAGCCTATTTTTCGGCCACCAGCATGGAGAATGTCTGGACAGGCAATTTCTGCCGCAATAGATATGGGCATAGAAATATTAGCCTTGTCTGAAGAAGATTACGCAAAAAAAACCTACAAAAATCTAGACAAGCAAGAGTACACTGTTTACCAAACGTGCAATCCGCCTTTTAAACCTCTGGCAATTACAGAGAAAACAGAAATAGTTTATCACGCTTGCGAGTGGGACAAGAACTATTTAAGTAAAGAAAAAACACAAAACTTAATATCTTTTTTAAATGATAATAAAAACGTTAAGTTCGCGTTTATGGAGGACATGTTAAATGGGTAGATCAGACCCTTGTGTTTTTAGTTTCTATAAAAAACACATAAAACCCAAAGGAAGCGTCGCCCTACTAGGCTGGACTGATAACTCTCAATACGAAGGAGACCTGTACGACCTACAATTAAAAAATTGGGACATTAATTCAGACTGGTCTCTTAAGAAAAAATATGATACGATAATTTGCACTCGCACGGCATATTTTGCTAAAGACCCAGAATTGTTTATTAGCAAGTGTTATGACCACTTAAATGAAAGGGGGACGCTATATGCAGACTGGGGACTTGGAGACCATTGGAGATTCCCAGACTTCAAGGTCGGCTGGGTTAAAAACAACGAGCATGAATGGGCATATCAAGAAGGTAATTTTTTGTGGTCCACGGTCTGGTCGGATAAATTGCTAGACAACAAGGAAATCCAAACGTTTTCACAAGAGATAAAAGCGCTGGGGTATCATGACATTAAAAAAGCAATTAAAGAAGAAACACCCGAAGTCCTTAGCCTTGAATCAATTGGAAAATATTTTAACGTAGAGCATAATATATTACAATTAGGAGGGACTTTCGCCTGGGGCGCTAAGATTGAACAGATCAAGCCTCAATTATATATTTTAATTAGCGGTAAAAAAAATGAACTCAAATAAAAAAATAGCAGTTTTCATCGGTGATTACTTTTGGAGCAGCATACCATACGATGGTTTAAATTTATATCATGAATTAAAATCAGACTTTAATGTTGACTTGCTTATGTTCGAAAAAGATATTCGCCTGAATAAAGAATTCTCTGGCGATGAAAAATTCTTTTTTGAAAAATCTTATTTTACAGAAGCTAAAAACTTAAAAACGCTAAAAGATTGGTCAGAACTTTTTAATATTTCTAAAGATTATTCTTTGCTTTTATCCAGTACTCACATTGCGCCAAAAACTAGATACCCGCGTAACTTTAATTTACTACAATGCAAATGGGGAGCCTGGGATATCGGCGGAGTAGACCTGCTTGTTAACGCTAAGCCCGATTACTCTGTTCGACCAATTGCCCCAGACTACTTTTTTGTAAAAGGTGAAATTTGGAAACAATGGATTTATCAAATCAAAAAGAAAACAAAAGACAGTAAAGAGTTTGCGTTTTCGACGGGTTGCCCGCATTATGATTATTACCTAGAAGACGCACCTTTAAAATTTGGAAAACCCCTAGATAGAAAACAATTTATATCAAAATACCAATTAGATGCAGGTAAGAATTTTATTTTGGTTACGCCCTCAAATCCATCCGCAACAACACATAACGAGCAATTTGATCAGAATATGGAAGCTTTATCATTTCTAAACGACCAAGCTTCAAAAAACAATACTGAGGTCCTTTTAAAAACCTATCCTCATGACTATGTCTTTTACGAAGGACGAGAAGTCACAAATCCACAAATTTCATGCTGTACGGGTATTGATTGCCCTTGTCATTATACTGGAGTTTATCATAGAAGACTTCGCGTAGAGATGGACAAAAAACAACTTGAATGCACCGTGCCACATTATTCATTGATAAAAGAGCATTTTCCTAATATTAAAATCATTGACAGTCAAGATCATTTTTCAGCAGTTAAGTATTGTGAAAAAATATTCAATATAGCTGGTAGCTCAATAAGCTGGGAAACATACTTAACTAGCTCTAAAGCTTTTTCAATGAACTACTCAAATAAAACATACTTTAACAGTCTCAGTTACTTGCCTAATATAAATTTTCCAGACAAAGCCATGAACCACGAAATTGCCAAGGTTGAAGGGGTTTTTGATGAACCTATAGTAGACAAAAGCCGTTGTAATAACTTCATCTTAAAAGAATACTCATTGAAAAATATCAAAGACAGCTTAAAATATATTTTAAACAATGTCTAAAAAAGTAATAATTGTCGGTAACAGCCCGTCTATTTTATCACAGGAACTAGGTGAAACTGTAGATGCACACGATGTTGTTATAAGAATCAATAGATGCGTAACAAAAGGATACGAAAAACACATAGGAAAAAAAATAAACATATGGGCTACAACAAGTAATGAAAACGTAGATAACTTCATACCAGACGACTACAACAAACTAGACCATATATGGGCAAGGACTTGGAGATTGCTTAGCGACAAGCATACCAAGGTTTCCCAAAACCTAAACTTGCCCATAGAGCCTGAAATACCCAAGTATGCAATGTACAAAACCCCCCAGTTCAAAAAAAATACCTATTTTCAAGACTTAATCAAGGACCTAAAACATGAACCATGCACAGGACTGCTTACGATTTTAACTAGCACACTTTTTTACAAAGATATTAATTTACTTGGCTTTACTTTTTATACGGAGCAAAAAAATAAAGACGTATTTGGTTATTACAGGTCGTCAGAGCTAAACGCGGACGGAGAGCACGCAGAAGATTCACTTTGGCAAGAAAATAAAGACAGTGGATTTGCAAGTAAAGAAGAGGGGATTAGAAGACAAAAAGTTCTTGAAAATTTAATTAATGATGGCGCAGTAAAAATGCTAAACCCAAAAGAACTAGAAGGAATTGGATTATGAGCATTAAACATGGCAAAGTTTGGGGCGATACCGTAGAAATCAAAAAAACAGAAAGCTTTTCCCTACATAGGCTCTCTATAAAAAATGGAGGAGTTTGCAGTAAGCATAAACATGATTTTAAATTCAATGGATTTTTTATTGAAAAAGGGAAACTCTTGATAAGAACCTGGAAAAACGATCAGGGATTAATTGATGAGACAATCTTGACAGATTTCCAGTATACCGAAGTTGCGCCACTCGAATACCATCAATTCGAAGCTCTTGAAGATACTGTTTGTTATGAATTTTATTTTAACCATCCTATTTTTGAGGATATTACCAGAGAGAACCAGGGATTTTATAAAAAAGACTTTCAGGAAGATGACTAAAAACGACCGTAACATTTCAACTTGGACCCCCAAAGACTTTACTCCTAAAACTGTAACAACCGCAGTCAAAAAAAACATTGAAAGAAAAAGGCCTAGTATTGATGATGTTTTTAAAGTTGACGGAGTTCCGTTATTTAGCTGGGTTGAGCTAAACGTTAATGAGCTATGCAACAGAAAATGCGTGTTTTGTCCCAGGAGCGAAGATTATCTTAATCAAAATTTGCACATGGATATCTCTTTAGCGGAGTTAATCGCACAACAGCTTAGTGATTTACAATTTCAAGGGAGCGTTAATATTAGCGGCACAGGAGAGTCCCTACTAACGAAACATTTGCCTGGTATAGTTAAACAATTCGGAGACAGGGGCATTAGAATAGAAATTGTTACAAACGGAGACAAGCTAACTCCAAAAATTATTAACCGCTTATATGCAGCAGGATTAACTCAATTAGTAGTTAGCATGTATGACGGACCAGAACAAATAGAATATTTTAACAATCTGTTTGAAGAATGTGAAGTCAGCTCTGATTTATATACTTTAAGAGATAGATGGTACGATGAAAGCGAAGATTACGGCTTAATATATACCAATAGAGCTGGATCAATGGGTGAAAAACTTTCGTCTTCTGTTGTTCGCCCATGCTACTATCCACATTACGCTTTGTACATAGATTGGAATGGAGATATTTTATTATGCTGTCAAGATATGTACAACAGAACTGTGGTTTTCGGCAATGTTAAAGAACGCAAAATTATTGACATATGGAAAGACCAAAAGTTTGATAAATTCAGAAAAAAACTCAAGGCAGCAGACAGATCGCTATCACCTTGTAACAATTGCACAGCAAATGGCCTTGTTTTTGGCAAGAATCACGCAGCAGCATGGTAATCAAAAAAGCATACGGTTGTTACGTTGAAGACCAAGAAGGAAACAAGCTCATTGACACATCTATGGGTTCTGGAGCTCAAATTATTGGCCATAACAATAAGTTAATAAAAAAGATCGCTAAACAAGTAAAAAAGGGCACTATATATACAACACCTAACCTCCACACAGATAAAGTTAACTTTTATTTAAAGAAGCATATCAATCCAGATTTTCATGAAAAGTATATTTTTTGCAACAGCGGCACAGAAGCAAACATGAGAGCCATTCGCTTAGCTCGAGCTTATACAGGAAAAGAAAAAATAGCTCGCTTCCACGGAGGATGGCACGGAGGCTTAGATGGATTGATCGAGAGTAAAGGAGTGCCAATTGCAACGCAAAATTTAAACTTAACACTACCTTACAACAACAGCCAGTGCTTTAAGAAAATCACAAGCGACTTAGCCGCCGTAATAATAGAACCGACACAAGGCTCTAATCCAAGAGATGACATTGCTCCTTTTTTAAAAAATTTAGAAAACAAATGTCGCGAACAAGGCGTCTTACTAATACTCGACGAAGTAATGACTGGATTTAGGCTATCTGCACACGGAGGTCGCGGAGTTTTTGACGTTAACCCTGATATTATAACCTATGGAAAAGTTTTAGGCGGAGGATTCCCAATTGGTGCTTTAGGAGGCAAATCAAATATTATGAAAACGTCAGATGTATTTTATGGTGGAACTTTTTCAGCCAATCCCTTGACAATGTTTGCGGCAAAATCAATACTTAAAACAATTATTGATAATAAATATATTAAGTACTCTCAGTTAAACAATTTTGCCGAACGATTTAGAAACGAATTAAATCAGTTTTTTACAACACATAAAAAGTCAATAAGGGTCATTGGCTGCGGGGCCATTAACAGAATTATATTCACAGATAAATTTATTAAAAACAGGAAAGACAGAGATAGATTTGAAGATATAAATCTTCAACAAAAATTTTACAATAAATTAAAAGATAATGGAGTTTTTGTCAACACGAACGGAATTATACACTTTTCAATGAGCCACACCAGTAAAATAATTGACGATATAATTAAAGCAATCACAAAAAGTACATGAAAATTCTTTGCTTAACACCAATCAAACATCTACAAAAAGCCTACGAGCATCTAGAAACATTCGGGCAGGTTGCATACTACCCAGACTTGACAAAATCTGAAATTCAGAAGCTGGAGCTTGCTGAGTATGATGTTTTATTTTGCAACCCTAACAAACAAAACTTTTTACTCGATGAGCAAACTTTAAAAGGTTTTAAAGGAACAATATTAACTGCCAGTACAGGATTAAACCACATAGATTACGATTTTTGCAAAAAAAATAATATTGAAGTACTATCACATAAAAACGACCATGACGCCTTGTTAAAAAATTTACCATCAACGGCGGAACTTTCATTCGGCTTGATGCTGTCAATGCTAAGGCGAATCCCAAGCGCTTTTGCTGATGTAAAACAAGGCAATTGGTCTTATGACTCACACATGGGGCATCAATTACAAGGAAAGACAATAGGAATTATTGGCTACGGTCGTCTTGGCACAATGATGAACAAATATTGCGAGGCGTTCGGAATGAATACGATTCTACATGACCCACCAAAAGGAAAAAATAATTTAAAAAAAATACTAGACGATGCAGAAATTATCTCCTTGCATGTACACGCAAATCCAGAGACTACTAATATGATCAATGCGGACTTTTTAAACAAAACCAAAAAAAAATGCTACATCATAAACACCTCTAGGGGCGAAATAGTTAACGAAAAAGACGTAGTAGATTTTTTAGAATCTGGTCGCTTAAAAGGGTATGCAACAGACGTAATTACAGACGAATATGGAAACAGAAAAAATAGCCCAATACTACAGGGAGTAAAATCAGGCCTAAATATTCTGGTTACTCCGCATATTGGCGGAATGACATGGGAAGGCCAAACAAAAGCTTATAATTGGTCGATAGATAAGCTTAATAAATTGAAATAGCCATTTTTTTTTGGTATCATCTTACATGAAAACAATGGATAATAAAGATCATGTTTTAAATAAAATATTAACTACCGAGGTGCAGACGGACCCTTGGAGACACATGGTAATTGATGATTTGTTGCCCGAATTATTATACCAGGGAATCAAAAACGAAGTTAAAGAACACGAAAAAACAATGAGTGAGACAGAAGCTAAGAGAGGCTACGCGGTTACTATTAATAGGTCCGTTAACGTTTGGCCAGACCAAGAAACCAACCCAAACCTATATGAATATTATAAAATATTAACAGATCAAGATATTGAATTTGCTATTAAAAAACAAGTTAACATTAACGATTATCACGATAATAAACCCTCAAAAGACATGTGGTCTTCTTATGATATTCAAGAGCGCGGATTTACTTACGAAGTTCATGCTGATAGAGAGGAAAAAATACATACCCTTGTGCATTATTTAGCTGATCCTGGAGATGATGATACGCTGGGTACCACTTTATATTCACCAGACATTGAATCAAACAAACAACGTAGAACAGTTAAGCTTAACACTCAAAAAGATTACCTTAAAAGAGCTAAATATTTACCCAATAGCGCCATTTTATTTTCCCCGTGCGAAAAAAAAGGCCTTATAACAAACCACGCCATGTTTCACACGTCCCAGCAAACGAAATTCAGGAAAACATTACAAACGTTTTGGTTGAAAGAAGAACGGGACTGGACTAATCTACAGTGGTCTGCCATCAATTTAAATAGCAAATAAAATATTATGCCCCTTAATGATAAAAACGAATATATACAAAAAGCCAATCCCCCAAGACACAAAAGCGACTTAAAAGCTATAATAATAGGCAATAGCCCATCAATTTTAAAGTGGGAACATGGAAAAATAATAGACGGTTTTGATATAGTTATTAGAACTAATAGGTGCATCACAGAGGGGTATGAAAAAAATATAGGATCTAAAACAGACATATGGTCTACAAGTTCATATTATTTAGGCAAACCCCCAAAAGAAATTCGGTTTTTGCCCCCTAATTTAAGAGATTTAAAATCCATATGGTACAGAACCCCCAAAACTTACGAATCCTTTAAAAGATCACACCCCAATCTATTTAAACAAATAAAAAATAAAGACAATTACTATATTTTATGGAAAACAAAAGATTTTGCTGAGAATTTTAAAGAATTTATTTCTGACGACCCCGCCCCTATTCACTGCTGGGGACGCGACAATACGGGCGGCTTGTTAAAAAACAGTAAAGCAGATTTTGACACGGGCTTGTTAACTATTTTAACTAGCACTTTATTCTTTAACGATGTAACAATTCACGGTTTTGATTTTTTTACAGAGAGCGGTGGAGATGTTACCTGTTATTACAGAGAAAAAGAACTAGACGCAAGCGGATGCCACCCCGAAGACCAGGCATGGGAAAGAGCCAAGACATCTAGCAGCTATTATACACAGTTTATCAGCGATGAAGCTACTCTCGAAAGAAATCGAATCATTCAGAAATTAATTGAAAGAAAACAGGTAAAATTCTTAAATGATGAAAATAGAACACGAAAATAAAAAAATAAATATTCATTCAGATCAAAGCTACGACCAAATCTCATCATATTCACTAAATACGAGGTGTAATGCCTACCAAACAGATGAACCCGAAACGATAAAGTGGCTAAATTCGTTTGTTGAAAATTCTGTATTTTATGACATTGGTTCTAATGTTGGCGGTTACTCTTTTATAGCACATATGGCTAATGAAAATATAAAAATATATTCTTTTGAACCTAGTTTTATGAATTTTTATACGCAAATCAAAACATGCAAAGAGAATAATATATCCAATATATTCCCCATGAATGTAGCGATTAACGATAATAATAAATTTAATTATTTTAAATATTGCACCCTAGGCAACGGAGGAGACGGGTCTTTTAGTGATGACTTAAAAGATAAAATGTCAAACTCTAAGTTTAGCAATCCCTTCACATCTAAAAATTGCTCAACCCTAGAGGTCGGAATACTAGGAATTAGCTTAGACAGTTTAGTTTATGATTTTGATTTAGCTATTCCCAATTATCTAAAAATAGACGTAGACGGAAATGAATTATTAGTTTTAAAGGGAGCCAAAAAGTTACTAAACGAAAGCAAAGTTAAAGAAATTTTTATTGAAATAGACGACGACATATATCATAATAATGAAGTAGAAGCTTTTATCGAAAAATATTCTTTTACAATTGTTAAGAATATTAATGTCGGGACAAGGAAAAAGCCGATAAGAATGGTTTTATTTAAAAGATAAAGCTTTAAACAACCGCTTGCCTTGCTAATTTTATAGCAAATAGCTCGATATCACAAGGCCTAAAATAATGAAATATCAAAATACTCATGTTATCGCAATTATTCCCGCAAAGACGGATTCAACTAGATTGCCTAAAAAAAATCTTCAATCTATCTGCGGGAAGACATTGATCCAGCACAGTATAGAACATGCGCAACAATCTGAATACGTTCAATCTATTATTGTTTCAACAGAATCAGAAGATGTAAAAAAAATATGCGAACAATATGATAATATCTTAATTTCAGATCGCCCAGAACATCTGTTGAAAGATACAGAAGTGGCAGATGTTTATGTTGACGTATTCCAAAATTATTTAAACAAAGACTTGCCAACTACTCATATGGTCGCCTTACAACCAGACCACCCCGACAGAAAGAACAAGCTAGACGATTTGATTGATTATTTTATTGATAATAAATATGATGACTTAGTAACAGTTGACTCCACGGGCACCAGGAACGGATCAGTAAGAATCACTAAATCTGAATATGTAAAAAACGGCACGATGAGCAGGAGAGTCGGTTCATTTTTAGACGACTGCACAAACATCCACGACACGAACGACCTAAAACAAGCAGAAGATAACATAAGTGAACGAGTACATTAAATTACTACAAGACCAAGACAAGTTAAATATTTCAACTGATCAATCAAAAACCTTTGATTGGAAGCTTACAAAAATAGCTGGCCCATGCTCAGTCGAAGGTCCTGACATTATTGATATTGCCATTAAATTGAAATCCTTGGGCGCAAATGCATTGAGAGCTGGAGCGTACAAACCATGCACTTATCCAATATTAAAAGAAAGCCGCGGATGGAAAGAAGGCCTAAAAAGAGAAGGCTTAAGATTACTAATAGAAGCAAAAAAAGCTTCAGGACTGCCGATCGTCACAGAAGTTATGGACGCGAACATGATTGAAGAAGTTGGCGAAGTGGCAGATGTTTTTCAAATTGGCGCGAGAAACTTCCAAAATTATACATTACTAGACGCCCTAGGCAAATGCAACACACCAGTATTGCTTAAAAGAGGAACCTGGGGAACGATTGACGAAATATTAGGCGCATGTGAAAGAGTTCTTGTCGGAGGAAACGACAACATCGCTATCTGCCTAAGAGGCGTTACTGGAGCACCAAGCTACAGACACGTGTTTCCAACCATAAGATGGGCTCCAGATATAATGATGATTCCAGCACTAAAAGAACTAACGAACATCCCAGTGATATATGACCCAAGTCACTCCACTGGATACAGAAATTTTGTAGAACCAATTTCCAAGGCTGCAATTGCCGCTGGAGCAGACGGCTTAATTATCGAGTGTCACCCAAACCCAGACGACTCAATAAGCGACCCTGCTCAAGCTATAGAGTACAATCAATTAGAAAGAATTCTTAATACATATGAAAGATAACAAACAATTCGTTTTAAGAATGGTTTTGTACAAAAGATGAATAACATATCAGTAATAATCAGATGCAGAAACGAAGAACGCTGGATCGGACACTCTATCCAATCAACGGCAGATTTTTTTAATTCACCAGAAATTATAATAGTTGACGACAACTCAACCGATAATTCTAGAAGAGTTATTTCTACCTTTGATTATTTAGATATCAAAATGTTAAATATTGATTCAGATTATACGCCAGGCAAAGCTTTAAACATGGGAGTCAAAGAAGCTTCTCATGATATTATATTGATTTTATCAGCACATTGTGTTTTAACTTCTGTCGACTTTGACAAGATACAAAAGCTACTAGCAAACCACGCTGCAATATGGGGAAAACAAATTCCAATATGGAACGGCAAGAAAGTAAGCCGAAGATATATTTGGTCAAATTTCAAAGAAGAAGATCAAGTTAATTACTACGCGCCCGAAGAAGATAGACCCTTTTTACACAATGCGTTATGTTTTTATAAAAAAGATTTTTTGCTAAAAAACGAGTTTAATGAAAGACTATCTGGAAAAGAAGACAGGTATTGGGCGCGAGACGTTACAGAGGACGGTCATTCAATTTACTATGACTCCTCTTTTATCGCAGACCATCATTATACCGAAAACGGTGCAACATGGAAAGGAGTTGGATAACATGAAAAATAAAATAGGAATAATAGGCAAGGGCTTCGTAGGCAACGCAATATTTCAAGGCTTAAATCATTATTTTGAGCTAAAAGTGTATGACATTGACCCAAAAAGAGGTGCTCATTCATTTGAAGAAGCTATTTCCAGTGATGTAGTGTTTCTTTGTGTCCCCACCCCAATGCGCAAGGACACAGGCGAATGCGACCTCTCTTATATAGAGTCGGTTTTTGAAAAAGCCGAGCAAGCCTCGGCTTCTTGTGTCTTTGTGATTAAATCGACCGTGCCAGTCGGAACAACAAAAAGACTAAACGAAAAATATAAAAAAATTAAAACCATACATTCACCAGAATTTTTAACAGCAAGGACAGCTGCAACTGATTTTATTTGTCCATCAAGACACATTATAGGAGGCGACAAGGAAAATGGAACAGATACATTAAAAAAAATTTACGAAGAAAGATTTCCAGGAGTCCCGTGCCACACGATGACTAGCGACGAGTCAGAATTTGTAAAATATTTCGCTAACTGCTTTTTTGCAACAAAGGTTTCATTTTTCAACGAGATGTCCGTTTTTGCACAAGCCAGTGGACTAGACTGGGATAAAGTTATTCAAGGAGTTATGTCTGACGGAAGAATTGGCATAAGCCATTACCAAGTCCCTGGCTTTGACGGAAGCCTTGGCTTTGGAGGTACTTGTTTTCCAAAAGACATTAACGCACTAATAAAAAGCTTTGAAAAAATCGAGATAGACCCCATAATGTTAAAGGCGGCATGGAAAAGAAATCTTTCAGTTAGAGATAACAAAGACTGGGAACAATCGAAGTCAGCTGTTTCATAAATATGAAAATAACTAAATCTAAAAAGTTCGAAGATGTTTTAATCTTTGAGCATGAGCCCTTTCGCGACAACCGTGGCTTTTTCACAGAAGTCTACAACTCCTCAAAATCTCAAGATTTAAATTTTAATGAAACTTTTTATCAAGATAATTTTTCTGTTTCTCACAAAGGCGTTTTAAGGGGATTGCACTACCAATGGGATGGCCCGATGGGGAAATTGGTGACTGTTTTTTCGGGCTCGGTTTATGATGTTATAGTTGACGTCAGATTAGGCTCTTCGACCTACGGAGAATCCTATGGAATATTATTGACAGAAAATAATCATAAACAGCTTTGGGTTCCACCAGGCTATGCTCATGGATTTTTATCCCTAGAAAACAATACTAAAGTTGTTTATAAGTGCAGCGCCGTATATAATAAAGAAGGAGAAGGAGGAATCAGGCCAACGGAAGAATATCTATTCGAAAGGCACTGGAATCAATGGATTAAAGATAAATCTGAAATTATTATCTCTGACAAGGACAAAAACGCACAAACAATTAAGGAGTATGGTGAAGGTCCGAAATTTAGCTTATGAAGAAAATATTAATCACTGGTGGTGCTGGGTATATCGGAACCGTATTAACTAATCGCTTACTTGAGCGAGGATACGATCCCAAAATAGTTGACACTTTTTGGTACGGCAACTGTTTGCCAAAAGACGTAGAGGTAAAAGAAAAAAATATTCTTAGCTTAAAACAAGAAGAAGTGGAGCCCTTCGATGTGGTTATTTTTCTTGGCGGAGTCTCAAACGACCCAATGGCAGAATATAAACCCTCAATAAACTTTTCTGAAAACATGGCTAGCCCATCATACCTTGCTTACATTACCCGAAAGGCTGCGATAAAAACCAAAACTCAAAAAAGATTTATATACGCAAGTACTTGTAGCGTATACGGCTACACCTCAAACAACTTAATGTCCGAAAGCGACCCCATTCCTCCCCCCCATTTTCCGTATGGAATTTCTAAACTCTCTGGAGAGAGAGCTATAATGTCACTTGAGGACGAAAACTTTAAACCAATAGCTTTAAGAAAAGGAACGGTTGGAGGGTGGTCGCCAAGAATGAGATTTGATTTAGTGGTTAACGTCATGACCAAGAGCGCTTTGACCGATTCAACCATTGTCGTTAACAACCCAAGCCTATGGAGGCCCCTAGTTGACGTACGCGATGCAGCAGAAGCCTATGCTAGAGCAATAGAATCAAACATTAACATTACTGGAGCATACAACATTAGCTATGATAACTACACTATCGGCAGATTAGCCGACGAAATCAAAGAGGAGCTTCAAAACGCGGGGCGAAAAATTACAGTTAAAACGCTTTGGAAAGAAGATATGAGAAACTACAAAGTCTCCACTGAGAAAGCGAAAAAAGAATTAGATTTTGTTGCTAAGTTTTCACCCAGGGATTCGGTAAAACAAATTCTAGAAAACAAAGACACTATAGACATAAATGATAAAAAATATCAAAATTTAGAAGTTTTTAAGGAAATATTTAAATGAAAATATTATTAACTGGAGGATCAGGACTTCTTGGAGGAGAGCTTCAAAATATTGATGAGAATATATACGCTCCAACGAGTACTGAGATGAATATATTAAACATTGATCAGTGCGACAAAATTATCAATGAATACAGCCCCGACGTAGTTCTGCATGCGGCAGCTTTTATTTCTCCGCCTAGGTGCGACGCAAACCCAGAGGAGGCGAGAAATAACAACATAATCGGCACCGTTAACCTAGTAAACCTTTGTCAAAAAAAGAGCATAAAATTAGTATACATATCGACAGATTACGCCTTTGACGGAAAGCGCGGACAATATAACACAACAGACCCAGTAAACCCAATTAACATATATGCGATGACAAAAGTAGCAGGCGAGTTTGCGGTAAAAACTTATCTTAATTCTTTAATAATAAGGACTAGCTTCATTCCCAAAATCTTTCCTTATGAAAAAGCCTACATTGACCAGTATACCTCTAGGGACTATATAGATGTTATTGCCCCGCTAATTCTGAAAACCGCCAAATCAAAACAAACAGGAATTAGCCATGTCGGAACGAAAAGAAAAACCGTTTATGAGTTAGCTGAGTACCGAAGCCCAGAAGTTGGAAAGGTAAGCATTAAAGATGTAGGTTATAACGCACCACCTGATACGTCCTTAAAAGTTACATGCTAGACAAAATACAAGTCGGAATTGCCTGTGGGCACAATACACATTATTATGTTGATTTCCTCTTAAAGTCAATTAAGAAAACCATAAACAAAAACAGGAGCATTGAAATACTACTGGGCATAAACAAGCCGTCTTTCGATAGTCAATATGTTGTCGCCAGACATCAAAATAATTTTAAAATTAAAACCTATAATTGCATAACAGACGAAGTTGGTTCCCACAGCCCAGGTCACGGAAAATGCTTAAATTATCTTTTCGACAAAATGGACGCGAAGTTTGGGATGTTTATTGACGCAGACGTTGCATTTTTGGAAAAAGACTGGGATATCAAATTAATATCAAAACTTAAAGATAACTTTGTTGCAATAGGAGCCGATACCGAAGAAGCACATCATCATTATTATAATTTTCCCTTTATAATAATGATTCTTTTCTCTGTCGCCGAACTTAAAAAATCAAAAGCTTGTTTTTCTGCTAGCTTAGAGCCTTTAGTGTTAAACAAAAGCAACGCGAAATATTTCGGAAGAAAGCCAGGAGACAAAATTGCAAGAGACACGGCTTGGCAACTTTCTTACTTGGTTAAGAAGGCGGGCTATGATGGCATTGCTCTGCCAGTTTTAAGCCCAAGAATAGACAAGTCGCAAATAAAATTTATGACCGAAGATATGAGAGGAGAAGAACACCAGTTAGACGGAATTCCAATATTTACACACGTAGGAAGAAGCCATACCAGGGATTTTTTCAAGAGCCCAATAATTGCAAAATGGAAAAAGAGAGTTGAAGAATGGACTAAGGAATCATAGAATCACCAGATGAAACACTTAGTGACAGGCGGAGCAGGATTTATCGGCAGCAACTTAACGGAGAAATTGCTTGAAAACGGAGACGAGATTGTAATTGTTGATAATCTTTCTACTGGAACCAAAAGCCATGTAACAAAATTAATCAAGAAAGGCTCGACTACAAGTGCGAGCATGGTGAAATTTGTCAATTTAGACATAAGCGACAGAAGAAGCCGCTTAAGCCTGTGCGAAGCAATGGAAGGTGTTGATACAGTGTTCCACTGCGCGGCGCTTGCAAGAGTTCAGCCGTCAATTGAAAATCCGCAAAAGTACCATAAAGCAAATGTTGACGGAACTTTAAACTTGCTTTTGAGCGCGAAAGACAGCAATGTCCGCAGAGTGGTCTACAGCGCCTCCTCTTCCGCATATGGTGACCAGTCAGAAATGCCGCTACATGAATCGATGCCAACCGCCCCAATTAGCCCCTACGGTTTGCAGAAGCTAATCGGAGAGCAGTATTGTTTTGTCTTTTCGAAATGCTACGGCATAGAAACAGTTAGCCTCAGATATTTTAATGTTTACGGTGAAGGACAATCAGTCGGTGGCCCTTACTGCACTGCCGTGGGAATATTTTTAAAACAAAAACACGACGGCCAAAAACTCACTATAACAAACGACGGCAGCCAACGCAGAGACTTTACATATGTTCAAGATGTCGTACAAGCAAACATTCTAGCCTCACAAAGCGACAAAGTGGGAGCTGGAGAGGTTATTAATATTGGCAGGGGCAACAATTACTCTATTAACGAAATTGCAGAAATTATTGGCGGAGAAACTGAATTTATTGGCAACAGACTTGAGCCAAAAGAAACTTTAGCAGACATCTCGAGAGCTAAAGACCTTTTGAATTGGGAGCCAAAAACAGACATAAAAGACTGGTTAACCAACGCCTAAACGTGTAATATACCAACACTATGGCGCAAGTACAAATTAAAAAACTCCACGACGATTCCCATATACCCTCGAGAAACAGCGCTGGAGACGCAGGGTACGACCTATACGCAATAGGCCATGATGTTATCAAAGCTGGAGAAAGACAGCTCGTCCCCACGGGGATCAGTATAAGCATCCCCCGAGGCTATTACGGAAGAGTCGCTCCTCGTTCAGGATTAGCTCTTAGGGACGGAATAGACGTATTAGCTGGAGTAATCGACGCAGGATACCGAGGTGAAGTAGGAGTAATATTAATGAATTTTGGCGATAAAAATTTCGCATTCAGAAAAGGAGATCGAATCGCCCAATTAATTATAGAAAAATGCCACGAAGTTGAATGGCAAGAAGTTGACGAACTCAACGGAACGGCCAGGGGGGATGACGGCTTTGGGAGTTCTGGAGAATGAACTACAGCATAGTCACTTCATTCAATAAGAGACTGTATAATAATGAACACCAACATGTCGTTAAATCCGTTCAAGAAAAGTGTCCGAACGTAGATTTTTATGTTTACAATGAAAATTCATTTTTAAATGAAGATTTGCACATTGACGGGGCAACCAACCTAGATCTGTTCAAGCAAATTTCAGATTTAAAAAACTTTCTAGAAACCTCTAAATTCAAAGATTGTCACAAGATAGGCAAAAGAAATTCAAAGCAGTACTGGAAGGACCCAAACCAATACCTCTTAAACAACGACCATTGGAACAGAAATTCTATTTTTTGGTTTAGAAAAGTATGCGCTATTTATGACTGCGCGAAGATATGTAAAACGCCAATTATGATTTGGTTGGATTCTGATGTTTGTGTCGACAAGGGAGTTGATCAAGCTTTTTTAAACTTTGTGAGTAAATATGATTTTTGTGGTCATTTTAGAAAAAATTTCACAGGCTGGAGAGCTACTGATTCTGGCATTATGTCGTTCAATTTAAACAAAAACTGCAGGTTCTTCATAGAAAAGCTTATGGAGCACTTTTTGTCTGGCGAAGTTTTTAAGAACAAGCGGTGGGATGACGGATATATTTTTGATGTAATGATCTATAAGTGCAGAGATTGGCTAAAATGCTGCGGCCTCACTAAGATTTTTGGCTGCGATTTCAACCTAGACGAATACTTCTTTCACGATAAAGGTTATACAACTATGGCTGATTAATATCTTTTAAAAAATATATTAAAATATATTTTCGCACAATCGCATTTTCTTTTTGACTTCGGTAGAGTTTTGCTGTAATATACTGTACCTCTGCTTCACTAAGACCAGAATAAACAATTTTTAAAATAAATGGAACCTAAAACAACTGTCACTAATGGCCTCGATGAAATCGCAAATTTTACATTCACAAGCAAGTACGCACGCTACAGCGAAAAGCATAAACGCAGGGAAAGCTGGAAAGAGGCAATTACCAGAGTTGAAGAAATGCATGTCGAGAAGTACGACTTTCTAAGCGAAGAAGATAAACAAGAAATTAAATGGGCATTTGATTTAGTTAGAGACAAGCGCGCAGTTCCCTCTATGCGCTCAATGCAGTTCGGAGGCCCAGCAGTTACCGCCCACAATGCTCGAATGTTTAACTGCTCGTGCAGGCACATTGATTCAATCAGATCGTTCGCAGAATGCTTTTATCTATTACTCTGCGGCTGCGGGGTTGACTTTGGATTAACCAAAAAATACCTTAGCAGGCTCCCAGACTTAGTAGATGCAGACAGCAAAACGGGTATCGTTTTAACATATTCCGTTGAAGACAGCATTGAAGGGTGGTCAGACTCACTTGAAGCCCAGCTAAATTCTTATTTTAAAAATACAGCGTACAGCGGCAGAAAAATAGTTTTTGATTACAGCAAAATTCGCCGAAAAGGAGCTAAACTTAAGACGGGAGGAGGCAAAGCCCCAGGTTATAGCGGCCTCAAAAATGCACACATTAAGATTAAAAAACTTTTTGATCGCATTGTTGAAAAAAACAAGCAAACCAGAGTTAAACCAATTAATGCATACGATATACTAATGCATTGTTCAGACGCAGTGCTCAGCGGAGGAATCCGCAGGGCGGCGACTTCTGTTGTGTTTGATCATGATGACGAGGAAATGATGAACGCAAAAACAGGGAATTGGTTCGAGGAAAACCCGCAGAGAGCCCGAAGCAATAACTCTGTTTTGTTTTTACGTAAAAAAATAAAAGAAGAAGACTTCAAAAAGGTGCTTCAAAGCGCTCGAGAGTTTGGCGAGCCAGGTTTTATTTTTGCTGACCATGAAGATATGCTTTCAAACCCGTGCAGAGAGATAGGCTTTGTTCCCGTGACTAAAGACGGAAGATGTGGAGTGCAGTTCTGCAACCTAACATCCATCAATGGCGCAAAAATTCATTCAATAAAAGATTTTAGAGACGCGGCAAAAGCAGCCTCAATAATTGGAACGCTTCAAGCTGGTTATACGAATTTTCACTATTTAAGAAATACGACTAGAGAGCTCACAGAAGAGGAAGCTCTACTCGGAGTCTCCATAACAGGAATTATGGACAACCCTAAAGTTTTGTTAAACGCAAAAAACCAAAAAGAGTGCGCTCAAATTGCAGTAGACACCAATCAAGAATGGGCGAAAAAATTAGGCATAAACCCTGCAGCCAGAGTGACTTGCATTAAACCAGAAGGAACCTCTAGCCTTGTATTAGGCTCTGCCTCTGGAATCCACCCTCACCATAGCCGCAAATACTTGCGCAGAATTCAATGTAATAAAATTGACAATGTCTATCAATATTTTCGCTTGTTTAATGATAAGCATTGCGAGGAAAGCGTTTGGAGTGCAAACAAAACCGATGATGTCGTTACCTTTCCAATTGAAATCACAAACGGCGCATTAACTAAAAAAGATTTAGATGCCTTTAAGCATTTAGAATACATAAAATCAACACAACAAAACTGGGTTTTACCAGGAACAACTAAGCACAACAAGAAGAAAACAACCCACTCAGTTAGCTGTACAGTCCTAGTAAAAGAAGGCCAATGGGATGAAGTGGCAACATATCTTTACGAAAACAGAAATTATTTTGCGGCAGTTTCCTTATTGGCATCAACTGGAGACAAAGACTTTAAGCAAGCCCCAATGGAGGACATAACTACTGAAAAAGACGAGAAAATATTTAACAGATTATCGGACTCTCTATCCCCAGTAGATTATACGGTTCTAGAAGAAGCTACTGACGAGACAAGCTTACAGCAAGTTTTAGCTTGCGCTGGAGGAAATTGTGAGATAAATTAATGGGACATATTCCCCACTTAAAATGGAAATATTTCCCAATTTTTATTGTTGCTGATAAAAAAACAATAAACTCCCTTAAATCAGCGCATTTACATTTGGCACGGTTCTTGCAGTGTAATTA
>Ga0098054_1000515_pt1 | contig 23375 bp, 31 predicted proteins | sample 16_taG_FD_75048 | JGI IMG/M metagenome (GOLD analysis project Ga0098054, IMG submission 75048) | Marine viral communities from the Subarctic Pacific Ocean - 16_ETSP_OMZ_AT15313 metaG | ecosystem: Environmental > Aquatic > Marine > Oceanic | place: Pacific Ocean | collected 2015-01-18
ATACCTGTTTCAGAACCTATGTCATCATTTTCATTTGAATCAGTTAATTTAAAACGTGCACCTTTGTAGTCCACTTCTGCTAATAATACTTTCTTTTGACTTAAATCTTTAGATTCCATTTCGGTTTCTATGTTCTGAATCACACTACTTACTTTATTCATCTCTGATAAGTTGTTGTTAATATATAGTTCTGCACGCATATTTTGCAGTGCTGTTATAATTAAGTTTGTTTGCTCGTGAGTTAAATTCATTAGTATCTTCCTCCTTTTGCTAATTTTCTTAGCACATATTCTTTAGTTTCATCTTTTAATTGATCTACCCATTCCATAAGATATTTAAAATCATCTTCATCTAATGGGCCTTTTCTTGTGTTACATGATTTGCAAATTAATTGTAAATTATCTATTATTGAATCTCCACCTTTAGCAAGTGGTATAATATGATCACATACCATATTACGTAATGTCATTTTTCTGTCACAATATTTGCAACCATCGCCATATGAATTGTAAAACATGTCCCGAAGTTCTTCTATATTAATGTCAAATATAACATTGTTATCTTCGGATCGTTTCTTAAGGGAGGATTTGAGACTTTGCATTTTTCTCTGTAGCTTTTTATAAGCAATCTTCCAATAAGTACGATGATGAGGTTCTAATACCTCTTGAAATGCTTCTTTATCATACTTCATAATTATTAGGGCTTAGCGTAGGTGTTTAAACTCACTGTCCAATTTCTTGGAACAACCAAGCCCTGATAATTTATAATTAAAAGTTCGTAGCATACAAGTATTTAAACTTTATGTACGTTTTACTCTTTTAACTTTTGTTATGTCTATGCCAATTGGCATATCTTCTCCTGCATTAAATGCTGATATTGCTGCTTTTCTAGCTTTTACTTTATCTAGTTTCTCAACAATCTCAACTTTTTTAAAATCATCTGCTACTATATGGGGATCTACCATTACACTCCCAAAAGTTTCATATAATTTATATCTTGCAGTATTTGTTTCGTAAACACCATTATCATTTCCTACCTCTAAGATAACAGATGGTAATAATGTTTTGTTGAAGTAATCTTTTGTACGTTCAAGACCTTTTCTTCTTGACTTTAGTCTAGCAACTTCATCTTTCATATGTTCTATTTCAGCATCTATGATGTGTTCTCTTTTGCTAAGTTCAACCATAAAGTAATCTACATTATCAAGTTTAACTTTTACTTGTTTATGTAAATCTAATCTTGTTTCTTCAAGTTCTTTATGCTTATCTATATCTAAATCATTACTTTGTTCTAGATATTCTAGTTCTTGATTAACGTCAATTAATTCTCCAACTATTTCTTTAGTTGTTGCCATATTAGTCCTTTGCTATTGTAAAGTTTTTATTCAATATTTTGCTATGGTATTCTTCTTTCTTTTTTAATCTGAATGAAGGAGTCCATTCTAAATCTGCGTCAAATAAATCACCATCACTATTTTTATAGATGCTAACTTTCTTATCTGCTGAATCTGATGAACCTGTTATACCAATAACTTTTCTTGAAGCATTTTCTATAGCTCCACTACCTTTTGCTGCGTATAAATCCATTACTTGATTACGTGAATAATCTCTTGATACTTGTGATATCTGTATTATAATAATGTCTTCATTTACTGCTAAATTAGAAAGTGAGTGACTTATAAAATTAAGTTTCTCATACTCTCCTCTTTTATTGTAAGGTACGTCCACCAGGTCAATATAATCTATTACAACGCACTTAGGTTGTAATTGTTTAATTTTGTCCTGTATTTGGGGTATTGTGGGACTTATAGACTGCATTATGATGTGGCTTAACTCTTCTTTATGATAATCATATAGTTTTTTATAGTTAGACACTACCATATCTTTATCTGCATTTGCTACTATTTGCAAATTTCTTCTATGCATTACGAAACCTGACAGTTCTAATGATAAGAATAATGTAGGAATTTGAGCTTCTTTTGTAATTTGATCATGCTCTGCATTGTAACCCAGTACTATATTTTGTGCTAGTGCTGTTTTATTAGCACCTGTTGAACCAAATATAGTAACTAATTCACCTGGATATATTGTTGCATCCTTATTTGGAACTCCTAATAACTTTGCTAAGTCGATAGTTCTACCTGAAAAATCTGTTTCAAGTCTTTCGGCTAGCTCTGATTGAAGTTCTTCACTGTTCTTAACATCTACCAAATAATCTTTACGTTTAAAGTATATACAATTTGTTTTACAAAATTTAGCCATAAGCACATCTTTGCATCCATACTTGTATCCACCTCTATAAGTGTCTTCTACTTTTTTAATAATTATTTGGTTTTCTAATTGTCCATTATTCCATTCTAATAATGCTGCTTTAGCTGCATCACTAGGTATACCATGTCTAAAGAAATGTGATGCTATACGCATCATTGTATTATTTCTATTCCCTTCTTCAGGGCCATTTTTATACATAGTTTGCACACATGGAACAATATTGTCTGGCTCTACACTACTATCCATCACTCTTATTTGTGGAACATTAGTAATAATCTTATCTTCTAATTCACCATCTCCCCATTTAGGTTCTGTATTACCTTCTCTTGGGGCTTCTGCCCACAGTAATATTTCTTCTGGAGTTATGGTGTTAATAATAGATTGATCTAATATTACTTTATATAATCCTGATTTTTGATTTAGTGTATTTTCACATCTAAAAATAGCTGTTCTATTATATACTGACAAATCTATATCACTAAATAAATTATTCATTGTTTCTCTAACTATAAAAGGAAGATTTGTATCTCCTTGAGCATAATTAAATACTTCACCTGAAATAATTATATGATATCCAGTGCCACTAAAATATATGTCATATGAGCGTGAATGAACACCTAGTTCTTCTAACTCAAAAAGTATTCCTCTTGTTTTGTTAAGTGTGTGCTCATCTGTATTTTGTCCTTTATCTATATCGATAAGTATATCTTTAATATATCTTTTACCTAAAAAATCTTTCAATGTTCTTTTAAGTTTAAAATAATCTAAAGCTTCTTCATCGTATAGATAAACGCTTTTATATACAGCTCTTGACTGTCCGTGTTCTAATATTACATCTATTAATTGTTCTTCTTGAACAAGAAGCCCCCGTTGCCGAGGGCTCCCTATTGCGATCTCGTGATAAAGATTCATTAAAATGAAGTTTGAGTACCGCCAACTGTGGTGCTGGCTGTACTTGTAGTTCCTTCTGATGAACCATCTACATGCTCTACAATAAACTTGTTTGCTTTCATGTATTGTACATAACTCTCCAAGTCTTTACGACCAGCTGGATTGTTTTTTACAATTTTAGGACAAACTGTTGGATAAGCTTTATTCGCATTTTTATTCCATCTATTATAAGTAAAGATGTAATAATCGAGGTCTGAATCTTCGTCATAATTAGCCATAGTATGATTTAAGTTTAAATATCCTGCTACATCTTCTAGCATTTTATCATCTTCATCTACCCAAGCTCCTTTTGTGTTGACTCCACCTTTCCAACCTATAGCATCTGTAAAGTATAGGATTCTCTTTAATAAACTATTTTCTCCTTCGATGTTACCATTGCTATCTCTATCAAAACTGCCTAACAATGCATATTCAAAAGGATACTGTGAGTTATTATTCCTGAAAGATATACTAAGAAAAACTTCTAACTTATCATGGTCAGCTGATTTATCTACTATATCTGTTAATGCAACTTCCTGGAATCCAAACCATTTTGGTGTACCAGTATTTGCTGTTGTTTTTTGAGAACCTCTAAACGGCATATATGCTCCTATTCTTTTTCTTTGTACTTTAGTATTTCATTAATTACGCTGCTATAATTAAATGGAAGAGTTTTTTGGGCTAAAGGTTTTAGCCTACTTCCTACCGTTCGCTCATCATAAGCTTGGAAAGAAATATAAAATTCTCCATCATCTTTATCAGCCATTGCGTATCCTATTACATCTGCAGAAGCTGTTATTGCATAAGCTAACCCTCTGGGTAACTCTGGCCCTAACTGACTTTTGCCATCTGTAATTACTGTACTCTTAGCATGAGAAATTAACACTAAGTTTTTACCTAGTGATTTACACAAAGTTTGAAATCTTTTTATTATATCTAGATTTTTTTTCCTTGCTTGTGCCCAGTCAGCACCCCATGAAGAGCCTTCACCCATTGCTGCTTGACCTCTTTCATCACATACTTCTTGTTCTATCCATCTATTGATGTGATCAATTGTGTCAATAGCAATAGTGTCGTAAGGTAATTCTTTAAAATTATCTTTTAACCAGTGATACACTTCAACCATAGAATATACTTCCATAGGTTTACCAACTTCATCACCTGTTCTATGATAATATCCTCTGTCATCATTAGGTATAACCTCTATTTCAGGTTTGCCATTTTTTGTGACTTGTTTATTATCAAGCATTTTAGGTCTTGTTGGTGTATTAAGTGCAGTCACTGTGACTGTATTTGCTTCATTTACGAAGTCTGAACCTAAGTCAGTATCAATTAATAATACTCCTTCAGTTCCTTTATCGCTCCATTGACTAGCTGACGTTGTTTTACCCGTTTTGGGTTGCCCAATAAAATACCAGGTCAACCCAGTGGGTAAAGTCTGCCAATCAGTGGATACTTTACGAATTTTAATATCCATTTGTTTCTTTCTATTAGATTATCAGATGTTCTTTTCTAATTTGAAGAGGTGTTAAACCTATCCAAATATACGCATAGTACGCTTTTTTAGCAACAACATTAAAGACTTGATCTACTCCAAAGCCTCCAACTATTGATGCTGTAAAAATTGTATGTTTCATTGTGCAAGGTGCTTGTGGTATTTCGTGAGTGGGTAACCATGTATCTAAATACTTATCTGCTTTTTTAGTTACTGTTACTATTTCCATAGCCATTGCTCCCATGCGTAAATCTAAAAACAACTCTCTGTTATCTTGTTCTAACCATTTTTGATAAGCTGTTAATCTATCTTCCATATTATCTAAACAAACTATCATTTTAGGCAATGTTCCACTATCTTCATCGTATATATCGTCGTGAACAGTCATTTCTTCATTACTTGATTTATACATGTTAAAGATATTTTTAGCTATATGAACTTTTTGCTTACCTAATGCTCCTTGTGGATACATTGTTGTGCTTAAATTATGTTCTTCTAGCGAATCATCGTCCCAACCTGTTAGTTTTTTAAATCCCATAATGGATAGAAGAGGTACCAGCTGTGAGCCGATACCTCCTAATCCAACGATACCTATGTGATCTAACTTATCTTGAGGAATTAAATCCTTATTTCTTAAGAATCTAGTATCTGTATCCATTATAGCCTCCATAACCATATTCAGTATTCATAGAACTATCATCTACTAAATACATTATTTCAGTTATATCTAATCCCATTTTTTCTAATTCTAACTCTAAGTCAATATCAGAAAGTTTTCCTTCTGTATTTTTATCGATTAAAGCATTTATTTTTGTTTGTTCTTTTTTAGTTTTCTTAGCAATAATTCTATCTTTTCGCATTTTATTGAATAAAGCTGTACTATTTGGAACTGTATTATTAAATACATTCATCTGAGTTTTACTAGATTTAGGCTTTTCTTTTTCTATTTTATCAGCTATAGCAATCCATTCAGAATCAACATTAAATGTATTTACAATTTCTATGTTTTCTTCTTCTATTTCTTGCGTATGTACACATTTGTATTGATCTTTCCAACTAAATCCAAATGCATGCAATGCTTTTCCACTGCTAGCAACAACTAAACTACCATAGAAGTTTTTATCTGGTGCCATATCTTCTAATGTGTCTGTATCTGTTCCTGATAGAAATGCTCCCATAGTATTATGACTATGTATTAAACCAGTGTATGCTTTTTTAAGCTTTGGGAATTTGCGATATGTATCGCCTAGTATTTTAGCTAAGTCTTTAGCTTCCCATTCTGTAGCTGCATGACTACCTAAGTTTAATGGATGAAAATGTAAGATTGTCCATTGTGTTGGAAATCCATCATCATCTGTTTTTATTTCATACCAAGCTGGGCCTGACCATTCTAATTCTTTGAATTTAGTCAAAAAATAATGGTACTTGTTGTGTACTTTCTTTGGTATTCTTAATTTGCAATCCATCTATTATCTCCTTTTTGGCTTTATTAAGTGTTTGTATTACAATATTTGATTCTATTGAATACAAATTATTAACGAGGTTATTATATGTTTGTAAATACTGATCGTAATTAGTTGGCATTTTATCTTTTAACAAATCTATTGCTAACTCAGTTTTTCCACCTGCTTCTACTAATGGTCTAAAACCATACCAGAACATTCCTGATTTATCAAAATCTATTGCTGGTCTTTTTTTTTCTTTTGGTGGATTACTATTCCAATCTAAGTATCTATCTTTAGTCATTTTAAGTGTAAAGCTTTTTTTAATTTCTTCATTTATATACTTTACTACATTTTCTTCATTTACTTTTGATTTAGCCATATTATTAGTTATTCTTTTAACTCTTTCATATCGCCAACTCCATTCTTTACCTAAAGAATCTAAAGCTTCTGGATTACCTCCATAAACAAATCGTAAATGACTTCTAAACGAAGGTCTTGATAATACTTTTTTAGACATGACTAATTCATCACTTTTATTTTGTATTCTTATCTTTAAAGGTATTAAGTAATTGTTTACCATTCTTATTACTCTATTAACATGGTCAGGATCAAAAATCATTTCTTCATACATTTTATTAGCTGTGCAATCATCATAGATTCTTGTTCCTGCTTGTGCTGTCATTTGAATAATACGTTTTAAGCGACTTATATATGACCTTTCTTCTGCATTTATATGATTGCTTAACATGTATTTTATTGTTTTTTTTATTTTTATTGGTCTGTCTTTGTTTATTGTTCTTAATCCTTGCATTCTTAAAATAGGTCTTGCTGTGTCTATAATACTTCCTATAGAATTAGACCCTTGATAAGCTTCCCATTGACTATATATTACATTTAGTTCACTTAATTGAGGAACATTTGGTAATACACTTTCTCTTGCAAAAGATAAATTTGCTTGACAAATAGTAAATACTATAGATAAAAAATCTATTTTATCATAAGCAGTTATATTTTTATTACTTTTTATATTATCATAATAGTTTTTACAAAAAGTCTTAAAAGTTTCAAGCTTTATTTCTCCATAATTTTGCAGCATAGAATTATTAAACTTAGACAAAGGCACAACTTCACCATCATTAAAAGTTACTTTAATTTCTGGGCCACTTTCTAAATACCAAAATGGCGACCTTCTGTTCCATGTTAACATGTATTGATTTAATGTTTTAAAATACATTAAAGCATTTTTTGTTTTATAGAATCTTTGTAATCTAGTTTCGTAACCACCTAAACAAGGACTAGCATTTGATACGTGTGGATGCCAACCTGGTTTTTTATTATTATAACTAAATGAAGGTTCATCGTTGTTATTATCATTTGATGAGTTGTAAAACTTTAGTTTTAACATACTTTTTCCATCCATTTGAATATGAGCATATATTCTATCTAAAGTATGAAATTTTCTTGCTCTTAATCTAGGAATACCCATATTTAGCACAATTCCTATATCATCTGGATAATTTAAATCCTTAGCACGTGAATATCCATCAATACAAACTATTCCTAAAGTATTATTTGGTTCTTTTATAGTATTCCATAATAATTCTTCTGATTTATTGTATTCATCTTTATACTGTTTAAGTGTATCTTTTGCATTAAGATTAAACATTTTACGAACTAATTTTAAAACTCTGTCTTTATAGACTTCATTTGTATGATCTATTGGAATATCTCTACAATCTATTACTTTTGATAATTTAGTAGGAATAGAGCTTTTTATTGATACTTTGGTCATTGTATCTCCTATTATTGTTGAAGTTAATTAAATTAGTTAAAGTAAGAAAAGGGCAAGTAATATCAATAATTGGTTTCCAACTGTTCAATTACTTACCCTATATTTCTTACATGGTTAGGTTTATTTTGTTTTGATGATTACCGTAACTGGTTTATTACCAGACGATACTTTGCCAGGCTGAAATGATACTATATCACCATCGTGCAAAGTTTGTCCCTGTGTTCCAGGCTCTTCGTTAACAAATATAGATACATGATCCATTGACAATCCGAGTTCTCGTGCGACTGCTATTGGTGTATCCCCTTCCATCTCTTGTCCGTTACCGCCTAATGCAGTAGCTACGGCTGTGATTGATGCCATTTAGCACCTCCTGAGGTTTAGTGTTTCATGAAATTAGGCATTTTTACGTGGTCTACCAGGTTTTTTCTTAACTGGTATTTGCCTAGACCAAAAGTATACTTGACTTTTAAGTTTGTATACTAATTTTTTTAATCGTCTCATTGGAATAAAATATGCCGCACTTGCGACTATTAGACCCAATGCAAAGAATGCTGCAGCTATAAAAGCTTCAAATACAGTCATTTGACTTCTCCTTTTTTTTACTTTTTAAATAAACATTTTGAGTATCATATTTATACCACCACCAACCATTACCACTTTTAGCAAATAATTCAGCTCTATCTTTAAGATATTTCTTATTGTTAACATCACCTGTATAAGGCCATCTTAAACTATTCATTATTTGCCAATCATATATATTACCCATTATTCTCTTCCTACAAAATTATAACGATTGCTAAACTCTTGTTTAAACTCTACTGATCGTTTCATACGTTTTTCATATGTCTCCTTATCTCTTAATTCAGGATATTTAGCTTGTAGTTGTCTTCTTACTCTTGTAGCACTCTCGGTGTTAGTAAGCTTTCCTTCAATAAATGCATCAAAGAATTGGTTTAATGTATAATCATTTCCTTGATGTAATATTTCCATATCTTCAGTCCATAGTACCCACATTAAAACATTATCTGATCTTCTAGCGGAATGCATTCCATATCTTCCTAGTATTTTTTTAACTCTTTTTCTTATTTTTCCTACCATTGTTTATAAGTATCCTTTCTATTAATTCTTGTTTAAGTTTTCTGTTTTCTGTGCTAACCTTATGATATTCTACTAATAAAATATATTCTTCTATTAGTTCTTCACTGATTTCTAGAATCACATTTTTACTCCATTTTTAACGTTAAATTATAGCCGTGCAAGTTTCTAAAACTCTGTTAGCTTTATGCTTTCCTGTAACACGGCTCTGGTCAATTATAAAGAGCAAGGTAGCCTTACACCTATCTTACTTTAAGGTATCAAATCAAACCGTACTTACTAGTACTGTTTTATTAATTAGCACTTTTGCTCTTTAAAAGGTATGTGGTTACTCACCCTGACGCTTTCACCACAATAATTATTGCGAAGAATTGGTGCCAACCTCTGACTGCACTTTTTCATTGTCAGTACCTAATAAACTATTCGTATTTTTAACCACAACTCTCCTAGCTTTATGTGTTAGGCTAGGAGCTTTTATGTTAGTTAATTTGTTTACCAGGTTCTTCTTCGCAAATGCAGCATCTAAGCTTGATGCTTTAATTTGATTTTCTATGAATATGTCTGCTTTATCTTCCCAATAGTCACATTCATCACAGCATTCAGACATCAGTACCAGCTATTTGTTTTGCGAGTTTATCATATGCTGCTTTTTCTGCAGATGTTCTATTCTGCATTGCATCATGTATTGTTACTGTCTTTTTTTTGTAAGGCTTTGGGTTGGGCATAACGTATTTTTCTAACATTGCATCAATTAGATCTAGTTTTAGTTTATACTTAGCATCGATATTGATATCATTCTGCTTACCTTCGATGATATCATCTTGCATTTCACGCATTGATTTAACAATGTTAACTGTTTCACCTCTTAATGATGCTATATCTTTCTCTGATTCTTTATCAAAGTCAGAAGTTTTATATTCGAGGTTCTTTAGTTGAATTTGGATATTTTCGATATCCCATGCATTATCATAGTGTTTTTTTATTAACCATAAAACACTAAAAAATAAGGTTATTAGTATTATTAAATCCTGATACATTTTTATTTTCTCCTTTGTTGAGGGTTTCTAGTCCTGGTATTTCATTTATATCTTCAGGACTTAGTGATTCTTTTCCATATTTAAGACGTGCATCTCTTATTTTCAGCATGCGTTTAGTATGGCTTTTAGGTGGACTTCTATACTTCCATTTCTTTCTTTCAGGCATATCGCCTCCTTTGGCTTGGTGTTATTGAAATCATAAATCAGGCTGGTGCGTAGAGTCTAAGACCACACGAGCATTTAATTCTTTTATACTCTATGAAACCTGATTAAGCTGTGCAAATATATAAATGAAATGAACTTACGATAACACAGCTAGTTCTTTTGCATTGTCAGATGCTTGAGAAATATAAATATATAAAGTTAAAAAAACAAGTGTTAGGTAGCATTCGAATCACTCGATGCTTCTTTAGTGATACCAATTGACTTGTTAATTATTGTAGCGGGGGTAGGAATCGAACCTACGTGGGCTAGTTAATGAGACTAGATAGGATACCAATCCTCCACCGCTATATAAATATTAAATGATAGGCGTAATTAATCATCGTTACCTTACAATAACAAGCAGTATTGTATGAATTAAGCGAGTCACTGCTTAATACGGGTTGACTAAACTTAACGGTAGATTATTACACCATATCATTTAATTAAAATGTTTGGCCTATACTGGCCCGCCTATACTATATAGGTGCGCTTCCTATACATTATAGTTATTAAAACATTGGTAAAACCCTCCCGATTAAGGGAGGGCTTACGAATGTATGCTACTTTCAAAAGCTTACGGAATCACGAAGTGTTACGGGCTTGAAGAAAGCTTGCATGGAAGCAGGTAGTTCACGATCGACGTCTTCGTCGAACTCTTGAACTTCCCCAGTAAGCATGTAGTCTACATCAGGGATGTAGAGTAGCGTCTGGTTGTTGGCCAGGTACTGGTCAGCAATGCGTTTGACTTTCTCAGCTGTGATAACAGTTGGGAAATTGCGGTCAATCTGCAAGGTGGTGACTTTAAAGTTGTTAGTATACAGGGTCTTCCCTGTATCATCAACTTTAGCTACAAAGTCTTTGTAGCGTGAGTCAGCTTGCTTCGTGTTAGCAAAGCGTGCATCATCTACTACTTTAGTAGTAGTGTCAACGCTATGCGAATCGTTGGTTAGATCGTTAGGTCTAGGCATGATAATATATCCTTTAGGTTATGTTAGAAAGATTGCGAAGCAAAGGCTTCAGCTGAAGCCAGAAGGGGGAGAGCGAGCTAGGCGAGCTCAACTTGCGTTAAGCACACACGCAGAATTGAACGGCTAAGGGTACCCGTGCCGTGAAATTCAAGGGGGTGTAGCAACCTGTATATCTCGTAATCCCAATCTAGAATAATTTTTGGGAAAACGACCTATCTTGGATTAATGACTTGCACCTAAAATATTTTTTTAAAAAAATTTCAGAATACCCCTATCTCTGTATTTATCTTCACTTATCTGGAGTCTAGTAAACCAATGGATGATTATTGACATTGGGTAAAATTACTATATAAATTATAGCTTTTATATAGCGACATAAATCGTTAATTTAGCTTCCTAGACCTTTGATAAGCTTTTGGAATTAAAACTATGAATATAGATAATTATAAAACTAGAAAGAAGGGTAAGAAGACCACAATTGGTCTATCTACCCTTACGAAGTATGGCAATAAAGGCTCTAAGTCCCGTTATAAGAAGAGATACAGGGGTCAGGGTAAATAATGGAGAAAATGGTTGTCCAATTTTGATTTAAATGACTATATTAAGGGTGACAATTCTCTGGATTACCAGAAGTTGTACAAAAGTATGGAAAACATAACGGGTTTTGAATCTCAGAAGAGACGTGAACAACACTACAACTATGTCGTCGGGCTTTTTGAAAGCCGTAAGAATGGCGAACTACTGCAAAATGCAGAGACAGACGTGAATGATGATCCAATACCGTTTTAGAGGGGCCCCTCTTTATTTCCAAAGTGTGGAATGGGCTAGTAATAACAGTAAAAAGATAAGGGTAAGCGGATATGCCAGTACCAATGAACGTATTTGCAGAATACGGTGCGATTGGAATAATTGTCTCATTATTTGTAATGATGATAATGAATCTAATCAAAAGCCAGAAAACTCAAAATAATGATCTAGACGATATCAGAGTGCATATAACCAAGATAGAGGGAAATGTAGACAATATTGAAGGAATTGTATTAAAGATGTTAGACAGATGGAATAAGTCAGATGATACAGCTATGAGACATAGAGAAGCTATTGTCTCAGAGTTAAATGATGTTACTGATGATCTAAACTTTTTAAAAGGAAGAATCAATGGAGGAAGTAAGTAATGGTTAGTTTAAAACAAATGAAGAACCTTATCCAGGATGTATGTAGTAAAATGGGTGATAAGTTCGCTTCTGAAGATGCAGTTAATCTTGTTCTTGCAACGGGTATTGTAGAAAGCCGTTATGAATACATACGTCAAATGGGAGATGGGCCAGCGAGAAGCTTTTTCCAAGTAGAGGGTGCCAGTTGTGTAGATAACCTTGTTCACTATCTTAAGCATCGTTCGAAGCTAATGGCTAAGTGTGCAGAGGCTAGTGTAGTAGATATAAAGCATTGGCAAAATTTTGATGAAAAGAAATGGGAAGAAATACTTGAAAAGAATATAGCTGCAGGTATTGTACACTGTAGATTAAAGTATTGGAGAGTACCTAAAAAAATGCCTAGTAGTGTTGAAGGTAAAGCAAATTATTGGAAAAAATACTACAACACAGAGCTAGGAGCTGGCGATCCTGAGCATTTTGTTGAAGTTTATAATAAATATTTAAAATAAGGAGTCAGTAATGGCTAAAGAAAAAAAAGCAGCTAAGGCTGTAAAAAAAGTTGCAAAAAAAGTTGAAAAAGAAGCTCCTAAGGTAGTGCGTGGTGCATATACCCAACGAGGCAAGTAACTTTTATTTGTGAGATACGAAATAGTATCTAAAAAAGAATACCCAGTTTATTCACGAGAAGAAGCGGATGAACTGGGTTTGTCGTATAAACACCCTTTCTATGTAGAAAAAGGTGAGTATGGTATTTCTAGTGACCATGAAGTTGGTATATGTTTAGATAGGAAGATAATGACTTCTGGTGGAAGAATAACTATAAAAGTTAAGTATCCTTGGGGCCCATCATTTATAAGGTCTGATAGTGGAAAGGTTGTTTCTTTTGGGAGACCAAACAACTACGGACATCCAATAAGTTCTAGAAGAAATCAAAAAATTAAAGGAAGAGCTGATTTTAAAAAACTAGCTACTCTTATGGCACAACCAGGTATGACAACTAAAGATGCTATACGACTAGTCTTTGGAAATATCAAAGATACTAAGTTGTGGAATGTAAAAAAGAAAATTAAAACGGAGGTGTTTACTCAAATGACTAAAGAAGAATTGCAAAAGATAACTGAAGAGTTTCCTATAGGTCAACATGATACAGCAAAAGCTTTAGCTGCAATCCTAGATAAGTCTATGGATTATGATGATGATGGAAAGCCAGGTAAGGGGTATGATGCAAAAGCAGCTCTAGCTATTGCAGATAAATTAATGGATATGAATGAGATGAAAAGTAAAGGTAAAGTGGTGGTAACTCAGCAGTTAGAGGGTTCTACCGTAGAAACTACTTTAAAAGATATTCAAGAAAAAAAGAAAATGTTTAAAGCAACACAAACGGAGGTTACAGATGGGGTACAACAGAGACCAGTCGAAGAAGAAGAGCAATAAAAGTAAGAATAAAGGTAGAAAAAAAAGTGGATCAAGTAAAAAACCTTCCAAATATTGATTACGAAGCTACTTATGCTCTTGAAAAAGAGAAAGCAGAGTTTGAAAAGGATATGGGTTGGTTTGGAAAGTATTGTTTTCCAAAAGCATTAGCTAAAGATACGCCCCCCTTTCATAGAGATATATACAAAGAATTAAGGTCAGATGACACTAGACGTGTTTTAATAGCAGCTCCGAGGGGAACAGCTAAAAGCACAGTATGTTCACTTATCTTTCCTATGTATAAGATAGCATATAAAAAACCAGAAGATGATTTGTTTATGGTTATTGTGTCTGAGTCTCAAGCTCAATCTGTAAATTTCTTATCTAGAATTAAATACCACCTTGAACATAGTCAGAACTTTAAAGATATCTTTGGTGACTTTAGTTCTGCTACTGCTAGGAGATGGACAGGTGCTGATATTGTTTTAAAGAATGGTACACGTATAGTAGCAGTTGGTACTGGACAGAGAGTTCGTGGTTTTATAGAGGGAGATACGAGACCTAATGTTATTATTGTAGATGACTTTGAATCTGAGTTAAATGCATTTACACCAGAAGCTAGAACTAAAAATAGAAAATGGATGACAGAAGCAGTAATACCTTCTCTTTCAGACGAAGGAAGAATAGTTATGATTGGAACTGTTATATCTGAAGATTGTTTTTTGTATTGGGCTAAAGATAGTCCTGCTTGGGAAACATTATGGTATAGTATTTGGGATGAAGATGAAAAAAGTATTTGGCCTCAAAGATTTCCTAAAAAAAGAATATTAGAAATAAAAAGTGAGTTTGAAAGTGTAGGTAATATAAACGGATTCTATCAAGAGTATATGAATATTGCTCAATCTCCTGATGATGCACCATTTAAACCTGATTATATACATTTACATCATTATGACTTTGAAAGAATAAAAAACCAACCTTGTTTAGTAAGGAGTGTAGGAGATGAGAAGAAAATTATACCAGTCGAACTCTATACTGGAGTCGATCCTGCATCTAGTCTTAGTGCCCGTGCTGATTATTTTGTTATTGCTACCATTGCTATTGACGCTGATAATAATAAATACATTGTTGATATTTTTAGGAAAAGACTCGACCCTGCAAAACAACCTCAAAAAATTATTGAGGTCTATCAACAGTATCTTCCGAAAAGAATGAAGATAGAGACAGTTGCTTACCAAGAAGCTTTAAGGAGTGCAACTAGAGCTATAATGCTAGAAAAGAATTTATATATTCCTGGATTAGAAAAAGGCGTAAAGCCAAGAAATAGGAAAAGCGAACGATTACTGTCATTAGTCCCTGCATTTGCTAAAGGAGAGTTTTTCTTTAGGACTCAAGACTTAACAGCTCAGCAAGAGTTTCTATCTTACCCCAGAGGTAAGAATGATGATATAATGGATGCAATATGGACTGCACTTGAAGGAGCAAAGGCTTGTAGGGTTAAAAAGAAAGATTTTGACCCTAATGTAGACCTTGAAATAAAACGTAATAAAGTACTTGACTGGTTGACTATGTAATTTGTAATATTAAATGATGGCTAATGAATCAAAATCTACTAAATCTAGTAAGAAAGTAGTTCAAGAGACCCAAGACCTTTGGAAAACGTATTCGAAAAAGCGTGAAGTGTGGGCTAACCATGCTCAAGAAGACAAAGAGTTTAGATTGGGAAAACAATGGACTTCTGACCAGAAGCGTGTCCTAGAAGAACGAGGGCAAGCTGCTGTCGTTGTTAATAGAATACATCCAGCAGTAGAAGCTGCAAAAGCTTTAATAACTGCAAACAAACCTCAGTTTAGAGTATCCCCAAGAGAAGATAGTGATAATCAAGTAGCTCAAGCTATGAATGGATTGCTTGAGTATGTATGGCAAATATCAGAAGGTAACTCTGTAATGAGAAGAGTTGTAGATGACTATTATGTAACTGGCATTGGAGCAGCTTTAGTTTATATAGACCCAATGAAAGATATGGGTAAGGGTGAAGTTTGCATACATGATGTAGACCCACTTGATATTTATATAGATCCCAATTCTAGACATCCATTAGCAGATGATGCTGAAAATATTATTATATCTAGACTTTATACAAAAGATCAAGCTAAAGCTTTGTATCCAATGTACAAAAAAGCAATTAACAACGCAGAATCAGAAAACTTTTTAACTGATAGACCTGTTACTGGAAGAGAAGATGGCGGTGAGTCTACTTGGCCTGAATCTACAGAAACAATGACTATTGCTAATTTTGGTGATAGCGATGAGTATATAAGAGGGTATGAAAGATATTACTGTAAAATGATAGATTATTACAGAGTCTTTGAAAGTATGACATCTGAAGAAGATTTATTAAGTGAAGAAGAATTTAAAAAATATTTAGCACAGCCAGCTTGGATTATAGAAGGCAATGTTATAGTAGAACCTGAACAAGCTAAAGCTATGTTAGAACAATTACAACTTGCTTATCAACAGCAAGTTGAACAAGGACGACAAGAAGGAAGTGTAGTTCTCCCAAAAAAACCAGAAGTTGAGCAAATAACTTTTGCTGAGTTAGTAGAAAATGGGTCAATAGAAGTAGTTACTGTCCCAACTAAAAGAATAAAACAATGTGTAATTATGGGCGATAAACTTTTATATTCTCGTATCCTCCCAATTGATAAATATCCTCTAGTGTTCTTTATGAACCAACATACTCGTACACCCTATCCAATGTCAGATGTTCGTATGGTAAAAAGTATGCAGGAATATATTAATAAAACGAGAAGTCTAATTATCGCCCATGCTACCACAAGTACAAATACAAAAATTTTAATACCATCAGGTTCGGTAGATATGAGGGAGTTTGAGCAGAAATGGGCTCAGCCTGGAGTAGCCATCGAGGTTGATTTTGATCAAGGGCAGCCGACACCCGTGATGCCAACTCCCCTACCGAATGAATTGTATCAAAATGAAAATACAGCTAAAAATGACATAGACCACCAACTTGGTTTATATGAAATGACAATGGGTAACTCAGCAGTTGCTCCTCATACATATAAAGCTACAGTTGCTTTAGATGAGTTTGGTCAAAGAAAAATGAAAAGCAAATTAGCTGACATAGAATCGGGATTAACCAGATTAGGCCATGTTGTTATACCAATGATGCAACAACTTTATACTACTCAAAAAATGATTAGATTAATACAGCCTAATAATTCTATGACAGAATATGTAATTAATAAAAGATTGTACGATGACAAAACTGGTGAAATAAAAGTATTAAATGATATTACCGTAGGTAAGTATGATGTAGTAGTCGTAACTGGCTCAACAATGCCAACAAATAGAATGGCACAACTAGAAATGTACATGGATGCTTATGAAAAAGGAATTATTGATAAGCAAGAAGTATTAAAGAAAACAGAAGTCTTCGATATGGAAGGCGTAATGCAAAGAACAGATTTGATTCAACAGTTACAGCAGCAAATACAACAAGCTACTGAAACAATAGAACAAATGCAAGGTGACTTGCAAACAAGAGAGCGTGAAGTATATCACGCTAAAATGAAAGCCGAAATCGAAAAAACAAAGTCTGATTTGAAGGCAACGACAAATAAGGCTAAAATGTCTGGCACTCTTTTTGAGAAACGCCTAGATGACGCATTAGGACAAGTTAAAAAAGAAGTAGCAGAAGCTGCTTCACCAGGTTCACCTTCTTCAAGTCCTAAGAAGAAGCAACCTAAAAAATAGGAGATTATTATGGCTGAATTAGAAACAATGGATACCCCTCAAGTAGATACACCTGTCGTGGAAGAGCCACGTTCAGTTGAATTGCAAGATGAGGGCACATTAGTTGATGATGTCATATTCGGTGGAGAAAAAGGAAGTGTCTCGGAAGCCTTTGATGAGCCTCAAGAACAAGATGTAGAGCCTGTTTTAGCTCAAGAAGAACCTTCAGAAGTCGTTCAGCCTCAGGGTGATAACGACGAAGTTAGGTATCAGTACTGGCAGTCTCAAGCTGATAAAATGAAGAATGAACGTGATCAGTTACAAAGTCAATTTAATCAATTGGCTACGCAACAAGCACCTCAACCTAAACAGCAAGAGCCTGAAGCAGAACCTGAGCCTGAGTTCCCAGCTCCTCCAGAGAAGCCTGCAAAACCTTATAATTTTTCAATGGATGAAGCGATGGCTGATTCTCAATCTGAAAGTGCAAGATTTGTACAAGAAGAGCAATCATGGCGTGATGAAATGGATGAGTACAAGAACTTACAGTTCGAATACCAAATGGCTATGATGCAAGACGAGCGTGACAAATTAAAGCAAGAACGTCAGAATGATATACAACGTCGTGAAGCAGAGCAAGCTCAGACAGATCAAATGAATAATGTAAAAAATCAGATTATGAGTCAATATAAAGTTGACGCTAATACTGCTGAAGACTTTGTTCAAGTAATGTCTGACCCTAGCTCAATAAAACTTGAAAATCTTTGGAAATTATATTCACAAGATAAAGGAATAAGCACCCCTCAAGCTACTGCAGCTCCCTCAGCGGATTTTCAGCAAGTAAAAAGGGCACAGCAAGTTCCTCCATCAATGGGGGTAATGCCTTCTCAAAATAGACAAAATCAGGGTTCAATAGAAGACTCTGTTATGGATAGTATGATAACAGATTTTAATAAACAGAACCCATTTAACTAAACGGAAACTAAATGGAGTAAATTATGGCAGATCAATATAGCATATCCGCTGGTGGCGGAATGAATAGCTCATCGATTGATAATTCCAGACGGATGTTCAATTTCGGTGAAAGAGTTGCTGAACTCGCTCCTAAACAGTCTCCATTCTTTACATATTTGTCTAAAGTAGCCAAGAAACCTACAGATGATCCTGTTTTTAAGTTTTTAGAACAGCGTCATCAATGGCAACGTCGTAATTTTGAAGTTAAAACAGCAATGACTACCGCAGCACATGCTGGAAGTGATGCTAATTTCAATCTTACCAACTTGCAGGTTGATTGTCTATATGATAAATATGGCAGAGTCGTAACCACAGCAACACTTCCTAACTTCATTCTTGAAGGACAGATTGTTGTAATCGAATGTGAATACGATGCAAATGGTAGTGACGCAGGTGTTGGTTCAGAAACAGCAGCGAAAGCATATTATAAAATTAACGCAACTCCAGATGTAAGCAATGCTGCTTACGCTGAAATTGATGGTACTTTTATAAAAGTTGTTTACAAGCCTACATCTTCAGTCCAAGGAGAGATTACAGAGGCCTCAGGGTCTAAACTAATCTTTCGTGCCGATGGAAAAGCTCAGATTGTTGGTTCAGCGTTTGCTGAGGGAACAACTGACCCTGAAGGATGGAAAGACGAGTTCTATGATAGAGAAGGTTATACGCAGATTTTTAAAACTGCAATCTCTTTATTTAGTGGAACTTCATTAGCAACACGCTATCGTGGCGTGTCTAATGAGTACAAGCGAGTATGGCAAGAAAAGTTAATGGAACACAAAATGGACTTAGAGCATGCAATGATGTTTGGTATAGGTTCAGACGACTCAACAACAACAGGGCCAGTAAGACGCTCATGGGGTATTGTACCTTATACAGAAGCTTATGGTAAAATTAAGAATTTTACTTATTCTTCCTCGTCTTATGATGACTTTATTGATGCAATGGAAGATGTGTTCTCACCTGAATCAGGAAATAGTGGTAACAAGCTAGTTCTTGCTTCTCGTAAAGTACTTTCTTACTTTAACAAGCTTGGCGGAAGTTCTTTCTTAGGAAACACAATGGCACTTGGTCACACTGTTACAAGTAGCGGTGGATCAAATGGTTATGGTATGGACATACAGAACGTTAAAGGTTCTTTTGGACATAATGTAACTAAAGTAAATACTCTTTATGGGGATTTACATCTTGTCGAACAGCCTTTATTTAGAGGTATGTGGGAAGATTATGCTGTCATGGTAGACCTTAAGAATGTAGCTTATCGTCCATTAGCTGCTAATGGCACGTCGAGAGACACGCAAATTATCACTAATGTACAAAACAACAATGTTGACGGACGGAAAGATATTATCTTGACCGAAGCTGGTCTAGAAATTTCACTTCCTGAAACTCATACCTTGTTAAAGTTCGCATAATAGGTTAAGTTTAGGGGGGCGTAAAAACCCCCCTCTACTATAAATGCCTTACCCATTTAAGAAGAGGTTAGATATGACAATAGTAACAAGTAATGATATTGGTGGGCCCTGGAAATCGGGCAAAGAAGAAAACAATAACAATAGCCGTAGAAAGCAAGCCACCGATAATAAAAAATCTAAAGGTAAGAAAAAATGACAAGTGCAGTAGCAAAAGTTGTAATGTCAGCGATGAAAAAGAATAATCTAGCTATTATAAAAGCAATGGCTCAAAAGTCTAGAATGTCTCCTGGTAAATTAGTCTCTACAGCTAAAAAGGTATCTAGAAATACGCCTAAAACTAAACAAATGACAGCTAGAGAAAAAATGCTTAGGTCTAGAAAAGGACAGGATGCATAATGGCATTTGTTGATGAAGTAGGATATTATTCTGGTAGTACATCAGGAAAGAACTCTGAGATATCAAAGTTCTTAACTAATGGTGTAAAGTATATCATATCTGTTGTAGAAAAAGGGAATCCAGAATTACTACCTTTATTTGCTTCTGCTCAGACATTGTCTAATTCACCTACAACTCTTTCTTTAGCAACTAATTCTAGAATTATAGATGTAGTAAGAAAAACAGCTTCAAATGGAGAAGACTTGAAATGTAGTCCAATAAATGCAGCCTTCAGAAGTAATGCTGCTAATACTGATAGCATATATTATGCCAGTAAAAATTCTCCAGTTTATTATATTAGTAATGCAGTTTTACATGTATTACCGCTTCCAGATGCTAATGAAACAGCAACTGTAAGCATAGTATTACCAGATACTGCAGTCGATCATAATGACACAACTATATCAAACTTCCCCTCTGAGATGTATCATGGGGTAATTTTATATGCAGCAGCTCAGTTACTACATCATAAAATGTCAGCTTTGAATGCTAAGCTTCCTACTGATCTAGATGCAGACACAACTTCTTTTAATAAGATTGCTGATATAGCTGGAAGTATATCATTAATATCTTTACCAACCTTTGCTAACGCAAGTAAAAGCTTGCCAAGTACTATAAGTATAGCTTCTAGTTTGCCTGCTGATTATGCAATATCTACAAGCTTACCTACTTTAAGTATTAGTACTGGACACAATGCTGAGTATTTAGATGCGTTAGCTTCTGCAAAAGCACTTATAGATGTTGATATGACAGACGATGATGGAGGGGTTGCCCAGTCAGCTGCGTATTGGTTAGCTGATGAAGATGAAGAAATGACTCAAGCTACCTTAGCCACTGCAGCTCAAGAATTACAAAGAGCATCTAGTTATCTTGCTAAATTTCAAGCAGATATTAATAAAGAAGCTCAACAGTTTACTGTTGATATGCAGAAATATCAAGCTGAAATAGCTGAAGAGCAAGCTAAATTAAACTTAGCTGCAGAAAAAGTACAATCAGAGTTAGCTGTTGATTCTACAATAGCTTCTACTGATGTAGCAATATATCAAGCAGAAATGCAAAGAGAACAAACAAGATTTAATGCAGAGATAACAAAATACCAAGCAGATGTTCAAGGTAAAATGGAATCTTTAAATTATGAATTACAAGAATGGAATGCTAATCTACAAAAAAAGATTAGTCTTTATACAACTGTCATTGGTAAATTAACCACAGATTACCAATGGCTACAAGGACAATACCAAGTTGTAAAATCAGAGTTTTCTGAATTTATGGCTCCTTATGTAACTGCAGGTACTTTAGATAGCACTATAGAGGGAGTTAGGAAATGAAACTTAAAGAAATGGTTGAACTAGTACAACAACATCATCCAGAACTTGGAGTTACTGAAATAGTTAAGATGCTTAATATAGCACAAGCTGAATATAGTTCACGAACAAGAATGCTTGAAAAAGCCACACAATTCGACTTAGCAACAGATCAAAGATATTATGCTTTAGACGATTCAATTCTTGAAATAAAATCAGTTGATATGGAAAGTGCAGATAGTTCATCTGATCATGTTAATATACCTAAGTTAATTGGTAGACCTCATAGAAGGGACTTAACATAGTGGCTGGTACTTATGTAGATAATTGGAAAGGTGCTCACTCTACTACTCAATGGGTATGGTGGACAGAAAGAGATGCTATAGGTATTGCTAAATACAATCCTAGTAATGAGAAATTTGTTTCAGCATCTGCCGATGAGAATGATAAAAAGATTACTTTATTTTATTATAAGAAAGCAAGTGATTTTGCAGAGCCGTCTAGTAATGATTTTTCTTGGACAGCAACTAGTGAATTATCATCTCAATTCCATGATTATATTGTATCTAAAGCTATAGCTCTTGGCTATGAAAGAAAGCCAGACCAGTTACAGCTTGCTATGTATTTTCATGAAAAATTTGAAAAAGGAATAAAAGAAGGACGAGCTTATGCGTATAGAGCTAGAGCTGGTACAGTTAAATATATAAAGTCAGTAGACTTTTAAGGAGAAGTTATGGCAGATAAAAAGGGATGGTATCCAGGAAAAATACTAGGTGGATTAATAGGAAAAGTAAAAGAGCATCACGGAAAATTTAAAGAAGATGGAGAATATGGATTAAAATCAGGTGACTGGCAAGCTCAAAGAGCTTTTGAAGATGCTTCTGGAGCAGCTAATGAAGGTGGTGTTGGAGCTGGAAATCCTGCAATGGAAGAAATATCTAGGTCTGCAAGCACTGGACGTGCAAGACAAATGTCTCAAGATTTTGATCCTTCTGATCCTGATTCAGTTTTAAGAATGCAACAAATGCTAAATAGAGGTGGTTATACAGATAGATACGGAAATGCTTTAGAGGAAGATGGGAAAATGGGGGAGTTAACTACTGGAGCTATGAGAAAAATGCAAGGCGATAGGAATCCAGAAGCAGCTTTTGAGGCTAGAGGAAGACTTGGCATTGCTGGTGATATACAGGATGCTGAATCAGCTAGATTAAATTTAAGAGGAGCAGCACCTGTAACTAAACCTGGAGGAAGTCCTATAATAAGTAACCCAGATATGATACCTCCTTCAAGTGGAGAAAAATCTGGTGGTGGAATTATAGATTGGATGAAAAAAATGGGCATGATAAAGTCAATAGAAACTGGAGGGAGAGGTAGTGGAACAAATAGATTTGGAACTCCTCAAGGTGGAAGATTTACAAGGTATGGTACAGGACCTGAATAATGGCAATAAATACCAGAGCATATGATTGGTCAACGAATAATTTCGGACTTGCGGAATGGGATGATATCTCTTGGTCATTTAGTGACCTTGGTGCGAATCAATTCTTCGACTCCTATGTTGCTGATAATTTTACGCCTAAAGATTCTCCTGATGATTTTAGCTATACAGCAGTATCTGCTGCATCAGCTCCTTCGTTAAGTGGAGTGTCTGCTG
>Ga0098054_1000520_pt1 | contig 23255 bp, 19 predicted proteins | sample 16_taG_FD_75048 | JGI IMG/M metagenome (GOLD analysis project Ga0098054, IMG submission 75048) | Marine viral communities from the Subarctic Pacific Ocean - 16_ETSP_OMZ_AT15313 metaG | ecosystem: Environmental > Aquatic > Marine > Oceanic | place: Pacific Ocean | collected 2015-01-18
CACGATTTCAACGACTACGCAGTCGGCCAGCGCCACGACCTGCCAATCATCAATATCTTTAACCACGATGCCCAGCTCAACGACCAGGTGCCGGAAACCTATCGCGGCCTCGACCGCTTTGAGGCCCGCAAGCGCATCGTCGCTGACCTGGAGGCTCTCGGACTACTGGAAAAGGTCGATGACCACAAACTGAAAGTACCACGGGGCGACCGCTCCGGGGTGGTGATCGAACCCTACCTCACCGACCAGTGGTACGTAAAAGCCGCACCATTGGCGGAAAAGGCCATTGATGCCGTGGAAGGCGGCAGTATCCAGTTCGTGCCCAAACAGTACGAGAACATGTACTTCTCCTGGATGCGCGATATTCAGGACTGGTGCATTTCCCGGCAATTGTGGTGGGGCCACCGCATTCCCGCCTGGTATGACGATCAGGGCAATGTTTACGTGGGCCGCAGCGAAGAAGACGTGCGCGAACGTCACAATCTCGGCGAGACTGTCCTGAAACAGGACGAGGATGTACTGGACACCTGGTTCTCTTCCGGCCTGTGGACCTTTGGCACCCTGGGCTGGCCCAATGCCGATAACGACCCGAATGTCGCCGAACTCCTGAGGACTTTCCACCCCAGCAGTGTGCTGGTCACCGGCTTCGACATCATCTTCTTCTGGGTGGCCAGAATGATCATGATGACCCTGTATTTCATGAAGGAAGTACCGTTTCACACGGTCTATGTGCACGGTCTGGTGCGCGACAGCCACGGCCAGAAAATGTCCAAGTCCAAGGGCAACGTGCTCGACCCCATCGACCTGATCGACGGCATTGACCTTGAATCGCTGGTGAAGAAGCGCACGGCCGGGCTGATGCGCCCGAAAGACGCCGCCAAGATCGAAAAACAGACCCGCAAGGAATTCCCGGACGGCATCGCCCCCTACGGCACAGACGCCCTGCGCTTCACCTACTATTCGTTGGCCTCCACCGGGCGGGATATCAATTTCGATGTGGGCCGGATTGAAGGCTTCCGCAATTTCTGCAATAAAATGTGGAATGCCGCCCGCTATGTACTGATGAATACCGAGGATCAGGACTGCGGTCAGGACAACAGCACTGACTATCAGCTGAGCCTGGCGGATCGCTGGATCATCGGTCGCTTGCAGCAGGCCGAGAAGGCCGTTACAGAGGCCATCGACCATTACCGGCTCGATCTGGCGTCACAGGCTGTCTACGAATTTTTCTGGAACGAGTACTGCGACTGGTATCTGGAACTATCGAAGCCGGTATTGTGGGACGACGACGCTGCGCCGGCCCTGAAAAAAGGCACCCGTCGCACTTTGGTGAGGGTACTGGAAGCCACCTTGCGGCTGGCTCACCCGCTGATGCCTTTCATTACCGAAGAAATCTGGCAGCAAATCAAAGGGCTGGCAGGCGCCAAAGGCGACACCATCATGCTGCAGCCCTATCCCGAAGCCGACCACAGTCGCATCGACGAAACTGCCATCGCAGATATCGAATGGCTGAAGAGGGTAATCATCGGTATCCGCAACATCCGCGGTGAAATGAATATCACACCGGCAAAACATCTGCCCATTTATTTCAACAATGGTGGCACCGATGACTTGCGCAAATTAAACGACAACCGCCAGTTTCTCGCCAAATTGGCAAATCTCGAATCCATCACCTGGCTGGAGCCGGGGGAGGAGGCACCCATGTCGGCTACAGCGTTAGTGGGCAGCATGGAAATTCTGGTACCCATGGCAGGACTGATCGACAAGGACGCCGAACTCGCGAGACTCAACAAGGAAATTGACAAACTGCAGAAGGAACTGGAAAAAGTACAGAATAAACTCGGCAATGAAAACTTCGTCGGCAAAGCACCGGCCGAGGTCGTTGCCAAAGAGCGGGAAAGAATGGCGGACATGGAAGCCACACTGGGGAAACTCTCACAGCAGTGCACCACCATCAAAGCACTCTGAAGCCCTCTACCCTCAACTGTTGCCTCAGGTATTCACCGGATCAGTGGCCACCACCGGTGAATCCTGACGGGTTTCACTTTCCATGTTCGATGACAGCCGGTTCGCCATGACCACACTGTTTTTTCCCCGACGCTTGGCCTCATACATGGCAGCATCCGCAGATTTCAATAAAGCGGATAAAGGGACATCCTGTTGCTGGGCAGCCACACCAAGACTCATGGTCAACTCAATCGACTTGCCGTCCACCAGAATTTTACTGGTCGCCACGCAGTCACGAACCTTCTCTGCCAGCACTTCGGCACCCATGGCATCAGTATCTGCCAGCAACAACAAAAACTCCTCACCACCCCAGCGAGCGGCGAGATCATCTGCCCGAGCCAAACTGCTGATAAGTTTACCCACGGTCGACAACACCCGATCCCCGACGTCATGGCCATACCGGTCATTAATCTGCTTGAAATCGTCCATATCGCCAAGAATCACGGCATAACTGCCCTCTCCCTGGCTGCTGCGTTGCTCCTGCTTGCCCAGATACTCCCTCAGGCCTCGTCGGTTGGCCAGGCCGGTCAATTCATCCGTACAGGCCTGTATATCAAGCTCCCGCCAGGTGGCCTGCAATCTTTGTCGGGTCTGGTGACGGATATACTCCACTGAAAAGGAAATCCAGGCCAGTATCAGGTAGGCAGCCCAGAACCGAAACAGAATCGCTGTCGAATGGGGAGACGAATAGAATGTGGATGGCCAAAACAGCAGCCATGTGGTGCCACTGATCAGAAGCAACACCAGAATTGAACCCCGCTGGTAGCCGAGCAGGTGAAAAAACAGCGGTAACATCACCAGACACCAGAGCAGTCCGGACCACTCTACGTCTTCAACCAATAACCAGAAAAAATGTAAAAAGACCATGATAATCAGGGTCAACCGGAGTATGACGACGGTCAGCCGAACACTGGTGCCGCCTTTGTTGAGCAACAGGATATAGAAGAAGGTGATGATCAATCCGGCTGCCAGGGTAACCAGATTTGTCCAGACCGGACCCAGGTCTACATAGATGTCCCAGAGCGACAGGGCCGTCATCACCAGTCCGCCGGTGAGCATCAGAATACCGATAATTACTGACTGCCACTGGGCTTCCGCGACGGCCGCAGCACGCTGCGGGGCGCGATTGGTTTTATCGCACCAGTCCAGCTTTTCTCGATAGCCTGACTTCCCCGCCATAACCCGTTGCTCTCCTTGAACATACACCCATTTAAAAAAACGGATGTCACGGTATTATTGATCGCACTCAAAACACTTCCGACTATTGATATGATAGCGGTTTATTCAAAGTGTCATTCACGCTCACCCCCGCTGGCAACGTCTCCTGGGGGTCGTACACTGGCAAGGGTGACGCAAGGAACCCGAAAACTACTCAGGACGCATATGAGGGAACAGTAACACATCCCTGATCGAAGGCGAGTCTGTGAGCAGCATCACCAGACGATCAATACCGATTCCTTCACCAGCAGTGGGTGGCAGACCGTACTCGAGTGCACGAATATAATCTGCATCATAATGCATTGCCTCGTCATCCCCAGCCTCTTTTTCTGCCACTTGGGCACGAAAACGCGCCGCCTGGTCTTCTGCATCGTTCAGCTCGGAAAAACCATTGGCGATCTCACGACCGCCGACGAAAAATTCAAAACGCTCGGTGACAAAGGGGTTCCGGTCACTGCGACGGGCCAGTGGCGACACCTCGGTGGGATACTCGGTGATAAAGGTCGGCTGATCGAGGCGGTGCTCCACGGTCTTCTCGAAAATCTCGATTTGCACCTTGCCCAGTCCCCAGCTGTCCTTGAGGGGAATATCGAGATGCTCAGCGAGTTCCCTGGCGCCTTCCGGGTCGGAGAGTGCCGCTGCACTGACATCCGGATTGAAGTGGAGAATGGCATCGAACACCGACAGGCGACGGAAAGGCTTGGCAAAGTCGTAACGGGTTTCCTGCAACACCTCGCCCTCGGCGTTTTTAACCGTACTGACAACTTCGGTACTACCGAGCACCTCGACAGCCAGACTGCGCAGCATATCTTCGGTCAGATCCATGAGATCGTGATAATCCGCATAGGCCTGATAGAACTCCAGCATCGTGAATTCAGGGTTGTGACGGGTCGAGAGTCCCTCGTTGCGGAAGTTGCGATTAATCTCGTAAACCCGCTCAAAACCGCCAACCACCAGCCGTTTGAGATACAACTCGGGAGCGATCCGCAGATACATATCAATGTCGAGCGCATTGTGGTGTGTGACAAACGGTTTGGCCGTAGCACCGCCGGGAATCACCTGCAGCATGGGGGTTTCCACCTCCATAAACGCCCGGTTGTTGAGGTAGCGACGAATAAAATCAATCACGCTCGAGCGGATGCGGAACAGTTCGCGGATCTCCGGATTGACGATCAGATCCACATAGCGCTGGCGATAACGCAGCTCCTGGTCGGCGAGACCATGGTACTTGTCAGGCAGTGGTCGCAACGCCTTCGTCAGCAACTGGAATTGTTCCATATTGACGTAAAGATCGCCCTTGCCCGACTTGTGCAGCACACCGGTGATTCCGACGATATCGCCCAGATCGAGACGCTTGGCAAAACTGCGCGCCTCCTTGCTGACATAAAGCTGGATGGTTCCCGAGGCATCCTGCAACACCATAAAAGCACCGCGATTGCGGATGACGCGTCCGGCCACACTGACCTGAAACTGGAGGGACTCAAGGGCTTCCTTGGACTCTTCACCGTAGTCAGCCTGTAACGATGCCGCCTGATTCCCCGGACGAAAATCATTGGGGAATGGAGTGCCACCGGCAGACTCGGCCTCAGAGCGGATAGTGGCCAGCTTGGCGCGACGCTCGGTGATCAACCTGTTTTCTTCTGCTTGGTCGGTGGTGTTTTTGGGTGTATCAGTCATGAAATCTACCACATGGGTTGGGCCGGACCGGGACAGGTGCGGTTATCACAGACCGGCTTTGAGTGAGGCTTCAATGAAGCGATCCAGATCACCATCCAGAACGGCCTGGCAATTACTGGTCTGGACGTTAGTGCGCAAATCCTTGATACGCTGGTCATCGAGAACATAGGAGCGAATCTGGCTGCCCCAGCCGATATCCGACTTGCTATCCTCCAGGGCCTGAGCGGCCTCGCTGCGTTTCAGCATTTCCCGCTCATACAACCTGGCGCGCAACATTTTCCAACACTTGTCCCGGTTCTGGTGCTGGGATCGCTCGCTCTGACAGGACACCACCACACCGGTCGGTTCGTGGGTCAGGCGCACTGCCGAATCGGTCTTGTTAATGTGCTGACCACCGGCGCCGCTGGCCCGATAGGTATCCGTCCGGACATCGGCAGGATTGATATCAATTTCCACATCATCGTCGATTTCGGGAGAAACAAACACCGAGCTGAACGAGGTATGACGGCGATTGCCTGAATCAAACGGTGACTTACGCACCAACCGATGCACGCCCGTCTCCGTGCGAAGCCAACCGAAAGCGTATTCACCTTCAAAAAGAATCGTTGCACTCTTGATACCGGCCACTTCGCCAGCAGAACATTCCTCGAGCGTGGTTTTAAAGCCCTTTTCATCGCCCCAGCGCAAATACATACGCAACAGCATTTCCGCCCAATCCTGCGCTTCGGTTCCGCCGGAACCGGCCTGAATATCCAGAAAGGCATTATTGGGATCCATTTCACCCGAAAACATCCGGCGAAATTCCAGCTTTTCCAGCTGCGCGGTGAGCTGCTCCACTTCGGATTCAATATCCGCCACAGCGCCGGCATCGTCCTCCTCTACTGCCATATCGAGCAGGTCTTTGGCATCGGCAATACCGCTGTCCAGTGTTTCGATGGTTGTCACAATAAGTTCCAGTGACGAGCGCTCGCGCCCCAGTTGCTGAGCCCGGTCGGGATCATTCCATACATCGGCAGCGCCAAGCTCCAGCTCGACCTCGGTCAGGCGATCTTTCTTGTTGGCAAAGTCAAAGATACCCCCTAAGCACGTCTGTGCGTACCTGAAGATCCTCGAGAGCGTGACGAAGTGGACTGATTTCCATGAATAATGGCCAAGAGTGTGAGAAAAAAACGAGGCCGGATTCTAACGGATTCCGGCCCTGTTCTCCAGAGATGCGTCCGCTTGCCTTATCTGGCTGCCTCACAGAGGCGATCCATAATCGACTTGCCTGCGTACAAAGCTGCAAGAATGACAATTTTGTCACTTACTGGATGGCGGCAAGCGACCCTCCGGGGTTACTTATATCAATAGGTTACTTATAAAAATGCCCATAACAATAAAGTGGAGGCGCTCCTTGAAAATCCCGACTCTGACGCTTGTTGTACTAACCGGATTTATCGCATTGCCCGCATTGTCGGACACTCACGGCTGGCAGCACATTGGTGCACTGCCACCTATCCAGCGCGAAGTGCATGACACCTGGAAAATCCAGCTAAGCCGTGATGAAGGCAACCATCATGCGCCCGATAATAGAGCTATTGCAGAGGATTTCTTCTTCGCCGTGCAATGGTCCATCCTGTGGGAAGTCGCCTCCCTTTGGGCCACCCCCGGCGACGAGGGGGCACCCCGGCCTGTGCTGTTCATCCAGTACGGTGAAGGACCCTCACCGCACAAACAGCAGGCGACACAGGCAGAAGAGCACGAAAGTTACCTCGGTGCCAAAATGCTGCTTTAACGGTTTCAGATATCGAGATTACCCAGCACCTGCAACGGCGGCCGGCGCACCGCCTTGCGCGTGTAGAGCACACCGAGCACCCCAATCAGCAGCGCCCCGGTCAGGGGACCCCAAAACCACAGTTCGACATGGAGCCCGAAAGGCGCCTCGAACATACGCCGTTGTAACAGGAACAATGCCAATTCTGCACCAACGGCGGCCAGCAACCCGGCCAGCGCACCCAGCGCACCGAACTCCACCGACTGCACCATCAATATGCGCCGGGCCGTGCTGCCCAGTGTTCGCAGAATGGCGCTTTCCTGCAGCCGTTCGGCCATCGACAGTTTCACTGCAGCCAGCATAACCAGCACTCCACAGCCAAGAATCAGCAGCGTCATCAACTCCAGCCCATGGGTCACCTGGGTCACCATGGAGCGAATCCGTTCAATCACCATATCCAGTTCAATCACCAATACCGTGGGATATTGACTGAGCAGTGTATTGACGAACGGTTTCTGTTCCGGTGGCAAATACAGGCTGGTCATGAAAATTCGCGGATACTTTTCCAGATACCCATCGGGAAACAGCACGTAAAAATTGGGGGTCATGGTGTCCCAGTTGAGGCTGCGGATACTGGTAATCACCCCATCGAAGGTAAGCCCGCCCACACTGAAGGTGAGACGACTGCCCAGCGTCACCCCGATTTCACTGGCCAGATCCTCTTCAATCGATACCGGTGCCACATTCTCGCCATGACGTTCAGCGAAGTGGGTCAGCTCTTCCCACCACTGCCCTTCTTCCACCCTGTTGCCTTCGGGCAACTGATCGGCCCAACTCAGATTCAATTCACGGCGCAGGGCATTATTCTGCTCCACCAGCTCATCGGAAGGCGGCTGACCATCAATCAGCGTTATCCGCCCGCGAACCATGGCATACCAGCCCACCGAGCTGAGCTGGTTATCTGCCAACAGACGTTTCACACCATCCAGTTCGTGGGGAGCCACATTGACCAGAAAGTGATTGGGCGCATCTTCGGCCAGTTGCCAGCGCCACTGCTCCATCAGGGTGGTACGCACCATCACCAGCGTCATCAGAATCGCCATGGCCCCGGCAAACCCGGTCAGCAACACCAGTGTTTGTCCACGGCGACGCCACAGGTTGGCCAGGGCCAGCCGCCATACACTGCCGGCCCGGTTACCCAATCGCCGGGCCAGATTCAATAACAGCCAGCCAGGGCCCATCACCGCCAGTGCTGTCACTGCCAGTCCCGCCAGAATTGCCAGCGTCAGGGCTACACTCTGGCTGTACCAGAGCAACATCAGCAGGATGACCAGCAAACCAATCACCAGTCGTTTCATCGCGCTTACCGGGTGGACGGGCACATCCCGTCGCAACACCGCCAGCGGCGACAGGGACGGCAGATGCCAGAGAGCCGGCAGGGCAAAACCCACCAGACACAGCATGCCGGTCGCAAAACCCACCAGCCAGGGCCGCCAACCGGCCTGAGGCAGATTGACCGGCAGCAATTCGCGCACCAGAAAGACCAGTGATTCATGCACCAGCCAGCCTATCGCCAGCCCCATCAGGGAGCCCGCCAGCGCCAACCAGAAGGTCTGCTGCCAGTAAAGTGATCGCACACGGCGGGCAGACAGCCCCCAGCTTTTCAACAGCGCCACAGCCGCTGTTTGCCCGACAGCGTAATGGCGACTGGCCAGGGCCAGGGCAATACCGGCCAGGACAACACCCAGACTGCCAGCCAGGATCAGGAACCGCCGCCCCTGAATCAGCGTATCGGCAATACCCGCCTGCGCTTCATCGGGCGACAGAAGCCGGTCATGGCTGTTAAGTTGCGGCTCGAGCCAGGCGAGATAACTGGCCAGATTGCTGTCTTCACCCGCCAGCAACAAACGGTAATCGACCCGACTGCCGGGCTGGACCACCCCGGATGCGGCCAGATCCTGCCAGTTCATCAGCACCCGGGCACCAAACAGGGAGAAAGAGCCGCCGCGATCCGGTTCTTCGACAATGACTTTGGTGACGCGCAACGTGACTTCCCCCACCTCCAGCGAGCCGCCAAGTTCCATTTGCAGAATAGGCAGAAGACGGCTGTCCACCCAGACCTCACCTGCGGGTGGGCCGTGGTTTACCGACTCAAAAAACTCGGGGGCCGTTACAAAAGGGCGCTCGGCCAGTGTCAACAGGCCGCGTAGAGGGTAGCCGGACTGCACGGCTTTTACTGCGGCCAAATGGTTGTTTTCCCCGCTGTAGACCATGGAAGCAAACAGTGCCATCTGCACGGTTTCCAGGCTCTCATCATCCGCGCGTCCCAACCAGTCGTCCGGTATGGCACGGCTACTGCGAACCTGGGCATCCGCGGCCAGCAGGTGGCTGGACTCTTTAACCAATGCCTTCTCTACCCTGTCTGCCAGCAGGGCAACCGCAGTCACGACAACCACCGCCATGACCAGCGACCAGAAAATCAGGGCCAATTGACCGCCGCGCCAACTGCGCCACAACAGTTTCCAGGCCATCATTCCGCTGTACCCGACAACACCATGTCGTTTTCCACCAACAGCCCACCCTGCAGCGTCACACGCCGGTGACAACGGCTAGCCAGCGTCGCCTCATGGGTCACCAGTACCAGTGTCGTACCCTCTTCACGATTCAACTGGAACAACAAATCATTGATCGTCTTGCCAGTCACCGTATCGAGGTTACCGGTGGGTTCATCGGCAAACAGAATTCTGGGTCGACTGGCAAAGGCTCGCGCCAGCGCAACACGCTGCTGCTCACCACCGGACAGTTGGCGGGGATAATGGCTGAGCCTGGCGGTTAATCCAACGCGGTCGAGATAACTGCGGGCAATTGCGGTGGCACTGCTATCACCGCGCAACTCCAATGGTAACGAGACGTTTTCCAGTGCCGTCAGACTGGGCAGCAAATGAAATGATTGAAAGACAAACCCCACATAGCGAGCACGCATGGCAGCCCGCCCCTCCTCGGTCATGGCCGTGATATCTTCGCCGTTCACCCTGACCACCCCGGCACTGGGCGTATCCAGACCCGCCAGGATTCCCAGCAGCGTAGACTTGCCTGATCCGGAAGGTCCGATAATTGCCAGTGCCTCTCCGTCAATCACGGTCAGGTTAATATCGTCCAGAATTCGCAGAACACCCTCGGAAGTGGTCACTTCCTTGGTAATATGATTCGCTTCAATCATTGATCACTTCCATTTACCGACAAACGCCATACACTGTAACAGTTATCTGTCACCCTCAAATGTTGCCATGATCCGCTGCTGTATTGCCCTGATTTTATCGCTTGTGCTGCTCCCCGCCCACAGCGCCACCATGTTGGTTCTGGGTGACAGCATCAGTGCCGGTTATGGTATCGATGCCGGCAAGGGTTGGGTGGACCTGATGCAACATCAACTCGGCGATGAACATCGGGTCATCAACGCCAGTATCAGCGGTGATACCACCGGTGGCGGCCTGTCCCGACTGGATACCCTGATTGACGAACACCAGCCAGATTTTGTGCTGATCGAACTGGGCGGTAACGATGGGCTGCGCGGTTACCCGATTCCGCGCATGGAGCAGAACCTGCGGGCCATGATCGACCTCAGCCGCGCCAATGATAGCCAGCCCATTCTGTTTGGCATGCAAATTCCACCCAATTATGGCAAGCGTTACAGCGATCAGTTCGCCAGTGTTTTCCCGAAACTCGCCGCAGAGGAACAGGTACCACTGATTTCTTTCATGTTCGAAGAGATCGCCACAGATCAGACCCTGATTCAGGCGGATGGCATTCATCCGACTGAAACGGCACAACCGCTGATCGTCGAACACGCCATGCGGTTATTGCTGCCACTGCTCAACGGCGAAGCGCCCTGCGACCCTTGAGCTCGCGCCCATATCCCATCACCTGAACTCTGTTAGAATCCCCCTCCCCAAACCACAGGCCAGCTGTTTCATGACTCTGATCCGGATCGACGATATTTCCATTGAATTTGGCGATGTACCACTGCTGATTAATGCCCAGCTTACGGTGGAATCCGGTGAACGGATTTGTCTGATCGGCCGCAATGGCGCGGGAAAATCCACTCTTCTGAAAATTCTCACCGGACAGATCAAACCCGACCACGGCGAAATCCACTTCCGTCGCCACCTCCGCATCAGCCAATTGGAACAGGCCCTGCCGGGGGACCTGGAACGCAATGTTGCGGATGTTGTGCGGGAAGGTCTGGCCGATCAACAATCGCTCATCGACCGGTTTTACCACCAATCCCAACAGAGCCCTGACAAACAGGGAATGCAGGCGATGGAAGACTTGCAGGCCGAAATTGATGCCGGTGGTGGCTGGCAGGTGGACAAACAGGTGGAGACCATTATCAGTCAACTGGAATTGCCCGCCCACAAAACCCTGGCGGAATTATCCGGCGGCTGGCGCAGGCGGGTGGCACTGGGTAAAGCACTGGTGTCCAATCCTGACCTGCTGTTGCTCGATGAGCCCACCAACCACCTGGACATCAGCACGATTGAATGGCTGGAACACCGTGTTCGCAGCTTTCAGGGGTCCGTCATCTTCATCACCCACGACCGCAATTTTCTACAACGGCTGGCCACACGCATCGTCGAGATCGACCGGGGGCACCTGGTCAGCTGGCCCGGCAACTACCAGAATTACCTGACCCTCAAGGAGCAGGCCCTGGAAGAAGAAGAAAGCCGCAACGCTCTGTTTGACAAGAAACTGGCGGAAGAGGAAACCTGGATCCGCCAGGGCGTCAAGGCCCGCCGCACCCGCAATGAAGGCCGTGTCCGCTCCCTGCAGGCCATGCGCCAGAACCGCGCCCAGCGCGTCAATGTGCAGGGCAAGGCCAAAATCACCGTTGAAACCGCCGAGAACTCCGGGCGCAAAGTGATCGAAGCGCGCAGCGTGTGCCATGGCTATGGCAATGAACAACTGATCAACAACTTCAAGATCAAAATCATGCGCGGTGACCGCATTGGTTTGATCGGCAACAATGGCGTCGGCAAGTCCACCCTGCTGAAAATCCTGCTCGGCCAGACAGAGCCCGATGAAGGCTCCGTCAAACTGGGCACCAATATTGAAATCGGCTACTTCGATCAAATCCGGCGGGAGCTGGATACCAGCAAAACCATTGCCGAGAACGTTGGTGATGGCAAAGAGTACATTCGCATCAATGGCAAGGAACGCCACATTATCGGTTACCTGCGCAACTTTCTGTTCTCGCCAAAACGCGCCATGACCCCGGTCAGCGCCCTGTCCGGCGGCGAGTGCAACCGGGTGTTGCTGGCCAAGCTGTTTACCCGCCCCACCAACCTGTTGGTGCTCGACGAACCCACCAACGATCTAGATGTGGAAATGCTCGAAGTTCTCGAGGAGCAACTGGTGGAATACCAGGGCACCCTGATCATCGTCAGCCACGACCGGGAGTTCCTCGATAACGTGGTCACCAGCGTGCTGGTGTTTGAGGAAGACGGCAAAATCGAAGAGTACATCGGCGGTTACAGCGATTGGGTCAAACGGGGCAAACACCTCAAAATCGCCGATACACTGGATCACCCCTCTGGCCACCTTGTGGATCACGAGACCACCTCAACCGCTGCGGCGAAAAAACCCGCCGTCAAACTGAGCTACAAGTTCCAGCGGGAGCTGGACAGCCTGCCGGGCCTGATCGATCAGCTGGAGCAGGACATAGCGCTGCTGGAGGAGCAGACAGCAGACCCGGATTTTTTTAACCGCCCTTTCACCGAAACCCAGCCGGTGCTGGACCAATTGGCAGAAAAACAACAGGCGCTGGATACCGCCGCAGAGCGCTGGATAGAGCTGGAAGAAATGAAAGGTTAGTTTTCCGAAACAGTTTCACAAAATTAAAACTGCTTTCTGATGATCAAAAAAAGCCGTTTTATCAATGTAATTATCTGAAATAATTATAATAACCATAACGAAAAATCATGCTTCTTAGCATGGCTTTTAGACAGCCCTTTCTAAAAATATTCTCCATGATGAACTCAATGCCAGTGAAAACCATTGGCAGGTACATTCGTTAACGATGGATTGATGCAAATCCGGCGCTCGACTGACCCTGTGCACCCCGCGTGTCACAGCCGTTCAACCAACCACACCAGTTCCAGCGCCATTCGGGTTTCGGCAGCACGTCTTTACCGGAGGAATTGCCATGTCAAAGCAACTGAGTGATCTGTTAACCCCGGGCGTAACCGTTGAGGTAACGGACCCGAGGCACCACCAATCGAAACACACAGCCACTTTTTTGGGTCGGGTGTGCTATTGCCATCAGGATCACGTACTGGTGATGGACACCGAGGAACACACCTACAACGTGTTTATGGATGAAATTCTGTGCCTGATGAACTACAAGAACAGTAGCCCCTGTTACTACTTGCGAATCAGCGAATACAGCTACGACGTAGTGTGTATATTGCCCACCGGCATGGTAGAAACCGTTGCCACATCACTGGACAAAACCACGGCGCTGTTCGTGATCGAACTGTTTTCCACACCCCGCAGTCATCAACCGCTGGCGGCCTGAGCACACTCAGAGTTAGTGCTTAAAGGCCCCACCGAAAACGCCCCACTGCCAGTCTTGGCAGCGGGGCAGCGGTCACTTACGGACGGGGCTATTCAGCCTTGAATTACCACTTGGGAGCGAAAGCCTTCAACCAATTTCAATAACTCGCCCACTTCACGTTGCGGGAATTTCGCATTATTGAACGACACAGCGCATTCATCGAGAATCACATCGAACTCCCCATCGGTGATTTTCAGCGCATCATCCACCTCGCCGATCTGAACAGGGAACAGCACCGGCCCCCCGGTATACTGCACCGCCCAGGCCGTCAGCGCCACTTTGGCACTCTCTCTTGAACCGATACTTTCATGAACCTTTTTTATCCTGGGGTTCGCATTCAGGGTCTTGTTTATATACAGACGATCCACCAGATCATTGACCGTTAAAGCAATCGGATACACGCCACCCAGCCGCTCAAACAGCGTTCTATCAGGTTGGGATTCCGCGGGCGAAGACAACAGCAGCAAACCGGCCAGCAATATTGCAACAGGTAGCAGCAACACTCTGGCGGGACTGGGAACAGGCCATGTAGAACACTTCATTTGCGATCCTTTAAATAAATCAACATAACAGACAGAGAGACAGAAAAACCCTAATCGATCTGACATGCATGCCTTACCATCACCATCAATAGCAGACACCTTGGACCACCACCATTATGGGGCCTACTTCTTTCTAAACGCCATCTGTTATAAAAGATTAACCCAGAGACTACACCAGCAACTGTAACAATCACCCCACACAGAAAGCGTTTGCAGCTTTTTCCAGTCTGCCTGTGCGGCAGTGAACTGCTAGGCATCCCTGATAGTTGCTTCGATGGTTTTCTAAGCTGCCTGTGCGGCAGTGAACACATAGAGAGCAGCAAACCAGCGCAGGAGAGTTTTCTAAGCTGCCTGTGCGGCAGTGAACTAGGTCGGGTCTGACTCAACCAGGGCGTCAAATTTCTAAGCTGCCTGTGCGGCAGTGAACACCCAGGGCCACGCCGCCAACTGCGGTATTACTTTCTAAGCTGCCTGTGCGGCAGTGAACGGGAAATCCTTGAGCACGTCCGCCGAGATCAATTTCTAAGCTGCCTGTGCGGCAGTGAACGGTGGATTTGCCCGCGCCTTTGTCTGCCTGCATTTCTAAGCTGCCTGTGCGGCAGTGAACGCTCTTCGCTAACGTCCGTTATGTTCTCAATTTTTCTAAGCTGCCTGTGCGGCAGTGAACTCTGATGAAAGATCAAACGGATGTCCGAGAGTTTTCTAAGCTGCCTGTGCGGCAGTGAACTTGCGCGCCTACAACGCCAGCGCCCAGTTGCTTTTCTAAGCTGCCTGTGCGGCAGTGAACGTAACCGTGACAACGGTGTAAATTTTTTTGATTTTCTAAGCTGCCTGTGCGGCAGTGAACGTAACCGTGACAACGGTGTAAATTTTTTTGATTTTCTAAGCTGCCTGTGCGGCAGTGAACATTCGGGGGTTCCGTCATGACGTTCGGACTCATTTCTAAGCTGCCTGTGCGGCAGTGAACTTCGTGATGGCGCAGAGATCCCTGGTTATGTTTTTCTAAGCTGCCTGTGCGGCAGTGAACCGCTCCCAGTAGCGTTCCCCAATGACTTTTTTTTTCTAAGCTGCCTGTGCGGCAGTGAACTTGTTGTATTTCTCGCCACTCCACATCTCGTATTTCTAAGCTGCCTGTGCGGCAGTGAACCGATGGATGGTTCGCCACCGCTGGCTTGATGATTTCTAAGCTGCCTGTGCGGCAGTGAACCCCGCGCACAAACGCGCATTACGAATCTGACCTTTCTAAGCTGCCTGTGCGGCAGTGAACCTTTTTAGGGGACACAGGCGCCTCCTGATTAATTTCTAAGCTGCCTGTGCGGCAGTGAACGCGGTGATGTTTGTCCCGGCATCGGGGGGACTTTTCTAAGCTGCCTGTGCGGCAGTGAACGCCGTACAACAACAGTGGGTGAATACGTCCACTTTCTAAGCTGCCTGTGCGGCAGTGAACAGCTGTAAGCAACCACATCATCTTGGAGCGACTTTCTAAGCTGCCTGTGCGGCAGTGAACTCGAGATGCGCATGGCCGAGTTCTTCCTGAATTTTCTAAGCTGCCTGTGCGGCAGTGAACTTACGCCCGAGCATCGAGTTGTAGATGCCGCTTTTCTAAGCTGCCTGTGCGGCAGTGAACTCAACCTGACAGTCAGCGACATTACCTCTACCTTTCTAAGCTGCCTGTGCGGCAGTGAACGCCTGCCTGTCATATCGATCTCTGCCGTTGATTTTCTAAGCTGCCTGTGCGGCAGTGAACTCAGCCAGCCCCCTATCTCCCCACCGTCATACTTTCTAAGCTGCCTGTGCGGCAGTGAACAAACGCTGGGATGGTGGATCAACGAACTGAAATTTCTAAGCTGCCTGTGCGGCAGTGAACGGCGGGGTGATGATGCGCAATGATGCGTTGATTTTCTAAGCTGCCTGTGCGGCAGTGAACAATTTGTCCCCGCTTTCCAGCGCTGCGTACACTTTCTAAGCTGCCTGTGCGGCAGTGAACAAGACGCGGAAAGGGGTTTGCCGCACCAGGAATTTCTAAGCTGCCTGTGCGGCAGTGAACCTTCCGGGAGCCAACGCTTGCTGATCCCTTTCTTTCTAAGCTGCCTGTGCGGCAGTGAACTTGCGGGGTGTAACCATGTGGCATTTTTGCGATTTCTAAGCTGCCTGTGCGGCAGTGAACTCAGGACGGGATTCAAGCTGCCTGTTCAACTGTTTCTAAGCTGCCTGTGCGGCAGTGAACTATGGACGAATCACGAAGGCGCTCAAGAATCTTTTCTAAGCTGCCTGTGCGGCAGTGAACAATGTAAACGACGATAGACGGTGGCGCATTGATTTCTAAGCTGCCTGTGCGGCAGTGAACCCGGCGAGGTGGCTATCGCCACAGCACTGGCATTTCTAAGCTGCCTGTGCGGCAGTGAACTACTCCGTATGATCCAGGCGAGGTCACAGGCTTTTCTAAGCTGCCTGTGCGGCAGTGAACGTTATCATGGCTTTGGCGCCATCCATTGTTATTTTCTAAGCTGCCTGTGCGGCAGTGAACACAAGCTATATCTGCACTTGTGCCTGTTCTACTTTCTAAGCTGCCTGTGCGGCAGTGAACGAATATAAACAGTATTCATCCCTTGGTTTACGTTTCTAAGCTGCCTGTGCGGCAGTGAACAATAACTGCGCAGCTTTGGTAGCTGGCTTAAGTTTCTAAGCTGCCTGTGCGGCAGTGAACCAAGCTCGATCCGATAGGTACGCCATCGGCAATTTCTAAGCTGCCTGTGCGGCAGTGAACTGACTCAGGCCATATCTGGTGTGGCCCGGTTTTTTCTAAGCTGCCTGTGCGGCAGTGAACCTCTAGCTTTGGCCGTTGATAGTCTGGTGCCATTTCTAAGCTGCCTGTGCGGCAGTGAACGCCTCTGGCGATGTGCTCGTCAGCCATACTGATTTCTAAGCTGCCTGTGCGGCAGTGAACTTGCAAACACCGGAATGGGTGTGGCGCGAGTTTTTCTAAGCTGCCTGTGCGGCAGTGAACCCAAACTGGTGGACGGCTGCATATTTGAGATTTTTCTAAGCTGCCTGTGCGGCAGTGAACGATCATTCGAGTTGTACGTCCTGCCCCGGTACTTTCTAAGCTGCCTGTGCGGCAGTGAACGAAGAACACGATGAACATTGCCCAATAATCGATTTCTAAGCTGCCTGTGCGGCAGTGAACAACTCACCACCCAGAAAGCCGAGGCCGCTGGTTTTCTAAGCTGCCTGTGCGGCAGTGAACGGATTTATCCCGTACTGATATTTGCTGGGACTTTTCTAAGCTGCCTGTGCGGCAGTGAACTCTATCCCTTGCACAATCCCGCGTATGGTTCTTTTCTAAGCTGCCTGTGCGGCAGTGAACCACCGTGCTGCGGTACAAAGCGGCACCGTCAATTTCTAAGCTGCCTGTGCGGCAGTGAACTGAAGTATAAAGCGCAAAAAAATAGCTACAACAATTAGTTAGCTTAAAACCATCATGTTACCCAATGATTTTAAGCGATCTTGTAACTATTTGATTTTTAAATTTATTTTTAAAGAGCGAAAACATTGGGTCTGGATAGAAAAGTGAGTAACGCAAACTGCCTGATATAGACCACCACTTTGGAGTGGAAAAGTTGAAGTTTTTCGAAGAGTCACTACCAGAGGAATTCAGTGTCACAATATGCACGGAATCACATCCTTGAGGGGCCGTCCTGCCAGATCCAATTTAATTTTGGCCCCAAGGGTTCAACACTTTCACTGGAAAATCCGAAAAATCCTTGTCATTGCGTGTCACCAAGGTGAGGTTGTGAGCTATCGCCGTTACTGCCAGCAAAGCATCGATAACCGGAGCCGGCCTGCCCCGGCTTTCGCTCGCCGCGCTGACCAATCCCCATTCCAGCGCCATATCGAGCTCAAAAGGTAAAACCCTCTGTGCGAAGCGGCACAGTAAGTCCTGTTCGAGCCAGTGTTGCAATGCGTTCCTGCGTCGACCGTTTTCCAGTTTTGCGACGCCTTTCTGGATTTCGCCCAAACTCAGAACGCTGATAAACAGTCTGGTCTCGTCAATGTCGGCAATCCATGCCACCACACCGGCATCCGGTTCGGGTTTGCGCAACTCAGACAGGAGGCAGGTATCGAGCAGATAATTCACAGCTCGACTTCCCGGCCTGTATCCCCAGAGCGGGAAGTTTCAATATCCGTTTTGGCCCACGGAGAACTCTGAAAAAAATCCAGCAAACTACCTTTGCGCTGTATTAACTGCTGGTAGGCTTCGACCGAGAGTAATACCGCCTTGTCCTTACCATGAACGGTAACCACCTGCGGCCCTTCGTTCTCTGCCGCTTTTACCAGAGCACTGAAGCGGTTTTTAGCATCCTGTAATTGCCATGCTGTCATCTTTGGCCCTCATTCTAGACTGTCTAGACAGAATTATAGTACTGATCATCTGATTATCCAACCCGAGTTTTTGGCCAATCGACAAGTATTCCTCCTTATCGGTGGCCAAACCCGGCGAAATCGACGGATTTAAAACCAGGGAATGGTGGCGGTTTTGGAAAGACCGAACTGGTCAAAGGCACCATCAATAGGACTATCCAATAGGGAACCAAATTCAATATAGCGCCTATGTCTTTGGCCGTTTGAACCGCTCACCAATTCCAAATATGGGTTATCCAATCCTTTGGTGAACATTTTGACTTTGTACTGCTTAACCTCATCGTCTGTTATAGAACCGCGCTTTAATAGCCGTTTAAGCTTTGCCGGACTCATCGTCGGTTGTTGGCGCGAGACAGTACGGAATTTTGAATCTGGCGGAACTGGGTGAATATCACTTTGCTGGCAGTAGCTACTCATTGGGCCGATCCAATCAAGGCGCTGGAGCTTATCCAATACCTCGGCAGTGCCATGAATACGCAGAGTGTTGCCGAGGGTAAGCTGATGATTTGGAAAGCTGACGCCGATATTTGTGCTGTGCAAATCGCATAGGGCTTTGTGGAGTTTGGTGTAAACGGCGTTCATCAATACCGTTTCTTTAAACTCTGGATCAGGCAAAATGTGGATATCAAGGTAATAGTTCATAGCATCACCTGTTATTTATCACTTTCGCCAAATACACCGCCGCGTACCAGCACAGCCATGACGTAATGCTCGTCTTCGACTCGTGATAACTCGCCACCCCGTGCCCAATTATCAAAGAAAGTGTAGAAGTCTTGTTTGTCGGCGGGCGTTCGAAAGGCTTTTCCTAAGTTGGTGACAGCACCATAGGGTTCAATCGCAATGGGTCCGGCAGAAGCTACCGGGTCGCTGTGTTCAGGATACCAAGTATCAACTGTTCTGAGGGCATTACCAATTTTTTGGGAGTGCATGGCAGCAACCCCATCAACCGCATACAGGATTTTGCTTTTATTCCCTTTGCCTTTGTCCAGTACCAGCTCTTCACTGGGGTAAACATCCTGAGCTTTACCCACTTTGGCATAACAGCTGATATCAAGCATCAAAAAGTCGTTGTCGCTGGTTAAGGCAGCAGCAATACGCTCTGCAAGGCTATCGACACTGGCCGTCGTGGCTTCCATATCACGGGGGTTCAACTCCAGTGCATCAAATTCCCAGCTTTGTTCAGCACCTTTATTCAAGGCCTTAACTTGCACCATAATAGTTTCTGCACCAAAGCGATTACGCCATAAAAACCGGGCATTGGCGATATTTAGCGCATAACGTCTGGAAAGCTCCCGCATCCCCTGATGTTCAAGGTAACTGCCTACCGCTTGCTGATAGCCTTGTTTAAATGCGGCGTTATTACAGGCTGAAGGCTGCTTCAATCCGCCCAGCACCTTGAGCGTGAAATGCAGTTTCAGGGTATCCTGCCCGGCTCCTAATGAGCAGGCATCGACCGTCTGGAGGTTAGGTTTCTCAACTTCATTGTTGAGTGCTGCGGGATCCTTTTGCAATGCAGGTTTAAGCCGGTTTGAAATCGTACCTCGCACTGATTTCTCGTTTAATGCGAGCGGAGCAACCTCGGTTTTTCTCTCCCATTGACAGCCATACATGTAGCCATCAGAGGGAACCAATTTTTTCTCAAACGCCAATACAGATGCGGTATTTTCTTTTTTAGCCATGGTGCTTCTCCTTGAATAAATTAGTAATCACTGTGGTTGGTTTCAGACTCAAAGTTTTGTTGAATACAAAGATAAAGGTTGTTTTCTGGCGCTACGTGATAGCGCCAGAGTAAGTCTTCGGGTGACTTCAGGTGGTAAGGCATTTTGAACTCACCCAAGGTCACCACGCTTTCGGCAAAGCAATGCGGCACTTCTGGATCACGCTGGTTAAGTGCATTACCCAACTCACTAACGCCATAAAAACCGGTGGCAATGGGCACAATCCAACCCCTCTCGCCGTCTGACCCAGTGGCTTTGCGTTGGCTTTGCCAGCGGACATGTTCTTCTCCGTCGTTCTCTTCTTTGCTGGAGGTATGATGTATGGCTAGGTAGTCAAGCATGGCATCCATAGCGTCCTGCCCCTGCTCCATGGTCTCCTGCATTAGATCTCTTCGCTCGAGTAAAGCGTAACCCGGCATTAGCTTGCGTTTGGCTAAATCATCAAAATCACGTACGATCTCAGGTACTCCACAGCTCAGAATATCGCCACCCGCCAGCTTTATATTGCCGAGCAGTAACTGATGGACTCGCTCCAACATTAACGATTCATCCTGGGCTTCAATTCCGCTGTATTCGATAATCACACTCGCCTCCAAATGACAGCGAGCTTCTTCGATAAAGGAAGGACGCACGGCATTGCCTTTTGGTTTACCTTTTTCCGACTTGGGTTCCAGCGGGTTGCCCGTGCCAATAATGGAATGGACAAAATCGCCCAGGCCTTTATAGGTCTGCAAATCAAAATGATGCACCACCACTCCGACGGCAGAGAATGCCGCAGGTATTTCTTGCCTATTCAATTTACGCTGTAAGGCGTGCACTGCACCCAGCCAAGCCGTCATGGCTGGAAAGCCAACGGTGAAAGGACTGGACAAGGCATTGGCGTTTTGCACTCGGATATGAGGCAGAAGAATCAGGTTATCGCTCATCTCAGCACCTCTTTGTTGTCGTCTAGATAGTCTTTGATGTAAAGCCGCTCCGCCTCACCCAGCATGACGGGATGCTTAATGCGGTTTTTGTATGTGTCGGCTATCCATCGGGTAATTGCTTCACACAAGCTATTAAGCCAATCATCCTGTTCAAACCGTTGTTCTTTATGTTGCTCACATAGCCACAGTGTTTGCCAGACCGGTAATTTGCTGGTTTGCGGCCAATACTGCTGAACGGATACTGCTCGCAGCGCCATCATTTTCTGCAAGATCATATCCAAGATACCCCCAAGGCAGCGATCCCTGCCCTTACGAATATTATCCAGAGGAATTTGACCGTCACGCTCGATTTTGAAGACCTTATCGAGACGCTCCAGAATGTCTTTGCAGTCGTAATAACGCAGACTCTGGATAAAAAAGTCTTTGGTGGGAAATCTGATTTCTCGCTGCTCCAATAGCGGTGGAACAGATAGCAGCAAATGGGATTTACCAGCATTTTGGTTATTCAAAACACTTACATTCTGCGGTTTGGTGCCACCATAACCGATCGTGGTTATATTGTAGATTTCGCTATAGCCAAACTCGGAATAGGCATTATTGCGCCTTAGCTCACGGCCTTCTTTAACAGCGTCCGAAAACCGTAATGCATCAATCCGCTTACGCAATTCGAAAATCATGCCTGAGTTACTGAGAATGGATAGCTGGTGATATTCCTTATCAACTGGAAAGTACACCTGCTTTATTTTTGAACTAGTCACAGGGGTATCGTCCGACTGAGCCATGGCCATAAAGCCGGACTTTAGCTCGTCGTAGTTTTTGGACTGGATATTTAGCAATGCTTTACCCAACGCCGAATCCTGTTGAATGTGCTCCAGCACGGAAACACCATCTTCCGTTATCAACGAAAGAAATTTATGCACATCTAAAGCGGCGGCGTTACCTAGGGCATCTGCTTGGGCTTCGATATTACCTGTGCGCAAATAGCCGTCTGGGGCTCTCAAGGATTTTGCAATCACGGATGTGGCATAGCCGTTTTTGTTTTTTCTTGAGCTGGGATGGCTGAAGGTACAGGGATGTGTCGATATAGATATTTGACCTGCACGTTTAGCCGCATTTGGGAGCCATTTTTCAAGGGAGAACTCCTCTTCGCACTCCGCTTCTATTTCCCTTTTTTGCTCATCGGTCATATCTGGCTTAAGTTTCTTTTTGAGCCAACCTTCTTTGCGTTCAGCAAAAAAGGCATCAATCGTCAAATCAAGCATCGTATTTCTCCCTTTCATACAAACCTAACTGGTCATTGTATTCATACGCTTTGTTGAGGGTATCTTGGTAAACATCCAGGCTGATTTCTCCGTAGTAAATTGCAGCCTTATCCAAAGGCATTTCTCGTAATTCGCTTTGTATCTGCAACAACTGGAGATAATCGCGCTGCAGCCAAAGTCGTTCGGATTGCTTCTTTGTTAGCGGCACGGTGGTGATTTGATAAGCATCGTCCTGACAAGAAAACTCGCCCGTGTTGAGGCGACTAAACTCACCCTTGGAGTCGCGCTCGGTAAACCATGCGTCGCCCCTACCATTTATTACACGGTAAAGCTGAACGGTTTTTGTGCTTTGGCGAAAGCGGTTGAGAATTTGCGGTAACGCGGTGAGGTACCAGTACCACTGAATATACCCTTGCAGGGTTTCCGGCCCTTTTCCTTCGTAATGAGTCAACTGACTGTCGATAACAGCATGCTCCAGAAGAGCCATCGGCGTTTGGCTATGCTGCTGTCTTGCCTGAATTCTGGGTGTGGCATCCAGACGGGTATGTATCAGCGTCTCATCCACCACCTTGAAAAGATCGTGGCTTTGCATAGCGCCATAGTTTTTTGTCCCATCTGCTTTTACTTTCGGTAACTTACCAGCCACTTCATACCCTGGTCTGCAAAACCGCGGTTCTCTTGGTTTGTCACCATCTTTCAGCGTTCGCCAGTTGTACTGGAGAATGCCTACATTAGGATGTTCTGCCTCACCGTCACGATGCCGTTTGACCCGCCCTGCCAACTGAAGGATGGAGCGATAAGAGGAGGGTTCGATTACGGCCCAGTCGAAATCGTGGTCACGCCCCACTTCTTCAACAGGTGTAGCGACCAGAATAAACAACAGATTTTTCACATTGGGCTGTTCGCTGGTAATGTTGTCCAGATGGCTACGAATCTGCTCGTTATTAAAGGCTTGCGGTTGTTCGTCTGGCTTTTCTTTACGCTTCAATACACCATCAAGGTGCTTTTCCTGTTCATGGCGTAGTAGCAGTACCTGCCTGCTGTGATAAGCCATTACTCGTACTTCAGTATCTGAAGGCCAGTCATAATTCAATAAAAACTGAGTAAGCTGGACACA
>Ga0098054_1000522_pt1 | contig 23211 bp, 34 predicted proteins | sample 16_taG_FD_75048 | JGI IMG/M metagenome (GOLD analysis project Ga0098054, IMG submission 75048) | Marine viral communities from the Subarctic Pacific Ocean - 16_ETSP_OMZ_AT15313 metaG | ecosystem: Environmental > Aquatic > Marine > Oceanic | place: Pacific Ocean | collected 2015-01-18
AGGCAATACAATCGGACCGCTTCCATTGCATGTCAAACAACGGGAATTCAACATGCCAGCCCCGCTGTTGAAAACGACCTTTAGCCCGCGCTGCCCGTCCCGCTTCATCGAAGCTAAACCCCATGTACTGGGTAAAGGGCAGCTCTTTCGGTATTCGCTGCCGTGGTTTCAGTCCGAGAATCTGCTGCCGCAATACTTTGTTTACAACGTCTACTTTATATTTTGAGGTGCATTGACGTTGTATCATTCCCTTTTTGCCATCTTGAACAACAAACGCAGGGATTCCGATAGGCCATTTTTGATCTGAACTGAGAAGGTCATCACCCAACTTGCCGCGCGTCGCTTTTAGTATCGGGATGCCACCTTGCTTTTCTAGCCATGTCAGATGCTCGTAAACAGAATCTGGCTCCTCCTGGGTGTCTGCAAAGATGGCATGGGTGAACTTTATGCCGGTTTCCTCTAATAGCTCGCCATCTAAATCCAGCAGGTAAAGGGCTGTGGATTGGACGCCCGCGCCAAGGTTTAAAATATGGTATTCCATTACTCACCTTTCATAATCCGCTTGTGTCGCTTGTGTATCTGCTCTTTTGTCATACTCGGCCCGGTGTGGTGGTTTTTGTCTGGCTCTGCTAAAGCTGGCTGCTTATGCCACCGCCGCCACCATTCACAGATAAGCAGGGCGTCTGCTGTGGCATGGGTTATCTTGAGATCGGGCCATAGCTCCTGGGCCGCTGCTTTATGCTTGTTCTTCTTAACGGTGCGGCTAACGTGGCTAGGTGTAATCAGGCTAAATGATTTCTGCCACTTGCTGGCGCTTACGCGCTCTAGCGGGATACCGCAACAAACCACCGCCGCCTCTACCTGGCCGTATACGCGCCCAAAGGTAAAAGTCGATTTAACACCCTGCCCAGGTCTGCTGGCTACCTTCTCTAGTGCGCAGCTTTTTACTCTGTTATTTACTGCTAGATTCCATAAAAGACTTTTTAGGTCTTTTAGGCTATCAGGCATCTTGACCGCTTCCGTGGTAAGCTCCTCGCCCTTTTGTTTCATCCAGGCAATACCACCGTTGACGCCTGGGTCTATTCCGATGTAAAGCATTTATTCCTCTTTAATTTTTTTGTATTCAAGGGTTAGGTTCACACGTTCAAACGTCCAGCCAGCCGCAGTCATCGCATTTACTATCCCTGCTATGCTGTAGGTGCAGTCTGTAAATATCTCTATTAATGGTTTTCTTAATCCGTTGTCCTCATAGATGTCTGGGTCTGGCAAGATTTCTCTCACCCGTGAAAACACTAAGATAAATAAACTTGCCTTTTGGTATTCAGTCATGCCACCCCCTGGGCTACTTGGTCCCGCTCTCGCTCCAGCTGCTCGATAGCCTGGTCTATGCGGTTAATGTCTGCCGGCTCTTTAGCATCAGCTCTGGCGGCCCTGGCTCGCTTGATGCGGCGGCCGTACTCTAGCTCTTTGGCTAGTCTGGGGTCTTTTGGGATCTTTCCCGATAAGGGCTTTTCTCTTTTAAAGCCGCTTGACCTGGGGTAGACCGTCTCGTGGCCTGCCTCTAAGGCTCGCTGGATGGCCTCGATGGCTTCAGCTTCTGAATACTCGGCTACGCGGTTTAAGAACATTGCCGGCCCGCGCGAGTGCTTCCAGGGCTTTTTTGTGCTTTGTTTGAAATCTACCCACTCTTTGAACCACTTGAAGAACGTCTTGGTTCTAAGGTGGTCTGCTGGCTTAATTTCTTTACCCAAAAAACAAAACCGCTTTTTTTCTACGTCTACTTCTACGTCTACTTCTACCTCTACATCCGGGATGGAGCGTTGCGCATTTGTTGCGACTGGTGCGCTACTGGTAGCGCACTGGTGCGATACTGGTGCGCTACTGGTGTCGCCCTGCTCTAGAATAGACTCTGGCGGGGCTGGGTATTTAGCTGTTTTCTTCGCTATTCGCTGATGGTGCCAGCCAGTTATAAAAAAGTAACGCTTGCCAGCCGCCTCAAACAAAAGCAATAAGCTGGCCTCTAGTAGCTCTGATAAAAAGGCTTCTATGCGTTCGGGTTTTAAGTTATCGCCTGGAAAGACTTGCAGACCGATCTGGCGCGGGCTTGCTGGGATCACTCCCTGATCATCTGCAAAGTTCCAAAGGCCTACAAATAGCAGGCGGGCATCACGTGAGCACCTTACAACCTGCTCATTAGTCCAAAACTCCGGTTTGATACTTCTTATTCTCGGCATTGCTTCCCCCTTTCATAAAAGTGCGGCGCGGCGCAGATCCTAAAAGGGCAGGACCACTGCACCCCGGATCCGCTAACCGCGCCTGTCGCGCACCTTTGCCCCTTCACTGTAAAAAGTCGGGCCGATTCTCGCGGGTCGTGGGAGTAAGTGAAAACCACTGAACCCACGAGAATCGTTCGCCGGCGATCAACCTGGCTACCCGATAGTTGGTATTCTGCCTCTCGTGAAGTAGCTCTTAATGACTGTCTTATGCGCCATGGATTCAAAGTCAGCCTGCCAGGGTGATTTTTTATTGGCTGCATTTTTAGCGTGCTTATTCATATGGGCGTTAATCTTTGCCCTGCTCCAACACTCAAAAAGCCGCTCGCCACCTGGCAGCACCGCCACCGCGTAAACATGGGTAATAGGCCGCGTCTCGCGCTCTGGCTCCAGGCTTGGCGTATGCTCTATGGCTTCCTGGCCGCCCTGCTGCCACTGCCACTCATCCCCCTCTCTTACGCTGCGCGCGTACATATCAAGCAGGGAGCCGTTACGCTTTGCCAGGGCGATAGAGCCTTTGTAGCTAAGAGCAAAGCTAACCTCACCGCCCATAGGTAAAAAGTAAAACATCTCAGCCCCGCCGCTGCTGGGATCAATGCCTGTTCTCGCTGCATCAAAGACCGCCTGCACAATCGACGCCTTACTGCACTTCATCACATCAGGCCGCGCCTTTAAGAGGCCGATCATGCCCCGGATCCAGCCGTCTGAATCGACCGTTTGAGGCAGATACGTTTGCAGGTCTTCTAGATACTTAGTCTGTAGGGCCAGCTCTAAGGCTTGGCCGGGTGTTGTGGTGGCCTGTTCCACTAGGTCTGTTGTTTCTGTGGTGGTTGTCATCGGCTCACCTCAAACAGTCTGCCGTTCTCGTTGGTTTTTTCGATGGTCATGGCTGCCAGTTCTGCTTCCAGGCATCCCAGGCGGGCTGTGAGTGCCTTGCAGCTTGCTTCTACTTCTCTGAGCCGCTCTAGTGCAGATTCAGTCTTTGCCGGCTTCCAGCGGCATTCTGGGAACTGCTTTAGCTTGCCCTCAATGTTTCCTTCGGTCACTAAAAAGCCCAGGTCGTTAGTTGCCATCTCAGCGCAGCGTAGCATAGTCGCGCTGTGCGCCTTGAGTGGTACCTGGTTACCCTTTAGCCACGTGACCAGCTCATATGTCTGGCGGTCGTTTAGATAGTTATTGGCCTTTTGTTTTCTTGCTGCTTCCATGTCTCGCTCCCTTGCAAAGTTGCGTGAACCACTCCAAGCCGTGGCTCTTGGCTATTTCCTCGTTTTTGCGCTGGCTACGTGATAAGTCGCAGCCGCGACACTTCTTCTTTTTCATCAGGCCACCGCAGTGCGGGCAGCGCCAGCTGTCCTTCGGCCTTCCGGCCACCTGCCAGGCTTGCCAGTGCAGGTGGTGCTTCTCACAGATCCAGTTCACATTCGCCCGCGTCACTTTAAAGCCTAGAGCCTTGCCCGCTTCAATGGCGGCTGTCTGCACTTTGGCCGATTTGCGTGCTAGCCCTGCCCTGGATGCCTCTAGCCAGCTAAGCAGCTGCTGCCGCTGCTCACCTGTTAACATGTTGCGTTGTCTGGTCATTACTGCGCACTCCGTCGCGCTGGGTGCTCATTACTTAAGCAATTCTTCCAGGGGTTGGGTGCTAGCAGTCTCTGTAGTTTGCTGGCCCGTTTCTAGCTGTTTTGCTAGGCGGTTAAATTCGCTGACGCGGATCCGGAACATGCCCCGCCCGAAAAGGCGGTAGGCATTTAGCTGGCCGCTTTGGATCATGCGCCGCACTGTTACCGAGCAGACCTTGAGTAGCTCGGCTGCCTGGCTCACTGTTAGGAAATCCTCCACCGCCGCCGGTGCTAGCGTCTGTTTTTGCGTCTCCATAATTGCTCCTCGTTTTGGCAATAACTGGCCCCGCCCTGATTAGGGCTAAACAGGGGGTCGTGTTTTTAAACCACTGCTAGCAGTCGATCAAGGGGGGGCTATTTAGAATTTAAAGAATTTCTCAGCCCACTTGTAGCAAGTCGGTAACGGGGTAGAATGAGCGACCAAATCGAACGAGAGCGAGGGGGCCATGAGCCAAAAGAACTTGACTAAATTCGGTCCGGCCGGCTTCACTGAGGCCCGCGCGCAGATAGAAGAAATCGCGGCTCGGCTCGGTAGCTTGGAAGAGGAGATGCGAGAGGTAAAAATCGCGTCTCTGGAGGTCGCCTACTTTGCTAACTTTACAGAGGCTCTGAGGCGGCTGCACGTCTTTGCAAGTGATGCAGAATGGAAACTACTAGTTGAGAAGCTGCGCAAGTGCGGCGGGAAATAACGGGACACCAAACAGACACCAAAAGACACCATTATTTGTAAGCGCGGTTTTTTCCCGTGTTTTAAGTGTGGCCTATGTTCGATCTGGTCGATATGGTAAAAGACCTTTTTAGTGGGAGTAGAGAGGGTGAAAACTACTTGTTTTTTAGTTCTCACCTGGCAACGGATTAATTGGCGCGGGGTGGAGCAGCCCGGTAGCTCGCGAGGCTCATAACCTCGTCGGCCCTAAACAGGGCGGAATTCATTTAATCCCTGCTTTTTAGCCCTTTAGGGGGCTTTTCTCTTGCCTCCCAGAATCGTAACTTGGTGTCCCAAAGACACCACTTTTATCGGAGGAGCAAAAGTGACTAAACAACTACCAGAACGGCCCCAGCACCATAAAACCAAAAACCGCGGCTACATCCGCACCCGCTGCGAGAAGACCGGCAAGCGGAAAACTAAGTATTTTAAAGGGGAGTTTGGCAGCGTCCAAATGTGGGACGATTTTAACGCCTGGCGGCGGCGGGAAATGGGGCAGCGAGTGCCGGCCAGGCCTACGCTCGATCAGGCGGCCCGTAGCCCCTCCCAGGCGGCTGCTAGCACCATTTATGAGCTATGCAGCATATTCATGGCCAGCTGTCTACGGGACCGCCGCCAGGGCCGCCCTGACCAATCAAAATCAGACGCTGCGGAGATTACCCACACGAAGCTAGCACTGAGGCTGCTGACACCTTACGCCGATATGGCGGTCGATGATTTTAAAACGGCTCATCTGGCCATGGCCCGCGAAACCGAGATTGCCATGGGCAATAGCTGCAAGACCATCAACGGCAAGATCCAGAAGATTGTGCGGATGTTCCGCCACGCGGCAGCAGAGGAAATCTGCACCGGCGAAACCTGGAAACGGCTCGAAGCCTGGTACAAGGATAAGAAGCTCACGCCTAAAAAGAACAAGAACATACCTGGCCCGCGCAAGGTCCACGCCGCGCCGCTAGAAGATGTGCTAGCAGTGGCTGCGGCCGCCCCGCCCACGATCGGCTGCATGATAACTGTGCAGAGTGCCACCGGCATGCGCAGCGCTAACGTTTGCGGCATGAGCTGGGATCGTATCGACCAGTCTTTATATAAGAAAGAGGGGATCTGGAAATATACCCCAGATCGCCACAAGCAGACCGATTCAGGCCACACTTTAAGCGTGTTCCTGGGGCCGCAGGCAATTCAGGCCATTTTAGATTATGAGAACATCCGCCCTGATAAGGGGCATCCTTTCCTATTTAATCCCAGGGCCACCCGCTCCTGGCGGTATTTTAACAATCAAAAGCCACCGCAGCAGCGAAAAGCAACAGGGGCCAGCCTCAAAATCTTACGCCGCCTGAAAAAAGGCCCAGCCACCAGCCTGGATTTAAAGAAGATTAGGCCTCATTACCGCAACCAGCTCCAGCGCTTAAAAAACCTGGGCTACGAGATCGATGTAGCCGTGGCGGTTAATCACCGCCATCCCACTATTTTTACGCTAATAGCCCAGCCGCAGCGGCAGCCGCCGCAGCTAAAAACCTGGCAACACTACTACCAGCAGCAAACCGGGGCGGGGGCCAATATGGTTTTTTCAACCAAGAGCTACTGCGACGCGGTGCAGCGCGTGCAGCGCAGGATCGGTTCTAGCCACTGGACGCCGCACCAGCTCAGGCACCTGCACAACGAGCGCTTAGTAGAGAGCCAGTATGGTGATAGCGGCGCGGCGGCCGTCTTAGGTCATAACACCCTGGAAATGACGCGCAACTATTCCAAGAGCCAGGATGAACGTCTTGCAGCCCAGGTGCAGCGGCTACTAGGATAGGCAGATCAACGCGCCACAAAACACCACCGCCCCCAGCTGCTGCCGCTGCGGATCCAGTAGCCTGGCCGCCATGTGGTACTGGATCGAGGCTAACAATAACCGCCGGCTACGGGTGCCGCTTGTCTGCTCTCTCTGTAAGCATTGGAACTGGTGGGTATTCTCACCACTAGAGCCAGCGCAGCAAAGCGCGGATAATTACCCAATGCATCACGATACCGCTGGTAATAAAAACGCCAACAGCCGTGCAGCCAAAGACAATCAGCCACCGCCAACAGAAATCAGTTAGTTTATCTTTCATCTTTTGAAAATCCTTCTTCGTGCAAGGGGTTTTTCTTTGCGGTCTTCTACTTCTGGATCATAGAGGGAGTAGGTTTCCAGGTAGCTAGGGCTGGTGATGCGGTACAGGTCCCAAGTGCGGTCGATCCACTCTACGCGCCACATCCGCCCCGCGTGATCGTAGCGGGGCATTTGCGCATCCTTCAGATAGCGCCAGTCTCTTACATGGAACTCACCATCTCCTGCCAACTGCCAGAAGATAAGCTGCGAGAGATGGACTGTTACCAGGCGGCTACCGTCAGCGTGATCGGTAACGCTGCACACGTGGTTTAGCTCAATCACGCTCACGCGGTGCTCGGTCACTAGCTCCGGCACATTCGAGCAAAAGATAAAAGCCAACAGGGCAAACATAGAATAGGAGCCAGTTTAAAAAACGTACTAAGCTCCCGCCTCTTATTCTACCGGATCGGTGGCGCGATTGGAGATAGCTTTTTCAACTGTCTGGCCCAGGCTCTCGATTAAGTGCGTTTGCTGCGAGAGGCTTTTTGTTTGGTGCTCCTGGTGCTCCATCGTATGCCGAACAAATTCTAAATGCTCATTAACCACTTTATGCCCCAGGGGCGCAAAGTAGCGGCAGGCGCGCCATAGAAACAAGAGCAGAATCAACACCACCGCAGCCGGAAAACCTACTGCGTTAATCACCTCGATTACGTTTTGCACGGAATAACCCTTTTCTGTTTTTTTCTGTTTTAAGGTGCCGGCCGCGCGGCGGGCAGCAGGGAGCGGAAAGTACCACACCACCGCCGGCCGGCTGAGGGCGCGCGGGAGGAGTCACGCGCCGTTGGCCGCTATTGTCAATTGTCGCAAAAATAAAGCACTCTGCTACAGCAATCGCTGGCGCGGGATCCGGGGCAGCAGCGCAGCCGCTGACAAGTAGCACTAGTAGCAGCATTTTTTTCATTACCAGCCGATCCCTTCAAAATTATAGCGCTCTTGAAAACCGTGATAATCAGCCAGCGCGTAGCAGTCGCGGCTGCCAATGGCTGCCTGCATATCATGCCAGCGGATAAAGTATGCCCCATGCGGCATATCCGAAAGCTCACCTACCGGCCCCACTGGCCAGCCGTTGCCCCAGCTGTTCTGGATTAAAAAGCCGCGCTTCACCCGCCGCCCCTGCTTTATCGAAACGTAGCCCAGCCCCGCTGCCTGGGCATGGCTCCACGGGGGCCGCGCCCGCCGGCAAAAGCCATCCTCGTCGCGCCTATCTTGCCAGGCCAGGTTGCAGCAGATAATAAAGCCGTAGCCGTTTTGCGTTAGTGCCACCGCCTGCTCGGCGCTTTCAACTCTCACGGTTGTTAGAAACGGGTGTTTCCTGGCCTGCTCCAAGACTGGCTCTGGTACGCCGCGGCTGGCCCAACTGCGGCAGCGGCTTATGGAATACTCGCTGAGGTCATAACGGCCGTATTTTTGCTGATGCACTGCGCCATATTCCCGCAGCGCCTTAGCCACCGCCCCGCCGTAGCTCCCCTGCCAGCGGCCTAGCTGGTTGCTGACGGTTCTGCTGGCAGCGTAGACGTAATCGGGCGACGTTAGGATAGGCTCGCCGCTAGAGTCAGTGGGCCAGCGCTCATTCTCTTGACGGTTGATAATATCACAGGCGGCCGTAATATCGGCCGCTCGGCTGCCGGCAAAACCGGTGCAAGAGCCGTAGTTGCCCTGGGCGAGTGCTTGCAGCCGGCCCGCCTTTACGTGGCTCGTTCCTTTGAGTAGCTCAGTAAGCGCCCGAAACGGGTAAACGCTTCTGTCTAAATCGTAGGGAAGATCCGCCAGCTGGGTTTTATACTTGCGCGGGATGGTAGAAGCATATAGCTCAGTTTGCTCTGGCTGCGGGAGCCACCCTTGCGCCCCGCTCATTTAAAGCGCCTCAGCGAAGTCTAAAAAGATAGCGGCCATCTCTTGCCGCAGCTGGGCCGTCAGCGGCGCGGCAGCGGCATCCTTGCCACCGCCGGCCGCCTGGGCTAGTTCCGCTCCCAGCTCTTTAAATTCATCAGCAAAGGCTGCCTTGTAGCTTACCCCGAGCGCGCTCCGCTTGCCAAAGTCATCGAACACCCGGCCCACGTCGCCCGCGGTCGTGAGCCGTGGCCGCTGCCGCTTGCCGTCTTCAGTAAGGTTATAAGCAAAGGCTTCGCAGATTTGAGCCAGTACCTGGCGACTAGGCTCGCTAGTGCGTTTGCCAACTCCCGCCAGCACCAGCGCTATTAGGGCAAAGGCTAAGAGATGTTTATTTTTCATGGGATCAGGCTTGTTAAGGCTCCGCCCTTTATGAGTAGATACAACAGGCCACCGCCTAACATGAGCCACTTAATCAGGCCAGCGCTATTTTTAACCAGGTCGTTTAGCGGCCGGGGCTTTTGTAGTTTCCACTGGCGGCGCAGCTCTAGCCGTTCGCGTTTGCGCTCGTGGCGCTGGTCGTTGTTGCGGATCATGCTTTTTTCGGGGAGTCTTTCACCACCGCTCCCATGGAGCCAATAAGCTGGTCCGCCTGCATGTTATCGCCGCAGCTGCGGCAGTGCTCCGATAGCTCGATTAGTGCGCGGGCGCGGTCGGCTCTTTTGTTTTTTAAATCCACGGGGGCGGGCGTGTTTAAAAGCTGCTGCAAGATGTTTACTAAGATGTTAGATAACTGGCCGTCTTTGTTGTTCCTGGCCAGAAGCAGAATCACAATTGCTGCGGCAAGATAAAGCCAGGGGTTGCCCCCTTCTAGGATACGAGAAAGGTCAAAATCCATTTTTAAAACTCCTCCTTATGCGTAGTTGCTGTTATCGATGCGTTCTATAAAGCTAAGAGTCATCGTCGCCTGGTGCTCTATATCGTGCGTATGAGGGTCGCCTGGCACAGTATGCGTATGGGCGTCAGCGGTGCCGGTAACGCTAACAGTCACTTCGTGCTGGTGGCCGGGATCCGTGAGAGAATGCGTGTGGTCAAAGCCGTCGTCAGTCACCTCTGTAACAACATCGGTCATATCGGGGCCGGCGCTGTCATGGTTCAAAGATTCAGAAGTGGCGGTAATGGTGCCAGCGCTTTCTGAATCGGTGCTTTCGATGCCAGTTTCTACGGTGCTAGTGTTGGCGCTCGCGCCGCTAATACTCACCGCCGCAGCTACGCTGCTAGTAGTTACCGTGTCGGGGGTTGTGCTGCTAGTCGTGGCTGAGGGGCTGACTGTGCCGGCTGCCGTGCCTGGGGTGCCGGCTAAAGGTACGCGGCCGGCCATATTAATAGATGTGCCGCTGGCCGTCTTGGTGTCATCCTGCGCCCCGTCCATTGCTGCCCAGCCCTGGGCAGCGGTTGGCGCGTTGCCGGTAATCATGCGCACCGTGCCGATTGGCGCGTCTGATACGTCACTGACTGCCGCGTAGCTGGTGGCGCTGTCGCTCTGGTCGGTAATCTCTACCGCAGCAAAGACCTGGCCGGTAATTACGTTGGGATCGGTGTTTTCTGGTACTGGTAAATAAACGTCAAACTCTGCGCCGGTTTCTCCGGTCCCGTCTCGGTCGCACTTCTTAACGCCTACCCAGCCCATACCGCCGCCGGCACTAGGATAATTCACCCCGTGTTGCCAGTATTCCTGGGCCTTCACGTAAACGACGTCTGCGGTGCCACCACCGCCGCCGCCACCGGCTGCCGGCTTACGTGCTACCCAGCGGCTACTTTTATAGTCGCGCTCTAGCGGGAAATAGTCGCCACTGGAAATATCTTCTTCGCCAATATTAAAAACCGTGTGACTTCTCGCGGTATCGGTTAGCACCCCGGCCCCGCTCAGCTCCTGCACCGTAAAGCTGCCACTGGATAAGTTTGCCCCGCTTCTGCCTGCCACCGCCTCAGTCGCTTTACCGATTAACAAATCATCGCGCATGGGAGTACGGCGGCTGGCTCGGATGATGCTAGGGGCCAGGGCTTGCAGCTGGGTGCGCAGCTGGTGGTGATCTTTTCTGAGCTGCTCTAAGGCGCTTTTTGTTAGCGTGTAACTGGTTGCCATTGCCGCTCGTTTTTTTAGAGTGCGCTAGTACTAATAGATATCGGCGCGTCTGCTTCGCTGATGGTCGACAGGGTAACTGCTGCCGGATCATAGGCGATACCGCCGCCTGGGTTCAGGTTAACCGTGGTAATGGTGCGGGCTGCGCCGCTTCTGGCCAGGTCAAGCTGCCCGCCGTTAATATTGGCAGTGCCGATTGTGCCGGTGCTGTTGGCGATTACAACGCCGCTTTCGATGTTTAGCGTGGTGATGGTCCCCTGTTCGCCGGTAGTCATGCTGGCCCCGTATAGGTTGGCGGTGGTCATGTTGGCCAGGATCGTGGAGCTACCGCCATAGCCGCTATAGGTGGTGAGGCTCGTCCCTTCACCAATCCGGCAATCACCGCCGCGCTGGCGGACGGTGGCTACCGTGGCGCTGGTCCCGTGCTCTGCTGCTACTGCTACGCTGCCCGCTTCCACTGATAGTGTGGTCAAGGCGCTGCCAATAAGATAAAGCCCATAAAGGCCGGTACCTGGGCTGCTGGCGGTCGCTACCACGCGCGGGGCTACGCTACTGGCGGCCAGGTCGATATAGCTAACGCCCCCGCCTGCATACTCAAAAAAAGAGCAGGTAAGTTTTAGGTTGCCAGTTTTGTCACCGATTTTTGCGTTGAATCCCTTTTCGATTACTACGTCTGCCAGGCTAGTTCCTGAAAAGTCATAGGCGGCAATTGCGTTAGAATAGTTAGCGACAAATCTAATTGAGTCGCTGGCACTCGGTACACTGCCGCCGCTCCAGTTGGCTGCTGTATTGAAAGCCGTATCAGTCGTTCCTAGCCAGGTTACGTCTGCCATTATATTAAAACTCCTATTTGATTTAATTTTAGGGGTGCCCAGTCAATTTCCTTGTAAACGCCGTAAACGAGGTATACCGGATCTTCTTTAATTTTTAGCGGCATTCCTTGCCCATCTAAATTCACCGGCTCGGTCAGTGTGAAACCCGTATCGGGGCTAACAATCGGCTGCATAGTCCCCATCCAATCAGGGATTGCCTCGGTGCTGCGGAAATCTTGCGCCAGCTGGTCAAACTCGCTCGTCATGCCGTAGCCCCGATCTAACACTTCTGCCCGCCATCCGAAGTGGCTATCGATGTGAAACTCGTAATTCACGCGCCAATAAATGACGCCTTCTTTAATCCTGCGAGTTGCGCCAATGGTTTGCATCTTGGCAGCAAAGGCTGGGACATCCAGGTTGAACCCTAGCGGGGTGAGTTTAAACGGCTTCAAGTTTACGGTGTCGTTGTATTCTAGAACGCGGTTGGCATTAAAGGCCATCTCGTTACGGCTGAGAGTCACTTGGATCCGCGAGTAGTCGATTTCCACCGGCGGATCATAGGCGGTCGAGCAGCTGTTAGTTACCGGCGACCCTGTGACCAGCTCTGCCCGCTTGCCAAGGCTTGAAGCGTTCGGCTGCACGCTTGGCCCGCTGGCCCATCCTCGTTTAACTAAAACTTGTTTTTCGCCCCCTTTAATCTGCCCCAGGTAGATTGCCCTGACTGCGGGCCGCGACATCTGCACCAAGCTGATCTGGACGTCAATCCCCTCTAGTTGCACATCCTCGGTTGGCTTCCCTTCTTCATCAAGGTTAGCATCCTCTGCCGGCTTATCTTCTTTATCGGTGGCGGGGCCATAGCTGGCGGTGGCTCTCCAGACGTTTTCTCCTAGCGGGGTAACGCTCACACTCTTACAAACGCTGAGCGGGTGATCATCACCGCCAGCGGTGTAGGCAGAACCCTTTAGAGGCAAGCCGCACTCCTCCAGAATAAAGCGCGGGCCGTTTTGCTTGTTATCGACGCGGACCACATACTGCACGCTAAACGTATCTACTTTTTGCTCCAGCGTCTTGGTGCCGCTCCAGCCGTCATGAATTACCGCGGTTTCTACGAGTGCCATTTATAGATTAGCCGCCTGAATTGGCGCTCCTTGCGTGTTGCGGTCGATGCTGGCCAGGATTACGTTGGTTTTTCTTTGTTCCTCTACGGCTTGCCGCTGCTTGTCTTTCATATCTTTCAGGTGCCGCTCGCTTTGCCGCTGGGCGCTAAAGGCGGCGCTAGTGCCGCGGCGGGCTGCTGCTATAGGCTTACGCGGGTTGGCCAGGCGGTCAGTCTGCTTGTTAGCCTCTTTTAGCTCATCAACACTTTTAGCAATGGCCTTGTTATAAACTCCCCAGCCGATGGCCCCTGCATTTACCAGGCGGTTTAGGTCTGCTACTTTTTCTTCAAATTTCTCCTGGGGTGTCATAAATTCGCGTGTAATAGCGTCCCCCTGTTTTTTGAGGGCGTCAGCTGCTTTGGCTTTTTCGTCTGCGATGGCTTTTTCTTTCGCCAGCTGATCTTCAAGCAAGGGTGCCATTTCCTTCTGCTTCTCGACTGCTTCTTTTATCGGTTTTTTCTTTCCGAAAATCATATTCCAGATTTTCTTTGGCCAGCTGAGCAGGCCTTTTGTGATCTTCACTACCCAGGTAAACACCTTTGCCAGCCCTTTAAGTACCGGGGCAATCGATATGGTGAACTGACGCCAGGCTCCCTTGATAGCGACTTTCGTATCGGTCCAAGCATCATTAGCGGCGGCAATAGCGTCTATGTCTGCGCGACTCATTACACCGTTGAGTTCGTCAAACTTTTTGCCCTGTTCCTCTATCGCTTCGCTGCCCTGGTCTAACATGTTGATCATATCTACGCCGGCCCTGCCAAATATCTGATAGGCTACGCGGGCTTTTTCGGCTGGGTTCTTAACCTTTTTGATTGCGTTAGCTAGTGTCAGCATTTGCTGGTCTGGGGATTGTTTCATTAACTCCGCAGCACTGAGGCCCATATCATCTAAGGCTAGCTTCGCGGTGCCAAGGCCGTGTGATGCCTCTGATACGCCGCGGGCCATCTTCTCTAATGATTTATCAAATGCCGCAGCTTCAACGCCTGCCAGGCTTGCCGCGTAGCGCAGCCGCTCCAGCTCCTGCACGCCCACCCCTAGCTTACTGGCGGTCTTTCCAAGTTTATCTAGTTCGGCCATCTGATCTTTAACAGCGCCAAACGCTTTGGCCAAGACGAGAGCAGCACCAGCCGCAGCGGCAAGGCCAATCATCATCGTCTTAGTGCTAAAACCCTTGGTCGACTTTTGTAGTTGGGCTGTGTCGCCTTTGGCGGTTTTCATGCCCTTGCTGAAAGGCTTGGTATTAGCGGTGATGGTTGCGGCCAAGGTGCCTAGATTTGCTGCCATGGTTTTCTACTTTCCAAACATCGCGGCCATTTGTTTTTCGCTGGCTGCCGCGTCAAATCGTTTCGGTTTCTTTTTTGTGCTGCTGAATTCTGGTACGTAATAGTCTAGCGGTACTATTTCACTTTCCTTGCTGGCTACCAGGTTTCTGACAATCGAACAAATAAAGCTGGTCTGCATCCAGGGATCCCCAAACGGTTCTAAGCGATAATAAGCAATCCATTCTGTAAACAGCTCCGCCGGTATTTCTTCAAGTAATTTATCTACATCCCAGGTGCCGACTAAAAGCGCTAGGCGGAAAGCGAAGCGTCTTTTTTCGTCGGCCTTGAGTTTTTTTCCAGTACCTCAATCTCGTCATCAGCAAAGCCGACGTGGGCCATTGCAACGTCAAACAGCTGGCTAGTAAGTGCTCCATCCAGCTGCCCCAGTTCCGATAAGTCGTCATCCGTTAAGAGCGGCTCTTTGCTCTTTTCGTCCACTAGTGTCGCCACTAGCAAACGCCTGCGGCTGTCGTCTTTCACATTACCGCTTTTATTTAGGACGGTTTTCTCGAAGCGGCTTTTTTCTGCTTCGGTTAATGACTGGAAACAAAAGGTAAGGCCTGCCACTTCTTTAGTAACAAACCGCCGCCGCGTACAGTTAAACAGTTTTTCCCGTGTTGCTAATGCCATCCTTCAAGCTCCCCCAAGTCGGGAGGCATTGAAACAGAAGAGGGCTTGCCGTATGCCTCCATAACGGCCGCCCTAACTTTCTCAATTACCGCGCTGCTATAACGCCTAACCATTGAAACTGGCTTGCCTGGCTGCGTGCCACAGTAGCCGGCGTGTTCACCATTTACACGGATCATGCGCTGGCTAGGTACCGCTGGCACGGGCTGCCCGTCTTTAATTATTCGCGCGGGGTGGTCTTCAAACGTGATCATTAAGTACCTGCCGTAAAAGCGTAGCCGGTCACGTTGCCCGTTCCTTTGATTGTAAATTCAACTAACATCACTTCGCCCATTTCAGCATCTGCGCTTTTTACGCTGGTAATTACGCCACCAAAAACAACCGTACCGCCACTACTGCCGCCTGGGGCTACTGGGTAAGTAATCGTGATTGTTTCGTCCAGGTCTGTACCGTGCGAGGTTGTGATGCTCGGCACTCCCGCGTCAGAATACGCGGTGACTGTGATTTCGCCGATCTCGGCTAGGTCATCACGTATATAACGCTTGTGGCCGGTGTCGCTCAGTTTCGTTACTTCAATAACGTCCCTAGTTACTTCCAGCCCCGATATAGAAACTATGTCGTAGCTGCCGGTGGTATCTTCCATTGTGAGGGTCGCGCCATTACCTGTATCTGCCATGGGTATATTCTCCTAGAAAGTTGGGATGGTTTCCTGTACTTGAATTCTAAACCTGAGAGCCGTTAAGTAGGTTCCCTGGTCGCTGTCGTCTTGGGGCTGCTGGTAGCCGTGGCCGGTGTCGTCTAGCTGGCAGCTCATCACTTCCACGCTGCCGGCAGTCCCGCGGTAGCCTTGCAGCTGCTGGCGGATCGTGTCGGCCAGGCTGTCTGCCTGGGTGCGTGTGGTGCTGCTGCAAACGATTTCTAGCGTGCAGTCCTCAATGCCAGCGGCCCCGCTGATCGTGTGGCTGTGGTTGGTAAATAGCTCGCTATAGGTGGCGGCTGGCAGGCTGTCGCTTTGCGCTAGTACATCGGGGCGCAGGCGTGTGCCTATCACATCCGTTACTGCGGATTTAGTTAACAGGTATGTTCTAATATTGCTGCCGGTGGTTGCCATGTTTTATTTAGTCATCTGCTTGGAGATTGCCTTGGGTAATGCCTGCCTGGCTTTTGCTGTTATCTTTGCTCTGATTGTGGAGCTGGCCCCCTTGGCTGCCTGGTTAAAATAGTTCTGCGCTTTCGCCCCTTCGCTCGACATAACAGACCAGGCCACCAGGTTAGCATGGGGAGCCTTGCTTAAATCGTATCCTACCGTCACCCCGATGATTCCCTTGGCTGCTGCGCTCTTACCGCCGCGCCATTGGCTAGAGGGCTTCTTTTTTATGCTTTTCTTTAGCGTTCCTGTGCGTTTGGGGGTCACCTTGCGAACCGCAGAAGCCAGGGCCGTGGCTCCCGCGTTTACTGCTTGCCGTAGCACTTTACGCTGCAAGCTGCCTGTGAGGGCGGCAAACTGTTTCGTCATTTCGGGGAGGCCTAAAAACTCGACCCCCTGCTTTGCATGGATACCACTGCCGACACTCATTAACTATCCTCCGTGCAATGTAGCCAAAGCTGCTGCTGCCGCTCATCGCGCCGCTGTACCTTTTCAATGTTTAGCGTGCGGCTAGTGTCGCCATCTTCATAGGTAACGCGCATTTCACTATTTGGGAAAGTCCCTTGCTGCGGGTAGCGGATAATCACCAGGCTGCTGGTGGTGGCTTCTATCTGGGATCCGCCAAAGGTTTCTGCCGCGGACACATCCAACACCCGCGCTGAGCACTCGCGCACGCTTTGCCAGCTATCGGTTAGCTGCCCAGCCGCGTCTGCGGTTTGGGTGCTCTGCTCGATATTGACTCGCTGCCTTAGTTGGCCTGCCCGTACCACGTGAAGCTATCTCCTAATATGTAAGGGGCCAGCAGCGCATCAGCGCCCTGGGGTATCTCGGTAGCCATTACGCCGGTTATGGTTTGTTCTCGGTTGTTGAAATAATGGCCAATCAGTAGCAGCATTGCCTGCTTAATGGCCTGGGGTACTGCGCCGGCTGCCCCGTAGCCACAAACGAAACGTACCGCGGCCGCTTCCTGCTGCACTCTGGCAGCTGGCCAGGTTTTGCTATAGGCGGGGCGGATCGTGCCAGGCTCCCTGGCGGTGGATACGTCGTAGTCATCACTAGAGAAGGTCTGACTGGCTCCGGCTGTGTCGGTGTAGGTAATACTGGTAACGCTTTGCAGGCTTCCATAGGGCAGGGCCAGCGTCTGCTGCCCTGCTGGCAGGGAGTCTAGCTTTACGTCGTAGGTTGCGGTCACTAATTGCCTGTGCGTATGCGCCTGCACTTTGGCCCGCGTTACTTCAATTAGGCTGCTGATATAGTCGTCATAGTAGGAATCGTCTAGTGCCAGGTGCCGCCGCACTTCGCTAACTTGCAGCGGCTCAGCCGTGGGGGCTGTCACTTCAGCGATTCCGTAACCGGTGGCGGTGTGGCTCATTTACTCGCCTTTTTGGGTGTGCGTTTTTTTGGTTTGGTGCGCGTCGCGCGCAGTGGCGGTTGCAGGGTGGCCGTTTCCGGCTCACTTACTGCTTCCGCCAAGCTGCGCTCTATATACCGCGCCGCTGTAGCTGCATCGACTTCTACAACTTCCCCGGCTTCTTGATAGAAACCATTGCCGACAAAACTACAAAGGAGTTTAACTTTCACCATGCTTATGCCTGGGTAAGTTTCTTAATGGGATCAGTACCGGCATCGATGACGCCAGAATCCGATCTTTTGAACGCTACGAAGCCCGTCTGATCGTTATCACGATAACGCTCTTCCAGCTTATAAAGCCGAACTGAGCCAGCATCACGGATGATAAACTTGGCCATTGCGCCAAAGAGAACCGTAATTTCACCAGTGGCAACGCTCGACGCCATGTTCTGGTTAATCGTAATCGGATGACCTAACAAGCGATCCGGCTCGCCAGCGCTCATACCCTCTTGCCACAAGTATTGGTCATTCCCATCCTTGAGCTTACGCAAGGCCAGCAAGACGTTATCGTGCATCATCCAGCCGCAGCTGCTTTGGCCTCGGTAGGCTGGGTCTACGCTATGGACCAGCTCGAAAAGCTCGTCTGCTGCGATTGCCGTAGCGCTTGCAGCGGTAACGCCCGCACCTGCACCAGTCACGATTCCGCCCGGTTGGCTTGACGCGGTGCCTGTGGTGAAATAGCCCGCTTCACAGCGGCCCAGGCGCTCGCCTAACATCGCGCCAACTTCGCTGGCCAGGTTAAAAGCACTATCCTGCATCAGCTCACTAGAAACCAAGACGCTATCGCTTGAAAACTTGTAAGCTGAAAACGTCTTGCTGCCAAAGGTGATGGCGGTTTCTGTGATCGCACTATTTTCCGTCAACAGGCGGCCAGTGTTACCGTGGTCTGAAACCACGGGCCATGGTAGGTCATTGCCGCTAGAAGTGCGGATAACGCGGGCCACTTTACGCGGTCCACCAAAGGCTAACAGGCTTTTTTCTAGCTCGTTGGAGAACCCTTCTGGGACCGTGTAGCCGCCTGCGGAATCCGTGCCAACGCTTTGCGCTCGGTACTCTTTACCGAATCCGCCGTGGCTCATTTGTGGGCTTTGGCTCGACAAGCGAACCTCATAACCGGCTGCCTGGGGATCAACACCGCAGCGCTGCGCGGCTTCTACGTGCTTATCTTCCAAAGAGAAACCGTTCTGGTGCCTGGCCCATGCTTGGAAGGCGAGCTGGCGGGTTTCTTCGGTGATCTCTGGCCGTCGCTCTGCCTTGCGTTCTCGCTTCTGCTGGAAAGACTGCTCATCTTTGGCAGCTTCGATCTGTGCAGCGCGGGCGGCTACGTCTGCTTTTTCTTTGGCCGCTGTCAGCTCTTGCTGGTTAGCGTCGTAAGCTGCGTTTACTTCGTCCCACTTGGCGCGGTCTTCGCTGTTCCAGTCGTCTTGACTGGCTGCCAGCTCTTTAATGTTGGCTGCTAGGGCGCTGCGTTGTTCCTGTAATTCTTTGAAGTCTGCCATTGCTGTTAACCTTCCTATGGTTGGGGCCAGCAGTGGCGCAAAATAAAACGCGGCTACCGCTGGCGATTACGAAAAGTCAGTAATCGTCCGCAGCTACCGCGCTATAGCGTTTCGCCTAGACTTTGTTTAGTTGTTCTTTTTTATTCTGGGTTATGCTCTATCGTTTTCAAGAGCAATCAACCTGGCTCTTACTTTTACGGCTGCTTGTTCTTTTTCGAACTGCTCAAAGGCAACGCGGGCTTCATCGATGCCATCGATTGCCCGCAGTCCCGTCGTAGTTGCATCATATGCCGGGTATGTCACTGGGCCTGAGTCATACAAATCCACTCCGGTAATTTCTCGTACGGTTACCTGGCCGTCTTTTCTAATCTCGCTGCCCCCTTCACTCACAGCAAAGGCAAAGCTGCTACCGGTAACGTCGCCGCGTTCGATGCTGGTCACTACGTCGCGCCCTACTTGGGTATCTGGTACGTCGATTTCGTAGCGCAGGCCGGTGTCATCTTCGCTCAGGCGCATGGTGCCGCTCTTGGTTCTACCCAGGATCTGCGATGGCTCATGATTAAAGAGGCCACGCACGTCGTCGGCCTGCTCGATAGCCCGCTTAAACGCGCCAGGCTGGATCCGTTCTACATGGCCGCTGTAAAGCTCGTATTGGGTGCCTGGATCATCAGAGCGGTAAAAGACTGCTGCATATCCGACGATTTTTGTAGGCTCTCCATCTCGTTTTTCGATTCTCACCTGTTTATCGTTAGCTATTCTCATCGATTATTCCCCATAAAGTGGTTTTTTCGGTTGTTAGTTGGTCGGTTCTGGCGCTAATGGCTTCTTTCAGCTCCTCTGCCGTGGTGCTTTCCAGGGCTTGATTTAGCTCTTTTTGCACGATTTCAAGCCATCTCTGAGCCACTTTTTGGGCTATTTGCTCGCTAGAGGCACCCTTAAGAGCAGCAAAAACAGCCACAGAATCGGTTATTCGGGCTAAAAATGGCTCTTTTTGTTCTTCCAGGCGGTTGTCTACGTGGTTAACAAAAGCAGCGGGCTTCTTTTGCCTGGCCCATCGCTTAACCGTGGAGAGTGTTTTTTCAATGGCTGCTGTTAGGGCATTATCCAGGGCAGCGCGGGCGGCTTCCTCTGCTTCATCTTCTGCCGGGGCTTCTTCTTCTGCTGGCTCCTCTGCTGGCTGCTCATCGTCTACTGGCAGCTCTGGTTCTGGCTCTGGTGCTGGTTCTTCTTCATCAGCGAAGCTCATATTAAGCGGCTTTAAGAATTTACCCCCTAGCCCATCGTCTCTAGGGTTCTGATTCTGCATAGCGCGGAATTCATCAGGGCTTAAAACGCCCATTTCTATTCCCATCCGGCCCACTTCATATTGCGTCTTAATGTCTGCGGCTATGAGTGCGCCGGTATTATGTTCGATAAAGTGCGTGTCGTTTTCCTGCTGCTCGATGGTGAGCAGTTTCAAATAGCACTCGCTAGCGATGGTGTGCAGCCAGGCCGATAGGCAGGAGTCTAGATAGCTTCTGTTTTCCTGTTCTAAGCTAGAGTAGCTTGTATTCTGCGCGTCTCCTAGCTTATGCGGCGGCAGATTATACCAGCGGGCTACTTCTCGCACCTGCTCCTGGCGGGCTGCTACCAGCTGGCTTTGCTCTGGGGTGAATTGGCCGGTGTGGAACTTGGCCCCCTCTCTTAAGATAACCGTTTTAAAGCTATTACCTACGCCCTCGTAGGTTTTTCTAAATCCCGTTTCTAAATTATCTGCGGCGGGCTTCGTCATGCCTGCCGGTACTTCTAAGACGCCGCCAATCCTGGCCCCGTTTTTAAAGAAGCGGCTGGCAAACTTTTCTGCCGCCAGGCCCAGGGCAAAACTATTGCGGGCTTTATAAACCAGCTCACAGTCTGCATCTCCATAGATGCTAATTCCTTCCAGGTGCAAAACCTGGCTGGCCGCGAAACCGTGCAGGTCGCCGCCTATCTCGGTGATAAATACGATTGAGCCGTCGTCTTGTATCTGGGGGGTGGTACGATCTGGCAGCAGTGGCAAGAGGCCCGCCGGCTGGCCGTTTTTGTAATCGATTAAAGAGTAACTATTGTTCCAAATCAGCAGATGCGTCAGCATCCGCCTCCAGAATTTATAAGCCGCCATTGCTGGGTTGGCTTTGTGCCTGATTAGCTTATGGGCTGGGTGCAGGGTGTCGATTTCCCGCCCGCGCTCTCCCAGGTCGGGCCGCCGCTTGTAGACGTTTAAAGGTAACTTGCTCACGTCGCCGCTGATTAAATTGACCGCCTGCCATACAGGGGAGTAACTCAAGGCGCGGCGCGGGCTAACCGCTTCGCCTGCCTCGGTGCTGGCATCTCCGAAAACCTCATTCCATACCAGGGGAGATCCTAGCGGTATGTTTGGATTCTCTAGGGCGCGGGTTTCTGTGTTGTTCTGTGGGTCGATAATGTTGCTCATAATAGTTCTATCTCGTTGGTTTCGTAGTAGCGGAGGTTTGGCGCGCCATCTTCACTCATGGCCCTGCTGATAGCCATAACAGCGGCCACGATACCATCTATCTTTTTTGGGTTTGCGTTGGGTGGTTTAACAGGCCGGTAGTTGTTGTTATTGTCTGCTTTTACCTGGGTGTGCAGTGCTTGCCAGGTCAGGATTGGGTGGTTGTTGTGCTTTAGGTTTCCATTTAAAACCATCCGCTCCATTTCGGCAGTAGGGGCAGCAAAGCTGGTGATCGTCTGCTTAAATTTAGTGCGCGGGATCCCGTGCTCTATTTCTAGGCGCTGCGTTAATTCTTCCGCGCTCCACGGATCGTAGACCACCTCTGCTATGTCGAACTGTTCTGATAGCTCAGCGATGCGCCGCTCAATTACGGAATAGTCCAAGACGTTTCCGGCTGTTAGCTCTAGGTGGCCTGCCTGGTGCCATGCCTGGTAGCTGGCCGCGTTCGCGTGCTCTTTAGTTGTATCCTCTGGGAGCCAGAAATAGGGGAGCAGACGGTAGGTGTCATCGTCTCGAAACGCTAACACGGCTGCTGTCATGTCGCGCGTCCTCGATAAATCCAGCCCTAGAAAGCACTCTTGCCCGGCTAAGTCTGCTGCTGTGTAGTTTTCCTGGCACTTTTCCCAGTCGGCTTTCCTTAGCCACGGAGTAGCCGACGATTGCCAAACATTGAGCCTTAATTGTTTCCAGCTGGCAAAGTCGGCAATTGATCTTTTCGCCCGCTTGTAGCTCTGCTCGAATTCTGCCCGCTTAATAGTCACGCCCCAGCTGGGGTTGGCTTTTTTCCAGGTCGTTACCTGGCCGCACTGCTTATCGGTCGATGCCTGGGGGGCGCTGTGGTTAACGAATAAAAAAGAGTCATCAAAAATCATGCCCTCAGCTACCGCCTGGCCGTAGTCAAACTGCTTTTTGCCGTAGCCGTCTGGATTATTGCCAGCGGTGGAGGCTTCAAACTGAATAGGCTCGCTGCGGCTGGCTCCCATGTATTCTAAAACGCGGGCCAGTCGGTGATCGACGCAGTGCGTCTCATCGATGATTACTGATCCGTTCAAACCGTGCTGACTTGCAATATTCGACCCGGCTAAAATGTCATAGGTGCTGCGGCTTCTTTCGTGGTAAATGCGGCCGGTGCTTTTATTTATCTTCAGTTCTCTAGACAGGGCTGGGGACTGCTCCACCATGTGCCGCGCGTGCGCATGCATGATGCCAGCCTGGCGGCCATCCTTGGCGGCGCTAAATACTTTCTGCCCCTGCTCACCATCCGCGATCAGGAGGTATAAGCCAATGCAACTCGCTGTGGGGCTTTTCCCGTTTTTTTTGGGTACCCACAAGCTGCACTTATTAAACCGCCTCACGTAGCGGCCCCAGTCATCGCTATAGCGTACCCAGCCAAAGAGCCGTTCTATTAATTGAATCTGCCACTTCATCAGCTCCACCGGCTGCCCTGCATACTCGCCCTCATACAGCCGCAGATGGCCGGTGATAAAATCCACCACGTGATCAACTCTTGATTGATCGTATAAGCAGCCGTTGTCTTTTGCTCGCTCATCGGCTGCATCGATCATAAGCCGCGCGGGTGGTTTTTTTGGTTTGTGATTTGTCAAGCGCGGTCCCTCCCTGGTATTTCGCTCGGTTTTTCACCGTCAGCAAAAGTTAGTCGCGTTCGCTCTACTGGTCCCAGGGCCAGTTTGCTGGAAAGTGCTACGTAGCGATCTGTAGCCCTGGCCATTGCTACGTCGTCGCCGCGATCTTTGGCCGCCTGGTACTGGCACCACCAGTCTGCTGCCTGATGCAGTAGCGCAGAGTCGCACTTTCCATAGACGCCAGGCGGCATACTTTCGACGGTTTGCTTCCACCACCATTTGCCGGCTGCATTCATGCCGCGCGGCTTAAGAGGTTTGCCGCTTGCGAGGGCTATAGCTTCATCACTGCGGGGCGCGTGCCGATCTGACCGGTAGTTGCCGGTTAGCTTTAAAACGGCTGTGGGTGTGCGTGGTCTAGCGATGGTTGAAGCTCCAGGGTTTTGCCTTTAAAAACGCGAAGG
>Ga0098054_1000528_pt1 | contig 23103 bp, 19 predicted proteins | sample 16_taG_FD_75048 | JGI IMG/M metagenome (GOLD analysis project Ga0098054, IMG submission 75048) | Marine viral communities from the Subarctic Pacific Ocean - 16_ETSP_OMZ_AT15313 metaG | ecosystem: Environmental > Aquatic > Marine > Oceanic | place: Pacific Ocean | collected 2015-01-18
ATGAGGCAAAGTTATTTGGTTTATTACATGCTAAGGCAGTAACACAACCAGAAGTGAAAAAATACGTAGAGGATAATTTATAATGGACGATTGGGAAAGAGAAGAATTGATGATTCGAGTGGATGAGCGAGTAAAAACCATCTTTAACAGAATGGAAAAATTCGAAACTCTTTTTACAAATCATCTAGCACACCACGAAACGTGGGAAAATGATATTAGAAATCAGATGCGCTGGTGGGTAGGTGTTGCATTAACAGCAGCTACTGGTAGCGGAGCGATGCTAATGGGAGTAATATAATGGGAATAACAAGAGATTCAGTAATGACCTTAGACAAATTAGGTAGTCGTGTTAGATTATTGACAGGTATACAGGCAACCGAAATGGATGATTCTGATTTGTCAATACTAATGAGTATGGCTATCGAATGGTTAGAGGAACAAGAAAGTACAACATATGCAGAAAATACTAATGATTTACAAGACCAAGCAGTAACATATTACAGTGCATATCTAGCAAGTATAGCCCAAAATGGGGTAGGTGTTAAAAATTTAAAGATAGGAGAGATATTCTTATCTTATGATGACGAAGACCCATATGGTAAATACTTAGATATGGCTAACGAAGCATTACTACAAAAGAATGCATTAAGTATTAAAACTAGCACATACAATGCAGACCCAACACTTGGAGATGTAGATTGGAAGAAAAACATTGATGGTTCAAGTAGTACTTTAAATGTTAGACAGAAACCAAGGAATATAAGTTGAGGTTATTATGGTTAGTACGGTGAATACAGGTTCAGTCAATATGCCTAAAATATTAAGGCAGATGAGCCACCGCACTAGCAATGTAAGAGAGATATTATTTCAAAGAGATGCTATTTATAATAAATCTTACAAAACAAAAAAAGCAGATAATGAAACTGAATTATCAGGACCTCCTGTAAACTTTGGTTATGAGACATCTTCAATAACTGGAGCTAGTTTTACGAAAACGCAAGATAGTGGTACAATTACCCATAGGTATGTAAGTACACCAGAGTTAACGATAGGAGGCTTGAAAGTGCTTCAAACGCCCGTTATTAGTCGTTCTGGTACATTAGAAAGAACAGGGGCTAGAATCTCAGGAGAATGTAAGTTTTATACACCCTCTTTAGCAACAATCAGACAACTTGATAATTTTAGTGAAACCACTCAATTTGATGAGTTTGAAGCTTATGATAAATTTATAGATATAGAAAGAGAAGTATACAATCCTAATGATATAAGCTCTACGAATGACCAAACAATAAATATATCTTCTACTAGTAAAATTTTAGAAAAAATAACTTTAGAAGAAGGTGCATCAGGCTCCACTTATAATCCGGGCTATGAAGTAGATAGGATTAGATTTAAAGTTAAGACAGCAGATAACATAACTTCAATTACACTTAATGGAAAAGAAGGTGATGCAGATAAAACACTGGTATGGACAGCTACTGATACATGTACTCCTACAGACTGGTTACTAATAGATTTACCTATTAGAGATATAACCGCTAGTGATACAAAAGAAGTATATCAAAATGGGACGGGGTTGACATTTACAGCCTCTGCTGTAACTTTAGATGTTGACAAGCTTTATGGAGATAATGAGAACTATTTAAGCTCCCTAGTAATTGCTACATCAAGCTCTAGCGCTATAGAGCTTAAAGATATTAATATATATAAGAGTGCTGAATGGAGCCTAGATACTATTAAAGACTATAGAGATGAATATATGATTGTGAAGGCATTGAGAGTTAGAGGAGACAGAACAAGTAGGAGAAGAGCTTATGGCTAAAGATTATTTAAATATAATAGAAAGAGCCCTAATGATGGGATTGAGTGATAAATTAAATGCAGCAGTGACTGGAGACTTATATGTACATGGACAATTCCCCGAAACAGAAGATATGAAATTTCCAACAATAGTAGTACAACAAGTGGCTTCTGGATTTGAAGAACAATTTGCAGGTGATAAAATAACATTTGGAACAAGTTCTACAGCAGGTAGTGGAGAAGTATACGGTATGTCATTTTTAGTACATATTGTAGTAGACAAAGATACAAGTATAGGAATAGGAGGGACTGACTATAAACAACGTAGGTTAGTTAATTGGTTAATGCTAAATATAGCAAACACTATAATGGAAATAGATTGGTCTGATTATGAAGAAGAGGAATTAGAAATATTAGAAAGAAATTTAGAACAGTGGAGGGATATAGGTTTTATATCAGAAGTCCAGTGGTATGGAGCTACCGCAGAGTTTGAGATATACTTCCTCAATAAAAGATAATGGTCCAAGCAGTTATACACGGTGGATATTTTTCTGCATTAGGTAAAAAGGAATGGCTCAAAAATAGGGGTCCTGAAAAATTCAACAGAAGTTGGACACCTAAAGGCTCTGTCGGTAGCGCATCAATATTTCCTAAATTAAAAAAAAGATATGAAATGAAAAGGAAAGGGCTGCAACCATTGATAGCATCAGCTATTGGTCGTAAGGCAGGGTTGAAATCAAAGACAACATGGCTTTCAGCATCTGGAGCAGCTAACCTTCGGGAAGCCACAGGTAAATATGTTAATCCTAAAGGAAAGCTAGGAACAGAATACGACACTTCTTTTTACATGTTTCAAAATTTCTTTGATTCTCAAAAACAGAAAATTAAAATCTCAGGCGGCCACTCATGGTGGGTTGAAGGAAGGAATAGTGATGATGAAATAGCAAAGCTTTTATTTGATGAAAAAAATAAAAATAAAGGAAATTATACAAACTTTCTTAAAGATTGGCAAAGTTGGCGCACAAGTACTAAGAATTTAAACGTTGAAGATTGGGCTGTAGAGTTTGGATTAATGGATAATAAAGACTTTGCCCAAGATATTGATAAAGATTTGGTAGAAAAAGCTACTGTTGATGCTATTGAAGAAGTACCTTACACTGATAAAGAATCAAAGATGAAGATGGGTAAAGTACCAGAAGTTGCAAAATGGAGTACGGCTAACACTGTAGATGCTAAGGTAAAAATTGGTGATAAATGGGAATTAGTTGATACCACAGAAACAAAGATGAATGATAGAAAAGGTTGGGGTCCACACCACGGTCAAGCTAAGGAACGGATGGAAGAATATGATGAAAGTTTTGAAGCTGTTAAAAAGGACAAAAAAGGTATTAGAGATAAGGTAGCAACATATTTTGAAACAAAAGCTTTTAAAGAAATGAATCAAGAAATTGTGAAAATGAAAAATAGAGTTTTAAAAAGAAAGAGTAAAAAGAAATTAACTCCTAAAAACTTAATTGATACATATGAAAAGAAAGGTGACCCAAGTACAAAAACTGCTAAGGCTGCTTATGATGCTAACGTTAAAAGGTATGGGGATGAAAAGGCTAAAGAACTTCTACACAAAAGCCAACATGAATTTATATTCCATGCTTTAGGTACTGAATCTTGGAAAAAAAACAGAGATTTTAAAAATATTATTAGAGTATCAGACAAGTCACCAAGAGGAGAAGCTTTCTATGCTTCAGTACCAACGAAAATGTTTGGTAAAGGTCAAAGAATATATGAATTTGATGAGGCTAAGGCTAAAGGAACTGCTATAATAAAAGGCGCAAGTGGTATACACGCTCTGTCAGCTATGAACAGTTCAGCTAGTATTGGTTTACAAAATGCACATATGGCTGTCCAATTTAGAAGTTATTCAACAGCAAAAGCAGGACACACAGATACTATAAAAATAACTCAAGGAATTGCGAAATCTGGTATCGAAGACGCCTGTTCTAAGGTTTTACCTAAAGTTACAGTTTCCTTTTCACCTGCAAGGATAAATGCATTTCTAAAAAACATAGATAAAGCTATCGGAGAACAATGGAAGGAACGTTTAGATGATATTAATAAAAGTATGTATGATAAGGTTAAGAAAATTGGTAAGTCTAAATACTTCTGGGCTTTACCATATTTAACTGTTGATACTGCTAAGATTGAGTAATATGAGCGAAAGCTTTATATACTAGGACTATCTAAAGGTATAAGACGTCTACGCGAGACGTTATAAACGGAGACAAATATGGCATATTTCCTAGGAAGAGATGTAGTAATCGCCATTACCACAGAGGACGCTAACCTTGGGGTCGCTTTAGAATCCGATTCAGACGCTTTAGAAGTTGTCGAGTGTACATCAGGAAATGCTTATGCAGCTGATGATATAACAACAACTGACACAGTGTTTGGAGGATGTAGAGCAGGCAACGATGGTAGTTCTAGTGTATTTAATACACAAGACACAGGAGTAGCAGCTAATTACAGTAATGAAGTTAGCAATTTAACTGGCTGTGACGTATCTTTAGGGGTAACGGATGAAGACATAACCTATTTAGGACTCAGTAGTGTTCTAAAAGCAGAGGTTAAGAAAGAGACAACCGTAACTTTAACCTGTAAGAAAGAAAATAAATTATGGGATTTAGTATGGATGAGCGCACGTTATGGCGCTAAAGGACCGGCAGCAACGGATTTCCATGACGGACTAACAAGTCCTGACCAAGGAGATTTCGGTTATAGGATTTATATCAAATTAAAAGATGGTTCTGAAGTATTGACAGTTCCAAACTGTTGCGTGCAAGGACACGGCGTTACATTAAACGCCGATGGTACAACGGAAGAAACTATAGAGTTCATGTCTTATGTGAACCCAGTAGTAGGTGTATCAGAAAATACAACGGAGACAACAAGTTTCTGAGGTGATTGATTATGGCTTATTTTTTAGGTAGAGATGTAAAAGTGTGGATAACCACAGAAGATACCACAGTAGGTATCATAGAGAGCTCAAATCAGTTAGACACCGATGCTACAATAGCAGTATCAAGTACTGCTTTTGCTAACAAGTTAAATTCAGGTTCAGTAGCAGACACATATGCTTATGCTGATATTACTGGAGTTGACCTTGGACTTGGTGTAACTGATGAAGATATAACTTATATGGGATTAAGAAGTATTCTTAAAGCAGAAATTAAGAAAGAAACTACAGTAACCCTTACAAGGAAGAAAAGTGACAAGATTTGGGATATGGCCTTTAATGGCCCATGTCGTTCTGCTAACGCAGAAAGTGCGGCATCCACCCAAGGAGCAAGATGGGGAATTAGTACTGTAAGCAGTGCTTTAAAAATATCATCTGGACTCAAGTCACCAAAAGACCATACAGACGGTACAAATGTAACTTTCGGATATAGAATACACATTCAATTAAAAGGAAGCACTGAATATATTTCCGTCCCAGCATGTCAAATAACTTCACACGGAGTAACTTTGAATGCAGATGGTACAACAGAAGAAACTATGGAATTTATCTCACATGCTGACCCACTAATAGCAGCAAGTGCAGCAGATACTTCCACTAGAATGTCATCAAGCACAATATAAGGTGATTGAATATGGCAAAAAAGGAAAAGAAGGAAGTTGTTGAAGAAGTAGTAGAGGAAGAGGCTCAAGAAGAGCCTGTTCCTGAATCTACTCCTGAAGAACTACCTTCACAAAGATTAGATTATAAAGTGGTTAATACTGGCAGAGGACGAGTTAAACAGTACTTTGACGGTAGAGTAGAACCATATTAAAACAATCCTTCCTAGGATAAACAGGAGATAAAGAAATGACAGAAGAAGTAAAAGAAAAAAAAGAAAAAGAAGTATGGTCAATTGATGATTTAGTTCAAATGACAGAGACTATACAGACCGCAGACGTAGAGTATGCAGGTAAAACTTTGACCATACAATGGTGTGAATTGGTAGAATCGGAAGAACCAAAATCTATGTTGGCTGATGAAGAAGCAACAGAAGCCGAACAAACAGCTCATTATCAAAAGATGGCAACAGTTAGGTGTTTAGCTATGATAGAAAAAGCTAATAATATGAACCCCGAAGGTACAACTATTAGTGAAGAGACATGGTTAAAAATACCTACCACATTAAAATGGAACATATCAGGAAAGATATTAGCTGGTCAGTCTGAAAATTTTACAACTGGATGAATACTTCACCCGATGCGGTGTACGTAATCATCCCTGCAATGAAAGAACTCGGAATGAGTTGGACTGAAATAAAACGAATTCCAAGGTATGAATTGGTAGGTTTAATTAAAGCCCACCAAAACTATGAGCTGTTACACTCATTTGACGGTTATTCAGCATCTGAGGTAGCAGATATGGCTAAGAATAAGCCCGAAGTTAGAAGTGCTTATAATAAATACCTTGAGATAAATGCAAAATACAAAGACAGAAGTGGACGACGTGAAAAACAATCCTTATCAGGATTAATAAAAAATTAGGTGTCAGTCAATGGGACAAGAAAACTATCTACTTAGGACAGGAGTCGGTATAGACGTAGACCGTCAAGGTAGTCGTCAGGCTATAGGTTTTATTGAGAGACACATTGATGAGTTAAATAGAAAAGCTATTACAAAGACAGCTCAAGGTATGGCAGAGCGTAATGCTAAATACCAAGATGGACTTAAAGATATAGCAGAAAGTAATGCTCAAATTGAGAAAGATTTTAAAGATAATAGAGCTAAAGCTGCTAAAGATGCTCAAGATTCTTATGAGAAGTCCTTACCACCTGAACAAAAAGCGGAGGACATTGGTGTAAAAACTGGAGTAACCAAAACTTCAGTGGCAGAATATGAAAGAGGTATGAGAAGACTTGGTAAATCATATGGTAAATTTGTTGATAAAGCTGAAAAGTTAGGTATAAAGTTAGACAAAGGTAAAGGTAGAGGAGGTTTCGGTAAAGAAGGAACTGGAGCTAGTTTTATGAAACAAGAAGCTGAAGATAGAAAAACCTTAATACAATTAACTAAAGACCAGATTACTGAGAATAACCGTATTGCAGAACAAGATAAAACTTCTAAAAATATGAAAGGCCGTTTAAGGAATGAAAACGAGCAATTAGAAAAACAGTTAGAAGATATGTTGAGTCTAGATGTTAAAGCAACTAATGCCGAAAAGAAAAGAAGCAAAGCAGAAAGAGAAAATGCTAAAAAGGAAATGGATTTACAAAAGCAAAAAGCTAAGAAAGATAAACAAGATTTAGCCAATATGAAAGCAAAAACTGCAATGTATAAGAAAATGGAAAAACAAGCAAAGGCATATTGGGCAGGAGCTAAAGGTGCTATGCAGAATGCTTTTATTGTAGGTACAGCAGCAGCAGCTGCTTTTGCTTATAAAGTACAACCTTTAGCTGAAGACGTTTTAGAATTCGAAAGAACTTTAATTAATGCTAATTCTGTTTTTGGTGAATCCAAAGATATGTTATTCGAAGTTTCAGATGAATTAGTGAAATTTGGTTTAAGATATGGTATAACTACTGAAAAAGCAGCAGAAGGTTTATACCAGCTGGCATCTGCGGGGTTATCGGCAGCCGAATCTCAAACAGTGTTACAACATACACTGAAGTTAGCTATGGCAACACAAGGTGACCATAACACGCTAGCTAAGTTAACGGTCCAGACCATAAAAGGATTTGGTTACGAAATGGACATGGCAGAAACGTTAACTGACAAATTCGCACATTCTATCCAGAAATCTTTAATTGAATGGCAAGATTTATCAAGTTCTGTTAAATTCGCTATGCCTTTCTTTGTTGCTACAGGACAAAGTATCGACCAATTACTTGGTGGTTTAGAAGTGTTAACTGACCGTGCTTTAGAAGCAGGTATTGCAGGTCGTGGTTTAAGACAGGCGTTAGCACAGTTTGCTAAACATGCAGACAATAATGCTTCAGCTTTCCGTAAAATGGGAATTGAAATATTAGATGCTGAAGGCAATATGAAAGATTTATCTCTTATAGCTAAGGAAGCCAGTGATATATTTGGAGATGTAGAAGACCACAAAGTTTTAACAGCAATGTTAGAGGATATGAATGTACGTGGTGCGACTGCTTTTGCTCTATTAGTGCAAAACGCTGATGAGTATGGTGAAAGGGTAGAAGCTCTTAAGAATACTCAAGGTGAAGCTACACGTATGGCAAACACACAACAAGAATCTTTAGCTAATCAAATACAAGTAGTTAAAAACGCACTAAAGGCTCCATTTATGCTCTCCGACCCTATCGGTAAAGCTAATGGTACTTTAAATGAGTTTACTCTATTAATTAAAAACTTAGTTGAAGAATTTAAAGGTTTCTTCATTTATGTAGACGGTGAAGGTAACGAGCATGCTACTCATGCAGCTCATATGATTAAAGAAGTTACTGTGGAAGTGTTACAAGAGATATTTGAGGTAGTACGCGAACTTAAAGATATATTTGTTGGCACAGAGAAAGATATGGAAGGGTATAAAGACTTACTATTACTATCCACCGTACCATTAAAAATGATGCTATACCTTCTCAAAGCAATAGGTCCTCATAATTTAAAATATTTATTGTTCTTAAAGTTAGGTGCAAAGTTATTACCTATAACAACATTATTAACTATGTATAGGGCACGTGCTGAGATGCAATTAGCAGCCGCAATTAATGCTTCTATAGCAGCTGAAACTATAAAAGATACTCAAGAGGCAAAAGGTTTAGCTATAGATGCAGCTGTATTGAATATGACATGGGGTAAAACAGCAGCTATGAAGGCATATTCTTGGGGATTGATAGAGGCTACCGGAGCATCTAATGCGCTTGTTTTGTCAACAAAAGCTTTGATGTTGAGTTTAGGATTAGCTGTAATGTTGTTTGCTGGAGCTGTTTTAGCCTCTGGTAAATTAAGTGATGCATTTACCGTTATGGCTGCTGTCTTAGCTACTGTCGCAGCTATGAGCGCTATAAGTTCAACATTTGCATACTTTGGTTCTGCTATGGGTCCATTCGCTATACCTATAGCATTAGCAGCGGGAGCCGCTATGATGACTGGTATGTTCAAAGCTAGAGACTATATACAAGAAAGATTCGGACTTGGTGGACGTGGTTCAAAAGGCCAAGCGATTAATTTTGATGATTTTAAAATGCCCGAAGAAAGGATGTATGATGGGGGAGGTATGTTCGTTACACCAATGTATGATAACGGAGGACCTACCACTGAACATGGCTTAGCTATGCTACAAAAGGGCGAAACAATTATACCAAAGACACAAAATATGCTTGATTCAGGCATAACTTTAAATATAAGCGATATACATGTACAAGACGGAGAAGACTTTGCAGAAAGAGTTGCAGAAGCTTTACCCGCAGCATTAAGAAGACAAAATGACATTGGAGGAATATAATGGGAGTAGAAGCAATAAAAGATTCATTAGGAGTAACATTTAATAGATACAATAAAATAGAAGGTTCAGCAGAATTATTACCAAAATTCCCCGATTATTATAACTCAGACTCTGAAGGTTATTCAATACGAGGTGGTTCAAATCCAAAATATATATTACTTTCATTTTTATTACCAGAAAACCCACCTTTTGGAAGTTCTTATCTAAAAAGTTTAGATTTATATTATTACACATCCGCAATAAATCCCGGATTATCAAGTGAAGCAATAGCTCTCTCAGCTTTTAAATTGAGAGATACAGATTATATGAACTATGATTCTAGTAAAGTTACTGCAAGAAAAGGTTTTAAATCAGGCACTGCTCCTACTATTGCAGAAAGCAATACAAAATCTCCATTATTTTTAACAGCCACAAACAATAATGAAAGTTTATATGGCTATTCAGAAAATTTTAATGGTCAGGATAATATGTTATCTGAAGATTCTGATTATGTAACTTTTGGAAGGTCAGTACATGCGATGATGGGACCTTTCATGTATCCTCATGATTTTAGAATGTATGCCCAACCGAATGATAACGATACTGAACTTCCTTATTCGGCTTGGTATAACAGTAATTCAGGATATAAACTTACTGAAATCCAACATCAACATGGTACTATGATTGGTGAAGAAAAGTCACCCGACGAACAATCAGGACATAGCAGAAATAAATGGATAGTAAGATTAAAGACCCACAATGCTCGTTACTACAAGACAAGTGATGATTTTGATGGTGCAGACACAAAGTATGTTAGAAAGGCATTCGAAATAGCTGAAGTAGATGGTAGAACTTATACAACAGGAGATTTCATTCACTATAGTATGAATCAAGGAACAGATGATGGAGAGTTATATGGTGATGAAGTTATGCCAAGTAATAGTATGTTTACTTCTGTAAGGGGTGACAAGGAGTTACTTATAAATAATATAACAGAGGATGACTCTGGAAATCAGACAGGTGCTTCAGTTTTAGGTGCTTCAGCAGTAAGATATTTAAAAGAAGGAGCAGTATCAGGACAATTATGTAATTTTGTTTCTTTTATGAACACACCTGAAAGTGGTGATTACTATGGTGAAATGCCTACCATAGCAAGTGTGGCAGGTAGTATAGTAAATCCTATGAATGTAGAATTAACTGAATCTAAGAATTATAGTGATTGTGTAGCTGCAATTAATAATATACCAACACCATATCCTATAGGTGTACCAGTACCCGGTTTATTAGCTAAACAAAGTGGAGGATATACACATAGTGGTCATTCTACTGATGACCCAGATTCAACATACAAAAACCAACAATCTTTTGGTGGATATTCACATCCAGTTATTGAAATTAATTTTACTGTAGATGAAATGGCCCCTGCTTTTGAATATGATGTTTCAGCTTCCCACTTTATATCTGGAACTGCAAGGACCTTTGCAATTCTTTTTTCTAATTTACCCTGTGATGCTTCACAATATAGGTTAAGAGATTACCTAGACCAAGTCACAGATACAAACAATTTTGAATCCACATCTCTAAATAATACTGTAGCTGGTATACAATTTTTATTAGACGGTGCTGGTAAGTTGAGGATGGTGAATATGGCGAAGTTAGACCTGAAAACCGGAACTGCTGCACCTACTCACTTGAATCATGATTATGGTTATCCTATAGCTCAAATAAATGATGAAGCTGATGATACAAATTTCAACGTACCTATTAATACCCCATTAAAAATGTTAATATCCTTTGCCGACCCAATGGATATGAATAGAGTTTATATACAATTAGAGAGTGAAGTAGATGATGCTGTAGGTAATAAAGTAAATACTATAATAGCAAGCACACAACTTAAAACGAATGGCCCTGAATTTGCTACCTCTGGTAGTTCATTACATGATGGTGGAGGACCAATAGGAACGCCTACTGATACAAATCATAGAGGTTCTTTTGCTGCTACTAGTACTGATATAGATTGTTCTGCACCACATATGAGTTTTTGGGCTACAAGTACAAGAGTACTTAAATCAGGTACCGGAAATGGTGAACAAGATATAAACACAATTGCGAAAGCACCAATGAAGAGTTCTGTATCTATTGATTCTATACATTTCAAGAACTGGAATAATCATATTACGAACTCTACCATACTTAGGGATGAAACTAAAATAGCTGCTTGGACACCATCTTATATGGGTGCACAAATAAATTCGGGACCACAAACTTATCAAAATTGGGCTATGATAGGTAGAAGTATTACTGGAGATTACATAGATTGGCCCTCAGGAGAAAGACCTAGTTATGGAATTAAAAAAACTACTACAGCAGAAGGAAAATCAGCTGAATTAAGTATTCAAGAAAATTTTGATGCAGGTGCGGACACTTTATATAATTATATAGGTAAAGGTTATGGAGGACAAGCCTTTGTATTCGGATTTAAATCTAGAAATGATTTACAAGCAGTAAACCGTTATATGTTATTTAATGGTTTTAATTGTTTAAATGTACACCAGAATGATGATATAGATAGTAGTATGTTTACAGGAGGTTATACTACACCTCTTGTTGCAGGAGCTTTAACTGCGGCACATTCAGTACCACTAGGTGGGCAAACATTACCTTGTAATATCGACCCAGATATATCACCAAACGCATTAAAAATTGGTACTACCGGTTCTGGTGAAGATTTTAGCATAGGTTCAGGAAATATAAATAATTCTGTAGACACTTTCACAACACATGGTTGGGTAAAAACAGATTTTGACGATACTAGAGCAGGACCAGAAGGTACTACTAGAAGTACATGGACTTCTCGTGAATGTGTTCTTGCATCTGCTAGAGTTATAAGAGCTAAGCGTTCTGGAGGTGCTGTTGTGATACAAGTTGACCAAACATCACCATTTAGAGCAGAAAAAGACCAAGAGTATATAGCTTATTATTATGGAGCAGACGGCGGTACTAACCATTATGCTACTGGAATTAATGTAGAAAAAATTTCTGAGAATAACACAGTTTTATTAAATTGGAATGGTGTTGCAGATGATGACTCTACAGATATGCTAGACGATACAAATAATAAAGTAAAGACTTTAATGATAGGACCTAGAGCTTTTTGGGTATGGATTATGTTTGGAAATTTCAAAGATAGTGCTAGTGGTTTAGCTTGGAATGGGCCAGCATCTACAGGCGCTGCTTCTGGATGGAACAATCCTAATAATTTGGTACCTTTACCAGTAAAAACATACCAATCAATGCTCTTTACAGAAGGACAGGGGACACCCGGAGCTACTTATAATGAATGGTTATTCTCACATAAAGAAGGCGAAAATAATGCTTTAACATCTCAGATTAAAGGTAATTATCAAGCTAGATGGAATTTATCGATAGGTGATGAAGATGATAATATGTTCGATTTTACTAAAGATTTCGGTTTTGGAAAATTTACTTTAGATGACGAGGTAGACCGTGGATTTAAAGGTGGTGAAATAGGTATGAGTAGTCCTACATTAAATAAATATGCTAAATTGTCTATGCCTAAAGTTGTAGATGAAGTTGATTTAAAACAAGGAGATTTCATGTCTGTATTTGTTAGAATGACTGGCGTTGGTGGTCATGAAGTTAGTATAAAGAGTGAGAATGCTTCAACAAAGGATTGGGTAGAACCAGATTCATATGAACCATTTATTAATGCAGTTTATTTTGACGCACTTCCTTTACCTATAGAAGATTTTAAATTTATACCAAATGAAGAAGATAATTATTTACCAAGATTAGAATGGACCTCAACTGATGAAGATTTATGGTATGGGTTGGTACATTTTGATACAGAACCTGTACACCATCAGTATCATAAATCAATATTACATTTACCACTTAACGAAACTAACCAAGCATCTGGTGTATTCTTTAGAGATGACCCATCACAGTTATTAACAGTTTACAATTATGAAAATGGGGAAAAGTCACATACAGAATTAGGAAACCACACATCCTACAATAGTGCATGGTATTCACCTCAATATTTATGGATGGACAATAAAAATGTTCTAACAGACCCACACGGACTAGCTGGTAATGCTACTGTCTTTGGAAATGGAAGATATACAAGTACATCAACACTTAATGGAGGCGACGGTAATGTATTAAACAGAGGATGTATAGCTTTACCTGTTGGCACAGCAAAGTCAATCGGTTCAGATGATGAAAATTATGGAACAGGCACAACCTTACCATATAATGCAACAGTACCTTCTGATGGTTTCTCTTTATCAATGCACATAGTTCCAGACAGTAAACCACTTGATAGATATCAATTAAAAGGAGCTGGCGGAACTGCTGTGACATATTCTGTGAATAACATTGAAGAAACATGGGAAGGTTATAGTTCAGCTGATGTTAGACATGAACTTAAAGAAGAGTTAGATGCTAGTGAAACAAACATTACTGTAGATTGTATATCTGCATTTTCTCCTAGTTATACTACGGGTGAATACGGAATACGAAACCCAATGCAAGAGGATTGGGGGACCAATTGGATTGCATCGGGAGAAATGCAATTACCGGGAGCAACTGGTGACTATGATGTAGACGGTAGTATTATTATTAAAATAGACGATGAAATAATGAGAGTAGTCTCTATAAATCCGGGAACACTCACAGAATGTACAGTAAATGGTACTGGATTAAAATTAGATGCTCCTTATTATGGCGGTTCAGATGGTGATAGTGGTTTAGATTTAGCAACTACTGGTAGGGTAATAAGAGTTAATTCAGACAATTCTATTAATGACAGTACAAAAACTGATTTAAGGGCAGGAGATTTATTATTATTCCCCGGAAGGAAACTTGAAGGCTACTATACTGCTGAAATCATGAAAGTAGGTTCAACCGATGGTGCGACAGCCGGATTTCCGGGTGACCCTGATATAATCTATGGTTATGGAGGAAGTAGATATAACGCTGAAGGAAGCCCTTGGGGTAGGATGGTAGATGCTTCGATTAGCAACGTCGATGGAATCGGTTGGATAGGACATGTAGATTTAACAGACACTACAACAACCCCATCAACAAATGGAGAAATATTACTCAATAATAATGCGTTAGAAAACATAACATCTATTAAATGTTTCGATAAAGACGAAGATGGAGATGAGTTAGATGATGGTTATAGTGGTGTAGGGAAACTTCTATTAACCACTAATTATACAAGCTTTACACACACCGACGTGACAACATATGGTAGACTTATGAGGATAGTACCAAAGAGTAATCCAGCAGAATCTAATGCAGTATATTATAATGTAACAAGTGGAGGAGCAAAAGTAGGCGACGTATACGATTTGACAGTAGAATGGGTAGCTGGAAGAACAGGTCCAGTAACTTCTTTATTCACTGACGAACAAGATGTTATTATATCTAATTATGGCAAGTATAACACAACTGTGACTCAAACCACAGCCCCCGCTATATGTTTAGGTAATAAATTATTCAATATTGGGAACGGTATTACGGCTTATGGTGGATATACTTCACCAAAGCCAGAAACACGCAGCGACTATTTACCTGCAAGTGGTACAGCACAAATAATTACAGATAGATATATAACTGTAGAGAGAGGATATGGAGGAACAACAGCTACTACACATAGTATTAATACAGATATAAAAAGAGTATCTGAAAACAGCCCTACAATAGGAGGTATATCAGCTCTCAGTGAGTTAGATAATCTAGACGATAGTCCTTCTACGAAATCCCCATTAGGACCACATGCATATGATAGTGTTAATCAGGACCAAATATGGGCAGGAGCTATATTAGATATTGGTAATGAAAGATTTACCATGCCTTTTAGTTTAGTACCTGACGATGATTGGGAGAGTAGTGGTTGGGCTAGAGGTATTGAAAATACTGATTGGGAAATACATGACGCTGATACAGTACACGTAATACCTAGAAATTATTTATTCCATGGTTTTACAGGAAATAGCTTAAATGTTAACAGCCTTAATGTACTAAATGGTGATTTAAATCAGGGTGCAAATACAGTAGGTAAACCAGTAATTTCAGTATACTTGGACAGTAATGGTAAGATTAATGCACACGCATATATAGAAAATCAAAATTATAAAACACCATTAATGTTGCAAAGTAAAACAGCTATTCCTATAGATGGAGTCACACCTACACATATAGGTGTTGTCTTTGATAAACATCTTCCTTCTCAGAACTTTAAATTATATTTGAATGGTAAATTAGAAGATTCTACAGCAAGAAGACAAACTACAGGAGGAACTAATAATTTACAAGATAACAGTGATGGACAGACAGGAGAACCATTGTTAGAAGGTTTGGGTACAATTTGTATAGGAGGATTACCTTATGTAACTAATACATACTCTAGGTCAACTAATTCTTTTGATGGTATGATTGAGGAAGTAACTGTATGGTCAAAACCAGTAGACTTTGTTAATCCAGAAAAGGGATTATATGATTATACTAAACCTTATCATGAGTTAGAAGATAATCAAACTAGAGCAAGTTCTACTACATTATATGGTAAGTTATTTGTAAAAGACTATCACAATATTAGAGGCACCAGTCCTAATCAGGTAAGGGCCTCACCGACAGCAGTTTTAAGAAAATCTGCTTTTGCACTGGACACAACTTAAGGAGAAAATATGGGAGTAGCACCAACAAATTATGTATTGAGGCAGTATATGTCTGAAACAGACGCTATTAATGATACTAATGCTTTACAAGTAGCTAACTCAGGAGATGGAGCACTTGGTAATTGGCATCAAAATGATACAGATAACACGACAACAGACGATAATGGAGATACTGTATTTTTTAGTATGTTTTTATTTGAGAAATACTGGTTTAGAATAGAATCAAATGAACAAGCTATTGAATTTGAAATAGATTGGGATGATGGGGAAGATAATTCACCAGAAAAATCCAATACTACTAAATTAAAATATAAAGAACCAAGAACAATAGGGGTAGTTAGCCATGTATTTACCAAGCATGGTGCACAATTTCCATTAATAAGAGCAAAAAACGTACAAGGATTTTGGTCTAAATGGTATACACCATATGATTTAGCTGCTGAAAATGGACATATTGTAGCTTCTAACGACCTAACAACAGTTACTGAAGCAGCTCAAAATTTTAGAGTGTATGATGCTGGACAGAATGAAGGATATAGAATATCTATGGAAAAAAATGATAAACCTCGTATCCCTACATTTTTACCAGCTAGTAAACCACCTACTTGTGTTTTGAAAGTAGATAGAAATAAAATATGGTCAGGTATAGATAATTATGGATTATTTCATCAAGCTTTAGCTTCAGGAGCTTCATCCGCAGACAAACAGATAAAATTACAATCTACAAATTCTTCTTTCACTGGAAATTTAGTACAAGTAACTTATGTTGGTACAGATAACATAACTAGAAAAGAATATTTATCTGAGCAAAGTACTTCTAGTTATAGAGATACATTGGATAATGTTAGGGAAGTTTTAGAGATTAAATTATTAAAAAACTTAGAGAATAAAACAGGTACAGTAAATAATGATATATTAGAACATAATGATAGAATAGAGATTATAACTAACGGAACTGATGCAAAAGATACAATAGGTTCAGTTTCTTTAGGTTGTCCTATTCTTAAATTAAATGAACCGGGATACAGTGTTCTTACTGATATGTCAGAAAGTGTAGCTGTTGCTTCTAATGTTACTATAAATCAGTATTGGCTATTAAGAGATGAAGGTGTACACGATGTGGAATCTTTAGGTGATACTTACCAAAGGTCTTCTGTTGCGTCCAGTAGTGAAGCACCTTGGTCAAGAAATTGGACAGAATATAATATTTCAGATGAAATAGATTCACATCTAAAAACAGGTCCATTCTCACACGCAGTAAGAAGAATTTATTACAGTCTAAATAGGAAAAGAGGAACTACAGATACAAGAACGGCTGGTGCTTCATTACGAGATTGGAATGGTAGGTTTTTAACAGAAAGTAGATTATTAAGAGGACAAGTATCTGATACAGGTGATACAACTGTTATTGACCAAAGTGGAGATACAATGCGTAAATCTTTTATAGAGCATTTTCAAGGTAAACTATATTGGGATGGCGATTGGGATTATGACGATACAATAGAATTTAATGCCGGTCAAAACATGATATATAGGAGACCTGAAGAGTTAAGAAGTTATCAAATATTATTAAGAAGTAACCAAGGAAGTGGCGCACCTGATTGGGTAGATATGGGTTTAGGAGATGTAAGTAGAAATATGGACCAAAATACACCTATATTCGACGGTATGGATACTAGTGCAGGTGGTAATACATTATATGTTTCAAATACTCAATTCAGTCATGTTAATGAGGGAACTTTCTCAGATGGCACTACCATTAAACCAAAATTAGAACCTGAAAATTTCTTATTTATGGCAAAGGATAAAAAGTATAACAAAGTATATTTTAGAGTAAGATGGTTAGACGCTGAAGATGGTTATGAAATACAAGACAATTGGGAACAAGAAGGAAAGATTTTCGAAAAAGGAAAACGAGAATCCGATGGTACTAATGACTTTGGATATGGACCATTCTTTAGATTAATGGCTTGGTACCCAGCATATCAAGATGGGACTGAAGCTACAGGTAATATTATATGGAAACCATTAGCTTTTGTCGATAATACTAAATATGGACCAATTCCAGATACTTCATTATACCGCTCAGGCTCTATTATTTTTGATGAACCTTCAGATTGGTTAAAAACTAAACACAGTGCATCCTCACCTACAGTTAAATATCCTTGGGCATCTAATTGGGATGATGACAGTTCTGGAACTGATGGGCCAAAAGATAAGTGGACAGTAGATTCGTATGCTATCGTAATAGGTATATCTGGTTTTTGTGGAAATACAGACGTGCATGCTGACTGGGACTTGGATTATGTATTACCTTGCTCAAATACACACACACAAGAAGTTATGGTTTATGACCCTCACCATGTTAGTATTAATAGTATAGGTGTTGCACAATCAGTTTCTTATAAAAGAGGAGCAAGGTTCCAAAAAATACAGAGTAAATTAGGAACTACTGAAATTAGAAGAATAGGTTTATCTGGTGGTGAAATTAAAATAGGTGGTGTTGATTTAAACAATCCTAGAACTGTACCATCTAATACAGATAATCTTAAAAATATAAATGATAGAGATTTAATGTATGAATACCATAGAGATGTTGTCCCTGTATTTTATGATTTAATCCATTCTGATGGTGATATAACTAGATTTTTTGGTATTATTACTGATATATCTGAAGACCACCCGACAGGTAGTGTTAAACCAAAATGGGCAGTAAATATGACAGTTTCTCACATAGCTGAATTTGATAGCACTGGTAATTGGATTTCAGATGGACTTGTATCTTTAGGAGGAGAAATTAGGAATGTCCCTAGATTCCTTCACTAATCCTAAAATAGTTATAGGTAATGATAGGTTTGAGAATATATCATCTATTACTTTGACTGAAAAAGGTGGCATAACAATTAACCAGTTAAATGTTACACTATCAGACCCTCAACTTGATGAATTTAAATTATATAATAAAGAAATATTATTCTATCTAGATGAATCTGATGGTATTCCATTATTTAGAGGATATATAAGACAAATTAATCCAAGTGATAATTCCCTTCAAATATCAGCTTATGACCCTAGAACTTTTTTAACTGGTAAAGAAGCATCTTTAACATTCTTAACAGATAAGAATAACTATGATGGATATACTGTATCTCAATTTATATATGATTACATTTTTACATATATTAATAGCTCTGATAAAACATATATAGGTTTAGATATGCTTACAGAAACAGACCCTCCTTCTTTATTAAAAAATATACGTGCAGAGAGTGGAATAGCACCATATAAGGTAATTACTGGTAATCTCCCTGTTAAAATTAAGAGTTTAAAGAAACCAACTAAATATTCAATTAAAATGATAGATGATGGTACGAAGTCTAATATAGTTATTTTAGCAGATAAAGATATAGATGGTAAACCAGCAATGACATTTAGTGATTATGATGGTATAATAAATAAAAAATACAAAAGAAGACCAGAACCTTCAGTTTATAACATAAGTGATGAATCAGGTAAAGTAGTACAATGGAAAAAGGGAAATACACCAAAAGGACCTATAAGTAGCAAAATAGATACAACACATGATATAAACACAGGTATCACTAATGCAGTGATTCAAACTATAATGGATGAAGGCGAAACTAAAGAAATAACTATTAATGCATCTAAAGGTTATTATCTTCAATTAGGTAGCCTTATAAAATTAGATGTTGATGAGGTAGAGTTAAGAACCAACCATAGGTTAAAATCTAAAACAGTAACATGGTCTCCTAATAATTTATCTTGTTCTTTAGTATTAAATAAAGAGTTACCAGTAATGTCTAGTTATATTAAACCTCAATAGCTTCTATTAGATTTATTACTTTTACTTCTAGAACCAAGATTTCCATTATCTGGTTCGTCCGCAGCAGTTCTAGCTACAATTGTTCCAGCTGGCTGTTCTACACCGCCGAGTGAATGAATTCCTTGGTCTAATTTACCATCATTTGTTAAGTTTGCGTTTCTACCTAATTTCTTAGTTCCTGTTATAATATCCTTTTCAGATGTCACATTTATCTCCTGAGCAAGCTAGCTCTTGTTTTCCCTGAGTATTGTCCTCAGTTTCATATTTAGCAAGTTCGCTATATACTATTCGGGGGAGGGCCTTTATAAGCCTTTCGTAAGAATGGACGTCAATTTCCTCATATGGGGCCAATTCGTAGTGTCCACCATCATAAGGTAAGAAAGATACTCCATTTATAATATCCCAATTTTTGTAAACCCAATTCCCTACTTCAAACCATTCATCATCTCTGACATATACAGTCATACTGGCATTATGTTCACACCAATTATGTTGTAAATTCTTATAATGACTTAATTGGTCTAACGCAGTTACGTCTTTACGAGTGATGCACCCATCAGGTGATTTGACAGGGAATTCTAATACCCAAGTAGATGCGTCTTCTTCTGTTTGTCCATTCTCAGGACTGCAAGGTACACCCATATCTTTCATCATAGTAAATAGAGGGTCTCTTGCTGCTATCCTATATCTACGAATATAATATTGAGAATATCTTGGATGAACTCCACTGGCTGAATCTACTAATTGAGAAACAGTGCCACTAGGCTTCACACAAGTGGTAGCAGTAGGCATTCTGGTACCCAGTATACCTGATGCTTTACGAGATATGCGTATAACACGGCTTTTAAGGGCGTTTAAAGCCTCCGAGCTCAATACGGAAGGGTTATCCATCTGACCGGTCAAACTAACGCCTAAAAGGCATTCTTTGTCACAATTCTTTTTCCATGTATCTCTTAGATAAGGAAAGTCAGTAAAGGAGCTCTGTATAACTCCTAACCATGTAGCAGTCTCTACTTTGTCTAATAAACTATCTAAATCATCGTTAGCTCTAATTACTACTTCACTTAGATTACAGAACTCCATATCTCTAAGCATTATCTCTCCACATGGATTTGTCCCCTGTATAAGTGGAGCATATCTTCTTGATGGAGCTTTGCTTTGTGCAGCTTCTAGATTAAATATACCTCTTTCACCAGTGCCTGATAGAGCTAATGAAGCCCATTCTTTTAAGAATTCAGCAGCGGAGGGCTTTTCCCTATAAATAGCACTATTGTTAGCCATAGCACGTTTGATGGGATAAGGCCACTCCTTTGCGTGTCGCATGTCTGTGTCATGGAGGTCCGACAAGGATATTTGAGAGCTGCGACGTACCCCGCCAACAACAACAATCTCAGCAATCTGATTACATATATCATGAGCTTCGAGAGACGTGAGTTGACGTCCTTGAGCATTATGCATGGTTTCACGGATGAAATCATGTAGTTTTACCAAAGGTTGTGGACCAGACGCTCTTCCACCCATTGTCATGAGTCTAGCACCTTCTGGTCTAATCTTTGAGTAATCGAAATAGATATTCTGTCCATCATACAAACTTTGCATGAGTGTCTTTACTGAATCAGCCCACCCAGTTTTTGAATCATCAATAACTATTTCCTTAAGTGCACGTCCTGAACGTATTTCTGGTATTGAAGGAAGCTTACTTATTTCTTCCTGTTCTACTGAAAATCCGAATCCAGTGCCACACATAAGGATATAAAGACACTCTGCGAAAGCTTCAATGGAGTTTATCTTTGTAAATGAGCAGTTATATATAGTTGTATTATCAGCTTTAGCTGCTGGTCCTGCTGCCCATAAAAATCTCATAGATGGCATTACAGCGAATTCCATCATATACTTTCTAATTTTGTTTACAGTTTTCTCTGGTATATCAGGTCTTTCTGAAATTACAAATTCCAAAAATCTCTCTATTGTTTCAGGCCAATCTTCTCGCCTATTTTCTTCTTCTAGCCAACGTGAATACGTTCTTTTATAAATAAATTCTGCTACTTCGTTTTTAAACATTTTATCTTTCCTTTTCGGTTCATTACTATAGGAGACCTACCTATATAAAGCTTACGCTCGGTCTCTACATTTTAAACATATTTTGTCCCCATTATAACTCGTCATGATAGCTCTGCTATTACAGACGGGACATTCTATCATTTATAGTCCACCAATACTCTTTTTACTCCTTTGCACTTACATGCTGCACTTGGAGGTGGATGACCACACGTGCACTTTATATCGCTACTACTAGTGGTGACCACTAGCACTTACAAGCTTTTTGCTTGCAACACAAATATAGTCCAAGTTTTTCTTCCTTGGGCGACATATCTCTCATCTGTTTCTTTGGTTTAGTTTCTTTCTTATCTTTTTTTGCCATGATTATTTCTCCGAGCAACAATCACCCATTTCTGAGCCATGGTTACAGTCTACATCACATTCCCAAACACCATCCCATGGTGTCTCGTCGGCGTTACATTTTTGGCATTCACAATTTACACATTTACATTTTTTAGTCATTATTTTTTTCTCCTTGTTGTTTTTTTACGTGTGGTTTTACGTTTAGCTGGTGCTTTACGCTTTGTACCTTTACGTTTTCTTGCTGCCGCTGCTTTACGTCCTTTCTCAGGATGCATCTTATTATGCTGTGCAGCAGTCATTTTTTTAAGGTTGCTTTTTTTAGCTGTACCAGCAGTATGGACTCCGGGTTTTCCCTTTCCTCCCTTACCACCACTATGATGGTGTACTACTTCATTCTTTCCAGCATTAGCTTTCCTTCTATAGTAATGAGCGGATTTTCCACCCTTCCATGAACCATTCTGTTTACCAGTACGTGCCATTGGGGATTTCTTATTCCATCTCTTCTTTCGGTTGGCAGCCGTGTCTTTAAATTTCTTTTTAGTCTTCGGTGCCATACTTACTTTTTACTCCTTTTCTTCGGGTGCTTCGATAACTTCTTCGCTACTTTCGGCTTCTTCTTGTACAGAAACTTCCTCTGTTTGTTGCTTTTGAACGGCATTGTCTTTCTCCTTTAACCATTCATCCCAATCTTCTAGTAATTCCTTACCAGTCATATATTCTTGGAATAAACTTCTGAACATTTCATGTTGTTGATTCATATCATGCATTCTTTGGTCATTATTCTTAACTACATCAATCAACCAATTAAAGTTGTTTAATGTCGGTCCACTTCCGTTCTCTTCTATCCAATTTTCCATCTTTTCTAACCTTTTGGTTAGTCTTTCTACATTTGCCATAATATACTACAC
>Ga0098054_1000531_pt1 | contig 23009 bp, 25 predicted proteins | sample 16_taG_FD_75048 | JGI IMG/M metagenome (GOLD analysis project Ga0098054, IMG submission 75048) | Marine viral communities from the Subarctic Pacific Ocean - 16_ETSP_OMZ_AT15313 metaG | ecosystem: Environmental > Aquatic > Marine > Oceanic | place: Pacific Ocean | collected 2015-01-18
TATCGCACCACTGCTTCCACTTGTGAATGTTACAAGTCCACTAAATCCAATACCTTGTTGAGACGCTTGGAAAGTCAAATTACTTCCCGATGCGGTGTCTCCACCTGCTGTATTTTCTTCTGCCACAAAGTATGAATACCAGTATTTGTTCGTATTACCGGCTGCAAAGGTTGGTGGGGTTGTTGCCCATCCGCTTGTTAAACCTGCAAAACTATTTGTACTAAATGTATAACTTGTTGCGGAAGGAGTGGCAGGTGCACTTGATGAACTTGCTTGATGATATACAAAGTGTGTTAATGTCTTTGGACCGTTTGCTCCATCTGCTCCTACTACTCCTGCTGTAAGTGAGTATATTATTTCAAAAGTATAGACAGTTCCTGAACTTGTTATAACTTTTGCAATAATAGTATCTCTTACAACATCAGGTTTAAAACTCTGTTTAAATATAGAAGTTCCAGAATATGCTCTCGGTACAACTGTATCAAGTTCTAAAGAAGTATCAGATGTTATTCTATTAATTCTTGCCATGAAACGAGTAGAACCCGCAGCTCCAACAATAAATAAATCTCCTACATTATAATCACTCAAGAAAGAAGTACTTGAACCTGTTACAGTTCCTTCTTCGTTTTCGATAGTTACAGTACCTGAAGCACTTGATATGCCTGCATTTGCTGCTCCGACTTCTGCAAAGTATTCAAAATTAAAAGCATTTCCATCAGCATCTTGTGCTGCTGTATCAGTTTTTAGCTCTACTGCTTTTAGATGATCCGAAGTTGCATCTGCATCAAATAATAAGTATGCTTCTGCACTTGCTCCCATTCCTGAAAACGCTTGCTGTGTATTTCCTGTACCTGTGCCAGAAAGTATAAATTCTTCTTCGTTTCTGGAAAAGAAGGTATAAGTAGACGAACTAATTGTTGCGACTCCACTACTTGAATCAATACTAAGTCCTGCATTGAGTGAGCCACCTGGAAATAATCTTCCGATTTGTGTTGGACTTGGTAATCCTTGTTGATTACCTATCTCAATAGATTTTTGAACAACTGCAGAATTCATTCCTGAAGTATTTATTGTTTTTATTCTTACAGTAAATAGTCCATATCTTGATATTGGTATATCAATAAAATTTGTATCTTTTGTAGCGATTATTTTTTCAAATACAGGTCTAGAATTTACATTGTGTCTAATTTCATAGTGTGATAGATGTTCATAAATCGAGTTAACAGCACTTCCTGAGTTATCTGTTCTTATGCTAGTAGGATGTTGCCATTGGACTCGTAGTATTTTCGGAGTTCCCGTTACGGATGTATCATCTTCTACATTAGGGTTAACATCTTGCTTTAAAGATAGAGTAAGAGATTTTGGTACAGGAACTTCATCTTGGTAAGAAGGTAGAGATTTAATGTTATTTGCCTCAGGTTCAAGTACATATCCTCTGTCTACTAAATCGAATTTTCTTGAATCATATTTAATCGCAGTAATTGCAAATTTTACAGACTCTTGTTGATTAACTCCTGTTACAACATATTGTTGTGCTGAGCCTGCAAGTAATTCTCCTGAACTATTAAACTCTCTAATCGCCCAAGACATATCTTGAGCTGGAGCACTACTAAAAGCACTAGACACCTGTACAGCAGTTACTGAGTTGCCTGTACTTGAAATTGTTTTTGTTTCTACTCGACTGTTAGGATTCCATGATAATACAATAGGGTTACCACTATCATCTACAGCATTTGCTACTTCTGCATCTGTATCTAAAGTTACTAAGGTACTTCCAACGATTGCCGATGGAATATAGTCGCCTCTTGCATAAGATACACTATTAATTGTAGCACTGTCTTGGGCTAAAAATGCTCCTCCTGAAGGGAAAACTACAGATAGCTTAAAAGTATTTCCACTTGATAAGTCTACTGCACTATCAATATTTATAGTAGTTGTAGTACTACTTTCTGAAGTTCTACCACTAAATCGAAGACGATCTCTATCTCCATCCTGTACAAATATTACATCTCCTGGCTTTAGAAATCCGCCATTTAATCCTGTTTCAAAACTAACTCCTTCTGTTTCAAATATCTCTGAAAGTAGATGCCATTTTCCGAACCTAAATGCTTGTCCTTTTGAAGTACATCCAAAAGCGGCTACATCTTTTGAGACAACTCTAGAAGTTTCAATAATATTATTTGTGTCCTCTACAACTTCTACTGCTCTCTTATACATTGATTCTGGATCATTCCAAGTAACTCTAATTTGATTACTTCTATATTCTTGTTTTGATGAGGTATATTGAAATTTTCCTCCAATTACATTTGCTTTTGAAAATGTATATACAGGAGTTTGGAACTTATTTTGTGAAAACTGAATCTGTCCATCCAACCAGTACATCATACCTCTAAATACACTTGTAACATCTTTTAAAACTTTTAAAGCATCTTTTGCTTGAGATAGATATAAATTACAAGTAAATCTTGGTTCTGTTCCTCCTTGTCCATCACTAACTAATTCATCACAATATTTTGCAATTCTAAATAACTCATACTTATCAATTTCTGAGGAATTTATATATTTCCCAATACCATATCTATCATTAGTTACTAAATCATAAAATACCCAAGCTGGATTATCTGAGTAAACAGGTTCATGGTTTGGATTGGTTGGAGAGGTAAATGTTTCTTTGTCGCCTCTAAAATTACCGTCCCATTGTTGATATGTCCCACCTGAATCTGCACCTGTTGTTACGTTTCTGTCATAATCTGCAAGACTTCTATTTCCTTCTTGTCGTGGAAAATAATTTGTGGGTACTTGAATAAGTCGTCCTTGTACATGATATCCTCGAACAGGTAAACTACCAAAAGATTGCGCATCAAATATTACTGCTGCATATGCCGAAAGAGGATAAGATAATTTGTCTTCTAATACTGCTTCAATAGATTGTAGAGTACAGGGGTTATTATGATCATAGTCACCATGCCTTGCATTAGTTGGATTAACTCGTTCGATTTTTACTTGAAAATCTGTAAAAGGTTGAAATTCTTGTAAATCAATAGTGAAAGTTTCAATAAAAGGAGCTTTAGTCTCTGCTTCAACAAGACCAGTATTTTTACCTCCAGCTCTACCATTAAAATTAGAAGTTTTTTTACCGCTTGCTCTACCTTGTATTTGAGCATCTGTTGGTCCAAAAATTAAAGTTTCTGTAAAGGAACCATCTCCTGCTCTCTTATAACCTAAGAATATTCGAAGCTCTACATGAGCAGAAGCTTCATCTCCCGAACTTTTTTTGTTTGCAAGCATCAACGGAAATTTAAAAGTAAGTTTTAATTTATCAATTTCAGATTGATTAGTTATACCCATTGTAGTGGCTGAAATTGTAATAGGAGATGCTGTTGCATTCCCGGATGCTGTAGTATATCCTCCACTAGTAACATTACTCTGTGAGCCTGTTAAAGAAGATAGATCAGTTTGTTGTATTTCTGCATTTGCTCCATACACTATTGAGCCACTGCCAATTCCTGGAAAATTTTGAAGATAAGGTTGACTTCTATATCCATTCATAAATGCATACTGAAAAGAGCCATGATTATAGATAGGTGCAGAGTTTATATCTGATCTAGGAGTAGTAGTAAAAGCTGTAACATTCGCAACATTTCTAGCGTCTGTTCCTCTAGATGAGATATTGGATATTACCGCTGTTGTAGAATTTGTTATTGATGCTATTTTTCCTACTTTATCTATAGCGGCAGTTACATTTGATACAGAAGCTCCTGCTGGAATATCTACATCTATAGAAGTCGCAGAATTAAACTTTATAATTCTAGCAACAAGAGTGCCTCCATTTGCTCCAGCTCCAGGAATTCTTATTTTTTCAGACATGCCATCAAGTAATCCACTAATATGAACATCATTTGAATTGAAAAAACTTGAACCTGCTGTTACTCTTGTACTACCTGCAGTTGTGCTGATTCCACTTGCTAATTGTTTTTTTGCTCCTACTATAGTTATAAATCTATCGCCATCTGTAGTTGCTAAACCTGTAAACATACTATTAAAATTATCTACAATAGTTAGTGAGCTTGCTGTAAAAGTTGCATCTTTTGTTTCTGCAATATTATTCTTAACTCCAGTTGTTCCGATGGTTGCAGGAGTTTGATTTAAATAAATGGAATCTGTGCCTGCTACAAGCCCTTTTATAGGTCCTTCCGAAATAAGATCGTATATTACTGCTGTTTGATATTCGTTTGGACTATTTGTAATATTTGAACTAAAACTACCTTGAGTTAATCCTCCTGCAGTTGTTCCACTACCTTGTGTGGCATTTATTATATTTTGTAAAAAACTACTCATTTCTTTTGTCCTGACGCTCCATTTCCGCCCCCACCTGCTTGATTATGTCCATCGGTATCTTGACCGTAGTCTCCCCATGATCCTGGAGGAGATGAATCATCTGGCTCAACAAGTGTATATCCTGTTTGTTCAAAATTTACTCTGTTTGGTATAAAACCAAAATTTGTGATTGCTCCACCTACAATTAGTTCTCCATATAATAAAGGTACAGGAACTCCTTGTTTTGTGTTGTTTTGTGGTCCATCAAATAAATAACTTTCTCCTGCTTCAGAAGGGCTATCTGGAGTAAAATATCCTGTAACACCTGACATTGCTAAACCTGCTCCTAATAATTGGGTACCGGCTGCAGCTATTTCTCCATAAGTTGTTAGTTGTGTAGTAGATATTTCTACAGTTCCTCCTCCTGTAGCGGACATATTCAGAGTGCCTGAAGTTGTTTCCGTAAAAGGTCCTCCTAGATTCATAATAAAGTCATATCCATACATAAAAAGCACAATACCTACAATTACTTTAATTACATCGCTTGCACCTGCACCAGCAGCTTTTGGAGTAATAATTATAGTATCTTTTGGATGCTCTAGCATTACTGCAAAACCATCCTCAACTAAATCAGCCCCATTTAAGATATCAAAGTCTATGCCTTTTTCTGCACATTTTAGTAAATAAGATTTGAAGCCTTCTGTTTGACATTCAATAAGTTTAAAAATATCACGAAAATTCTTGACATTCATATGCCAGTCAGTGCCAAACTTTTCTCCGAGTTCTCCCATTAACTTAACGTGGGTCATATATTTCTACTCCTTTATCTGGGTATGATACAATTAAATATGGTATCTGCAATGCTTTTGACATATCTTTGTCATGCTTGCTTGGATGACAATTTTGCATATAGTGACTATGGACTATATATTTTATTTTAGAAATTAACTGATACTTGCCTAAAACTTTTCCGTCAATTTCAAATTGATTTTCTTCTGTGGATATATTCTCACAAGGAATATATTTTTCTTTGTTATTTTGCTCAACAATAAGTCCACACATTTCACGAGGTGCCTCAGTAGCTGCCTGAGCAAATATTTCATCGAGAAACTTCATTTGAAACTTTTTGATCCTGGAAACGCTCCAAATGGTAATGTTACTGTTGAGTTAATTTCGGTTTTTCCTAAAGAGGATGCGCTTGTTATATCAATTGGAGTAAATCCAAAGCGCTTTCCACAAGACGTTAATGTTTTCCCACATTCATCTGCTCGTTTCCAAAAATTATTAAATCCTGGAGTATTCCCTGTATGTGATACAGTAGTTTTCCAGATAAAAGTGGTTCCTCCACTAGTATGCGTTACTATATCATTGAGTCTGTCATCTGTAAAAGCGCTATAAGCTGTGCTTGCAGAATATGCTCCTTGATGTACTCTTACTCTTTCAAATTTTGAATTTGAATCAGAAGGAGTTCCAAGTGCAGATTTTGCTCCAGCTGTTGCTACTTGCCAATACTCATTTATATTTGCGCTTGATAATGTGCCATTTGAATTTACTTTTGTTGCTGTTGCAGTTGTCTTAACAAAAGCTTCTACTGCAAAGTTTGTACCACTTGAGGCAGTTGTATAATTTGTAAAACTAGTAGATGCTGGAACTATAGATTCATTGTCTATATTAACATATACTGTAAACTCTACTCCAGTCATTGCTTGCCCATTAATATAGTTATGGGGTGTATATTTACTTTCTCTATGCCAACTACATCCTCCACACTTAGCATGTTCTGCTAAGTCAGGACTTGCACCAGTATATTCCCAAGGACAAGCATTAGAAATTATTTCTCTAGCAGGAATTTTTACACCTTGTAAATCATAAGGTGCTACAAGTTCAAAACTAATAAAAGCAGCATCTCTTGATGTTATTTTAGATATTGTCCAAACTTGTCTTGTAAATTCAATAGGAGTATTGCCTGAACCTGGATCTGAAGATTCGCCTTTTAAGTATCTTTTTAAAGTTAATCTTCTGACTACTTTCTTACCTACAAGAGAATCAAAATCTGTAGTCCCCATTTGAGTCGCAAATGCAGTACTGATAAGTGTTACATTTAGAGTAGGTCTAGATATTGCTCCTGTTACTTTTATGTCGAATCCATCAGAAGTAATTGGCAAAGCTACATAAGTTCGTAGTGTCGATGGACTATCATAATCATACATTTGTAAGGTTGAAAGATCATCATCTAATCCCCTAGTTAAATAAGCAAACTGCCCATTAGGTTTCTCAAGTTCAAATAAAGTAACAAGTTCAGATCCTGGCTGTTGTTTTTGTAAATCTTGATTGATTGTCATGCTTCATAAACCCTTCTAAATGTTGCTCTCAAGCTATAGAAATTATCGTATGACCAAGATTGTGACCAGTCTGAGCATATACATAATATAGTTTCTGTACTTGAACTTTCATTACTATCTTCTAAATTAAATTTGAATCTACTTACTGCTCCAAGACTTTCAAAGAAAGCGACTAAATCATCTATTTCTGCTTTTGGTCTATTTGAAAAAGACACACTCAGTGTTTGATTCAAATTATTAATTCCATCTGCAATTCTAGATTCATAGCCATCTCCAAAACTTAAAGTATGAGTTTTAGGTGCTGTTCCACGAGTAAATCCTTTATCAGGTTGTACTGGTGCGCTGAATCCTGTAATATTTCCGTTATCTGCTTTATATATTCCGAATGCCATAATTTCTTAGAAAGGGCTTAACATGCCGCCTGGTCGTTGTTGTTTTTGAATTTCTGTCTGTACTGCTCCAGCAACTGCTTTACCAAATCTATACATATCGTCTCCGCTACCTTCAGAAGATGTTTCTCCTGTTGTCATATTTACATTTACACTAATATTGTTTCCACCTGTAGCTCCTTTCATGTCTACAGGAATACTTCTGCCATCTGGTAGAGGAACAACTGCTTCATTGTGTTTTCCTTCCCCAACTAAATATGTTGGTTCTGTTGCGACTCCTCCACTGCTATACCCTTTCATAACTCCGCCTTTAGCCATAGGGATAATTCCACCTTCTGCTAATCCAAATACAGGAAGTGCCATAATTGAAGCAGCTAATTTAGCTGATGCTATTTTTGCCATTTCTTGTACAATAAGAGTAAATAAGCTTTTAAATGCTTCTTTTGCAGTTGCTGCTCCCATTGCTATATCATAGAACATTTTTTCAATTCCTTGTGCGAATGTTTGTTGTATTTTAAACGCATCTGTAGTAGATTTTTCATACGCTTTTGATTGTTGAATTATTACATCTCGTTGTTTTTCTAGTAATTCTAATTCTTTTTGTGCGTTTAAAAGATCATCGTCTTTTAACTCTCTCATTTTATATCGTTGCTCTACAATTTTATCATTTGCTGCTAATGTTGCTAAATTATTTTGCTTTATTTGTATTTTTTCTCTTGCAAATCGTGCTCCTGCGTCTTTTCTACCAGATAGCCCTGCTAGATCAGCTTTAAGCCCTTCTCCATCAATGAGCCTTTGTTGTCGATTTTTAAGAACTGAATCAATTGCTCTTACTGCCTCTGTTGCTTGTGTACGTACTTCTCCAACAGTTGAGCCATCAAGTTTAATACCAAGAATTTTCTCAAAGTAAGTAAGATCACTACTAGTTAAAACATCGCCTGCCGCCTTGTTTGCTATTTCATCCATAGCTTTTTCAATAGATGCTGCTTCTTGTCCAAAGAATCCAGATCTAAATCCTTTATACGCATCAGATCGTCGAGTTTCTGTTGATTCTTGTATATTTTTTAATCCTTTTAGTGCTTGTCCTGTTGAAGTAATTTTTAAAACAAAAGCACCTAGTGCATCTTGGTCTAAATTAACAACATCTCCAAATGCAGCGAGTTCTGGTATTATCTCTGTTAACCGTTTAAATGATTCACGTACTCCTTTTGCATATTGTTCTTGTTTTTCGGGATCTTGAATTGCCTGTACTTTTGCAATTTCTCCTATAATTCCTGAAGTATTTAAAGCATTTGCTCTAATTTCATCTGCTTTTAATCCTTGGGGATTTTTATTTTTGAATCCGTCTACGATTGTGTTTACTTCCGATAGTATTCTTTGTTGTGCACTGAGAGATTCATTAAATTCCATATTTGCTTGTTTTCCTTCTCTCATATCTTTTACGTACTTCATCATACCTGTTTCACCAACTTTTTCTGCATGAGTTCGTAAATTATCGGCTGTTTCTTCAAAACCTAAAAAGTCCATTACTTTCGCTACTCCACCTAGTATAGATTTATATATTCTATCTATATTAAGTAGTAAGTCCATTATCATTTGTCCAGCAAGAACAAGAAGTCCAATAAATCCAGCTTTACTCATAGCTTTATTTACAAAGGTAACAAAACCTGCTGTTATTGCTCCCATACCTGCCATTACTCCAGTCCATCCTGCTTTTATTCTAGTTCCAAGAGTTCTGAAGGATAATTCAACTCTTTTTACAACCATTTTTGTTTTAGCAAACCAACCTTGACTTTGCATATTCATTTGAGTAAAACTAGTTTGTAAACTTCTAACTACAGCAATATCTTTATTTTTAAATATACCTGTAACAATCTTTCCATGTTTCTTGTATTGAGCCTCTGCAGATCTTAATGCTTTGTCTAAGTTTGATTTATCTGCTCCTCGCATTTTTCCTGTAGCAGCACGTTGTAGTACTGGAGAGTCACTTCCTTTTGCGAGTACTTTTGCAGAGGATTGTACACCTGTTGCACCTGCAGCTCTTGCTGCTTTTACTCCTTGTTTTGTTTGTTCTACTTTTTGTCGATATTCATCTAAGTCTTGTTTTGCTTTTTCATAACTTGCAGTGTGTGTATTTGACCAATTCTGAAGTCTTTCTGTTAATTCTGTTTGTGAAGGTATGACTTGTTTAATAATTGAAGCCGCAAAAAGTCCGATTGCCAAAGCGGCAACTTTTACATTATTACTAAGTACATTTGCAAAGAAATTTGCAATCGGGGCTATTCCTACTTGGAAGTTTTTGATTAAGTCTGAGAATACAATACCTAATCTATTGAAAGCATTAACAGGTACTTTTTCTCCAATCTCTCCAAAGTTTTCTGCTGCTTGTCGTAAGGTTTCATTTAATACCGCTTGAGATCTTTCGTATGTTGTTAGTTCGTCTGCATTTTTACCTACAAGTCGACCATAATCTTCTGTAGCCTTTTTGAGACGTAATGTAATACCAAGTTCATCTAATAGTTCTGGTTCAGCTTTTGTTGTACCCTGTACAATTCGATTAAATGTATCTTCAAAGTTTCTACCAAGAGCCTGTGCAGCTCCACGAGAAGCTTTTGCTACTTCTTCAATTTGAGAAGTATTGTAACCTTTTGCAATCATAATAGCTGCTGATTCACCCGCTTTTTGTAAATCAATCTGATGTCCAGTAGCTATTTGTAATTTTCTTGCTACAGTATCTAATGCGACACCAGTAGAGGCAGCATAAACTGCTTGAGATTTTTGAAGAGTTTCAAAGTTAGCTGCTTCTTGTAAAGATCTATAGACTGCTCCAAGAGCAAATAATGATGCCGCTAGTGTGGCATAGGCAGGCACAAGACCTCCAGAAATGCCTTGTGACATTTTAGAGAAGTTTTTACTAGTATTTGAGGAAGCTTGAGCAGCTCCTTTAAGACGTCTATCTGCAGTATGTGCAGATTTCCCAACTTTATCAACTTCTTTTGAAGCTTTCTTTGCTTTTGCACCGACAACTTTTAAATTATTATTATCATCGATTACTACTTTACCTATTACTTTAAAATCTGCCATTTATCTCTTTATATTTGCTGAGTTAATCCCAGTGCCTTTAGCCTTCGATCTACTGTCTGCGGCTTTACGTTTTCTTTCTAAATCTTTATTTATATTTGCTGAATTTCTTGCTTCAATATGTTTCAAGAAAAATACAGTCGTTTTGGTATCTTTTACTTCCCAAATTTCCAATAAAGTTCCTAAGGCGGATAAATCCTTTCCAAAGTACGATCCACTCATACCATCCCATCTGTCTGGTAAAAGGTCATGCAATAAAAAAGCCACCTGAACTTCAAAAGGATAATCTTCCGTAGTTGGTGGCATTTCTTCAGGGTCAGGGTCTGCTCCTGTCTGTTCACACATATCTAAGTAAACATCAAGAGTGACTTGCCCGTCTTTGTATTGTTTGTCTAAGAGACCAAGTATTTGTCTTACTTGGCTCTGGTAAAATTTTCTAAATCACCTGTTACTTCTGTAACCCAAGTATCGAAATCAGCTGCATTTTTCATCAGCGTTTCAGCGTTTTCTTGAGAAAATAAAAGTTCATCTTCGGGATCTAGACTACTAATGTCCACCAATAGAAGCTCTTCGAGGTAAGAATATTTTAAGCCTTTCCATCCCTTAATTACAGCTTTTACATACTCTACTAAAAACTTATCTTCATCTAATTGCTCATCAAATGCTCTAGTTTTACGATTGAACTTTTGAGATAAACAACGATTTCGTAGTTTTAGCAGTTCTTCCCTTGCCAAGTAGCAAAGGTCGACTGAAAATCCAGCCGTTCCTGGATAATCAACTGAAACTGTTTTGCTTGGAGTTAATAAACTCGCTAGTGATACTGATTTGTTTTCTTGTTCTGTCATTCTGTTTCCTGGTTAAATGAGGGGAGGGTTGCCCCTCCCTTCTAAAATTAAGTTACTGTTGGTCCGATAAAGATAAAATCAATTTCGTCCGCAGTGTCAACTGAGGTTGGTAGAGCATGGAAATTTGTTTCCAAGCTTACGATATCATCAATTGAATGTGTAGGTACTTCAAGATGGCAGTTGTTTAAGTTTGCAACTACTCTTGGAGTATTTCCTGTTCCACCAATAGTAAATGTCAAATCAAATGAATTTGTCACTACTGAAGTAGATTCAATGATGTCCTCAAATAAATCTGTACTAGATGCACCAGATGCAGGAGTATTTAAGTAACAAGTAAAGTTACCTGATACAGAACGAGTTCCTGTAACATGTCCTAAAGGCTGGTTTACAATGCCTAGTGTTTCTGGTGTTAAGAAAGTCATATTATTTGAGATAGTAATGTTTCCACCAGTTAGTGTTAGTGTATAAGTATCAGTCATACCTGCATTTGAGAACGTAAGCGTTGCTCCGTCTGCAATAGACATTGCTGCACTTAGTGTCAAAGTAGTACCTGATATTGCAGATACAGTTGTACCTGCGGTTACTCCAGTTCCTGAAACAACCTGTCCGACTTTGATTAATGCACTACCATTATCCAAAGTAACAGATGTAGAACTTGAGACTGCTCCGTTAACGGTATCTGTTACAACATCATTAGTTAAGACTAAATCTGTTAATCTGTTTCTAATAAAGTTATTAGTATCAGCTGCTGCTGTTCCTTCAAAGATAGTTGCAGTTGACATTGAAGTTTCTTCAGTTATAATTTTACCCATTCCTGACCAGTTTGCTGTTGCAATTCCATCAATATCAAAATCAATTGAAACTTCATTTACAACACAGCCTGCTATTTTATAAACAGTTGAACTAGCTTTACCACTGCCCATTTCGAAAAATAAGTCAAAAGTATCTAGTGCGACTTTGTTTGAATTTGTAAAAGCTATATTTGCGTCTGTACCATCAGCTGTTAAAGCTGTTCCAGATGCGCCTACTGCTCCACTTCCTGCCAAAGCGTTCCATAGAGGCTCTTCGACCATGTGATGATGCACTGATGAATGTTCACCACCTGATCCTGCTCCACCAGATTTAAAAGGTCTGATGTAAGTCTGAAATGACCATTCTGCAGGAGCGTAAGAATCTGTAAACATTTGTCTAGCTCTTCTACTGACACCCGCCGCTGTTGCCATCTCATTCAATGTAACTTCCGTTGCATTGGTTGCTTGAGAAAAACTAAATCCATCTAGTACTGGTATCTTATAGATTGCTCCTGCGCTATCAGTAAGATGAACTAATGTATCTCTCGAGTAATAAAATGTATCTGCCATTTTACATTCTCCTATTATTGCTTTGAAAAGGGTCGGCTAGAGTATTCTCTGCCTATCCGTTTTCATTAATATTGGACTGTCGCTATTATTTCGCCAATTCCAAAAGGTTCTAAAACTCCTTCGTCTGTGTCGATGGAGTTTATTGTTGTTTGTATAGTAGTAGTTGTTACACCTAATCCATTAGTATAAGTTATTGGATTGTTGTCTTCAATTACTGTTTCCACATCTTCAAGTAGCATTTCTAAGGCGTCTACTGCATCTTCTTCATTTACATAACATCTAAATGTTAAAGTAAGAAATCTGAATTTTTCGCCTGCTCCTAGATATTCCCTAGTTTCACTACCTGAATTTACATGAACTGCTGGAAACTCTGTTACTTCATCCCAGAATAAAAGTCTGGGTGCGGTACTTGCTACTACAGTTCTAAATTTTCCTGTTCCGTCTACTTCGTCTAATTTTTCTACAAAGGCGTTTACAATGGCACTTCTTCTTGTCGTATACTCTCTACTTGCCATTAAACTCTCCTTGTTTTAATAAATCTTTTTCCCATTATTTTTTGAGCAATTTCTCGTATTGTATTTCCTATCAATCGTCTAGGATCTCTTGCTGTACTACCCATTGCTCCTCCTGGTTCAAATGTTTGATAAGGATTTAATTGATATGTATATTCTATCTCAACACCACCTTGTGGTCCAACCAATGCATTTGTTGCTCGTGCAGATTGTCTAAATCGTCCTGTTCTATTAACTAAAGCTGGACTACCCATTTGCTCTAGTAATTCTTGTGGTAGCTGAGCATTTATTAATTCTTTTAATGCAAGAGGATTTAAACTCTGAGGTTTAGTAGTTACAGCAACTTTACTTGCTGCTCTTGCTTTTCTACCTTTTTTTGTTGTTGGTCTTCCAACTTTTTTCCCTGTTACATTAACAGGTTTTGTAGTAGCTTTTTTATTTACTTTTACTCCGCCATGAGCCAATACTGTAAATTGCGGATTCTTTTTTAAAAAAGCATTAAAACTTTTTTCCATTTGTCGAATGGTTGCATTTTTTGCTCTAGTCTTACCTTTGGGGCTTGACTCATATTCTAACTTAGTAATATCTCCTCGACTGAATCTTTTTAGAAATGCTTTCTTTTGAGTTTCTAAAAACGTTTTCTTAATTCCTTTGAGTTCACCTGTTATAACACTTCTAGACTTTGAATCATATAAACTTGCAAATCTATCATCTTGAATTTTAAAAGCGGTTTCTATTACAAATTCGTCACTAAAACTTACTGTGTCTCCCTGTTCGTGTTCATTAATCCTCATTTTTATTCGAAGATCATTATAAATAAAATCTCTTAAATTACCAACACCCCATTCTTTTATATTCTGTAAATTATCTAAAGGGGCATTATTTCCTTTAAATGTTTCCATTAGTCCTACTTCGCCATCAATACTATTTGCTTTATTAAGAACACTCTCACCAATCCCTAAAGCTCCAAGAGTTGATTTTGAATTGCCTGCTTCTCCATGAGCAAATGCTAATCCACTTTTGGCAACTACATCTTTTACACCTGAACCTTCTTTTGCAACTAAATAGTCTTTCATTTTTGATCGAGCACTTGTTAATATACGAGTAATACTATTACCGTTATCTGCAACAATTAGGTCTTCAGTAGCATGAAATATCTTTCCTTCATTACTCTTTTTACTTCCCGGTCCTGCTAATACTCGTTTTGGATATTGGAACTCTCCAAATCTATCGGGTCCAATAGGAGTTATTCTTTTTCCTTTTGCTTTTGCAACTTCTCTATGAAAAATATTTACAGCTCTAGTAATTCTATTTTTTGATAAATCGATAAGAGGTTGACCTTTCTTTGCTAAATCTTTATTTACTTCAGATATGCCTCTTTCAATTCCTGCTCTTGTCCATCCTTTATCAAGCTTACAACTATGAACTTGCTTTGCCATAGTGTCTTGTCTAAAAGTTTGTTCCTTAATATTAAAGGCTTCTTCTTGAAGTAAAGACTCCCAATATTTAATAGCCACTAGATTATTACTCTATATAAATCAAGTACCCTCTTTATATGATCTGGAAAGTCTGTGTTATCTCGTACTCCAGATGTTCCTTGATTCTGCAATGTTGCTCCTGCTATTGTTCTTCGTTCTTTATGTTCGTCTTTTAAGTAGTATGTTACTAAGTCAAAGAGTGCTAATTTGAGATCACTTGGAGTGGCGCTAAAGCCTGCTCGGTAAGCAATCTGCACGCTTCCTAATCCTTGTGGAAATGCTTTCTTTGCTCCACTCTTTGTAGTTCTTACTATTGCATCTGCTGCTGTATCTACATAATATTCGTAGTCAGTCGTTGTTAAAGTATCATATGAAGAATCATATGTACTTCTTTCTTTTACGGAAGTCACACTTACAAGTGGACTTTCACTGACGATTATAGTACTGGTAAAGTTGTCGGAAACTGAAAAAGTCTCGGTTTTATCACTACTATAATAATCAACAAATGAAGTACCGCAATACTTCTTGGCAAGATTACTAACTTGGGGTACAATAATATCAAGACGTGAGTCCTCTTTTGAGTTGACAATGCCTTCTGCGTTCTTATACTCTTGTACTGTTATTAAATCTGCCATAATTATTAAAAGTGTGGGGCAATTAAGGCTGCCCCACGAATCCTGTCTAAGCCAATATTAGCTAGCTTTGTACATGTGTCCCCACTTAGAAGTAACGCCATCGATTAGATCGATAAAGCCAATTCTTTGTGAAGCAACTAGTACTCTACGCTGGTTAATTACTTCGTAATCAGACTCAACGGTTACACCTCTAAGTCTTGGTAATACGTAGTTTCTAGGGTTAACAGCGATAGCTGCGAATTTAGATACTGCTGGAGTAGCGAACTCGTCACATAATAGTACTCTTGAACCGAATACTTGACCAATTTCACCACTTAGTTTAGTAGCCATATCGCCTACTAAGTTAGCATCTTGGAATTCAGTGTCTTCTAGTAGCTCATAGTATGTTCTTTGTGAAACAATGTATACTACGTCTGCTGGGTTAACACCATATTTGCCCATGTTTTTTCTCATTGAAAGAAGTTCTAAAGATGAGACTGTATCAGTTGCGAAAGCAGTAGATGACTGTGTAAAATCACTGTCATTTCTTGCTAAGTGTAGCAAACCTTCGAAAGAAGCTCCACTAGTACCGAATACGCCGTCAGCATCATCACCAGCTAAGATTGAGTTTTCAATTGATCTAGCGTGTGATCTTACCATAGACTCTCTAATTAAAGGAAGAATTGGTAAAATTGCATCTTCTTCTGTCTCATTTCCTAAGAATGATTGAGAAATAAGTTTCTTAGTTGAAAGAGTTCTTTCTGACATGGTAACCCCTGCGTCGTCACCATAAGTAGCAGACCTCATATCGAGGTTATCATTTGAAACAGCGGAACCTGAAGCGAATTCAGCATAACCACTATCTGGCAAGATTGGGATAATCATATTAGCAGAAGTCATTGGGATTTCTCTAAATAGAGGAGCCAAGACTAATTCATTTTCGATATCTCTTTCGATGTTTGTTGAAACAACTTGCTCAAAATCAGCTGATGAAACAGCAACACCTGAATGAGTGTTAACTTTTTCCATCAAAGATTTTGCCATTGGAGTATTCCATCCTTGTCCGGTAGCTAGACCTGCAAATTTAGCATCTGTAATGTCTTGCTCGAAGGATTTTTTCCAATCACCGTTGTTACCTTGTCTGTCAGAGAAATGTCTTTTAGACTCACGAATGTTCATGATTTCTTCGGACTTCTCTGCAAGTTGTGCTTCAAGTGATTTAACGACACCTTCTAAATTAGAATAGTCTTCTTTCACTCTTGACTCAACGTCAGACATTAATTTTTCAGCACCTGTTAATCCAGCTTGGATCACAGTTTTTTGCTCTTCCTGTTTTGCTTCCTCGGAGGCTTTTTGAACTTCAGCTTCGTCAGATGCTTTTTGAGCAGCTTCTTCTGCAGCCTTCTGTTCAGCAGCTTTAAGTTCGGCTTGTTTCATTGCATACTGAGCAACTGCTTTTTCAGCAGCTTCTGTAGCATATGATTCAAGATTGAACTCTGGGTTGCTTTCAGGAGATTTATTTTCTTTTGACATATTTGTCTCCATTTCCTTGGCTTTCGCCGTACTTGGCTGCTCAATTTCAACAGCGTCTGCTGAATCTTTTAAGTTAGCCTTATAAAAAGTTTGCTTATACTCATTGTATTCGTCCATAGAATCAAATGACTTGCTTAATCCAAAGGTTGCCCCTTGGTTGCATGGCACTGATACTACAGAAACTTCAAAAAGCTCTGCGTCCTTTATCTTATATCCATCGGTTTCGGTCATATAATCAGCGTCCTTGACTTTGAAACCAACAGAAAAAGCCCCAAGGACACCGTCTTTAATAAGTTGTGTTACATTATCACCTGCACCTTTTGAAATCTTTGCAGAAATCTCCAGTCCATTGTCTGTAACTTTTAAATCTTTTGCACGACCTATTGGTTTGTCGTAATTATGATTGAACAAAATAATTGGATTACCTTTATAGTTTTCCAATCCACCTTTTGCCCAAGCATCTGATTCGATTATGTCGCCTGCTCTATCAAGAGCGTTAGTGCTAGCAGATCCTTTAATATCAACTCCACCGTCATCGGTTTCGCCTAATGTTTTAAAAGTGCTAGTCCAGTGATAAATTTTATTTGACATCTTTCTTCTCCGCTTTCTTAGCAGGCGCTTTCGGTTTTGCTTTTGGAGCGGGAGCAGGAGCGGGAGCTTCTACTACAGCGACTGGATGTCTTTTCTTCATAGCATTTAGAACTCTGCTCCAAGATCCAAATGCTCTTCTGAGCAAGTAATCTTTAACAGGTACATCATTACCATGACTTTTATAAGTTCGTAAATCCATCTTTTCGACTCCTTGTTCTACAAACCAGTCGGATAATGCTTTAGCCATCATATCTTTTGTCATTTGTTTATTCCTCTTCGCTTGGGGCAGCCTCTTGAGGTCTACCTCCTTCTTCGGGGTTTGTTGCTGAGCCTGCAATATTTGCTGGTACTCTAGGTTCATCAAATCCATCAACTGGATCTTTACCTAAAGCTTCTCTTGCTTCGTTCGGGGACATAATCCCTGTATTTACAAGAGTAGCATAATATGCTGCTTGGTCTCTTAGTTCTGGTTGTAAAGCAGGTATTCCTGTTACATCCTCAGCTACTTCAAAACCAAAGTAACGCTCTAGCGCATACCCTAATTTTCTTACGATTGGTAAAATTGTTTCTAAATAATAAAGCCTATGATTAGGTCTTATATTTGCATTATTACCGCCATCTAGTAAAATGGGTGGTATTCCCACTGCTTCTAGTATAATTCTTTCATTTGACTTGATACCTTCTTGGAAATCTAAGTCTTTGAAGTTTACTTCTGTTAAGTTCTCAACCTCTAGTCCACCATCTAAAAATAGAGGGCGACGACCGCCAGATTGTGGGTTATACCTTGCAACCCATGCCTGTAACATTCTTTCTTTTATCTTCTCTGAAAGTGTGTTTGGTGATTTGAGTACCAATCCTGGCACTGCTCCATTTTTGAAGAAGTTGTCCTGGAAGTTTCTCATGCTTAATAATAACTGCATAGTTCTAAATGCAGGCTTGAGTCTAGGTACTCCTCTATAAATAGAGTTAAAACTGTTTTCTTTAATATGTATAATCTCGTTTGGACTATAATCTATACTGTTTTCATATGTGTACTTTGAAATAAAAGTTGCGGAATCTGTTTCTATTCTTACTTTATCTGCTGGTAAGTGATAGAGATGTGCTCCGTCAAAATAGATAAAGATGTTTCCATCTATCATTAAGTCAATAATTAAGTTTCTTTTAAATGAGTTAATATCCTGAAAAGGATTTGGCTCTCTATTAATTAAAAGATCTACTTTTGATCTTCGAATATTTTTTACAATATTGCTTACTCCTGGAGTCTGATTTCCAAGAGTGTACGGTATGTCTGCAACATCGTCAACAATCATGTTAACTGCTCTATTTACTATTTCTAGTTGTTCATACGCATTTTTATAATTAGTAACAACTTCACGAGAATCTACAGTTAGACCTTCATTTCTAGAAATAACATATTGGGCAGGGTTGAGTTTATCCTCAGTTTCGGGAGTTCTACCTAATAGTCTATCGTACCATGCCATGTTGTTTTTCTCTCTGAATCTCGACCCATTTATTTTGTTTCTCTGCAGTAATCAATTTGGGTCGTTTACCATAAATCGAATGTAGTCTAAGATGATGCTTGTGACAGAGAGTTACCGTATAATCGTACACCTTGTCGTAATTATCATCAATAAAGGATTCCCGAAGTGCTAGTATGTCTTGTTCCTTCTCTATAGTAATCTTTTTCTGTTTTAACCAAGTTTCTAGTAGTTCGGTCAATCCGTAATAATGATGAAAGTCTAGATGATCTGTGTCGCCACAGATATAACAATTATTTGATTTCTTATATTTTGATTTAGCTTTGTCTCTGACATATTTAACTAAATCTCTTTTTAATTTCATATTTCTACTCTTAATTAGAATTATACCAAAAACTTACATCAAATGTCAAGAACTGTTTTTAACAGGTCTTATTAGAATGTAGTGATATTGGTTTCAAATGAATAGAGTGCGTATCGTAAAGCATCAGCCATATGAGATGCCATGTCATGTTTTGGCTTTTCTCTCATTAAATTAGGATTTGGATCCCACTGATACTGATCTAAACACATTTGAGCTTCTTTGCATTTCTGATCGACCATAAGCCCATCGTTATCGACTATGCCCGCTACATGCCCTATTCCGTCTAGTACTGATTTTTTCGCATTGATAGTACTAATATCATAATTTTGTGCAAAATCGTATCTTGTCTGTTGAGCAGCTGAATCAATGTAGATATAATCTATATCCCATTTCTCTATTAGTTTTCGTATTTCGGCTGCATGTTGTTCTGTTGTTCTTTCTGAGTTATAGTATTCATCTACTAAGTGATAAGTTGAAGTATCCCAGTCATATGCTATAACACATAATGCTGTTGGGTCTTTATAGCCAACATCAAGTCCTGCAAATACATCTAAATCTCTTATATCGAGTTCTGAGAAATCACCAGTGCATTTTTCATGATTAAATTTCCATATCTGTCCTTCAAATACATTGAAGTCTGCCATGTATTCTTGATTAAACTCAGCCTCTGACATTGTCTTTCTTGCTTCTAGAATATCTGCCTCTGATACTCGAGGATTCTCATGATAAGTAGCTTTTATACTACACCACTCTGGAAACTCATCAGTCCAACCTCTGTAGTAAAATTCAGCAAAGTAATTATTTCGACCCCGTGGTGTAGATATAAAAATTGCTTTAGAGTTCTCCTTATCGAGTGTGGGACGTAGTGCTACATTGAAAGCATCTCTGCCGTCTGTAAGTGCGGCTTCGTCGAATATAATTAAATCATAACTTCTACCAACTACTGAGTCTACCTGATTAATAGAACCCATTCGTATAGTAGAACCATTCGATAGTTCAATAACTTTGTCTTTTGCGTTATCTCGTGTTACCTCTAAATCGAAATGCTTGATGAGATTTCTCTGTAAGTCAAATGAGATTTGGGATAGTGAGTAATTTGGTGACATAAGCAATACATGAGAGCCCGGTACTAAACATGTTAGCTGTCCTATAATATTGCTAATATAAGTTTTGCCCTGTCTCCGTGATACGGCTGCAGTGATAAAACGATATTTGGGATTATTGATTGCATTGATAATTGCAGTCTGAGATGAGTTTGGAGTAACATTTAATAAATCTAAGTATCCTTCAATAGGTAACTTAATAAAACGAACTTCTGGAGTTAAATCCATGTGATAGTCAGATACAATATCTGAACGGCTGATTTCAATCAATGTAGGGTCTCTTTTTCAAATAAATTAAACGGGTCATCGGAATCAAACATTCCATATTCTTTACAAAGTCTAAGAAGATATAAGTAACCAGTTGTTATTTCACAAAGATCCTCTTCTCTATCAGAGAGAGTGATTCCATTAAGTTTGCGATTTTGTAATCTTGATAACATATCTGCCGCATCAATAGATACGCCATCTAGCCATACTTCTCTGCGATCAATTACTTTTGGTATTGTACTCATTATTTCCTTCGTTTGATTCCAAGTTGTCTTTTTTGGGAGCGAGGTGGTCTTTTCTTTGAACCACCTTTACCTGCCCAAAATACTTTGTTTGCCCAATAGGCTGCTGAAGATTTACCTCTTGCGATATTCTTAGCATGTCTCGCTTTGAAACTGCGTCGTGCTTCTGGACTATAATTATGTCCCATGCCTTGCGCTCCAAAGCGAATGATTTTCACTTTGCCACCAACTCGTACAGCTACTACAGCTTTTTTGGTTCGGTGCTTGGGAGTTCTTTTTGGTTTATTTAGACCGCTTAGTCCTGCCCTTTTTAGTCTTGCTTTTTCTGCTGTCGTTAGTGCCATTATGAATCATGTCCACGACCTTATTAAGTCGTCCTGCTTTCATAAAATTATGAAAGTCTTTGTGAATAATATTTATCTTCTACGTAATATTCGGCTTGCACCTTTTTTACTAAATCTAGCCCTTTTAGGGTTGACTGTTTTGCCGAATCTTGGTCCGATTGCCTTCGGAGCAGCTCCGTAGAATCCACCTGGAGTGGACATAGGAGTTTTTGTATTAACAAAAGTTCCTGCTGCTGAGTTGAGGTCTCTAGTAAGTCCTCTTTTTAGTTTGTGTTTAGCTAACTTTGATGTACCATGTACACTTGGTCCGCTAAGAAATCCGCCTTGTCTTGCCATTTTCTTTTCCTAAACAGGTTATCCCTGTTCCGTCCCATTTTTTAAATGAGTTTTTAATAATTCTTTATTATTTTTAGTGCGTGGTAAATCTAATAAACTACGAAGTTCCTGACTCCACGCAAGTCTATGCTCTATAGCTTTTTTGAATTTAAGCGACATCCTTACTATTTGTAGAATCTCGTTTGCAGTTTCTCGTCTGTCCATGCTAGTCCTTATATGACTTAGCTAATGAATTTTAGCTTTTAGCTTTTTGCTCTGCTTCTATCATTTTATCTTTGATATCGACTTCGCCGTCCCAGTTCTTGTCTTGACCTGAAACAATGTTACAGAATTGTAACCATTTAATCTTTAACCATTCTACCATTTTCTTCCTCGTATTGTTTTCGTAATTGATAATAATTTTCCATAAAGTTGCCGGGAAGTACTCTTTTTAATGCCCAGTCAGCAAATTTAGCCTCTGCTTCTCGTGCGTCTTTTAGTTTTTCTTCTGGCGACTGTTCGAACATTTGTTGGTTTCCCTCTAACGCCCTGCCTTACTGCTCGTTTTCTACGAACGGCTGACTTCTTTTGAGCTTTGCTCATAGTTCTTGCTCTCGCTAGAGGTACGCATTTTGGGTAGCCTTTTCGAGAGGTCTTTGCCTTTCCTCTACCACATGGTTGATACTTCCCTTTCTTTTTGGGACGTCCGATATCAACCCATTTTTGTTTAAACCATTTAGTTAATCCACCTGCTCTAGCCATTTTTCTTCCTGCGTACTGCTCTTAAATAAGCACCATGGGAACTGCCTGGCATGAATCTTTTATTCTTTCCTCTGCCATGTGAGTGAATCCCTTTCAACCCATATTTCTTAGCTGCTTTGCGAGCTCCAGATGCTTTTGTGTAAACATCTCTTTTTTTAATATAGGTTTTATGTTTTCGTTTATTAACCACGACGATACTTACCTCCTCGCTTTTTGTACTCTCGTACAAGCCATGCATTTGCATAGGCACTTGGATAAACTGCAAATTTTCGTTTAGCTGCAGCTTTTACTGTAGAGTATAGTCTAGAGTTAGTTGGAATATTGCGTTTCTTTTTTGCCGCCTTTCTTCTTCGTTTTCTAACTGCCACTGTGTTTCTCTCTAAGTTCTGTTAAGAACGCTCTGTCTTGTTGAATGACTATAGGTTGGCTTGTTTGCCTATTACCTCCTTTTGTAAATGTTGGATGTGACCAAAGATACTCACATGAATCTTGTTCGTTATTTCTATCTTCTACGAACTTGTCTAATTCATCTACTGACATACCTGTTAAATATACTACTGCGTCGTAGTTATCCCTGTTCCAGTTTTGTTCAGTTTCTATAACTTTAGTTTCTGTAAACTCTGTTATATAAATTCTGCCCTTCTTGTAACTCTCGTAACTCCAAGGGCAGACATTCTTAATGGAATAAAAATAAGTAAGCCAGTTATCCTCTACTTCTTTTCTTTTTTCCACCTTTCTTTTTCTTTTTCTTGCCCATGCCTTTTTGCTTGGCAAGAATAGCTCTTTGTAAAGCCTTTGGTAGTTTTTTCTGTTTTGCAGTTAATGCCATCTCCATCTCCTTAAGTCCAACGAGGGGGTTCCTCAGGACACTCTGCCCAACGAATTTTTGTTTTTAAGGGCATAAAACAATTACAAACTTTACATACCTTCCACCTTTTATTTAGGTTCGGGCATTCTTTGCAGATCTTATAGCGTTCCTCATGGGAAAGCTTTTTCTTCATCGTAGTTTTCTAGGTAATTTTTGTCTGCGCTGTCGTCTTAGATTTGTCTTTCTAGCCATAAGTTTTTTAA
>Ga0098054_1000533_pt1 | contig 22959 bp, 38 predicted proteins | sample 16_taG_FD_75048 | JGI IMG/M metagenome (GOLD analysis project Ga0098054, IMG submission 75048) | Marine viral communities from the Subarctic Pacific Ocean - 16_ETSP_OMZ_AT15313 metaG | ecosystem: Environmental > Aquatic > Marine > Oceanic | place: Pacific Ocean | collected 2015-01-18
ATGTTCTTTGGATCAATGTCCATCTTCTGCGCGAAGAATGCCTTGTAAAGAGTAAGCTGGTAAGTAGTCATCGGGGAGTTGCGGCGTTTAGCATCCCAACCCCAAGAACAAGTCTTCCAGTCGAAGATATGGACCTTTCCGTCAGGTGTTGCGACAACACCATCGATGTAGCCCTTAAAGATGAACTCGTCTTCGTCTTGGATAGGCTCTTCAAGCGAAATCTCAGACCCAAGAACTTCATACTCGCCAAAGTAATCTTCAAGCGCATCTTCAATCTCAGGAAGAATGTGCTTACCCTGACCACGCATCTGCTCGACAAGCTTCTCATCTTGGGGTTCTGATAGTTCTCCCAAGAAGTGCTCGAATCGCTCAAGGAACAACTCGTTCTCATCGACCTCCTCTTTTAGAAGCTTCTTTTCACAAACCTCGTGGATGGCGTTTCCGAAAGCCGTGAATGCGTTACCCTTGAAGCCACCGATCTTATCGATGCGGGTGAGCTTGTGATACCAAGCGCAAGTGTTCCAGTCCTTCAACGCCGAAAATGAAATGTGAGGCATAGTAAATCTCCTTATGCCTATAATATAACCCACAGAGGGGGTGGTGTCAAGCCTGATCTAGTCGATGGAGTTCGATTAGTTTCTTGTAGACTTCAGGAGAGACACGCTGGAGATATCCGTGAGAATCAGGATGAAGATAGAATTCTGTAAATGCTGTAGCGAAATACTCCCGAAGGCTTGTTGCCGCATAGGGGGTAACCATTATCCCCTTGAGAATCTCAGATAGTTTATCATAACCGACATCTTGGTGAAGAAATTCATCGAATCCCTGGTCATACTCTGTGTCCGTGAATGCCTGCTTTGGTGCCTTAAATCCCATCTTCCAAAGAACATTATAGAGGTGTTCGCGCTTTCTCAAAAATTCTTCTTTTATCTTCTGGTCTGCGTAAATCTCCATCCCATACTGCTCTTCAACGGAGTGCGCTGTTTCATGAACAAGATCGTCAAGAAGATCTTCGCCGTCATCTTGCACATTTGAGACATAGAGGGCACCATCTTTGTAGAAAGCATTAATACCTCTCTCATCGAACTCATCAAAATGACCGACTATCACCATTTCTATTCCGTCTCTGATGTGTTCTGGTAATTTTGCTTCAAGTTCAGAAACAGTAGATTCCAAATCAACAGAGTCATTTATTAACTCGTCTTTGGTGTAAACATGAATGCCGTTTGGAGTGTAAAAGTTGTTGTTACTTTCAAGCATCTGTTGGCGTTGTTTGATGTAGTCTAGTAGCATCGTCAAGTCCTTGTTGGTAGCCTCTGACCCAGTTTTCTTCAGCCATAATCATAACGAACTCTGGGAATTCGTGGGCGAGGGTGTCTACAATCATTTGGACTGTGACCTCAAACTCGCCTTCATCTTCTTCTGTCGCAAACTTGTTGCCGACATATTCAAGAAGCATTTCTTTTAGTGGGTTTTCAGCAGCAACAATAACGCCTGCTAATTCATCTGTCTTTGTAGTCATATTTCTTCCGTGTTCCTAAAATGTAATCTGCTAGTGGATGAACTACGCACCAATTCTTATCTTGATCTTTACCCATGTGGTGGTCATAGTGCCATCTGAGATGCTTGTAACACCAATCGGGATTTCTATGTGCATAGTTGTGAGCCACTAGATAAACCATAGCATGAATAAACATCCCTGTGTAAATTATCGGAGAAACAAACAGAACTGGAGATGCTAGGAGGCATAGGATTGCTACTCCTACTACCTCTCTAGCAGAAACCTTATCATCCAGAAAGCCATTCTTGCGCGTTTTTCTGTGATGGACGCCCCAGTGAAATGAAAACAGAGACGCCTTCTTCTTTCCGAGATCGTGTAGAAAAAACTTATGGACAACCCATTCTAACAAGTTTCCAAAAAACAAGCCTAGAATGAATTGGATAAGCATCACAACACCTTTGACGCAAGTGTAGCAACCTCTGACCGCTCGCCCCTAGTGAATGTGACATGACCAGCAATCGGAAACTCTTTGAATTTTTCAACGCAGTGAGCAAGTCCGTTAGAGGTCTCGTTTACATAGACATTGTCAATCTGCTCGATGTCGCCTGTCAACACAATCTTTGTTCCCTCGCCCACACGAGTCATGATTGTCTTGATTTCGTGGGCAGTCAAGTTCTGGGCTTCGTCAATAATGATGAAGGCATTTGCTATTGAACGACCACGAATGTAAGTGAGAGCTTCGATTTCAATCTTGCCTTTCTCCATATACATTTGCATGGTCTTTTTATCGCCGCCGACCAAAAACTGGAGGTTATCTTGGATAGGCATCAACCATGGCATCATCTTTTCTTCCATGGTGCCGGGCAGGAATCCAATGTCCTTGCCGAGTGGCTGCACCGGGCGAGAAACAATCATTCGGTCATAATAGTTATTGCCTCTCAAGCCAATCGTCTGTTGTAGTCCAGCGGCAATCGCACAAAGAGTCTTGCCAGAGCCGGCACGACCCACAAGGGAAACTACGCTTACATTCGGATCTAAGAGGAGGTCGATTGCGAACGCCTGTTCCTTGTTTCTTGATGAGATTTTCCAATCAGGGATGGTTGAGTGAATAACTTTTTTCAATGGCTGGAAATGGGTGTAAAACCTTGCTATGCAGGTCTTCTTCTCATTAGCGTTGGACACCAAAAGGATATACTGATTTGGATGCCATTCTTGCTCCACTTCGTCTTCGCTGATGATAATGTCTTCTCCAGCATAGAAGCGATCGACCACTTGGTCGTCTACAAGGTGAGTTGCCAAACCAGAGTAAAGTTCATCTGAGGAAGTTACAACCTTATCGGTGGTGTAACCCTCTGCTGGAAGCCCAACTGAATCACAGATAACTCGCATGTTGATGTCGCGAGAGACAACACAAGTCTTTCTTGTGGATTCTTCGCGAACAGCCATAGCGGTTGCTATGATCATGTGGTCTGGAATACTAAGGTCAAGATCGGCAGGGAAGACCACGTCCTTCAAAACCTCATAAGAGATAACCTTGAGGACACCCTTTCCTTTATCTAGCCTGACGCCTTTCTGTAGATTGCCCTTTGTTCGCATCTCGTCGAGGGTGCGGATAATTCGGCGGGCATTGATTCCTACAGAATCCTGTCGCTTCTTGTGCTTGTCTATTTCCTCTAGCACTTTGAGAGGGACATAAATGTCATGATTATCAAACTTGAATAGTGCATCTGCATCTGTTAGGTAGACGCTCGTATCAAGAATGTAGTTTTTCTTAGCCATCAAAACTCCTGTGACTACCTTAAATAGTAAGTCCGCCTAATTGGTGGACTCCTTTACATTAGCACAGGAGTTTGTCTCTCGTTAATAGAATTAAAAAAACTGATTTGTTTTTTGTATTGTTTGACTGCCTCGTAAAGCATAATGTTAGCTGTTTGTGCTGTGTTTAAACAATAGCCAACCCCTGGCATCTCGATGTAAATAATTTTACTATTTACTAAAATTTGAGTTGGAACACCTGTTGTTTCGTTCCCAACCACGATGCTAATCTTCTTATCATAATCAAATGAGTGGTGCTCAAGATTGGAGGCACCTTCTGTCAGTTCTGCTGAAACAAGTTCAATGTTTTCAGAACGAGAAAATTCTATAAACTCTTCTGGTGTTGAGAATTGGTTTATCTGGATGTAATCGACTAGTGAGCCAGAGAATGCTCTTAATTCTTTTTTGTCTGGGATACAGCCAATTACGTTTACGGCTGTCGCTCCAAAGCAGGCGGCGGTGCGGATAAGATAACCAAGATTCTCGTCACAATGAAAATTTATTGCTGTGAGGCTGACAGGGAAGGACTTTGCTTCTATAGCTTTGCTATCATAGCGTTCTCTTCTGGTTTCTTCTCTCATCTCTCCTCCAAGATAAAATGGTGCCGACAGAGGGACTCGAACCCCCGACCCCCTGTTTACAAAACAGAAGCTCTACCAACTGAGCTATGTCGGCTTATCGGTTTTGTGTCTAGAATGTAGGATAACCGAAAACCTCTGCCTACGTTTGGAGCGGCAGCCACCCACCGTTTTAACCGACGATGCAGCGGTTTACCACAGATAAATATTCCAAATAGGCTCAATCGTATTTGCATGTCGCAAAATTGAGTTATGTGGTTTTAGTGGTTTTTTAAGTAGTTTCATATCTGCTTCTTCTGGAGTTCTGTCTCGCTTTGTTTGATTGCATTTTTTACAACAAGCCACAAGATTGGTCCAAGTGTTTTTGCCGCCGCGAGAGCGTGGCACAATATGATCCAAAGTAAGTTCTCCGGCTGCGAAGTCGTTAGCGCAATATTGACATTTGTTGTGATCTCTCCAAATAATATTACTACGAGTTGGTCTGAGACCCTGGTTCATGAATTTTACAACGTTTTTGAGAACAATCACAGAAGGTATCTTAAATGACAGTGAAGGAGAGTTTACCTCATGGTCATACTCCTCAACTGCCGTCGCTTTGCCTACGATACAAAGAACAAGCGCCTCTAGGCAATCTATTACGCCTACAGGGCGGTATGTTAAATCGAGCTTGAGGGTCTTCATTTTGAACTCTTTATCCATGACTCATATTAAATAGGACTTACTTATCAGAAACCTTTCTGGTGACTTTGACTCTTTCGACCAAATCAGAACTAGAATTTGCTTTGTCGTTGCCGCCAATTCCCCAAAGCATCTCAACACCAAGCTCGTCACAAACAGACTGCTCGGGGGTGTTGTGCTTCTTTCGATCGCCTCCGTTGGCAAAGTAATCAGGCTTTAATCTCCTGATAGCCTCACAAACAGTACCATCTGAATCATCAACGCCAGACACCTTGATTACTCCTTTGACAGCAGCAAGAATCTCGGCACGCTGTTCAAACTCCATAAACGTAAAGCCCTTTTTTCTAAAAAGCCAATCGTCTGAATTTGCTACAACGATTACGTCGCCATGCCTTGACGCTTCTAAGATCATTCTGATGTGTCCGATATGAACCGGATCAAAGCCTCCACTGACCATAATGGTCTTTCGGGGAGGTTTATCAAACATGTTTTTATGAGTGGTCATCTAAGCTTCCTATCAGTTTGTGAAGATGAATGTCTATTATCTCTATTGTCTCTTCTGGTCCACTTGTTTCAAACGATCTTCCAATTGGATTAAGGTGCTCATAGATCTCATGATCGTTTCCGTCAGGGCTGCACCTGTCTCCAACAAAGAAGGCATCCCAATCAGACTCAGGAAAATGTTTAAGAGCATATCTTTTATCCCATCCTGTTGGATAGATGTCGAACGAAGTGTCTCCACCTAGCTTTATTGTAACATCATCTATGCCTTGGTGCAACATGATTTGCCTGAATTTGTGGATATGATGATTTCTGATTCCATAGATCTTGTCCATTGTCCTGAACTGCTGGCGCTCTCCGTTCTCCGCATTTCTTCCGATAGGGGACCAATTGAGGGTTGAGCCTCTATTCTGAAAGTGGTGACCAGTAAATGAAATATCATGATCAGCTTCAGCTATTTGCGCCTGAAGCTTCATTATCGTTTTCATCACAAACTGAAACTTTTCAAATCCAAGTTTATGCCACATAGAATTCCTGTGAATCTCTATGAAGTTTCCAGGGGCATCTGGATTTGGGATGTAATACTCAATTCCATTACAAGGCAGAACATGACAATTGAGGCTTAACTCTTGGTCAGCTAGAAGTGGCCATAACTGCTCTTTGATGTAGTCGAGACCAGAACCAGTGAGTAGACCTATCTCTGTGTTAAATGATAGCTCTCTCAAAGAGTCTATCATTTGTTTATTTATCCTCTGCCTTGGTTCGGTTAAAGTGCCATCAACGTCGAACAAACAAATTGAATTTTTTAGGTTTTCCATTTTTCTTCTCGGGTGGTTGTGCACCAGATGTTAACACAATCTGACAAATGTGTTCAACTCTTTCTATGTGCTCAAACGCTTCCCAAGGATCTTTACCAACAGCAGTCACGCCGTGATTCTTTTGACCAACTATATCAAATTCCCTTACTCCGTTCTCTATGCCTAAATTACTTGTAGTGTGGAGCGCCAAGTCTTGAGATAATGCATCCCAAGCAGCGACATTGTGACCTACACGAGTATATCGAAAAACCTCTGGAAATGGTTTTACCATTTCTTCCAAATCCCAGCCAGCATACATAGCTGCGACTATGTTCGGAGGATGTAGATGGACAGAACTGAGAGTTTGCTTGGCATCTTTCAAGATTAGGTGGTGCATTTCCCATTCACCAGTGACCTGTAGGTTCATAGTAGATGAAAAAACTAATTCTTCTCCTAGTTTGACCCTGGTTATCATCTCAGGGCAGATGAGTGTCTTACGAATACCAGAGGGGGTCATATAGATTGTGTTAGAATTTTTAATTCTGACAGCTACATTCCCATCGCGGGTTGTAATCCAGTTGCGCTTGTATGCTTCGCGCATAACATCGCCCATTGCAGTTAACATCTCTACTCCACTATTGAATCGTAGCCAATCTTTATTGCTGCGCCGTCTTGAATCTCAAAATCAAAATAGACGGTATTGGTAGAACTTAAGTAGTACCAGTTTTCTTCTTTGATGCCATCTTGATAAACAACGATCGAATCCTGAATTGGTCTTCTAGACAAGTTTAGGTAAGTAATGTCGGTTACCAAAAAACTACTATCTGCTAGAGCTAATTGCCAATCCCCACAGATGTCTATTGCTCGCTTGTTGAAGAACTGAGAGAACTGATCAAATTTGTATCCAATGTTCCCAGGTCCGCCATTACAGTAGGGACTGTTCTCAATCATAGCAATAGCTATGGCATCATAATCAACTTCGGCATGGTATTCATCCAACCATTCTTTAAAAATCTCTACGGGAATAACACTCTGTTCGTCTTCGTCTGAAATATAAATGTATAGCTTTGGAACACCCTCTCTTAAAAATAATAAGCCCTCATCGCTCGTTGTAGCAAACTCATAATGGCTTCTGAAGCCCTGTTCTACATTATCATTTGATAGCAAAGAGGTTCCTAGTAGGAATTCTATTGAGCTAGTGTTTGTGTCATAAGGTCCTACAAAATAAGTGCTGCCTATAAGAGAGCTATTTATTATAGCCATCTGATAATCGTAAGTTAGGGTCTCTATATCTCCTCTCAAGATGTCCATTCCAGCAGCCACTTTCTCGTAGTCGTTAAACATAGAGCAAGAGGTGTCTAGCACAACCAAAACATCCAAGCTCGAAGGCTTGGATGGGTGGACAAAGTAATCTATGACTACTTCAGTTTGTGGGGCGGTGTCTTCAAGTGGTGTTATTTCTACTTCTATTACATCTGCTGGGGTTATGACGAAGTCATTACCGCAAGAAAATAAAAATAAGAATAGTAAACTAATAATCTTGGTCATAGCAATCACAGGGTGAGCATCCACAAACGGGACACGGGTCGAAGTAATTAGTCAATAGAACCAAGATTCTCTTCATTTACTTTTTTACGCCTCCATTTCTCATCTATCTCCGGGTCGTCTATATAGATCTCATAACAATTGTTAGGCAACCTATCAAGAATTACAGCCCTCTTGCCTTTTCTCAAACTCTCGTTTTCAGCGTTAGGGAATTGATAGTATATAACCCACTCATCTATTCTATACATCTTTTTAAAACCCATAAGTGGCAGCGAGGGTGGGATTCGAACCCACGGTAGGGGGTTGCCCTACACCGGTTTTCTAGACCGGCTCCTTAAACCACTCGGACACCTCGCTAAATGACTCGGTTACGGATCTCTTGCTCACCGCAGCTAGCCTACATTTTAATTACGGGTTTACTCTCCGATGGGTCATGATAGACAAGGACCCAATTACCATAATTCCCCGCCGAGCCGGTCGGGGCAGAACATCATTCTTATAATTTGTTTATTGTATTAATTAGACCTTGCTTCTTAAAAAAGGAAACTTTATCTATTCTAATCCAGTCTTCATATTTGTCGTATCCTCGCATTTCCATCACACGAGTTCTGTCCATCTCAAAGGCTTCGTCATCTACCCAGTCAACACGGACGAAAGCCCATCCATTCTGAATCTTCTGTTCAACTACCTTTCCAAAACGAAGGCAGTGATCTCCAAAACTACTCCACACATTGTTGCCTATCATCTTAACTCCTAGTAAAAGTCTTTATCTAATTTTTCTGCTGGAACCTTTCTCCACAAGGCGACGATTTGGTTTTTCTCTTCACCGCTCTGTGGGTAGATGAACCCTATGCTATTGTAACGCTCTTCCGCTAACTTGGCAACCATCTCATAGGTGTTTGGTTTGAGATGGTGGAATTTGGGATTATCTACAAGCAACACTTTACCAGCAAACCTCTCTTCTGTGTAGAACAACCCGTCAGAATCTGGAGTCTTGGAGCAGATGTGCCACTGATTATATTTCTCGGTTGGTGAACACTTCTGGGCGCTCCTTGATGCTTCGGCTACTGCTGGGATGTTTTGAATCATCCAGTTCTGTCGTTCTTGTATAGATGAAAGACCTGCTGGATCATCCATAATCGGATAGAGTTGGTTTGGTTTTAACCTAACGCGATAAGGAACACCTTGAATCTGACCAATGCCAGTGTCCTCTTGTCCGAGACGAGTAAAAAAGAAAACTCTGGGTCTATCCCAAGTTCTATATTCTGCTGTAGTGTAGTTCTGAAGGTTTCTTGCAGCGATGTCTGGATCTAACTCTTCTATATCTTCAGCACCTGAAACATGGTAGAGGATGATGTTACCCTCTTCATCTTGTTCTAGTGGAATGTCAGAAATGAAGTTTTGTTCTGTCAAGAACTTTCTGAAGTTTTCAATTATGAGTTTCATCAAAATACTCCTGAAGGTCATACTCTCTAACTATTCGCTGTAGACCTTCATAATCTAAGCCAAGAAATCTAGCAGCATCTACTTTGGATTCAGCAGCACTGATGGCGAACTTGACTATTGCTTCTTTAACTAGTTTATTAGTATTTGATAATAGGTTAAAAGCATAAAGTTTATTATTAATGTGTCTTGCTGAGAGTTCTAGTTTAACAGCAATCAAATCTTCTAGAGTTAAAGAATCTATAAATGTTAGATTACTTTCATTTATAATATTATTATTTAATAATTTATTAATTATACTCTTATGCTTATACTTTGATCTTCTCTTCTTCATATTAATATAGTAACAGGGAACATGAAGTCTGTCAACTAGATTTCTAGATCTAATGTATCCTCTTCACCACCCTCAGCCCCACCAGCCGGTTGGTCCTTAGCAGAATCATAGGCTTGATTGGTTGGTTCTTCGACACTTGGCTGAATCTCAGCCTCAAACTTGTCAAAGTACAACTTCAGGTTGGCAATCAAGTAATCAAAGAAAACTTCTTGATCTTCGGGATTAGAGAGCATGTCGTAAGCATCGATGATTTGGGATTCAACTTTCTTGAAAGTTGTATACGCCATGTTGCGACCTGTGGTATCTTTACCTTCGATACCGAAAGTCTCTCTTGGATCTTCTTCTACTTCATCTTCCTTGGACTTTTCGGGATTAATGTCGATAAACATATCGTCTTCATCGTCCCCATCATCGGAGATCTCAACATCAATTTCTTCATCTAAGCTTTCTGGAGCATCGTCTGGAGCATCATTATTTAACCCAACCGGAGTGAGAGTCTTGACCACAGCATCGATAATGTGTGCTCTGTAGGATTCTCTTTGCTCTTCAGATGTGGTAAGGAGCTTGTAATCATCTTCGACTTGTGGTATAATCTTCTTAAGAAGGTCCTCAAGGACATTAATGCCAGTAGATTGGTGAGGAGCAGGATCATTATCAGGAGTTCCTGCCTCATTTAGTTCATGCTGTACGAACTCACGAATTATAGATCTTAGCTGATGTTCCTCAGATTGAGTATTTTTCTTTTTCTTCTTGACAAGAGAGATCAGATCTCTTACATTCTCTCTAAGCAAATCTTCTGGGTTTTTCATTTGACGACACCTTCTTTGATAAGTAGTTTCAAAACTTCTTTGTATAAGTATAACTCATTATACTCACTATGTTTCTTCTTTTTCTGTTTTCTCGTAGCAAGCGGTGCTCCGTATCCTTGGACGGCACCGCCCCCCATAGCAGACATCTCTCCCAGCGAGCCACCGAGACCCAGTATAGAACGCACCCTGCCACCCATACCGTCTCCAAAAAACTCGTCGGCAGCATCGCCCTGTTCCAACATTTTACGGGCGTCTGTCGCGCTATATGGCTCCCCAGAGGGTCTATTTGCTGGTACTACAGCAGTTTCTGCTGGTGGTAGAAGCTCAATTCCTGGCTTTACATACTTGGATGCACCCCGCCATCGCTTGAAGTCGCCACCCTTTTGGCTTGCTCCAAGTATCAGCCTAGTTCCAGGCTCAAGCGGACCTTCTTCGCCGACATACTCATATGTGGCACTTATAGGGGATGGCTTTGGAGAAACCTCAACACGGACATTGGATAGACCTTGGTCGGCAAGTAACATCTCCCAGATCTCTTTAGACTGCTGGGCAGTGATTGGATTTCCACCAACACCCCTGCTTGCTTTGAGAGGAGAAGAGATAAGAACAATCACTTCGTCTGCTTCTGAAGCGTATTGCTTGACCATAGATAAATGCCCCAAATGCGGCGGCTTAAATGCTCCAGGCACAATAGCAAGAGTGCGACCCCCTACGGGGTCGCCATCTTCGTCTTCCAACTCAAGCATGAGTTCTTCTATGCTGTTATAAAGGTCAGACACAAAAGTCTCCTATAGATCTAAGTCTTCCTCAAGTATAGAAACTTTATTAAGTAAGACTTTATTTTTTTGCTTTAGTTGCTTGACTTTTAGCCTAGCTTCAGTTAGATTATCCTTGATAGATGATAATTTCGCTTCTTCTGACATGGAGCGAGCCTTGAGTTCCTTGATTTGTGCTTCTAGATTTTCTAAAAGGCTCTCAAGATCTCTTCTTGGCTCTACTCCATCAAGAAAATCACGCCATCTTGACATAATCAGTCCTCACTTACAGTCTTTTTACGACGAGTAGAGCGACGGCGTTTCGGCTTAGGTGTTTCTACAACTGGCTCTTCTTCAACAACAGGAGCTTCTTCGGCAACCTCTGGTTCAGGAACAGGAGTCTCTTCAACAACCTCTGGCTCTGGAGCAGCAGCTTTCATCTCCTCGATAACAGCGGCATTTGAAATGGCTGCCTCGGGCTGAGCTACTGGCATCTCTATTCTACCATTTTTTCTACGCTGAACTAACAGTCTTTTCCATTTTTTACCCATTATTTGTTCTCCTTCTTGTTTATTACTTCTTTTATAAGCTTGCGGACTACGCGACGAACACGGGCTTCATTCATCTTTCCCTTAACGTGCTTACGAAGCTGTGGGGGGATTTTTGAATCATCTTTACCAGATTTCTTGTCATCCTTGCCGTCGTCATCCTTGCCAGGGCTCTTATCAGCGTAATCTGGCACACCATCGCCGTCTTCATCAGGCTTTTTGTCTTCACCTTCTTCCATCGGACGCTTACGCTCGTCGTTGGCTCTGCGGTCTTCACCGCCACGATCTGGAGTCACTGCACGTCCACTGGAGGATGCACCTTCTTCCATAGAACCACATTCACAAGGGTTGGGCGCACAATGCTGGCACATCCCCTCATCTAGATCCTCTTCTTCTTGAGACTCAGTAAGGAGATTAAAACTAAACCCCCACTTCTCAGTTAATAGAGTGCTGAGTTCGTTGTCTTTCCAATTTTTTAATGACATTTTGTTTTTTGCTCCTTTCTGCAAAGATTCACTGTAAATAGTCCCTTTTATAGAGTCTTCCCAATCTCGGAAACATAAATTTCCTTGTTCATAGGCTTCTCTTTCCATTTCACGGAGATGTTCATCGTTCTGGGCATAGCCTTCGCCCATCTCAGAAGCACCTTCAAACTGTCCATTACAATTTTGTGTGTGATGCACTAGCTCGTGAGATAAGGAGCGCATAACATCTTTTGGATGTCTCCCATTTATGTAGAGAGTCACTGACATCTGGGAAGGATCATAGTAGGCAGTCTTACCAAGTGGGTTCTGCGCGTTCTCTGGATCGTTACGCAAGAAAAGCCTCGGTGGTTTATCGAACCCCATCCGTTCCTGTGCGAATGGCATGAACTGTTTGACTAGGGGATGTAGAATATCTTTCATTTAAGGAATGTCTCGCCCTGGTCTTTGGAGTACCAGATGTATTCTAAGTAGTTACCAAACGGGTCTTTGACGTAGACGCCAATTGTTCCGTCTCTATGTTGAACACGCTCACCGAACTCTGGAAGATCTTTCGATTCTTCTACAAGTATTCCAATATGTGGATAAGGGTAGAATTTTTCATCTATTAAGGCAATGTTGGTGTTCCCAGCCTTAAGTCGAATGTAATTTTTGTTTCTGAAAGTGATTTCGGCGTTTAAATGCCCCAAATACCACGCTTCAGCTACCTTCAGGTCACTTACCTTTATTGCTATGTGGTCAATTATATCCATTTTATACCCCCTGTGTGTCCCCCGAAGAGACCATTTTTAGTGAAAAAGTGAACAATTCGACGGGTATTTTGGGGTCTTTTAGGGGCATTACGAGGGTAACACACACCATTCTGTTAGATAAAATGGTGTTTTTGACCTCTAAGACGACTCCAAGTAGTTGTTTCCACTCAGAATCTTCATTATTCCACCTAGACCAAGCAACAATATCACCAATTTTGATGTTTTTTGATGCTATTTCTCCAAAATTACTCTTCTCTTGCATTGTTCGAGTCTAAATAGCAACCAAGATGGTGTTTTTTACACTAAAACGTTAGAGTTTTGCCAAAAATTGCCTAAAATAGCTGCCAAGAGGGTCACTACAGTCACCTCAAAGCCAAAAAGGGCATAAAAAACCCAAAAAAACACTATTGTCAGTAAAGATTTCCAGAATCTTGTTATTTGCATCATCATTTAGTTAAATCCTATCTCTTCGAGGTCGTCTGGGTGAATAGCAAGCAGGTTATAGCCGTCATAAATCAAGATCCTGTCTTTTTCATCCATGTCATAGCTTACGACATAGACAGCGATGCCCCTATTGACTTTCAATAAGGTCTTTTTAGTAGGAGCCCATAGATAAATAATGCCAGACCCCCTGATTATGGCGGGTGACACCATCTCTTTCGAACTATCTATTTTCTTACCTGTTATTTGGCGGATAATCTGTTCTATTCTATCAGTATCAAGCTCATCCCACGCCATTTTAACCTGCTTTGTTTAAAGTTATAATATCAACATTGTAATTAGTCCGATGGTAGGACATCTTTGTCAATAAGTAACGAGAATTAAGCTCTTCAAACGCTTCGCCCTCAAACTCCATAAAGAATTTTTTGTTGTAGGAAGTCCAATGAACCGTGTAAGAATCAATTGAAGACTCAATAACTATTCCTTTTTTAAGAGGAAAGGTCTCTTTTGGGTGTATTTGCGCTACATAATCACCAAGTTGTATCATAATGGCTCCTATGTATTTAATTTAACACAATTTTAACTATTGTCAACCAACAAAGTTCATAGCAAACAGCACTGCACCCATTCCAAACTGCACAACTGCAAAGATTGTGACAGCTTTTGTCTTGAAATTGTTAAGATCTTGGATATCTTGAACAAATTTAGCCAATTGAGTAGGGGATGCGACCTCATCGACCTTCTGTTTCCATTCACGAAGCTCAACAACCTTGTCTTCTTTGGCTTTTAGTTCTGTAATCTCTTGGCGAACCAATTGCAGGTCGCCACGTAGGGCTTCTATAGCCTGAGAGAGTGATTGTAGTTGTGCTAATACGAGTTGATTATAATTTTCAGGCATCTTGAAGCCCTCCATGCATTATTAAATAGTCAAAAACACCTATCAATACCGCCGTCACCGCCTGGGGCTGCTTGTTTTTGATAAAAACATTTGGACTTTGTCTATAAAATAGTTTTTTTATACCTTCGTGACCAATTTGTAGCTTCTTGAAGCTGATCTGGTGAATACCAATCAGATTTCTTCTTGATTCTTTTATTCAAGAACACATAAACCTGCTTTCTTCCCTCGGGCGTGTCCATTTTCGATAGAAGATCCATAGCCTCATCTGGGGTTACGAACATCCTATAGCCTGATGGGATGTCGTTTTGAGCAAATGATAGGAACCTGCGGATGTCTTGGACTATTCTATCGCCGTCTTCGCCGCCAATTAGACGCTTTTTGACGACTGACTTACGGATTCCTGCCCTACCAGACATCACAGCATAAACCCCAGCCTGTAATTTCTGTAGATTTTGGTATGTGGGGTTTGGAATCTTAAAATCCTTCTCACCACCAGTAACATAAAGCCCCTCAACACCGCCCCCAAGGACGCTTTGGACATTCGGAGACAGGATGATTGCCTTGATGCGCTCCGCAATCTCTTGCTTATCGCGCTTTCTAAGTCTATCTCCTGCTCTTGAACGCAAACCGACCAACTCTTGGCGTTGTTCATCAGTTAGATCGAACTGATTGCGGCGGATCTGACCCTTGGTCATAAAGGTAAACTGGTCATTGGATAGGGATTTCGCCATTTCGTCAGTAAGCCGACCAGAAAAGTCCACAAAAATGGTGTTGTCGGTCAAGTAATTGACATAATCTGGGCGGTTATCGGGCGAGATCATCTCAAAAACGTATTCTCCGTCACCATCATGGGCTGCAAAGATGGTTTTGAACGGCTCTCGTGCTTCTCTGAACTCTGGTTCGTTCTTATACTTGGTGTAGACCTGCCCATCCTCAATCTTTACAGATAGATTCTGCCCTGCCAGCTTCTCAGAAACATCCAAAACAGATTCTTCACCGAGAATTAGGTCAATTAGGGCAACAATATCAGTATTTCCAAGGTTTGCGATGCGCGGGGTGGCTGCTTCTTCAAGCATCCCACCCTCAACTGCCGCTCTAAGCCTGTCATTTGTTGTCTTACAAAGAAAATTACCCCCTAAACCAAGTCTTTGCCAGTTCTGAAGCCAAAAATCTTCCAACTCTTGTGGAATATAGCCGCAGCGGTTCTGCTCTCCGCTTGATAAGGTCTCTTTGTTACCCTTGGTGCGGTCAAGAATCTTCAGATAGGCACTGATGGCGGCGTTTTTGTCTTGTTCAGACACACTGCTCATTAACCACTCTAGCGCACCCTCGAACGTGTCAAAAGTTTCAGGCGACACGTTGGACCCGTAAAGTTTTCCAAGCAGCCTCATAGCCTCTGAGGGGCTGTGAGCCACCTTTTTTCCTGTCTTGCGGTCAAACACACCGCCAACGTGCCTGAACGAGTGGTCTTTCACCAAAAACATTGCCAAAAGCAACTGAGTTCTGTGTAGACCCTTCAAGAGTGGCTGCGATTCGGTGGGTGCTGGGGAGAAGTAAGAGAACTTGAGCCAGTTTCGGTTGCCCATCATCCAATCTATCTGAACACCAACGTCTTTTTGCTCTCCAGTGTCCGAGATCTGAGGATAGAGAGAGAACATTTGCCCAGGACGTACTTTCTTTAGATCTGTTTTGATGATCTGGGAGTTCTCGCCGATGTATTTTGCTATTTCATACAAGAATGCGCGAAGCTCAACCTCGGATGGCTTGGCTGTTCTAGCGCGCTTGACCATTTTCTCATAGGTCGCACGCCAAGCAGCAGGGTCAAGGTTCCAACTTTGTAAGTCTTCGTCGGTTACCTTACCTTGCGGGAACAATTCTTCAACATCAACGGCTAAATCAATGTCACCAGACTTGGCTTTCTTACCGACAGAACCTAGTGGTGCAAAGTCAGCAAACTTAGAGGCGTGCTGAGGAAATAATCTTGATAGTTCTTCGTAGTATTCATTTAAGGTTGGTTCGATGAAGGCAAGAGGAATAGAATCCACACTCTCGCCCTTGAAAACGTTGCCGCCCTCTGTCAACAAAAACTTTCGCCATTGTGAATGAAAGCTCATTTAATGTTTTCCATAAACTTGACTAGTCTTTCCGCCTCACCATCATTTAATATCCAATTGTATGGTGGCATACTCTTGACTCCTGTATTAATTGCTTCAACTCTTTGCTCATTTGTGCTGTCGTCTCTTAGTGGTATCTTTTCTAAAGTCTCACCATGACAATTTACACAATAGTTGCTGTAAATCTCAGCAGAATTATCTTCGGGCTCTTGGGCTAATGCGTTCATAGCAAGAGCAAATAGGAAAATCATTTTTTATACCTCACGGCGTAACCTTCTGTAATCAATCTCTCGTTGATGTTTTCGCCATAAACATAAATAGTGCCCAAACATCTTCCAAACTTTCCAACTCCGTGAGATTTAAGAACAAACTTACCACCACATGAATCCATTATCGACTTTAGATAAGCCTTAGAGCGAAGACCCTGTGCCTTTTCATCTAAATCTCTAGTTCTTGACTCTGGCGCATCAATCTCGTAGAGACGAATGCGAACATGTGTCCACATTTTGAATCCGAGATCTACGCGAGCATCGATAGTATCACCATCGACAACTCGTTCACAGATTGCGCTATATTCGTACAAGGAAATCTACTCTCATGTGTTAAATCTTCCAAGGTCAACAATAACAATATCGTTTGTGCCAGAACGCATCATAACATTACCAGCGTGAACATCGAAAGCTTTAAAATCGCGACTGGCAAATTTTTTCATTGCCTTGCGAACAAGTGAGATTTCTGGAAATTCGTTTTCTAATTCATCTTCCTGATCTTTTCCATAAAATGTGTCCATGCCTCGAAGGGGAGATTTCTCAGGAAGCGGTCGTCCCTCAGCGCCCGATACTAGTGGTTTTGCATAAGCTTTTTCATAAGACATTTGCAGGCTTTTCAGCATATGCTTTCTGTATGATTCTATTATTTCCCTATGGTTTTCGCTCTTGGCGTGGTTTACCATCTCCATATAAGTTATTTTTATGTAAAGAGACATTAATCTCTTGCCTTCCTTGCTCATTGCAAGCTTCTTTCGAGGAGGGCTGTCTATAATATTTCTTTTCTTTCCGGTAAAGAATTTCTCTAAGATTTTTTTCTCTGCTGCTTTTTTTGCCTCACGAGTTAAAAAATCTTCTTCTATTTGTGACATCAAATTCCAGGCAATGTTTAAAAGAGAAGAGACTAAATGAGGATTCTTCATAAGGCGTTTGTCTCTTAGGATTCTAGCTCTTTTGTTTCTCTTAGAATCCCCTACAGTGGCAAAGAGAGTTCTTAAAACTTCAGGTGGCAATTGTTCTAGTTCTTCCATAACAATGAAACCAGTTTTCTCTTTTATGCCGTTCATATCTTCACCTTCAACCGGAATATCTTCCATAGAGGCTTCGTAGACAACAGGTAGGTACTTTTTATATTCCCCAAGAGAATTGTAGTTGTCTTTTACGAATTTGTAATTTTCTACTTCTCTCTCAGCAGAAGCACCACCACCTTGACTAGCAGCAATGGTTTTAATAGCAACAGATTGTCCAGTCTTTTTATTTGTTGCCTTATACACTTTTCCGTCTGCGCCTTTCCCAATTAGTTCATCTAGATAAAACCCCTTGTTTAACAAAAAGAGTTCGAGACCTGATAAATTTTTAGATGTTTTGTCGGCTGGCTCATTAGCGTCAGCACTCGACTTTCTACCAACTCTACTTTGTTCGGGCTGCTGTTCTGGATCTTCAATGGTTACCTTGCCAAGATCAAAGGTATTTTCCGCCGCCTCTGTGAGAAATTGATTCCAAAATTTTTGATACATTATTTACGCCCCAGTATAAGAAAATACAATAAAAAACAAGCAACATTAAATAGTGCTAATAGTTGTAATTGTAGATAATCAGACCAGCAGGCAAATAAGAACAGACCAATGTTTATCAAAACACACGTCAGAGACATGGAATCGACAAAGCTATTGGTCTGCTTCATTGCGAGAACCCTCTATTAATAAATAGAGAGCTACTCGTCTATGTTTGAGATTATGTCTATTTCACTAGGAGAAAACCATCGTATACTGCTCGACTTCATTAGGTAAACTTCTACAAATAAAATTCCAGATGTTTCCTTCGGGCAATTAATTACAACACCGAGGTCACCAACTTCGGCATTCCCACTAAGAGTGTTTATGGTTGTTTTCTCAACAACCCTGATTAGATCTCCAATCTTGTGTGCTAGATGCCAGCCGTGTCGATCCACGCGATAGCCTCCTTTCTGGTATCAAACTTTTCTGATAGCAAACCAAGGAATTTGTGAGTCGCGCCTTGAGCGATGCACCAAGCCCATTTCCATTCGGTTTCTTCGTTGGACATAAGGCAAGTTGAGATATTACCAATTGCAATGCCTGGATAGATCTCTACAGCAATCTTTGATAGGATGCGATTGCGCTTCTTGGCAAGAACATCATCAGCACTCATCGTGCCGCCCTCTGGGCGCTCCTGCGGCTCGGTTGTGTCCAATACCATCCACTTGGATTTCTTTAGCTTTGTTCCGAGGGTTGGTAAGATATTATGAAAAAAGTGCTGAGACTCTTCAGCTTCAAAAGTAGTATATGGGCTTTTCGCTCGCTTTCCGTTTGCGAAAACTTTGTAAACATTCCAAGTGGGCATTTTACTCTCCGTGTTTGATGCTGTTAATTTCTATCAAGCCTATTGTGATTGACATCTTTAGACCTTCTTCTTCAATAAATTCTACGTTATTATATTCTGTGTCTTCGTCTTTTGAGAACCAAGCAATCCACCAAATATAAATATCGTCCTCTATGATGTCGATTCTTCTCTCACGCTTTCTCAGAAAGCCTCGTGACTTTGTGCGGACATCATAGATCATATCTCCCACATGTAATATAACATGGGAAGCAGCCCTGCGCAAGTCGTCAGGGCTTATCATCGCCCTTTATCTCCCATACGCCACCATCAAGGAGACCCAAGACCGCCTCCTCGATAAAAGGCATATGACGGTTATATGAGTCTGTGGCTGGACCTGTCCAAGTTATCTCCCAGATCCAGAGGGGTGGGTGCTCATCCATCTCTTTGAACAAATCAACCCTCTTTATCAGTAGGGCTAGGTCTCCCGTTTGAACGTCACGAATCAACGTTCCAATTTTGAGATCTTCAGTCTTGTGCTTCTTCAGCGGCATTACTATAATTAGTTTTGCCATCATTGATTAGCAGCCAATCTTCGTGAGAGTTGATGCACGCAGCCGCAAATTCACGCATTTTGGCAACATCGATCTCAGAAGTAGCCTTTAACACGCACACGCTTCCTGGCAGATAAATCGCTTTGCCAGATGAGACAATTGATTCTACGTGGACTCTCTCTACTTCTGTGTTGATTGAGTCAAGTTTATAATGAATAGAGAATGCTGTCAAACAGGCACTCACCATAAACAGCCCAATAATAATCTTGTCTTTCATTTAGTTCTCCTAATGAACAGTTTCTATGAGATTTAATTTTACAGAACCCAATCTTCTGATTTTTAACCAGTAGACGAGAGCTTCACCTTCACTGAGTTTGGTTACGATTCCTAGGTCTCCATCTGAGAGCCCAAAAGAATATAACCAAATTGGGTATCGTGTTTTAAGTCTAACTAGATCGCCTTCATTCATAACACCCTGTATTGACCAAAATTATGTATGGTTAGCCACCTCAAATTCATTGTGTTGAAACAATGTACTTGCATAAAACCAGTTTGGTTATCAACCCCAATAACTAGTCCACAAAGTTTGGTTTTGGTATATAGCACCCAGTCCCCAACCTTGGCTTGGGGATGCTGCTCATCGAGATGTTCGGTGTGTTCTTTGCTCACACCCATAATATAACATCAGACCTTGATGCGGTCAATGATGTAGGGGTGCTCTAGTGAAAGATCCTTGTAAAGCTTCTTCATAATCTTCTTTACGGTATCGCCTATCTGTTCCTTCGCATCCTTCGACTTGAGTGCTTTCTGAATCTCTTTTTCGATCATCTTCTTGATTTCAGATTTGTCTTCAGAGGAGAGCTTCTCAACAATCAATTTAACACCACGAACACGCTGTTCTGTGAAGTAATCCTTGGAAGCGGTTGCTTCAGGATCGAAACGCCCAAGGATGTATTGGACAGCTTTTTCCTTCGAGAAGTCTGAAGAAAGATAAAGCATAATTGAGTCATAAAGGTTGTTGAACTTGCCTGTAGGCATCTGAATAACATTATTCATAACCCACCAAGTAGCAAGATCGGAGAATCTGGGATCCTGATAGGGCTTCATCTCTTTTGGCTTAACAACCTTGGGACCACGCGGACCTTTTGGACCTTTGACTTTCGGAGCTTTCGGAGGAGTAGGGAAATAGCCGAATTGGCTACCCTTCTTGCCTCTAGACGTGATGCTGCGGACGCCCTGTCCCTTCTCTGTTACATAACGACCAGCTTCTTCAAAGCCCTGCTCATCAATAGTAGAGATGATAGTGCCGAGCCAGTCTTGTTCTTCAAGTTGCTTTAATGCTCCAAGATCTTCTTTGATTGCGGCGACATTCTTTATGGAATCTCTAATCTGGTTGTAAGCAAACTGAGTTGTAACACCGAGGTCAGACTGACCTGTCTGCTTAACCTGTGAGGCAACCCAAATGAGAGCCTGGAGTTCGTGAGGTAGGAGACCTAGCTTCTTTGCTTCTGAAGCCACAAGGCGAGCCATGTAGCGATAAGAAACAACATTACCCATCATCTTACCTTTGATTTTTTCCCACTCTTTCGATGTAGACGCCTTTCTCAACGATGGATAGAAAGCATCAATCATCCAAGTGTCGATAGTAGAGTTCCACTCATACATATCGTTATGGGTCATCTCGCCATCTTGTCCACGAGAACCAGCAAGTTCAGGGGCAATCAGGTTGAGTGTGAAATTGGGAACCTTGTGGGCGTTAGTAAACCCTCTTGGGTCGCCCGCTGTGCGCTTCTCAGCGCCTGGAAAAGTTTCAAGATACTCTTTTAGTTCCTGCTCTTTTCCGTCGCTCACATCCTTCTGTATGGCTTTGTACATAAAGACAGCTTCAGCGAGATTGAGGGCAAACTTGGCTCTCGGAGAATAGGTCGCAATAAGTAGCCCAAGCAGCGTAGCGTCTTGGTCGTTTCCTGTTTCCTTATCCAAGAGACCACGAATGCTGTGATACCAATCTCTTGCTTCTGTGTAAAGACCATCAATTTCTTGAGTGTCTACCACAAGTTGTCTAAATGATTCAAGAACTTCTTCTGGAACCGGAATGACTATGCCTGCCTCTTCGAAATCAGAGGCAGACATAGTTCCGAGCCCCTTGTCGAGTCCACGAACCGCCTTTGGACCTCGTTTTGCTACATCGCCTTCAGGTCCGTAATACTGACGACGCAGATCTAGCTGCTCTGGCGAAGCGCTGCGTAATTGAGAAACTGTAATACCGAGAGCTTCAGCTTCCGCCTGCTCTTCTTCTGTCGCATCGTCAACATCTTCAGCAACCATACGCATTTCTGGCTCTTCGAAAGAGCCGTCTAGTTGCGGAATCTCGCCTTCTGCGCCAAGAACATTCTTGGCGGTGTTGACTATCTTAGCGATAGAGGAGTTTACGGCATCAAGTTCTGCGGCACTGAAGGAGAACTCTTTGTCTCCTCCTTGCTGCTGAGAGCCAGGAAAAGGAATTACTTCCGCTTCCTCGTTCACAAACTTGCGCCAGTTTTCAATTAGGAGCTTCATCCTACATTCCTCTTAACATCTGGAGAACTACTTCACCTAGCCTACCATCCCTGCCACCGCCATGTCTATCGTTGAAATTCATAGATTTATAAGCCTTTTCCATGGTCGAAATAAGTATCTGGTCGATCTCTTCTGCTGTTCTGTTTTCAAAATCAAGAGCAGTTCTGAGTTCTTCTACGGGGATTCCATAGAATTCAGCCGCACCATCGATGCGATAATTCTTTCCGGTCATATCGCCACCAAATGATTGGGTTGGCATGTTTGCAGAGGGATCGAATTCGCCCTGCATATCGTCCATAGCCTCTCTAATCATCTGCTTTAGTCTTCCTTTAGTGATTTTCATAATATTGATTCCTTTTTAGTAATAATCATAGTTATTAATCTCTCATATGTGGGTGCGGATCTTGTCCGATGGCTTGCGCCATTTTTATTCTAAGATCTTCTAGCTCGAATATAGCTCTATTAATCTCACTATGAAGTTCATCTGAAAGTTGTAATGTGTTGACGCTTGAGGCTGTTAAGCCAGCAGCATAATTCATATCATCTTTGAATGCTTCCAGTCTTTTAACAATCGGCGTGAAATGAGCATATAGCTCATACTCAGTCATTGGCTCTTTGCGGGGTTCTCCCGTGTCAAATCGTGATGGGGGTATGTCGCCCTCTCTCACCTGCTCAATCTCTTCCTTGATAATCTCTTTTAGTCTTGTTTTAGTAATCTTCATAGTCTTTTCGCGATTCCTATGGTGCCAGCTTTAGTTCCGCCAAAAACAATTGCAAATTTCCCAACAGGAATGGCTTGAACAGGCTGAAGACCCATTATCATTTTTTGAGCACGTCCATAAACGCTCTCTAGCGCGGCTTTTTGAGCTTCTTTTATTTCGTCTGAAAGAACAATTGAAAAGTGGTAAATGGGCAAGTCAATTTGAGATCTATCATCATTAAACTGTGATTTACTCATATATTGCCCATCCATATGCCGAATAGGCTTGTAGTCAGGGGACCTCTCTAAACTGCCGCTGTTACCAACTTTATCTTCTATGGTCTGCTGCACTTGTCTCGCAAAAGCTATAGCATTTCTTGGTGCTCTTGCTTCGTTTGTTATACTCTCAATCTCTTCTTTAATAATCTGCTTTAGTCTTGCTTTAGTAATCTTCATAGTAGTAATCATCCTCTTCATAATTAAGTAGATCGGTCGCTAACTGAATGTCTGTTGCTTTGGGTGCGAGAGTCCAAGCACGACCATCTGGATATG
>Ga0098054_1000536_pt1 | contig 22942 bp, 24 predicted proteins | sample 16_taG_FD_75048 | JGI IMG/M metagenome (GOLD analysis project Ga0098054, IMG submission 75048) | Marine viral communities from the Subarctic Pacific Ocean - 16_ETSP_OMZ_AT15313 metaG | ecosystem: Environmental > Aquatic > Marine > Oceanic | place: Pacific Ocean | collected 2015-01-18
TGATTATGTAGACGGGGATGGAACTATTGATTTTACCGTAGCTACTCAGTCAGACGTAAACTTCACATCTGCCGACCATTCTAAACTGGATGGTATTGAAGCTTCTGCTACTGCTGATCAAACCAATGCAGAAATTAGAGCCGCAGTAGAAGCCGCATCTGACTCAAATGTATTTACAGACGCAGATCATTCTAAGCTTAATGCTATTACTGCGAGTGCAGACGTTACCCTTGACGAGATATCTGCGGGGTCAAATATAGGCATTGACAGCGAAGGTGTTATTTCCGCAACAAACACCCAGCTTTCAACCGAGAACGTCCAAGACATCGTAGGTGGGATGTTAACGGGGAATACCGAGAGTGGTATTACTGTCGCTTACGAAGACGGAGATGGGACTATTGATTTTACTGTAGCCTCTCAGACAGACGTTAACTTCACATCTGCCGACCATTCTAAACTGGACGGCATCGAAGCTTCTGCTACTGCCGATCAAACGGCTGCTGAGATTCGCGCTCTTGTAGAATCCGCGTCTGACTCAAATGTATTCACGGACGCAGATCATACTAAGCTTAACGCTATTGAAGCTTCTGCTACAGCAGATCAAACTGCCGCTGAGATTAGAACACTCGTAGGGAATGCAACTGATTCAAATGTGTTTACAGACTCAGAAGCATCTAAATTATATGGTGTTGAATCCAATGCTACTGCCGACCAAACGGCAGAAGAGATTCAAGACATCGTAGGTGCTATGGTTGCTAGTAATACCGAGACTGGTATTACTGTTACTTATGAGGACGGAGATGGAACTTTAGATTTTGTAGTTGCTACTCAGTCAGATGTAAACTTCACATCTGCCGACCATTCTAAACTGGATGGTATTGAAGCTTCAGCTACTGCTGATCAAACTGCCGCTGAGATTCGCGCCCTTGTAGAATCCGCATCCGACTCAAATGTATTTACAGATGCAGATCATTCTAAGCTCAATGCTATAGAAGCTTCAGCGGATGTAACCGATACGACAAATGTTGTAGCGGCACTTACCGCTGGTTCTAATATTGCTATTGCGGGTGACGGAACTATTACCGGAACTGACACGAATACCCAGCTCTCGACCGAGCAAGTCCAAGACATTGTGGGTGGGATGTTAACAGGGAATACCGAGAGTGGTATTACTGTTGATTACCAAGACGGAGATGGGACTATTGATTTTACTGTAGCATCTCAGACAGATGTGAACTTTACATCTGCCGACCATTCTAAACTGGATGGTATCGAAGCTTCAGCTACTGCTGACCAGACGGATGAAGAGATTGAAGACATCGTAGGTGGTATGTTAACAGGGAATACCGAGACTGGTATTACTGTAACTTACCAAGACGCGGATGGGACTATTGATTTTGTTGTAGCTTCTCAGACTGATGAGAACTTCACATCTTCTGACCACACCAATCTTGACGCAGCGGTCAGCAAACTCAGTTACATAGAAGCTGGTGCTACCGCTGATCAAACGGCTGCTGAGATACGAACTCTTGTAGATTCTGCCTCCGACTCAAATGTATTTACTGACGCGGATCATACTGCTTTAGATGCGAATAGTAGCAAACTTAGTTACATAGAAGCTGGTGCTACTGCTGATCAAACTGCCGCTGAGATTAGATCTCTCACGGATTCTGCATCTGACTCAAATGTATTTACTGATGCAGACCACACCAAACTAGACGGGCTTGATACGGTCTCCCCGCTTACCTCAGACACCTCCACTGCTTATACACTCGTTCTTGGGGATCAGGGGAATCATGTATCCCTATCTAATGGAAGTGCAATAACTCTTACAGTCCCCGCAAATAGCTCTGTCGCATTTCCTACTGGAACTGAGATCTGCTTATTCCAAGCTGGTTCGGGGCAGGTTACTATTGCTGCGGCAGGTGGGGTCACTCTTAATGCGGCGGATTCAGAATTAAAAACTCGTGTCCAATACAGCTCTGCTATTCTTTATAAGGTATCCACTGATACTTGGCTGGTCGCGGGAGACCTAACTTCTTAGATATGAAAGGAATGCGTAACAAGTTTGGGGCAATCGCCAGTTCACGGCGTGACCTCCTAATGGATTTAGGGACTGACGGGGACTATGACTTTAATACTTATGGGATGTATGCTTTCCGGTATCTGAATAGGGAATATAATGGTGATGTTTTCTTGGGGTATCGGGATGGGTATGGAACAACCCAAGGGTTTACTCCTACTGAAATAGCTGATGGCACTTTAGCAGCGTTCGCTAGTGGGGGTAAGGTGCGGGTGAAGACCCTATATGATCAAAGTGGTAATGGGAATCACGCGACTCAATCTGGGCGATGGAATATGCCAGAGATTGTTAATTCCTCTGGGGTGCTCCAGACAGTTAATGGTTACCCTGCGATGGACTTCGACGGGACGAATGATTTCCTGCCCCTTAATAGTGCCTTACCAGATATAAGAATCGGGCATTGCAGTTCATTTTGTGTGGGGGAATATGATAATGTTATCACAGGGGGCATGGAGATTATGCTCTCTCTGGGTTGGACTAACGCTAGTGCGCGTTGGTTTCACACGGGATATGATAGTGATTTCTACTTCGGTTACGCGAGCACATGGAACATACATGTGGAGTCTCCAATGGACACTGACCCACATCTTTTTTCAGTCATCTCAGGGAGCACTCAAGGAAACTACCAGCCCTTCATTGATGGATCATCTCTAGGATCGTATACACGACACGTAAGAAGCAGTGCTGGGACTTACGGTATTGGGGGTGGTAATAGCACCACTGCGTATGCACTTGATGGTAGGGTTGCTGAAGTGTTGGTTTTTGATGGGGATTGCAGCCCCAAACGCACACTCATCGAAAAGAACATAAACGACTACTACGATCTATAGACTGATGACTAAGGAATACGTTTGGGAAATAAAGGTTTGTGATCCACGCAGATCCCCTATGGAGGGGTTTTATGTGGATTTGGTTGAATATACAATGGATACCGAAGGTAATCGTGACTCGGATCACTACGTAACGGAGGAACATTTTGATGATTATGATAGCGCAAAACAATATTGGGAGGATAATACGTATCCCAATTACGTGCTATACAATGAGATAGAAGAGACCGAATTAGCACGGCAAGAAATCTAATTAAAAACTTGAATAAAACCCTGTCTGAACCTACTTTCAATTACTATGAATGAAGAAATGGAACTAAGTGTTGGAGAAAGAAACGCATTATTGCAGCTCGTTGACATCGCTGTCAAAAATCCTATTAGTGGAGGCTTGAAGATTTCAAGCGTAGTCGAGCATTTTAAACGCAAACTCATGGAACTCTACGTCGTCACTGAAGAGGAGGAGTCCTCTGATGAGGGAACAGATGAGGCTAGTGAGTAATGCCTGTCCAACGGAATCAGCCCAGTCCTCAGAGGCAGACAGTTCTATCATTCGTATCACCGAATGTTCAGGACTTATTGTTCTATGAGACTGTGGATGCCCAGAGGGTTGGCAAGACTCCAGCAGCATACGGGACAGCGCACCCCGATACTGTAAATTTTCCCGACCATGTTTTGGCCCATGTGAAACAAGCTGATCCCAATGGTCAGCTTTACTATTATTACTACGCCAATACTAGATCATCTCAGGATGATTATAATTTTGAGTATGCCCAAGCAAGCTTAGGTCAGACCAAGTTTAATACGGTTGTCAGGACTTATGTGGATTTACGTTCCTCGTTTACTGAGGATGACGCTTCTCACGTAGCAGGTTCTGCGATGCCCACTTCCCCATCCGCAGCTAATTTTTCTGGCAAAGGATATGTGCTTATGGGGCGTGAGCAGAAGAGAATTGGGGACAAAGAATTAGATGGTATCTTTGTTGTAGAGCAGAGGATCTATTTTGTTCCTGAAGATATTGAGACTTTAGCTTGGGATGATTTATCTCATAGGAATTTAAAGAGCACTGTCAGCTATTTATACACAGGGCAAGCCCCAGCGGAAACTCCCACGACTATTGATGCCCTCGTGGTAGACTCCGATAACGATTACTGGCAGACCGAAGTAGTCGCAGATGGTGCGAATCGCGTGGCTTCTTACAGAGAGGGGCGGCAAATTTCCACAGACTGGTTTGAAGTTACCAAGAAGGAAGTCATAGCTGGGACAGCAGGGGAGGGGACTGACAACATCTTAGTGGATGAATATGCCACTACGATGGATCACACGTTTCCTCCTGTATTGGAGTCCGTCGATGTTGTCGCTTGGGAGAGGCACGATGGGCAGATGTTGGCTTATCCTGAGTATCACATGAACCCAGAGGGATATCGTGGCCCGTGCAAGGTGGACGTAAAAACTCAATGGTCTGCTAATAAGTGGTCGGCCAGCAACGGATCAGCCCCCACAGCTTCCTCCATGCAGCCACAATCATTTACTTTTGGAACACCATACGTGCGTATCCAGATCCCCGCATGCTTAATGAATGGTGGGCAGATGCGCTGCACTACAGGGACAGTAGATCCCGTGTATAAATACACTGGGTATATTAAAAACATTCCTGTCACATCTCCACCTACGTGGCCTGAGACAATTGTCGTCACAGACAAACAAGAACCAGCTCGTGGCGGGTATGTGAGGACGACTTGGACAGTTCATAAACCTGCATATGTGGGGTAATGAGTGGATTATTCAAAAGCTTCCGTAATTATTTCTCTCGGTCTGCGGAAGAAGGCGCAGAAGAAGCTCTCGATGAGTTTGCAGAGCCAGCAGATGTAAGCTTTACCCCCACTGATGTGGACGGAGTTAAGGTTTATTCCGTTGATGCGGCTGTTGAAGGGGCTGATATTCCTTTCTTCCATAGAGAAAGGGATACTAAGGATGTCCTCCATGAGGAGTTTCAATACCGCCTTGAGCACGAACCCTATCGCTTTGAGCCTGATAGTGACATGACCGTGTGTGTAACTAAGGCGAATCTTTATGAAATACACCCCCTAACTCAATCGGTAAACATATGGGAGCTTTCCCCACTGACTATCCAAGTCACTGACAACTGTGTTGTGTATTCCCAATTTGGAACCAACGATCACGGTCAGGTGATTTCAGAGTATATCCTGTTAATGGCAGAAGGGACTGAAGTTCCCGCCTCCACCCATTTTGTATTACCTGATGAGAACGGTGGGAATGGCGTAGGGGGAACATACAACATCCCATTATTCTGGATTAAGAACCGTAAACTATATCGCAACTTTTGGGATGACACAGCAGACCCCCATAGACAAACAAAGTTGATGGGCGGACTAGAGGGGCATCGTGGGCCTATGTGGTGGATCAAAGGTTATAACGCTCTCTTCAATGTGGGTAACGGGCAGAAGGTATACAAAGATTACACCATAGGGACTGACTTCAAGAACCTACGAACTCTCATCGAGAAGGGGCAAGATGGATTATCCTCACCCTTTTCTGGTGAAGCCCAAGTCCAAGTAGAGACCAATGGGGACGAGATTGAGATTTATGGTAACAGGTATAACAAGTGGTGGAAGATCGGAACTTATGGAGTCGGTATCGTTGAAGATGGCTTAGTTACCTGTCTAGGGGATTTAAGTTGTCACAACTTAGTAAACCGCACAGTTCCAACTGCTAGTGTTCTCACTTCTTCGGGGACAACTTCTGTTGTAAATACAGTTACTGTCGGGCCAAATTCCAACGCGGCAGCGGCAACCCCTGCTTCTACGGCTACTGTGCTCACTTCAGGATCGACTACTGATGATGTGTGGAGAGGGGGGACAACTAACTCAACCATGTGGCAAGGTGGTGCTGTTGATACAACCATGTGGCATGGGGGAACGCTAGATACGGAATCTCTCCGTGGGGGAACTGCCTTCCCAGCATCACCGTGGGGTATTCATAAGATTACTCAGGGTTCAGGTGGAACAGATGCCATCTGGGTGATGGGAGTTCCTGCTACTGGCGACTACTCTAGTGGCGCACCTTCTGCCCCCACTTTGCGCCAAGCCATCTCCACTACGACATGTATTTCAGGAGCCTCTGCGGTTACAGGAATCAGAGACGCTACGCATGAAACAGGTATTACAGGAGCTTCTCAGGTTGACGATGTTGTTACTTCGACAGGAACAGCAAGTGCTGTTACTGGGCTAACGCCACTCTCTTGCGTTACGAGTGTCGCTTCCACAACTTATACAGTTTTGTCAAGTTCAGGTGGGACTGTCTCAGTTTACCAAGCTTCTGGGAGCGATCACAAATTCTTGACTGCCCCTGCTGAACAAATGGGTGACAGTAGTTTATCTGTAGTTGCATGCCCCACAGCCAATATTTGCCCCCCGCCTTAACCAAATAGTTGATATAGTTGATATCTTGACCTGCGGCTTTTTAGCTATTAACATTAGCTATGGCTACTCTTACCGTAGCGGGGGTTGAAGAAGCACTCTCGAAATATAAAACTGTAGGAAGTAATTTCTTACAGGAACTTAACTTAGTTTTACCCCGACTCTATGCGATGGGCATGTGGCGGGACTTACTATATGAGACTGTTATCAGCACAACAGACGGGAACTTTACTCTCCCTGATGCTGAGTCAGTTGTTTCCGCCCTTATTGAGAACGATCCAGCAAGGGCAAAGGCGCAGTTCCACGACTACAGGCTGACTGGAAGGAACAAAGATGGGACTACGATATCTACTTATGGGTTGGTTGATGATGGGTTTGTCCCCACAATAAACGAGTTGGAGGCTGATAAGGCGTATCTCATATGGATAAAACCTATAGCCCCCGCAACTCAACTCCCCAGAACAGAAACTAATTTCATTAGTATTACGGGGCTAGATAACAGCTCTACCCCAGCCACTATAACGTGGACTCCGACTATTACTACAGCGGGTGCGGCTATATCCTCTGCTGTTAACTTCACTACGATAACAGAAATAAGGCATGGGGATACGTCTTTGTCCGCCCCTGTCGAAGTTTCCGCTGCGAATATAGCGGATGCTTCAGATACGCTTATCTTGGGTAGAATCCAAGAAGCAAATAAAGTTAACCGTTACCGTAGATATAGGATCGGAAACGATGCTACCACGGGCACTACCACTAAGACCTTAAGACTTCTCGTTAAGCGGAAGTTCAAAACTTTAATTAACACATACGACCCCGTATACCCCAGCAATTTAAACGCCATCAAACACGCCTTCCTTGGCTGCGTGGCGGAAGACAACGCAGATATAGAGCGGGCCGCCTATCATTGGGCAATCTGCAAACAACTTTTAGAAGAAGAACTAGACGCATATAGGGGAGGCGCAAAGCCCACCCTACGGTTTGACCCTTCAGGGTCTGGCTCCCGCGTCCCAAATATTTTATAACCCTTAAATAATTATGACTGAAATACTTACTTACTTTAACGATAACAAAGAAGGATTCATTGGAATCCTCACTGCTGTTGTAGCAGCGGCTTCTGCCATTTGTGCATTAACCCCAACGCCCAAGGATGATACCTTCGTAAGGAAGGTGTATGTCCTTGTCGAGTGGCTTGCTTTAAATGTTGGGAAAGCTAAAGACTAATAGCTGTGCGCATTCTGCGTTTAATCACCGCTGCGTTAGAAGCTTTCGTAGCGTATATGAACCTAAAGAAGGCTAGATATGTGGATGAAATTGAAGATGAGATTGATGAGCTTGCCCGTGCTGGCACTCCTTCTGCAAAGCTGCGCATCGACCGATTGGGTAAACGACTCGACCGCGAACGACAGCGCACTCTATGACCCCCCGACTATTACGTTAGTTAAGGGGACGGAATATTGGTTTAAGGAGGGGAGACTGGTTGGTCGGAAGGATCACAAATTTCACAGCGATTATTCATATCGTCGCGCAATCATTGTGGGGGATAAGTGATGTATCATTCTAAATTAATAGACACCCTTGTAGGGACACTGGCCCCGACAATCGCTGTGGCAGCGTCTCTGCAAGAGCAGATGGAGTATTGGCTCCGCATATTATCTCTCGTCCTTGGTATCGCGGTGGCCGTCGTGTCTCTTTACCGTTTACTTTTTACGCATAAGAAGAAGAAGAAATGATCGGCCTCGCAATTGGACATTCTAGGCATGGTGATAGTGGGGCGTTTACTGTAGGTGCGGACAGTATTAGTGAACACAGTTTCAATTCTAAACTTATCCCCCTCGTTACTCCACATCTTGAAGTTCCATATAAGATATACGACGACTACAACGCGATCAGTTATGTGGGAGCCATGAATTATGTGTCGAGGGAAATGAGGGAGGACAATATCGACGCCTGTATTGAATTTCATTTCAATTCTGCTGGCCCTACCGCCACTGGGCATGAGTGGTTGCACTGGGAAACTAGCAGTGGGGGCAAGCGTTTAGCCACAAACCTCAAAGAAGCTATGGAGGAAGAATACCCAGATCTCCGATCTCGCGGGGTCAAGCCTAGATCTAAAGGTCACCGTGGGGCTTTATTCTTAAGAACGACACCTTGTTATGCCTGTATCGCTGAACCCTTCTTTGGATCGAATGCAGGGGATGTGAGTCTGATAAGATCAGACATCGGCAGATTGGCAAAAGTTTACGCTAATGGCATTAACAACTTCTATGGTTAATGAGTATTCCTAAGACCATTCGCATCGCTGGGCAGACCGTCCATATAAGGAGGGAAGACCTAAGTGATGATGACCTTTTCGGTTACTACAGCCACGACCGGAAAGTAATTATATTATCTAAAGATCTGAAGGAAGATAAGATCCACACTATATTGAGGCATGAGTTGATGGAGGCATCCTTGTGCATATCGGGGGTTGGGTTCTGCGAGACATTTGAACAAGAAGCGGTGGTTCGTTGCATGGATGAAGTTTTCTTCCCTGCTTATGAGCGGTTGCGAAAACGATTAGGGGTGGGATGAAACGGAAAAAGCTCCCTCCTCAGTTCACCCGAACTAAGGGGATGCTCTTATTCACGCCTAACAGCGACAATATCAAAGAAGCGTTCGAACGAAGCGAAAAATTGGGTGTGCTTCCAAATTCATTCACCCGTGGAACGGGCCGTATGACGGGGTTCTTGGGAGAGGTAGCCTTCGAAGCACTATACCCAAAAGCTACTTATGTCGGGGGAGAAATATATTCTCACGATTATGTTATCGGGAATCGCACGATAGACATTAAGTCTAAGAGTTGTTCAAGTAAACCGCAGCCCCATTACACGGCCTCGGTTAATTGTGCAAAAGGTAAAAAGCTACTCGCTAAGGCTTACTTCTTCGTCCGCGTTAGAAAAGATTTCACAAGGGCTTGGATGCTGGGCTGGGCAACCGCCCACAAAATACAAAAGGACGGGGCGTATAAGAAGCGTGGGGAACCCGATGAATATGGGTTCACTTATAAAGTAGATGGGTATCACATCCCTATTTCAGAATTACGCCCTGCAAACTCTCTATGATATCTTCGTGGTCGATGTCGTAGGGGGCGGTGACATTTATTATCCACACCTTGCCGCTACCCTTGCCGACAGATTTTATTGGGCGCATCCCACTATTGGCCCTCCCTGCATCTTCTAGATGGGCTAATCCATTCCTGACAAACTCTAGTTTGTTTGATGCTCCTAAAGCCCTACCATTGTTGTATGTGTGTATGGCCACTTGAAATTCTGTTATAGTCCCCCGCCACTCAGTCATTTTATCGTTCTGCCCACGGCAAGCTTTGGCAAAGAAGTCTACAAGTTCAGCCACCTGAGATCTACTGGAGTTATCGTAAGCGGCGTAGGCTATGGTTTTATCGATAAAACTCACTACGCCAAACCTATCATCATCGAGGACTTCCTCTGGTGGCTTCCAGTCTGACAACCACTTTAAGAAATGTGGCATCTCTTCCGCGATAAGTTTTTCCAGAACCTGCTTTTTAGGGAATTTGAATCCCTCCGGTGAAACTTTAAACGCCATGATCTTATCTCGATTACTGGAATCTAAGGTAGGTATTACGCTCATGCTATTGGCGTCATCATTAAGGCTGACGGTTATCCTCCCCGCCCACGGCAAAGTAACGGCGTCTGCGTATTTAGCCATGAATTGAATCTTTGGGTTGGCTACTCCTCTTTTAATAAGCTCAGTAGCTTTCCTCTGGTCTTGGAATGAGGCAGCACTAACTGTGTCATCAATAACCCATGATGCGGCCCTACCCAGATCCTTGTTAAATTTAGTTCCTCCAGCTAGGTAGTCACTAGCGTCTGCGTAACCGCCCACTGCGGCAGAGATTATTTTGTTTGATAAAAGAGTCTTACCTCTTTTTGCTGGCCCCACTAAGATGCAAGCTTGCCCTTGGTCTTCTCTATTATTCAACACACCCAAATAGAATCTCTGGAACCAAGCGAAGAAATAATATTTCGTCCTTACTTTTGTAGAGTCCACAAAGAACTGGTCGAAGAATTTATTGAGGAAAGGCCATTTATCAAAGTCCCCGTCTTCCGCTGGCTCTATGGGTTTTATGGTGGAGCTATTTAAGATCCGAAGCCCGTTGAAATTAACTACTCTTTGGTCTCTTCGGAACACCACGGGAGCTATCTCGTTAATCCTATTCTGGTTACTGATAACCAGTATAGCGTTCTCCACTTCTGAAATGTTTTCTCCCTTCCTTGGTCTCCCATCTCGGAACCCTCTTTGGCGCAACTCAAGGATAAGCTGATCTCTGGGGATTGGCTGTGCCGCTTCGTGGAGGAGTTTGAAGAACTGGCGTCCATTGAACCAATACTCATCCAACAAACTTCCCATCTTCTGTTGCTCATAGGATTTGACGAAAGCTGGGCCAAAAATATCTCTCCAACTTTTCCACCCTACGTCCCTGTCTGAGTAGACGACCATGCCATCTTCATAGACCTTACAACCTTCCCGATCAATTCCATCAGCTACCCAGAACAGCGGCCCCCTAGCCCCCACCTCAAAGTCCCCGACCCACCTGTTGGGGAATCTCTTCTCCACCTCAGCCGCTATAGTTTCTATGGGTATGGAAGTGTCATTGGATTGCGGGGGGTTGTTATGAGCTGCCTTAAACAGGGCCGTTTGAACAATAGCGGGGGGAACCTTCCCTCCCAAGTTTACCCAGTCTTCCCCCAACTCGAAATACTGAGATGCGGTTTCTGATTTACTGTCATACCCCGCGAAGATTTTGTGGAAGTTAATGGCCTTCTTTAGTTCAGATAAGAAAGGCTTATACAAGAAAGCAGCTATCGACATAGGCTCTGCGAATTCGAACACGACTCGGATATACCCGCTATTTGTTTTTGATCTCCATGTGGGCATGCACTTGACGCACTTAGCCGCGATGATGTTATCCACATTTACCCAATCAACTGGGGCGTCGTAGTCGGCAGCAACCCCATATATTTTAGATACTTTGTTTTCACCCTCGATCCTCGACCCCGCGATGAGTCCTTCCGATAAACTGTAAAAGCAATGATCAGTTGTTTTCTTACCACACCATTCCCTGTATTCAGCTTTCGATTTAAAGGAAGGCTTGGGGGACACCTTGACCTTAGACATGTCATCACATGCTTTACACTTCTTGGCTCTGAGATTTTTAATGTATCTATATTTCATTTTTCATATCTTGTTAGTATTGATCCTTCCGCCGCGATTGGGATATCAGGTATCCACGAAGGGGGTTTAGACATTACATCAATAATGTTCTGGAGAGTTTCCTCCGCTTTACCTTCAGTTGCTTCGACAACCATTTCGTCATGGACATGCATTATAATTTTGTGCCCCTCCTTTTCGACACGCAGGAGCATGTCCGCGAATATATCCCTTGCTAAGGCTTGGCTTGCATTCTCCGCAACCAGCCCGCCCCATAAACGGACTGTTACATTTTTCCCGTGTCTTGGAACCTCAGTGGTGTAGTGGTTCCTCCCGTCTTCACACCACCTGCGCAGCACTCCATAGTTAATAGTTCTACCACTGGGGAGGTCAACGGTGAAGGGGGTGGGTAGTTGAGAACTAGCTTCATATGAGTTCTCAATATCACTTGTGTAACTATACCAGAGAGACTTTATCTTGCGCATCTTATTCCTGTATAGATTCACCCTTTCCTGCGCCAGCTTCTCGGAGATTCCAGACATGCTGGCAAACCTCGCCGCACCAGCTCCATACCCACACCCCAATACCATTCCTTTTACTGCGTGTCTCAGCTTGGGGTCTTGTTTGATTGACCCCTTCTCTTCGTCCCACATCCCAAACCGGATGGCGAAAGCCTCATAAATATCTTCAGTTTCTTCAATTTCATCGAGCATCTGGCGGTCGTTAGCTAACCAGCATAATGTCCTAACTTCAATCTGAGAAAGGTCTACTGCGATTAATCTTTTGTCAGACTTGGGGGATATCAAGTGTCGGAGATTGACCCCGAACATCTCCTCCCTCGGAAGGTTTTGCAGGTTCAGGTTTCCCCCAGAGCCACTGAACCTTCCTGTATGTGCACCAAAATACATGCACCCGCCATAATACCGACCATCTGGCATAGTCGCGTAGTCAAAGCTTTCCAGTTTCTTCTTGAGTGAATTTATTCTTCGCCAGTTTTTTACGGCGGTTATCCACTCATGTTCCTTGCTGTGGAACTCAACCCATTCTTGGGCCTCAGCATCAGCTTCTGCTAAACTGGCGGGGGGTTCTATGCCCACTAAAAGACATTGCTCGTTGAAGGCTACCCGACTCAGGAGAGGCTTTTCCCCAAGCCAAGGGATATTTTCTTCTGCTTCAAACAGCCTAGTCTTTATTGTTTCAAGTTGCTCCTTAAGTAAATCTCCATCAATCGGGATACCACGCTGGACTATTCTTCTGTTCAGTCGGCTTATGTCCCGCTCAACTTCTGGCCATTGGCTATGGAGCTTATCCCACAGCTCCAAGCAAAGCTCACTATCTTTGAGTGCATACTCGGTTACTTCTGCCGCAAACTCTTTGGACATCTCCTCCCACTTCTTCCCTGACATATTGTCGCGAGTTGATTTATCTACGGTGAGTCCCAGCAACTGCGATGTAGATCCCTTCAATGATCTGGGTAGCTTGCAGTATGCCGCCATGTCAGCGGTGCAATGCCATTCTTGTGGGGAACAGTTACCCCACCATCCCTGTTCTACTCCGTAGAAGAAAAGGGTCTCGTCAAAACTCGCGTTGTGGGAGAGGACGATCTGCCCATTTAATGTTTCCCAATCAAAATCTTTGGGGTGGCCGACATAGCTTGTTCCTTCTGTGCCGACAACGGACACGAGGTAGGCATCAAATTTTGGGTGGCTGAAATAACCCAGTGTCCCCAGTATTTTGATGCTACATTCTTTGTCGTAATACGTTTCGAAGTCTACTGCAAAAATATTCATGCCCATGATTTTATAAGGAAATGCCCCGCCCACCCCAAGGTCAATGAGAACCCATGTGGACGGGGCACTTTGGGGCTTTTATGCGGTTACCCCTAGTGGCGAATTTATAACCAGCCCCTCCACGAGGCCGCCGCATTACCAGATTATCTACTCCTTGGTGATCAAAGTGATTTGATCAGGGAGTGCCTTAACTGAATCCTCAAGGCTATCTTTAATCAGCTTAGTAGCTTCCAAATCAAGCTTTGAGTTTTCAATGGCTACACCCATCTTCTCGATGGCGTCATCAAGGTTCGCAATCTCCTTTGTAAGGACTGTCTTCCTATCTAATTTTACGGCACCCATTAAGCAAGATACCCCCCAATAAATTCCTGAACAGCCTTGCTAGGCTCTTCGTTAGTAATGGTAAGAGACGGAGCGAACCAGCTATATTTACCACGAGTAATCGCAGTAGACTGGAAGTTCCATAGTCTTTGGTGGATCGGGGTGGTCTTGTTGAACACTGCGAAAGTAGCCAACCTTTTGAAGGTCTGCCTGTAGGCGTCTTTAGCTACATTGATACGGCCAAGCGCGTAGTTAGCTTTACCCAATGGAAAGGGGAAAGTTTCTACGTCATCGTCCCCTTTGAACAGCAGAGTAATTTCTGCGAACTCAAGGATCGGGTAGTCAGAGTCCAGCCCCAGTTGGTGCTTCTCTTCTGATGTGTTCGCAATGCGCGGAATATCATCCGCATCGAAAGGAACATCTTCCCTCCATGCTTTTTGGGCACTGAGTGGAACCACTTGGATGGCCACTTCTGGCTCAGACAAGATGTGTCTCTTGTCGAGGACAAGTGACCCGTATGGTGCGGGCTTGCCGTCAGGCCCAGTGATGTCACTGGTTTTTTGAACTACATTCACTCTTGGAATGTCGATGTCGGATTGATCTAACGTATCCGAAATCGCGGATGTAGTCAGGCTGCTGGTTGGAGCTTTGGTAAGCTCAGTTTTATTACTCATTTCAGTTTCTTGTTTCTTGTTTCTAGTTTTCCCTACGACAACGTGCGCCGTTGGGGAGAGTGTTCTAAGATTCCTGATGCCTCACAGGACTCGATAAATTGATCAGCGTGTTTCCTCTTACTGCCCGTTTCTACTGTATCACCTACAGCTTTTGCGATCTTAGCGAGAGGTAAACTCACATGCTTTAGAACAGTATGTGCATCAACGCCATACTCTTCCGCTATCTTCATAAATGTTTGGTGATCTGTCACCGTCCTCCTACCCGCCGTCTTCTTGAGACGCAGGTTGGGGAATTCAACGCCATCTTCGGCTAAGGCGACGGCGTGTTTCTTGAAACCATCTGCCCAGTTAGAAACTATTTTCGCGATGGCCCAAAGTTGTTCGACCACATCTGGGTCTTCCACAGAATCAATATCAACATCAGGCAACTGTGGGTTTATCTTCTTGGCAACCTCGACAACAAGACCACCTAATGCTGGGCACACACCTTCGAATTTACAGAACCTGCAATTTACAGTGGGGGTAAGCTCTGAAAGATCGGGGGTTCCCCCATCCCACTTAGGTCTCACCTTCTCCGCAGCTAAGATTACCGTAGACAAATCATCAACGAGATCTTCTAGGTCACTCCTGTGAAAAACATGGGACAGGATCTCATTCCTTTGCGGGATAAAGAAAACAAAATCAATAGTCTCCAGTTTAGGAAACTTTTGGAAGCATCCGACTGTGTATGCTTTGGCTTGCCAATTATTATCGGGGGTGTCGATGACTGAGATTCCCGTCTTGTAGTCAATCAACACCCCCTCGGTATCCCCATACACATTTAAAAAATCACATGTTCCGTATGTTGATGTCCCCCTCAATTCTACGTCCAGTATGATTTCTGCATGGCTCTCCGTGAGCTTCTTACCATCGTAGTTCATCAGATACTCTGCCTGATCCGCGATGATTTCTTGGTAGATCGAAACCTCTTCCTCACTCTGCAAACTGGATGGGTCGGAAATTTCGATGGCCTCGTGAATACGAGTGCCCATTTCCGCAGCAGCATTGGAACCCTCTCTCCCCTTATATCCCGAACATCCGGCGCAGTATTTTAAGCTACTGGGGGAAAATTCTGCGTGTCCTCTGTCTGAGTGGGAGGGGGGTAACATGCGAGAACCATGCCACACACCCATCTTGGGGTCAAAGCTTTTGTTCAAGTTTTTCCAATCCCCACAAATAGCGGGCGATTAGGAAGGCGTCCACCATGCCATCGTGTGGTTTGCGGCACCTTTTGTTTTTGAGCCAGCTCTCTTGGGGCGCGATATCCTCTGCCCTGATTAGGGCGGTTTGCTTGGTTGTCCCCTTCGCTCTGAACCCCAGCATTATTTTCTGCCATTTGTGGACAGAGACTCTAAAGGTTTCGTAGTCGTTGGTTTCGGCCATCCCGATAATTTTTCCGAAACTCAGGGCCATTGATCGAACAGCCTGAGAGCTTTTGGCATGGGCCAATGGTTCTTCGACAGCGAGGACAAATGGGGTGTTGAGCTGTAACAGCCATTGCTTGATTGCGACTGTGTCTACTTCTCTTTTCTTGCACACCCACTTAGTGGGCATTGCAATCTTGTCTATAACACTACCGTCGAACTTGGCTATAGCGCACAAGCCTCCGTCGAGGCCGTTATCAATACCTACAATCAAAATAAATTAAGTGTGATAATAAGTCCATCTCCCTCCACTGGGACATACACAAACACATTTTTCTTCAAGCCCTGTATGAACGCAATCTCTTTTACATTGCTTGGGATAACTCTGTAGAAAGCACCTTCAAGTTGTTTGACGCTAAACGAAAAATCATTTTTCCCTTTGTCTTGAATACGTATCAAAACTTTAGGGTCATGGATTAATTCTTTGTCCCGAAACAAGGTCATTCGTCTTCAACTATACTGGTGTCCAAAAAACAAGGGGACGCTGGCCCCAAGTCCGCGTCTATCAATTGGCTCAGTGCCAAGCGGGCGGCATTGGGACTTAGTCCGTGAATGTCTTGGAGGATGGCCAATGACTTGGAACTACTGTAACAAGCTGTGGGTGGGTTGTCGCAATGTTCAACTACCCCCACCAGAGCGTCTTCCAATTGGTTGAAGAAAATTACTTCTGCATAGCTAGGTTCCCTTGGGTCACCTCTAGTCAAGTATGGGTCTATAGACCTTTTGACGTAAGGATCTTTTTGGGGATTATAGTCCCAAGAGAAATCTTCGAAGTTACTTATCATTTGATTCAATATCGATGATAGCACCGCCTCCCCTATCTGCTTTCTTGTTATTCAAGATAGAGATGTCTATCTGCATTTTACTAGAACCACCCCCACCTGTCTTGGAATTGAGACCAAGGTTCCTTCTGATTAGCTGGTCTAATTCAGAAAACTCACGGACTGTTTTGGGGCCGCGTAGGTTATTCATACTATCTCTTAGCAACCGTATCCCCGCAGCCGCAGCGTAGTGCTGGTATTTTTCCGCAGGGGAGTTTTGGTATTCCGCGATTTCCATCATGGCTTTGTCTTCCTCAATCCTTGCGTCATGCTTCGCTCGCATCACTGCTTCATCTGTCATGTTATCTAGGTTCTCTTCGACAGGTTCCGTTGATGTGTCGATTTCTTGTGGTTTTTCCGACATGACGAGTCCGTTCTTCCTCGCTGGTATCCCCCTCTTTTTGAACCACCTGCGAACTGTTCCTGCATGAACCCCCAGTTCTTTAGCTATCGCTGAAGTCTTCCAGTCTGCGTAATATAACGCGACCGCACGTTCTTGAATCTCGTCTTTGGAATTGATACCCATGTTAAAAGCTTTATTGTTATTAAAATATGGCTTTAAAGGTTGAGCGGAGCAAGCAGTTACTAGAACCAAGGATCGATCCGAAAACAAAACGGATGGATGTTGGGGGGTTCCAAATACCTCCTACTAGTTTATTGACTGCGCTTTTATATGGGTTTGCAAACCATGAAGAAGCTGTCATTAGGGAATATTATTTCTGGAGACTGTGCGACGAGCTGTGGAACAGGGATGATCTCCCCGAAAAATTAATGGTCAAGCATCCTTGGGCTGAGTTGATGATCCGCGCTGCTCTAGAAAACAAATACTTAGCAGTCGGGGGAAGTGCTTCATCAGGAAAGAGTCACACAATGGCTGCATGGGGGATCATAAATTGGTTGAGCCAACCACAGGACACTCTCGTTCTTATGACATCCACCACGCTTCGTGAAGCCAGAAAGCGTATTTGGGGCAGTGTTATGTCTTTGCTGTCCGTGATTGATGATGCACCAATCAAGATTCGGGATTCAATCGGCAACGCATCTTATGTAAACGAGAAAGATATTTTGATAGAACGAGCGGGAATTTCTTTGATCTCCGCAGAAAAAAGTAAAACCAAAGAAGCAGTTGGTAAGTTTATTGGCATAAAACAGAAGCGGGTGATCCTTATCGGGGATGAGCTATCTGAGTTATCCGAGGCTATTCTACAAGCGGGTCTGACAAACCTGTCTAAAAACCCCTCATTCCAAATGATTGGTATGTCCAATCCTAATAGCCGCTTCGATGCTTTCGGAGTCTGGTCTACCCCCAAAGATGGGTGGGATAGTGTGGACACCAACATAGCAGACGAGTGGGAAACTAAATGGCACGGCAAGTATCTACGTTTGGATGGGGAACGCTCCCCCAATATATTGGCGGGGGAAACTATTTACCCGTGGCTTCCTACAGAGGAAAAATTAAATGAAGATAAAGCTCTCCTTGGGGTGGAGAGCCGTGGGTATATGCGGATGGTTCGTGCCGTGTTCTTCGATAGTGATGAGACCACGGGCATATATTCAGAAACCGAGCTGACAACGAGCGGGGCTTTGAATTCTGTGGAGTGGCAGTCCACTCCCCTCAACCTCTGTGGTATTGACCCCGCTTTTACTAATGGTGGGGATAGGACAATAATGTATACCGCTAAGTGTGGATACGATAAAGTAGGTCAATACGTTATTGAGTTCGGGGATGCCATACATCTCAATGATGACGCAACAAACAAAGCTGTTCCTAGAACATATCAAATAGTCCGGCAAATAAAGGAGAGGTGCGAGAGGCTGAAAATCCTACCAGAAAATGTGAGCGTTGATGCCACTGGAGCTGGTGCCCCTTTCTGTGATGTTCTTGCAGGTGAGTGGTCGAATAGGTTTATGAGGATTTCGTTTGGCGGGAAGGCGAGTGATAAGCGGGTAAGCGCAAACAGCAGTCTAATCGGGACTGAGTTATATATTAACAGGGTTTCTGAGTTATGGTTTGTGGGGAAGGAGCTTATGAGGACTCGTCAAATCTTTGGGGTCAGCGGAGATTTGGCGCAGGAAATAACAGGAAGAAACTATGACATGGTAAAAGGGTCTACTTTACGCATGAAAATAGAGTCGAAACCAGAGTTTAAGGCCCGCTTTGGTAAAAGCCCTGACCTTGCTGATGCAGCATTTTTGGCGTTAGACTGTGCCCGTCAGAGACTGGGTCTGGTAGCGGTAGATCCCCCCGAAGATAATGGGGGAGAATTCCCAAGACAGAGGAGAACCATCAAATCTCTGGGGGGTGCATTGCAGAATGCTGAAACCACCCTAGTTGATTGACTTTTGTTAATTCAAATTGTATAATTTAAGTTATGGCTAAACCATCTTCCGCTCCCGATCCGTGGAGCATTTACCCAAAATCATCATATGGCTCATTCGGAGTGGCACAGCCTCTCGCAGGATCTGAATCAGATCAATACGGACTAGCTCTAGCTATGAAAGCATTCAAGCGTAAGGAGCAGGAAAAGTCGGATGAATTAAGCTTAGGGGCCAGAGCCATCCAAGGTGTAATGGAGCGCAGTCCAAGGCTCAGGGCGCATAAATCGATGCTTGAGGCGCGGGAAAAATATCAAAAAGAACAAGCAGATGCTAAAGCACAACTCCAGCAACGTGTTGGGCTGCACGAAAAATTATACTCCGCGCAATCAATTGAAGACGACGAAGAACGTGCTGGGGAAATTGGCAAATTAAAAGCTATGGGGGTGGACGATCTGGGGATTGACGCAGACATCTTTGATAAAGTAGCGGGCGAGCAACAAGATAAATTCAAGGCCGATAAAGATAGGGATGCGTATTGGGACAGCAAGATTGATTCGCGCCCCCTTAGCCAGAGAAGGCGCAAGCTGCACACACGCCGCGACGGGCTTAGGAAAGCTAGGATGTTGCGGAAGGCAGGGTTCCCGAAGGCAGCGGAACGCCAAGCTGCTGCGTGGGCAGATTCACCAGAGGGGGACGCTCCCGCTATTGCTGGCCCAGCTTATAGAGCAGAACAAGAAGACCAGTCTGAGCGGGTTGCGAATGCACGGGAGACCAACAGAAGATTACAGAATTTGCTCATGCAGAGAATGGAGAAGAAGTTCCAAGCTGACCCAGACTTTATGCCAAACACATCATTTAGAATTTAATGGCCACTACAAATACGAACACCGACGAATTTGGATTTGATCGGGATCTCGCGCCACTGAGAAATAGACACGGACTCACCCGCACTGAGTCCGATTACCTTGGGTCTCTTGAAGACGCGAGGATGGCACCGCATCTTAACCTGATGATGAAGATGCACTCGCAGCTAAGACAAGACAGGAATGCTGACTTAGCTTATGAGACTACCATGTTTGAACTTACGGAAAAGAAACGTGAGGCCAAAGAAGAAATAGAGAACGCTGACAAGGTAGCCCAAGTCACCCTAGACCTAGCTGAAATCGATAAGTCTGACAAAGATATATACGAGAAACAGCAGGAGGTCGCTGTGTATGGGATGAATAACCCCCATATCCTGAACAAGAGTGCTGCCGCGAAGTTAGTTTACGCCGCAATGAATGATTCGTTGAAGGCACAGGCAGCTAAGAAAGCCAGCTTTGATAAAGACAAAGGCAGTCTATACCAGATTGCACAAGTTGGCGGGATGACTCCTGAACAATTTGACGCGAGCATCAATGCGGATGGCACGGTCACCAAAGTGGAATCTGATTTAGCTATATTGAATAAAACTAAATATGATGACACACAAAGAAGAATAAAGTCAGCACAAGTAACAGCTCAAGCTGAACATAAAAAAGAACTAAGATCAGATGTGCGGCAGGGCATGACCGATAGGTTGAAAGAGCTAGATGAAATCACAGCCTACCTGAAGCAGATCCAAGAAAACACCCCTGAGCAAGAGATGGTGGTTCAACAAGAGGGTAAACCCCCAGTTCCACAGGCCATCAGCGAGGATTCTAAAAGGGCTTGGCAGACGAACCAGATAGAGGGACTTGATTTGGGAGGGGGAGAGAAGTTAGCTAGGGTATCTTTGACAGAGGCCAATAAGCTGATTATGAAATTGCGAGCTAAAGCCCGCAAAGACGCCAGCATAACTATACGAGCAACAGACGAAGGGGGAACGGGGTCAAGCGTTGGCCGTAAGGAGGCCGCCCCTATTTCTGCGGACGAAGAAAAAGGGAGGCAAGAGGACGAACGGAGTAGTATTCTCCAGAAACAGGCGCAGATGGATAAACTAGCAGCGGAGATTGAGGCTATAAGAGCCGCCGCAGCAGGACAATAATTTACTTAATAGATACATACTAACAATACATAACCGCTTCTGCTATGTCAGATCCAAGCAACACCACCACCGCCACCACTCCATTTGTTGAAACCCCTTACGATCAATGGATAGTTGATAATGTATTTGAAGATGAGATTGAGAGCTACGGCAGGTATATCAAGGATGTAAGGAAGGAAGCTTTAGCGGCGGGGAAGTATGATGAGCTAGTAGAAAAGCAGCTATCTTATAACCTTGGGAAAGCTTTAGTTCGGGACGGTCTACTAACGCAAGACAACGAAGAAGAGGTTAACACAAAACTTGAGGCATTAGATAAGCCCGACCTCCTCTCATCTGTTGAGAATATACTAGGGGCCGAGAACCCCGACCCGACTCTCAACGCAGAGGAAATTAGTAAACTGGCAGGGTTTTCTGCGGCGAGTAAAATTGGTGGTGAGCATGACGAGGATGAAATTTCAGAGGTCTCTGAAATTGTGCGGAAGTCTAATGAGAAGACGTATTTAGAACTGTGGAAAAAGGGAGAACTTCTCGCGGCTGTTTATGAAGACGAAAAGGGAAATGAAATTTTCCTTGGTGGGAACATTCCTGAAGGAATGACCGAAGCCGAAGTTCTTACACAGTCCGAAAAATTTGGTGTCCGACCCCAACACCTATTTAATTTGAGGCACAAGCGTGAACGTATTGGTCATGCTGGTGACTTAATGCGTTATGAAGTGCAGCGCAGACAGCTCGCTCAGGTCGAAGTAGAAAATCTTCTAGCGGCAGGTCGCCCCTCGGCAAGTGGTGTAACCTCCCATAGGGGAGGGTTAGTCCACTCAAAAGCAGAACGCGCCCGTGCAAAAATGTGGGGGCTGGCAAAAGAGTATGGGGACAGAACCACTTGGGACTGGGGGGACAGATTAAATTACTCACTATCTGATGGGTTTTCCACTTTCTTCCGTGGGATGAGGATTGCATGGAACGGACTTACAGGGGACGAGGAAGAAGAAGCGCAACTTCGGCGCGTTGAGCGCACCGCCGCTTTCCGTAAACAATACTCAAAGGAGCACGAGAGAACACGGTTGAGTTTACTGCGGGATTTGGGGGAGATGACGGGGTATGGCGAGGACGTATTGGATGACGTTATCCACGACATGACTGTCACGTATGCATATCATGGGGGTGATTATAATCTTGGTGCAAAGAATGTTAAACCCTTCTTGCGGTATTCAGACAATGAAGATGAGCTTGGTCAAAACGTCCACAGGACGAGATATAGCGGAGCGTTGGTTGCACAAGAGCTATCACTTTTCCCCAAGAAATTTAAGCAAGCCTTGGCCCAATCGGGGGCTACAGAGGAAGAGAGACAACTTGCGGAAATGCAACGGAAGATGTCTGTTCAACAAAACTTTGATCAGACCAACAAGCTTTTGCGTGGTGATGAAGATTACGCAGACGACTGGGCAGCAGCGTATATAAGCGGGACACAGAGTGGCTTATCTGATACCGAGATATTGGAACAATTCGCGCAGACCCAAGACTTCAGTAAGTTTGGGCACAGGTTTTCGGGTGTGATGAGTAGTATTGGTGAGGGGTTCACCTCTATCGCTTATGGTGTGTTCGCAGCTTTCAAATCTGAGTGGGGGCAAGAGGGACTTATAAGTATCGCGGAGAACAACGCCCATGCTCGTTCGATAGCGTCAGTCTTCGGGATGGAGATGGGGGCGGGGCAGGATTTCATGGAGGCAATCGGGCCACTGGTTGGTGATGCCATTGTTACAGCAGGGTTAGCCGCCCTCGCTGGCCCCACAGGAGGGGCAACTGCTGCTGGTGGTGCGGCATACCTTGGGGCTAAGACAACGGCAACGGTTTCCGCCAGAGCTATAATAGCAGCTTCCTTTAAGGGGATACTCAAAACAACAGGTAAGGAAACAATGCAGCAAGCTGCGGAAAGAGTATTCAAAGCGGGCACGGTTAAGGGGCTAACTAAA
>Ga0098054_1000537_pt1 | contig 22932 bp, 41 predicted proteins | sample 16_taG_FD_75048 | JGI IMG/M metagenome (GOLD analysis project Ga0098054, IMG submission 75048) | Marine viral communities from the Subarctic Pacific Ocean - 16_ETSP_OMZ_AT15313 metaG | ecosystem: Environmental > Aquatic > Marine > Oceanic | place: Pacific Ocean | collected 2015-01-18
ATAATTTAGGGTTACTTTCCATACCTACAAATGTTAAGTCGTAACCGTTCATGTCACCAAAAGCTACACCACTATTAGCAGTAGCAGTTGTTAATTCCATACCGTTTTCTGAACCTAAACACCATATTTGTCTTTTACCGTTTGCGTCTACTGCGTTAGTTTCAACAAAAATTAAAAGTCTGTTTTGTGCTAATAGTTTAATTTCGTTTCTATCAGCTACAGTTAATTTATGTAGTTTAATGTTTACAGACGGTTCGTAAAATACAGTACCGTTGTCAGCACTTGCAGTAATAGTTTCTGTCATACTACCAGTACCACGTACTAAGTTATATTTGTATAATGGTGCTGGTGCTAGATCTAAATCAGTTATAGCACCCCCACTACTAACTATTGTAGCGTCAGCTAATTGACAAAAATAAACTGCACGAATACCACCGATAATGTCTTTACAGTCTAAAGTTCTTCCAGTTGTTAATTCACAAGCCATATTTATTTTGTTTTAAATGTATGTAGCAAGGGCATTACACCCTCACTACTATACTATATTATTAATTAGTCTAATCTTACAATATCACCACCTTGTGCGTGTTGTACACCAGCAGTATATTTAGCTACTACTCTAACGTTGTCAGAACCGTCTAAATCAGCCATGTCTAGCATTTTGATTGATACGTCGCTTAACAAGTCAGTACCAAAGAATAAGTTAGAAGCTTGTGCAGCTACCATTTTGTTCTCTACCATACCGTTACATACTGCAATTTTAACACCCTCAAATTCTGGTGTATATTGACCCATGTGGTTAAAAGGGAACGCAGACAGTGCAGAAATAGCACTAATATAAAATCTGTAAGACTTAGGAGACATATATAAATATAAGTCTTCTTTAGTGTATACTGCACTAGGTACTGCTGCTATAGCAATTTGCATATTTGCAATAATGTTAGAAGCAGTAAAAGCAGTTCCAGCACCACCACTATTGTCAGCTTCTACGATAGCTGCGTCGTTTTCAAACAAACCGTTACCAGCGTGCATAAAACCAACAAATTCGCCACCAGTACCAGTATTACCAGCCCAGATATTACTTTCTACGTGGTCTGAAATAGTAGACGATAGGTAAGACATAACAAAAGCAGTAAAGTCGTCAGACATACCTCTATTGTGTGCACCAGCACGCATTTGTGCAGCTTGCCAGTCAGCTAATAAATCTTTTTTACAAAGGTCTACATTAATTTGAAATTCTTTTGGGTCTAAAATTCTTTCAGTTAATGTAAGTGTACCAGCGTCAGTAAAGTCACAAGTAGCGTCTGCTACTAATGAAGCACCAGCTACTTTAGTAATGTTTCTTTTTTTAACGTTCTCTAGTACTGTTAAGTATTCTAAAGACGTTGCTGACTTTAACGCTGCAGCTATATACTGTCCAGCGTGTTCACCAGCAAAATTTGATGTAATCGAAAATCCCATAATTATTATTTATTTAGGTTATAAAAATATTTTTCTTTTGCAGAAAGTTGTTTAAATTCTGCTTTTGTTAATTCTACTTTAGGTGCGTTATTATTTGAAAACTTGTTTACTTTCAAAGGTTCAGCACTTGGTTCTTCTTGTAGATCGTTTAGTTGCTTAGACAGTTCTACATTTTCTTCTTGTATTTCTAAAATGTTTTCGTCTTTAGCTAGGTTTTCACCTCTTAATTCGTCTAATTCAGCTTTAATACGTGCAATATCACCACTTACTTCTTGTAGTAATTCACGTACTACTGCACCTACTTCTTCAAATATTGCAGCTTCACTATATTTAGCTTCTTCTTTTTCTTCTTTTTTAGTTTCTACTTCTTCTTCTTCTTCTACTACTTCTTCTTCTTTAGCTTCGCCTACTTCTAATACTACACCGTTTTCGTCTGTAGTAAATTCTGTACCGTCTTCTAAAGCGTAGTTTCCAGCTGGTAAAGGTGTTTGTACACCGTCTTCTGACAAAATGTTTAACACTGTACCCTCTACTAATTCGTCTGCTTCTGACACTATAATAGTACCGTCTGCTAACTTATTTTCGTAAGCTAGTGTTACAGTTTCTTGTTCTTCGGTATCTAAACCTAGTGCTACTTTTATGCGTTCTTTAATATCCATAGTTTTATATATCAAATTCTAATGTGTTGTTATTTAATTCACGTATAACGTCTTTAATGTCTTTTAGACCTAATTTACCTCTTTCGTAATTAGGTGAAGCTAATTTTAAATCTACACCTAATTCTTTAGCTTGTTTTTCAGCGTCGTTAAGTTGTTTTTCTAATAATCTTAAAAAATTAGATAAATCGTCTTTGACTAAATCCCTATATTTATTATAGAATCTTACGTCGTCTGTTACAGAATTTATAACTTTATTGACTTTTTTAGCTGCTACTAATACTTTGTCAGCAGTTTCTATTGTTCTATTAGCATAACTAACTGTATTTTGTATATCGTCAAAAGTACCTAATTCTACTTTTTCAATAGTCTTAAACTTCGATAGTTCTGTAAAAAATTTGTCTTGCATATTATAATATATAAAATTTGTTAAAATGTTTTATTTGTCTAATTCTTTTAGTTTGCTTATTGCCCAGTTTACACCAGCAGAACCACCCCAGCTATCCCACATTAAACCACCACACCCTTTGCTATACGGTACGTCTTTATGTTGTTGGTGTCTTTTAAAGCTTGCCATACGTGCTATAGTGTCTTTACTAATCGGTTCACGATTTGCTAACTGGTTTGCCCTTTGTTTACCAGTAGCTTCGCCACAACTACCCCAGCCATTTTTTTCTACCCATTTTAAAGCCCTTTTAGCGTTGTTAGTTGCTGCTTGTGGATAGTCTGTATAACTTTCTAATAGTTCTTTATTAGCGTTGTCGTCTTCTATTATTTCTAATAAGCTTTTAACTATTTCGTGGTCGCTACACGGCATAAAATAAGTATCACCGTCTATAGTGTGTTCGTGTGTACCGTCACACCCTAACGTTTTAGCGTATGCTTTAGCGTCTTCTTCACTTTCAAATAATGGTAAACCGTTTACTTCGCCTATAGGTTCAGCGTACTTTTGTTTACTTAACGTTTGCATTTTGTCTACAAAGTAGCCCTCTATACTTAAACCTTTTAATTCACCGTCTTTAATACGTTGCCATACGTCGTCGTTTAATACCCTCATAGCTACGAACCACGTGCCTTTAGGTAATTCGTAACCGTATAAATTACTTTTATCGTTTTTACTGTCTTCTACGATCCAACTTTCTACAGTATGTACGCCAGTTACTTTTTCTTCGTGTTGTAATGTAGCACTATTAGTATTTTGGTGCTTCATATACGCCTCAGCTGCTTTACGTACTGTATCAGCAGTAAAGTAAACGTAATAATTTTTGTCTTTTTGTGCGTCGTAACGGTATATAGTTTTATAAGGTATTAACGCTGGGCTAATTAATAAACGCTTGTCTTCGTCTACTTTAGCTAAAGTTAAGTTATTTTGTTTAGCATTAAAATAAACAAAGTCTGTTTCTATAGCTGGGCTAGTAACTAAACTAATAGCGTCTATAGCTAGTGCTTCGTTGTCTTCATCTACTACTAATTCTACTATGTCGTACGTTTGGTTAGCTGCTTCGCAGTCTTCTAAACTGTTATATTTACAGTCACCAGTATTACCGTACTTATATTTACCGTCTTTACATTTGTTACAAGCCATATTATAATATATTAAATTGTTGCTTTACGTCTTATTTTCGTTAATTTGTCTTGTTCTTTAGTCATATCGTCAGCTACTACAAACGCTTTTACTACACCAGTAGTTACACCACCTACACCGTCTGTACCAGCAAAAGCACGACCACCACCAGCTTCATTCATAGCACTTAACAAGGGTTTAAACATACTTGTACTTCGTGCGTTTATAACACTTTCACCGTTAGACAGTCTAGCACTTACGCTATCACTTGTACCACTACCAGCACCATTTACTAAACCACCTTGTGCAAAAGCTGGTTCTGGTACAGATACTATATTTTTAATATTATTTAAACCAGCTGCTAAAGTTGTACCAGCAAGTAAAAAGTTTAAAGGAGGAGGTGCAGCAGCTAACGCTTCAGAAACACCTTTATAAGTGTTTATAGTTGCTTGTGCTACTGCTACTGACTTACCAGCTGCACTTTCTTCGCCAAAAATACCTTTTAAGTTTTCTAAACTAGCGTTTGCTACTTCTAAATCAGCTAACGCTTGTTCTTGTTTAATTTTACTTATTGCGTTAGCTTTTTGTTGTTCTAAAGCAGTAATGTCTGCACCACTTTTTTTAGCTAGTTTAAATAGTTCGTCATATTGTTGTTCTACTTCTAACATTTCACGTTCACGTTCAGATATACCTTCTAACGCTAATTCTTTTTTAACGTCTTGTAATTCACGTTGTAAACTTGTTTGGTTAGTTAGTTGTTCAGATTGAAAACCAGTTATTTGTGCTTCTATAGCAAGTAGTTCGTTTTGTGCTTCTGTTAGTGCTATTAAATTTTCTTGGTTTTGCAGTTTGTCGTATTCTATTTGTGCTGCTTTTACTTGTATTTGTTGTAAAGCTAACATTTGTGTAGCTTGTTGTTCTAATACTCTACCCAGTTCTTCGTTAGCTTTAATACGATCTTCAAACGTTGCATTTTCGTCGTCACGTACTTGCCTTAATTTTTCTGCTTGTCTGTCGTATTTTTCTATTAAACCTTGTATTTGTACTTGACTTAATTCTGCTTGTTTTTTTAGTTCTACGTTTGCTTTAGCAGCGTTAAAAGTTTCTTTAGTATAGTCTACTACTTTTTCTGCAACTGTTTCTACAGTTTCTACGATCTTATCAAAAGAACCGTCTACACCAGTTGCTACGTCTACTAATTCTTTACCAGCCATTTTAGCAGCGTCAGAAGCAGCACTAAAGTTACCTTTAAATAATTCGCTTATAGCAGTACCTACATAGCCCATAGTATCTAAAAAACTATTAAAGCGTTCTATTAAGTTTTCTTTAATAGCGTCACCAAAAGCTTTTATATTTTCTACTGGGTTTTCAAACACTTCTTTAAAACTGTCTGCTATACCACCAAAGTTATCGAATATAAAATTAACTAAATCATTAATAGCTATGCTTACTGCTTCAAATGTAGTGTTAAAAAAGTCTGCAGTTTTTTGGTTTTGCATAAAAACCTCTGCTAACATTTCAAAAGCTTTTAAAGCTAAACCTATACCAGCAGCTTTAAGTGCTACACCTACACCTTTAATACCGTTTTTAATACCACCAGTAGCTTCTGCAGTTGCTTTACTACTTTTACCTATGTCTTCTACACTGTCTTTTACTTGTTCTAAATCTTTTTTAGCACCGTCTACGTCAGCACTTAACTTTAATATTACTTCTTCTTGTGCCATTTGCCTATATATTTATGTTTATACCTTGTTATAGCTGGTAAAGTGTCTTTTAAAGCACTAAAACCTATTTTTATAGTATCACCTACTAATTTAAACTTTATTGTTTTTTCCATTATACCCTTACTTCTGTTACTTTTAATATTACATTCCAGTATACTGTATGTGACGCTTCGCCCTCTACTTTTAATTCTATATAGTCTTCTGTGCCATTTATAGCAGCAAATTCTATATCGTAGTCTAACGCACTATCACGTATAGTAGTAGCCTTTGTGTGTCCTACTTCTGTTAAAGTGCTATTTACATATTTAAACGTAGTGTGTCCGTAGTTTGTCCATACCTCATTACTAGCAGCGTTTAAACCTACTGCAGTATAATCTATAGCGTACGCACTTTCAAAGTCAGAATTTATTATAAAACGTTGGGCTACTTCGCCACCTATATATAATTCTGTAGGTGTTGCGTTTGTAGTAGTTCCAGACAGTTGTAATAACATAAATTTACAACGGTTAGCAGTATTAGAAGCACTATAGTTAAAACTACCGTAGTGTTCTGTATAATTACCTTTACCTACTGTTATACTATTTGAAGCGTTAGCGTGTACTAAATTATTATTACCTAATACGTTAGCGTTAGATCCAGCTAAAACTTCGTTACCGTTACCATTAACGTTATGCAATTTGCCAGACAAAGAATTACCAAAACCTTGTACTATGTTATCGTCTTTATTATCGTCTTTTTGTGTTTTAAAAGCATAACAAAAACGACCATTATAGTCGTAGCCATAAGCGTTACAGTCTGTTTTAGTTCCTATAGTAGTACCAGTACCTTTATCGTCTACAAATAATACTTTACCAGTTTTATCTATGCTACTTATTTTTCTCATATTCTTAATAATTCTACTTTAGCTAATTTAGTTACGTCTGTATTGTATTCTATTTTATTTACTCTATATAGTTGGTTTTTAATTCTAACTTTATAAGAGAATTTAAAATTATTAATGTCAGTAGGTGTAAGCTTTATATTTATTTTAAGTATTTGTACGTTGTCTTCTGTATAGTTTTCGTTTATATAATCTAACCAGTATTTATTAAATAGCGTATTAATAGGTTGTGTAAAGCCACCATTTAAAAATTCTTGCTGGTATACTGTACCGAATAATAGCGTTTCTGTGTTTGTAGTACAGTCTTCTAAATTATCGTCGTACATAGTAGCGTTAGCATATTTAGTATTCAATTCAGTAAAACCACCGTATGTAGTTTCGTAACTACCGTCTGTAAAGTTTGTACCTTTTTTAAATACTAATCGTGGTTTATTGTCATAACTTTTATAAGTGTCGTCGTATTCTGTTATGTGCTGTATGTATGTATTAAAAAACCTTTTAGTATAAGGTGCAGAAAAAACTTCTGTTTGTATAGTTATTTCTTCGTCACTTTGAACGTTAAAACTTAAATCTAAACCACCAAAGTCTATACCGTTTAACTGTTTGTATCTATTTTTATAGTAGTCTTCGTCGTCTTCTGCGTGTCTAAATTTTATATTTTTAGGTATGTTTAACGGTTCTATAACTGTTTCGTTAAAGTCTGCTTTATTTGTCCAGTCTATAACTGTATTAGTAATATAATCTACATAAGGTTCTATAGCTAAATTTCTATTACTATTGTCTTCTATGTTTAAATTAAATATTTTAGTTAAATCACTAATAATGTCAGCTAACTTTATTTCGCCACGTCTAGCTATTATAGCTTCGTCTGTTAAATCGTAGCCATAAGTATAAATATCTAAACTAGAAATAGCTGCGTATGCTGCTGGTATTTTTACTGCAGTTGCTAAGTCGTTTGCATAAAAACCTATTTGTATAGTTTCACCTTGTAATAAATCTACAAAACCATATAACTGTACCGTTGTAGTCTGACTGTTACCTAACAAATGTGTAGCTACTGTAATGTATGTAGGTATACCAGCAGCGTCTACTTTTTTTACTACTAACGCTACTTCTTGTGGTGAAACGTTTAAATTTTGAAATACGTTGCGTGTATCTATATATAATTGACCGTCAAAAGCAGCAGTATAAACACCGTTAGTATTATTATATAAGTCGTCTGCGTCTGTTTCAGAAATATAAGTTAAAGACGTTGGTGTAGTTATACTTATAGATAGGTTTACGTCAGAAGCAGCAATATCGTCTAAGTTAATAGGGTCTACTAAATATTCATTACCTAAAGCACTATTTATAGACGTATCGAAATATATTTTACTAAAATATGTACTGTCAAAAAAATTACTATTGTAAGTAAAACCAGCAAAAGCAAATATTTTATCTATAATATACTTTAACTGTATGTGTAGTATGTAATGTGCATAAGGGCTATACTGTATAGAACCATTATTAATATATAAACTATTGTTATTACATAAAGCATAAAACGGTACTGTGCTAGTACCACCAGCAGACAAAGTAACACCAGTAGACGACCAGCTATTTAAAATATTAGCACCAGTTACATTATGGTCTATGTCAGATAAATCTAAGTCTTTAATTTGTGCGTCGCCTAACGTTTCTATAATATTAGCTACGTCGTTAAACATAACTACGTTATAACTAATTTCTGTTTCTTTGTCTAATACGCTTAACAACTTTATAAAGCCCTCTAATACTAATATGTCGTCTACGTATAAAAAAGCTTTTATATTATTATAAGCACTAAAATTATTATTATAACGATCTAAATTATAGTAGTGTTCAAAAAACTTATTATTTGTTTTAGTAGCTGGTAAATTAAAGTCTTTAGAATAACTAGCGTTCTTATTAGATATGTCACGAACGTCGTCTACTTGTAGCGTTAAGTTAATATTTTCGTTACCGTATAAATCTAACTGCTGGTCTAAACGTGTTGCTTGATTTGTTACTACTAATTTTATCATAATCTTTGTACCCTTGTATTATGTCCTTTTTGTAAAGTTATAAAATATTGCTTTACCATATTATTAGCAGTAGTCTGTTTTATGTATTCACTATTAGTTATTACTACTGGTTCAAAGTTACCGTCTGCGTTTTGCATATACACGTCTGGGCTTGTAAATAGTTCTTCTAATAATACTGCTTCTGTTTCGCTTATATAGTCTGTGTTAGCTTCTATAGTTTCTGTAGCGTTTACGTTGTAGTTTTTTGTGCCACCCTCATAACTACCAAAGTCGTGGTAATTGCTACCATTTTGTACGCTTGGTGTATGTCCATAGTCTTGTTTAAATGTACTTCTAACTATGTTTGTAGTTTTTATAGACTTTTTATCAAAGTTATAGTAGTCATACGTACCTAATCTATTTACAAAAGCTAGTCTAATAGTTTCGTAACCTTTACAGTCATTACCTACTATGTCAAAACGATATAATACAGACACTACAGAAGCACCATTAAAAGCTTGTACTGTGTAGTAAGATACACCGTCAAAGTCTTCTGTATATTCGTTGTCTATGTTTTGTGTACCACACCCTAAATATAAAAGGTTTTGGTTTTCGCTAATACTTGTAGCAGTACCACCACCATTAGCATTTACATTAGTATAAATAAAAGTAGACTGTAGTACGTCGCTATCGTTATATGTTTTTATTTTAACTTGATCGAATACGCTGCTAGTTTGTGTAGTGTTGTCTGTAAAATATGTACCAGTAAAAAAAGCAATAGTATGGTAGTCGCCTATACGTATTTTTCTGTTTACTGTACTGTCTAAACTTGTTAAAGCTTTTTTAGTATTACCGTCTAACAAAAACTGTGCAGTGTCAAATTCTTCACCGTCTTTGTGTTGAACAACACCGTTCCAGAAATAATAAAAATTTCTTAAATATGCTTGTGTTGTCGAAATAGGTAAAGATACTAAACTACCGTCTATAGTGCTTACATATTCTGCACTTGCTCTAAAGTAAAATGCTTTTACGTTGTCTTTATTTCTACTGTAACTGTCTATGTGGTGTATACTGTGCCTTTTATCAAAACCACCTACGTCTTTAAATTTACTGTCTAATTGACTAAATGTATCGTAACCTATTACGTCTGTTTTAGTAAAGTCTTGTATAACGTTATCTACTCTAAATATACCACGACCGTCACTATCAGCAGCAACTTTTAAAGTAGCTAATAACGTACCGTTAAAGTCATAAACATATAATACATATTTTAAGTTAGTACCTACACCAGCAGTTATAACTGCTTCGCTACCATTAACAAATAAATAAAAGTCTTGGTACGCTGGGTTTAAATCTTTTTTGGTTGTCGTTTGTCTTAAATAAGTTGCCATTAGTTTATTTCTTTACTTACAAATTTTAAAAATTTCTGTGCGTCGTTTGCATACGCTTTAATAAATTGTGTTGGTAAGTCACGATACGCTATATTAAAAGCGTCACTAAAAAAGTTGCTAGGTTTTACACCGTATAGCTTAATACTTTTAGCTATTAAAAATACTAAACTTTTACGCTTTATAAACCTACCTTTACTGTCACGTGCAGACCTTAAACCTTTACGCACTACCCACTTGTCTATTACGTTGCTAGGGGGTTGTTTGCTTGTGTATTTATAAGGGCTTTTAGGTGCTTTAGCATTACTTTTAGAACCTTGTATACCTTTGTCTACAATATCAGCATAGCCCATAGCTACAAAATCCATTTCTATAGCACCACTTGGATATACGTGTACTACGTAACCTAAACTACTACCCAGATCACCAGAAGCGTTTTTACCAGTAGCGTTAAGTATACCACGTGCAGACTGTACTACCTTTTTACCAAAAGCATTTAATACTTTTTCAGTTTGTTGCATTTAGACAGTAGCAATAAATAATTCTATGTCTATAGCTGCACCACTACCATTATGTACGTGTATTTCTTCTATAGCACCAGCACTAGTTAAAGCTGCTTTACTTGCTGCACCAGAAGCGTTAATACTAAAAATTGTGCTACTATTACCAGCTTTTAATTCTAAACCAGCAGCAGTAGAAGCTTGCGACAAAGTTAAAATAACTTCACTTGTGTCGTCTAAATTAGTTACTCTAATATATCTTACGTCTTCTGTGTCGTAAGCATCATTAGTTACTGTAGATAAAAAAGTAGCTATATTAGCAGTACCACTAGCTGCTACTGTCATAATACGCTTACTTACATTACCTATACCAGTAATAGACGTTGTTACAGTTTGGTCGTATACCGTACCGTTTAACGTAATTTGTTCTTTAATTTCTACAGACAGTGCTGCACTTGTTACCGTTGTTGCCATTTTATTGTTATTATATTATTATTTATTTTTATGCTACTTCACCACTACAAGCAGAAGCGTTAAAGTCTACATTTATACTTACGTTAGCAGTCCAGCCAGTTACTTCGTTGTCGAAACGTTCTGTAAATGGTTCGCAGCTTATACTGTCTTGTATTCTAATATCGTGTCTAAAGTTTTCGTAGTCAGTATTAAAGTCGCTATTTTTAAGTTTACTTATTACGTCGCCTATTACTTGTAGCATATCACTTAATACGTCTTCTTCGTTACGTTCGTCTTTACTTACTAAGTCCATTACTATAATTTGAAAACTATAACCTAAAGTGTTTTTAGTATAGTTAGCAGTCTGTGTACCTACGTGCATTAATGGGTATGTAGTTTCTGTTAAATCTACTTCAAATATATCACCTATTGTAGTAGTCTTAATAAATAAACTGTCAGTACCTATGCTTCTAAACATATCGTATAACATATTTAGCGTAACGTTTTTTATTTGTTGTCCTTTATAAATCATTTCTATTTTTGTAAATGTGCTAAATCTTTTTTATAGCTTATATAATTAAAACATTCATTAACTGTTAAGTCTAATACTCTATCAAAGTCTAATATATTACCATTAGCCAAGTTATAGATAACACTATACCAGCCATACCTTTCGCTAAACGCTTCTTCATTTGTCTTATAAGTTGTCTGCGTGTCTTGCGTGGTTGGTTCTTTAAAAAGTGTTGCGTAGTGTTTATGTAGTCCATTCCTATATTCAAAAAAAAACCAGCTGCACCGTTTACTGTGCTTACGCTTAACTTATCTTTAAATAGTTTAGCACGTTGTTTAGCACTTCTAAAGTCGTATTCTTCTATTTCGTATTTATCTTTTTCTTGTTCTGTAATCGGTCTGTATAGTATTGACATTACGCTATCCATATCAGACCAGCCATTACTTAATTTATTGTCTAAATCTACAAATTCTTTTAACTTTAGTTCGTGTAGGTTAGGGTGAAAACCGTAATCTATACCGTCTATAGTTATTATTGTGTTAAGATCCGAATTTATAGTATTTTCTGTAAGCTTGTTAAGCTGGTTTAATACTTCGTCTATGTCTGACTTCTTGCAGCCCTCTAAAAGTTCTATAGGTGCGTTAGTAAAAGCACTTATAGTAACTAACTGTTTAGTGTATTCGTCTGGTGCGTCTTCATACTGCACCATAAAAGACATATACTTACCTAAACTAATTTGTGACCAGTCGTTAGGTATGTAATATGTATTGTCGTTAATAACTAATTCCATTATTATAATATATAAAATTAAACAATTCAGTATATTTGCGTGTGTATTGTTTTAAAAGGGTGTGTAGCTATTTAGTTGCCACCTTTTTTTTATTGTACATAGTAATTACCTTGTGGTTTTAGTTCATAGTACATACGCATAGCTAAAGCGTCGCTAAAGTCTGGTGACCTACCTATAGCTAATTTTACTTCGTCTTTACTTATCAGTTGTAACTTCGTGTCTTTGTCAAAGTTCTTACGTCGTACTTGTTCTAATTCTTGTATAATAAAATTCTTGTGCGTTATGTTGTTACAGTTAATATATACTTCTGACTTATTTAAAGCGTTGCTAAACGCATAGTATACTTGTGTCTTTAGGTTTACGTAGTTTTCGCCTTTAAGTGCTTTAGAATTGTTTACAAAACCTTTGCAGCGTAATATATCTTTAACACCACCACCTACACCGTCGTCGTCTACAATTATGTTACCTAATAGCACACTGTAAGTACGTTGCATAGTTCGTATGTGTTCTGCAGCTTCTGTAACGCTATTACTGTCTAATACTTTAAATTGTTCTGCACGTAAACCGTTCCAGTATATAATTACTGTTTTGTCTTTACCGTATCGTGCTATATCAGCAGTAATGTATTTTGTACCACCTTGCGTGTCTTCTAATTCAAAAGAACCTAGTATAGCGTTATAGTCTATTAGTTTGTCTTCACTGTCGTCGTATTCCCAGTTACCTAATAATAAACGTTGTTTACTTACAAAGTCTAATTTTTCTAACTGGTTTTTATAGTGTTTACTTACGTGTCTATTGTCTGTTAGTAGTGACTGTATAAACTTACGATAGTCTGGTAATACATTATCTTTATACGGTTTGTAGAACGTAGTATATACCCATTCTTTACTTGGGTTACAAGTCATTAACATTTTAGGTATTAAACCGTATTCGTCTAGCTTGTACCTAATTCTACTACCTACTATTTGTTTAGCTTTTTCTGTTATCTGGTTACATTCGTCTACAAAGACTGCAGTAAGTTCTAACGATCCTAAACTATCAAAATTTTTGTCGCTAGGGTAAGCAAATAAATCTTTTAATATAACTTCACTACCATTATAAAAAGTTATAATATTTGTCTGTGCATTATACTTGTAGTGTATATTAGCTTGTATATTCCAAGCACTGCAGACTTCAAAAAATGTTTTTAGTGTAGTCTTCTTTAATGTGTCTAACTTACTACGACCTATTAAGCAGCGTACACCGTCGTATTTAGTACATAGCCATATTATCCAAGCACACCCTAAATAAGACTTACCACCACCAGCACCACCACCGTATAACAATTCTGTAGTAGTATCGTCAGTAAGATATTTAAGGGCTTGCCCTTGTTTACTCGTTAGTGTCGCTATCAATTTTTAGTTCTATGCTAATAGGTTTTATTTCACCACTTACGTCTAGTTCTTGTTTCTCTACGTAACCACGTTTCTTACCTTTTGTTTTTAAGTAAAATACTGTAGCTGGTGTATTACCTTTTTTAATTTGTTTGTGTAAGTGACTTTCGGCAAAGTCTATAGCTACGTTTTCTATGTCGTTTACTGCACGTTTATAGTCTTCGTCGTGTTCTAGCCATATATAGTGCGTAGTTCTGTCTATACCTACTATCCTAGCAGCAGACGTTACTACACCTAAAGTTTTTTCTAGTGCGTCTAGCATAGATAGCTTATTTTTTAGTGTTCTGTCTTGATCTTGCATAGTGTCGAATTTGTCGAATTATTTACCACATAAAGCACATACTACTTTATCTTTGTCTACTGGTTCTTCTGGTTCAGCGTGTGCTATTATATCGTCTTCATTTTGCCATATATCTAAACCCCAGTCTTCTAATTCTACGCTATCCCATTCATTAGCTAGTATGTCATAATCCCAGTCGCCAAAACTTAAATTATCTTTTACTATAAATTGCTTTTTTTTTTCTTCTGTTAGTTCGTCAGCTTTTATTACATAAGCTTCTTTATGTCCTAACTCTACTAAAGCACGATAACGCATATTTCCACCAAGTATAATATAGTTTTCGTCTACTACTATTGGTCGTAGCTTTAACATTTCTGGTAAGTCTTGTATAGACTTCTTTAGCTTTATAAACTTTGCTTCGTTTACTTGTCTAGGGTTTTCTTTGTTTGGGTATATGTTACTAATAGGTAATAGTTGCATTTTCTAAATAGCTTTTTAATTCTTTGTCTTTTATATTGTCTTGCCTTTTTATTTCAAAGTTTAAATGGTCTATACATTTTTGCAAGTCTTTTGTTATATCGTTGTTGGGCTTTTTACCAGCACGTAACAAATAAGCAATAGCTACACCTATGTTATAGTTATCACCAGCAAAGTCTTCTATAACTTCGTGTGCTTCGTAACCGTATACTTTACCTTTATAATAGTTTGGTGTGTTCATATTTACATTCTTAAATCACTTCGTTTAGCTATAGTACCGTTGGGCTTTTTAATTATACCACCGTAACCTTTATGTTCTTTAATGTATTCGCCATACGTTTTACATTCTTTACAGTATGTTTCTGGGTTTATTACTTCACCGTCTACTACTTTCATAGTAGTCTTATAAACGTCAAACGTTTTGCACTTACATTTATATTTCATCTATTAACTTTTTTATTCCTTGATAACAAGTATTTAAGCAGCTACTACAGTTAGAGTTAGGGTTATACTTTGTTTTATATATTTCGTTGTATAAGTTTATTAACTCTACTTTTTTTTCTTTTGTTTTAGCAGTACCAGTTTTACAGTATAGCCATACGTCTATTAAACGTTCTTTTTGTTCTTCTGTTATTACCATTTGTCTTTAGGGCATTTTTCAGTTTTCCAAGCTGCTTTAGTTTCTATAGGGCAACCACATTCGTTACATTCTCTTTCTGGTGTTAAGCTAGGGCAACGAGAACAAATAAAAGCACGATCATAATAAGTTGGTGTGTCTACGTTTTCAAAACCACCTAACACACGTTTACTAACTGCTTTAAAGTAGTTATAGCTTTTTAGCATAAAGTTTGGTTTATTCAGCTTCTTCCTTTTGTCCATTTCTTTTTAATTTAATTATACCATAGCTTTTATATTCTGGCAATACCATTACGTCTATGTCGTCAAATGTTAAGTCGTCTAACTGTACTATATATTCTACGTCGCCTTGTTCGTTATATATTTCTATAAACGGTATGTCGTAGTCTATTAACTGTGCCAGTTCTTTATATATCATTATTCAATTCTTTTAACCTTTTATTAATATATGCTTTAACACCTTTAATAGTTGTGTATATAGACATTCTACTAATATTAGTTTTGTCGCTTAACGTACTATATGTGTAGTTCCTACCGTCGTTGTCACCTAATACGTAAAGTTTAAATAATTCACGTTCGTACCAGTAAAGTTCGTCTAGTATTTTATTTACATATACTTCGTTATTAATAATATATAAATGTGCTTGTGCTTGTTTTTTTTCAGCATTTTTTAAAGCCAGCAGACATAACTCATTATCGTACGTAATTAGTTCATAGCTTTTTTTATAGGTGTAGTAGTATGGGCTAGTCTTACTGTAATAACTTAACTTACACATACGGTTAAAGTAAGCACGTATATTACCGTTTTCTATAATGTCTTTTAGTCTAGCTTCTGGTAATTCTAATAATTGTAAAAATAGTTCTTGCGTAAGATCGTCTAAGTCTTTAGCTGGTATAAAGTTAGCAGCTATTAATTTTAGTTCTTTACAAAGTGCGTTACTTAACATACGTGCATATTAACAAAAACATTTAAATATACAAGCTTGTTAATAAGTATTTATAAACATATTTCTTTTAATAATTGTTTATAATGTTTAATCAATTCTTTTAAGTCTTCTTTACTGTACTTAATACTTGACTTGCTTAACCGTACTACTTCGTCTACGTTCTGTTCGCCTATGTCTGCACATAGTCTACGGTAAAATAATAGTTGTTCACCTTGCGAATACATATTACACTTTACGCACTGTGGTCTACAGTTGTTTAAGTGCCAGCGTGTACTTGTATGTCTTCTACTTTGAAAATGTCCATTTTGTATTTGCTTGACTTGTTTAACAATACCACACGTATAACATTCTACGTTACCGTTGTCGTCTGCATAGTGCCAGCGTATGTACTTACTAAAGATCGTGTCTAGTTCTTTTTTAAGTGCTGCGTGTGTTTTTTGTTTAGCCATTCTTTTTGCCTTTTATATCTTTTGTCTTGTCGGTGTTCTTGCCATAAAATAAAAGCAGAAATTACTGCACCTATTAAAGCTGCTGCTATATATAAAGTTTTCATTTTAAACGTTTTGCTTGATTAATAGTATTTGCTATAAACTTTTGGTTTTGTCTGTCTAATTCAAAGTCTGTAAGTCTTTTTTGTTGTCTTCTTAAAGCTGCTTTAGTTTTAAATTCTTTTAACCATATATTAAAATTTCTAACATTTACAAAACCACCGTTGTCGCTATCCCTTATACCTTTTTCAAAAGCAAACTGTACTTCTTCTGTCGTAAGCCCTTTGTGAAAACGTATTAATTCGTTGTATAATAGTTGTGCCATTAGTACTACTTGTTCAGTGTCTGGTTTTTGCCCTAGTTCTAAATAACACTTACTTACTATATCTACGCAGTCTATTTTAAGTTGCTTTTGGTCTGTTTTATTTCGTTTAAATATATTCACTTTACTTGTTCTTTAACCGTTAAAATTATTTCCATTAGTTCGTCGTATACAGTTTCTAGTTCTGGGCTATTGTCTGTCCATTTAACTACTTCTTTTTCGTAAGCCCTAGCCACACCTAATAAACGATTAAATTTTAATTTTACTATTTTACTGTGCCTACCTTTTAAGTTATACAGTTGTTCGTTAAAACACCTAAAAGTAGCTATTAGTAGGTTTAAGTCTATTGTGTCTTGTTTTGTCATAATTATATAATGTTTCTGGCTTCTTGCCACGTGTCTAATATATTCTTTTTTTCTTTCGGTTTAAACGCTGCTTCATTTTTTTGCCACGTTTTTAGTCTTCGCCCTATATCAAAAGTCTTTTGTAGTTCGTACTTTAGTTTAGTCTTACTGTGGTTCGGTTCTGTCCAGTAGTCATAAAAAGCTTCTAATAGTTGTTCGTTGTAACTATCTTTAAACGCAGACAGTTCTATTAAAAATTTATTAGTTACTTTTAATAGATCACGTTTCTTTTTTGCTTTTGTTTCTAGCTGATAAGACTTCCAGTTACAGACAGTAATTAAACTATTTTTAGTGTTGCTATCAATATCTATATAACCTTGTGCTTTTAATCTTTGCATACGTTTGTATACTGTCGTCGGTTTTATATGTAGTTCTTCACTTGCAGAAACACGACCAGTTAAAAACTGTCCTACACCTATCTTACGACCATATACTATAGCTTCTTCTGTGTTAGCTTTAAGAATACACCATATAAATATTTTAAGTAGTTCAGCGTCAGCAAATACACCGTTGTCTAATATTTGTCTATGTAGTTTTATATAACCGTTCATTAGTTAAATATTTCTAGTTGGTCAGCAATTTTTTTGTCTTCATACATAGAATAAACAACAATACTGGTTTTTTTGCCATATCTTGTTTTTACACAGACAGTACGTTTGTAAATATTGTAATTTTCGTCGTTAATTAATTCCCATACTCTAGTTGCTAATCTTGTTATGCCATAATCCATAATAGCTTGCCAAGTAGTAATAGTTTTATGTTCCTTTAGGTGTTTTAAAATTATTTCTTTTTGTGTCATTATACTAATTGTTTTTTAAAATGGTTTAAGTTAGCTATAGCTAAATCTATTTCTTCTATTGTACTAGCAGTTTGTAAATTACGTTTTAAAGAACCTACACTACTTTCGTTTTCAAACCTATTAAGTACCAGTATATAAGCTTCGTTATATTGTGGATAGTCTGTAGGGTATACAGTGTAGTGTTTGTGTAGCTTTTGGTAATGGTAAAAGTTAGTACGGTGCTTGCAAAAATGTCTGCTTAAAGTTGCTGGTGTTACACCACCTTGCATTAAAATATTACAGACTACTAAACGTGCTAATACTTGTTCAGCAGTTTTACCTTTAACGTTTATTTCTTCTACTGGTATGTCTAACACGTCAGAAGCTATATTTTTTAATAATTCTATTTCTTCTAATAACATTAGTCTGTAGTTTTATGGTTGTCGTCGTCGTTTAATATCTTATGTATAATAGGATCAATTTCTTTAATTTGCCTATATATACTTCGTACTTGCTTCATTACGTCAGCACGTTGCGTTTTAGTTATGTCAGTACCAGTTACAGTAGTCACTAAACTTTGTGCTTGTTCTAATAATTTGCTAGTCTTCTTTTTCATAATCGTAAATGTCTTGTATGTAAATACCTTGCTTTATAAGTTCTTTACAGTAGTTGTCTAATTCTTTTTCAGTTCCTACAAATAAACCACCTTTAATATGTGTGTGGTCTGCATAACGCATACCAGTAGCAGCGTCTATATGTATAGCAGAACCTTTGTTATTAGCTTTTAAAGCTATATAAAACTTTTTTACTATAGTTTCTTCTGGTTCTGGTATTGTGCGTATTATCCAGCGTTCATTATTACTGTCTAGTTCGCCATATTCTTTAGCAGTATACTTGTAGTCTTTGCCCTTATTAATACCGTCTTCTGTGTATGTGTCGTAGTCGTTCATAATTAAAATGGTAAGTCTGACGGTGTAGTATCGTTAAAATTATCGTCAAAAGAATTATTAGCTTGATCGTTTACATCTAAAGCCATTTGCCACACGTCAGCAGACGTATAATAATTGCCTTTGTATTCTCTACTAGATAAATTAAATAATACTTGTACGTTGTCACCAGCACTAAATTCTAATAACATATCTACTTTTTGTTGTCCGAATAAATTAAAACATACTTCTGGGTTATACTTTGCACCAGTATCTAATACAAAAGATTGTTTAACCCATTCTTTACCAGCTTTACTAGTACCACTTTGCAATTCTAAAACTTTAACTAAAGTTCCTTTTACTTCTAAACTCATAATGTTTATTTATTAATTAATTAATTACTTTTTAAAACTTTCACTTTCGTCTTCGCCAAAAACACCTAAAGAATATAGACCAGCTAATTTTAATACTGCTCTAGACATAGCACGTTTTTCAGCCATTTCTACTACGTAGTACGTGTTTGTACTACCGTCTTTAAAACTATTACCTTTTAAAGCACTACCGTAAGTTTCTATCTTACTAGATCCTAAAGTAGCATAAGCTTTAACTACTGCAAAATTAGTTTCGCAACGTTCTAAATTATAGCTTATTTCTATTTTCTTTTTAGCTTGTATTTTATCAATACCAGCACGTGTAATAATTGTATAGTGTTGGTGCTTAAATACGTCTTCTGGTATTAAACCGTTGTCTTTGAAAATTTTATTTAAAGTTTCTTGCTGCGTCATAATTATATATCTAATATTTTACGTTGTTCTAAACTTGCTTTAACTTGTTCTAGTCGTTTTATAGCGTGTAACGTAGACATAGCACGACCGTTATAATGTAACTGTACTGCGTAATCATTTTTACCGTTGCTATTAATAGCTTTTACTTCTTCTTCTTGCCACTCTTTAGCTAGTTTTTGTAGACTTTCTATTTGATTGTCTATAACTCTATTGACGTCGCCTAATCTAACTTTTTCTACTTGCATATCGTTTCGTATATAAAGTTACTAATTTTGTCTTCGTACTTGTTAAGTAAATATGCTATAGGTAATAGCAGAATAAATTGTAGTAATGTAATCATTTTGTGTATTTTTTGGTTTATACCACCAAAACCCCATACCGTTAAGTATGAGGTGTTGAGGTAATTTATTGTTATATATATTCTTCTGGTATCTTACCGACACAAAAATTGTTATTACATTCTTCTGTTTCTTCATCTAGATAACTCATACAGTCACAGCATTTATTAGATAAAAATTCTTCTTTTTCTTCTAAATATAAATCTTGTTCAAATTTTTCTAAATCTATTGTATTCATTTTGTGTATTTTTTGGTTTATACCACCAAAACCCCATACCGTTAAGTATGAGGTGTTAAGGTGTTACATATTATTATCTAACTATTAGTCTTTGCATTTCTGCATTAACTTTACCGTCTGCGTCTTGCATTTGATAAACTGATTTGTTTTTAAAAAAACTCGGCAAAGCTTCGTTTGTGTATGTACCTATGTAATATATACCAGCTAAATAAAATAATGTATAGCTTTTTTCGTCAGACGTTAATCTAATAGACTGTATTGTGTTGTTACGGTTTGGCTTAAAAGTTGCTTTTGCTTTTGCTTTTGCTTCGTGTAATAATTCTTTACTTGGTTTCATTTTGTGTGTATCGTTTAAATTAATAATACGCAAATATAAACACTTTTTAGTTTATAAAACAAATAAATAATAAAAAACTTTTAATAACTAGATATAAGTTTACGTAGTTATACCTATATATACATATATATACTAATATATACATAGATATATATATAATAATATAATACTAATATATATATACTTCTTGTTTGTGTCCTTTTGTTGTTACGCAGAACGCATAACTGACTATAAGTAAACTACTTACCGTATTTTACACCGTTGTAGTAAAATGTGTCGTCAAACGCTATTATTTGATTAACGTAATACCTACCATTTTTGTCTATGTGTACTATTGCAAAACCATTATTCCATTTAGCTTTCATAGCCCTTGAAGCATAACTAAAAGCTTTATTATTCATATCACACATAGTACCAATATTAAAACCAGCCACATTACCCTCTATATAAGTTTGTACCCTATGTGTGTGTGCAAACATAACACTACTTCTAAATGTATCTATATGTTTTTTAGCTGCGTGTACATTACAGTAAATTCCGTGCATTAAATCTAAATGTTTACCTATTGTTACTTTGTCTTCTTTCCAGTCTTCTAATACATTATAGTTTCTGTTATATAAATTTAAAGCTTCTGTAGGGCTTTTAATAACACCTTTACCTAGTTTTGCGTTATCAATTTTATTCATATATTGATTATACCAGTCTTCGTGGTTACCCCATATATAAGTTTTTTTAACATTATCATTTAATACGCTATCAATTTTGTCTAAAGCTTTATTACCAGCTTTATATTCTTTAGTTAGCGTTGTATTACTTTGCATACCGTTACTGTGTCTAGATATACTTGCCATATCTAAAAAGTCACCTATTAAGTGAAAACCTACTATTTGTTCTTTTAAATCATTACACAAATTTATTAAACCATTAAATAAATTTTTATTGTGTGCTGGTACGTGGTGACAACCACTAACTATATGTATACCCTCTATGTTATAGTCTATGCTATTATCATAAAACGCATTACCGTTTTGCTTGTGTTTTCGATAGTTTAATAGTAACGCTTCTTCGTCTGCTTTTAACCTATACCTATTTGTTTTGTTTACTTGATCCACCAAAAAAGAAATCTATTATTGTATTAACTTTACTTGACATAGCACCGAATACCGTAGAAATAAAACCTATTTCGTAGTCGGATAGTTGTATATTGCTTGTAACAAAGTATCGAAATAAAACATAAGATAAACCGAAATAAGCACACGTAAATAACGCTGCTAATATTTTCTGTATAAAAGCGTCGTTACTGTATAATTCTCTTGCACTTTTACGGTCTTCTACTTCTTTACTAAATAATTCTTTTTCTTGTTCTAATAATATGCGTTGTAGTTCCAGCTTTAGCTGCTTTTTTTCTTCGTCAGACGTATGCAGTTCGTCTACTATTTCGCTAACTTGTGGTACTAAATTTTTAAATATATCTAATATAACCATATTGCTGCTGGTTTGTCTTTATCGTCGTCAGTATGTATAAACGTTTTAGCTATACCCATTCGTCTACCTAAACCTACTTTAACTAAAGCGTTAATAATTTTAGTTCTGTCTGCACTTGTTTTACAGTGTATATCTACTGCTACACCTTTTAAATGACTGCTACCTACACGACCACCTACAGTAGCGTTATGTTTTTCGCTTCTATATCCACTTGTAATTTTAAAAGGTACACCAGCTATAGCACGTGCTTCGTCTAGCTTATGTAAAAAGCTTATAGACATTTTACCACCGTCTGTAGTTGGTAAACCACTACCGTCTTCGTCTGGGCTATCAAATTCTTCGAAATTAAAATACTTTAACATTATTTATGTTTACAATTTATTTTAGCTAATTCTTTTTCTAGTTCGATAATTCTGTCTTCACATTCGTTAATTATCTTAATTTTTTTTTCTAATCTTTGATCTAAAATTAAAATATCTTTACCTAGTTGCGAAATATTAGCAAATACAGTACCAGCCATAAAAATTACGCCTATTATCCATATTATATTACCTATACTTATTGTAAAGTCTTTACCCATTTACTAGGTATTTTTTTTGTTCTTACGGTATGTTATGTATTTATCTATTGTGTATATAATAGAAATACTTAAAAGAATAATTTGTAAAAATTGTTCTACTTCTGTAAAGCTAATCATTAAAGTTATACTATTTAGCCCTAGTACGTCTGCGTTTTGTTGTATTAGACTTTTCATTTTTTTTATCTAAATAGCTTTTCAGCTTTTGTATGTTTTCTTTTTTTGGTTTATACGTCAAAACTACCGTCTAAAAAGTCACGTAGTGTTATTCTACTGTGTTGTTCGTATGTGTCTAAATTCATACCACTAAAGTAAGTGTCTTTAGTTGGGTTTAAATCTTCGTTAGTGTTGGTGCTATATTCTGGGTATTTGTCCGTATTGTGTCTAATATAGTCTACTAAACGTGTAGCGTAGTATTCAGCAGTATTCTGTATAATATTACGCATATACTTTATGTCTTCTAAACTTGCTGGTGTACTTGTTTCGCTAATCTTACGTACTATGTCTTTATTCATAATTTTGTAAGACAGAAA
>Ga0098054_1000539_pt1 | contig 22852 bp, 21 predicted proteins | sample 16_taG_FD_75048 | JGI IMG/M metagenome (GOLD analysis project Ga0098054, IMG submission 75048) | Marine viral communities from the Subarctic Pacific Ocean - 16_ETSP_OMZ_AT15313 metaG | ecosystem: Environmental > Aquatic > Marine > Oceanic | place: Pacific Ocean | collected 2015-01-18
CTGCACCACCTCCTTCGTTTTCTTCTGCCAATCGATTACCCACGAGATAGCTGTGCATTTCACAGTATGCTCGCCCTTCGGCCCGGCAATCTCACAAAGGTGCATCTCACCCTTGATTTTGAGCGAATCGGGGCCGCTCCAGAAATACAGATCGTAACCGGGCTGCGCTGACAGGAGCACAGGCGGCTTGTCCACTACGATCTTGTAGTCACCAACAGGGGTTATTTGAAGATCCTCGCCAAGTACTGGCGTAACCAATAAGGCGAGGATCAGGACGAGCATTCTCATGGCTTAATTCCTAAGACTTGGGATTGGTATGAAACAGCCGCCAACCGGCCGTTACTCGTTCAGAGCGTCCACGATGAAATCGTCGACATCCGCATCGTCCATGTCGTGATCTCTGACTTGACGCATGGCGTCGCGTAGTCCACTACCGCGGAGACCCTTATTGCGAAGAGCGCGGCGGATCAGAATCCGGCCCACGGGTCGGTTTTTCGCATCACGCATGATGTCGTCCCGACTACGGTTTTCACGACATTTCTGGACCATTTCGACAATGGTCGTAACAATCATTACCCACTCCATAGCTTACTCCTTTACGTTTCGTGCATTCCATTAACCGCATTTTACACCCCGTCAGTTCGCCCACTCAAGAGAATCAGATCGCCGGGATCGACGCTGTGGTGGTTGAGATGGCAACATCCGCCGGGTCCAGGTAGAACGCTACCGTTCGCGGTGATGACATTGAGGCAGGTTCGTCGGGCACCGTCAATAGTTCCGTATCGCGCACCGTCCGAATTACACCGTCGGGTCTACGAATACGTCCGAGCATGTCGATTGCCGTGATCGCCGCCCTGCCCTGCAGACTGTTATGGACCACGTCGCATAGCGGGCTGGCCGGGAGACGTCCGCTGAACCCGTAGTTATTCACCAGTGTTGCAAGGTTATTTGCAATAGCCGCCGTATCTGGGGAGGCCTGACCTGGCTCCAGCTCGATCGAGAAACTCAGCTCCAGGAAACACGGTACAGGAGCCTTGATCAATGCGTCGCCCATGACATTGCGGACTCGACGCCCCGTGGCAAAGTCCTGCATCTCCGCCAAGAGGGGCATAGCCCGTACGGTTACCTCGTAATCGGCCGTGCTCACACCCTCCGTGAGGCTGTCGGTGTCGGTGTCGGTATCCTCGAATCGAATGGTCACCGTCTGGAATCGACTGTAGGTCGCCTCCACATCCGCCTGAACGTCCGGCACAAAAGAGTCGGTCGTGCTGGTTGCCGACATGTCGCTACCGCGAATATCCTCCGTAATCTCGAAGGAATTCAGCAAGTTGAGACTCAACGCGTTAGCTGGCTGCACCGTCACGTCATACAGGCCAGGATAATCTTCCCGGCCAAACGTCATCTGCCAGATCCCCTTCCCGTCCGCTGTCTTGGTCAGTAGCGTCGCCTGCTTGGTGGCTCCGTAGGTCCGATAACGTAGTTGCGTCCGGACATACCAATCCGCACGCCCGCCCGTCGACCCCGGGAAGATTGAATGCTGATCTCGCAACATCTCCGCATCTCCGAGGCCGATAATGGAGTCATCCACGATTGTGCTAAACCCGTCTTGCGCGCGTAGCGTAGCCCCCATATCTTCGCGGCCGGAAAATGCCTTCGCAGCCATGCCGTAGACGAACTTTTCGATCAATGCCGCGTTATCCTCTGCGGAGATCCCCCCGATGAAGTCTTCCGAGGCCGTCGCTTTCACCAGCGTTCGGAGTGATGATTGCGGCACCACCAGAGCGCCCCGCACAAGCTGCGAGTCCTCCCCCTCCTCCACCGCCACGATCTCGATCTGGAACGAATAGGTCCCATCACCGTTTGGTGTCAGGATGCGGTCATTGTCCGCCAGTACAGAGGCCGCGTCAGTCCGGGCGGTGAAACCAGTCTCCGTCACAAACTCGGCCCCTGCCGCGTCAAACCTCGCACCTGCGGGTATCGTGATCGCAGCCAGTTCCGACATTACCATCGTCACCGAACCGCCCGCGTAGCCGCCAGCCGCTCGTTCGACGCGATAATTGGAGGCCAGGCTATCCACGGCCGCGTCATCCGCGAGGGTGGGGTCCTGAAGGATCTCGTCGAGAGACATCGACCGTCGAAGCCGGTCCTGCTCTGTCTGGTTCTTCGCTCCGAGAACCCCTCCGAAATAAGCCAGGTAGTCGCGGAGCACCCCCTGCTGCATGGAGATCGACGCGTCGATTTCGAGGATCTGCTCCGCCAGAAGAACTTCCTCTTGCTGCACAGCAGTGCTATCTAGCGTACTCAAGTCTGTAACACGTATACCCATCGGGATTACCTCAAACTGACGTTAATGGGGAGGATAGCTGAGACATTCGGATCTCGACTACGCACTCGCATGGAAACTACGGCCTCGCCTGGCGTAAAAGTCACGTTCAGGATCTCCGCACTGGCAAACCGTTCGTCGTCCGGATCGGAGTCCGATTCATAAGCCCGCAGGTTTCTCGCAACATCGAGCAGCCCCCGACTTAACGCCGCAAACAGATCTACCTGCGTGCGGATGAGTTGTTGCTGGGCCTCTCGCATAAACGTAGAGCCCCGGCTGGGCCGGAACGGTATCGACCCTAAAGGCGTGAGCAGTTCCATCAGGAACCGCTGGCCCAACTTCACGATTCCTGTACACAGCTGCCCACTTTCACCGTCAGGCGCGAGTGTTTGTTCCAGCAGTGTATCGCCGTGGAGCTGTGTGCCGTGGAAGCACACCACGTCTACCGTACGACCCACGTAATTTGCGACTGTGCTCATGTGTTACCTCTACGCGATATTCGAGACGTCCGACTACCCTTCAGGACCGCCTGTGGCAGGTAGAGAGTTGTCATCCCCGCCCTGCTCGTCTTTGTTGATTCGATCGACGTTAATCAAGTACCCCAGCAAACCGCCCCTGATCACCCCATGTTCATGTCCGTGGCCAAACTTACGCCCGCCAGGCTGCACCCGGGTTCTAACGACAGAGTGGTGCCGTTGCCGGTAGGCCCGTTCAAACGTGTGCATCAGTTCGCCTTGCAGCAGCAGCCCGATTAGGTCGCCTGTCGTTCCGGGGGCCTCCGTCTTAATCACCCTCAGAAACTCGTCTTCCTGCTGCTCGCGAGTGAAGGGTTCATGCTGCTCCTCGATCGCGTAGATCCCCGCGTCCTCACCGTCAGGGCGATACCAGCGAGAAGCCGCTTCGTTCTTAATCGCCTTCTCTTCGTCCTGCGCATGCTCCTGCAGACGTTCCAGTTGCTTACGGCACCGCGAGCCAATTTCGGTCTTTGGTGTCGGCTTGTCGGAGATCGGCATTAAAATAGCCCCCGCTGTTCCAGCTCGTCGAGCTTCATTTGGATAATGGCTTTGCGCTGGCTGACCGCACCTGGGGAGAGTTTGAGCCTGGCGGCGATCTCCTGGTTGCTGTAGGTCTTTCCGTGCAAATTCATGGTCCAGGCCATGATGTTCTGGCTGACCGGGTCAAGATCGTCATAGACTGCGCGAATCAGCAAGGGCATCTGCTCGTGCTCGACTGCCGGTAAATGCCCGCCAGACTCGCCTGTAACTGCCAGCAGACTTCCCTCATACACGGGATATGAATGTTTCTGCACTTTCTTAATCCGAGACTCGGATAGCTTCGTGTGGTCCGCCAGCTCGGACATCGTGGGGTCACGGCCCAGCCGGTCTTCCAGTTCGACCGTCGCGCGTTGGATAAAGTTGCGGTCGATTGCTACACGCTCGGGAACTGGTAGCACCTGCTGTTGCTTCCTGGCGATTCGGCGTAGTCCTTGCATGTGGTTGATGACGTGCGTTCCCAGCCGGGCACGGCTGTGGTCATACGTCTTCAAGGAGTTTAGAGCGAGCTTTCGAGCACTGCCCCGAAGCACAGGGCTCACCTGTCGGCCTACGTTGGCGGAGATCCCACGGTCGATCGAGGGCTGCAGTTTCTTCAGAAGTGCCCCGCGAGACGCCTTGTCATCCTTCTTTTTCCAGGCGCTGTATTCCGGCACCAGGTTCGTCTCAAGTTTTCCCCACTGATTGTCCATGACTTACTCCGGAAATGCGTATGCGTGTAACAGCGGTGACCCCGTAAATGCCGACGAGTAAAGCGGGTGACTCCCTACCGAGGTACGATCACTTTCATTCTCGGAAGCTGACCGAACGTATTCCAGCTGTAACGCCGTCCCTGCGTTTCGGTTTTCCGCGTCAATGGTAGAACCTACCCGGACGAGCGTGCCCACCATGTCCCGGTTGAGTTGATCCCCGGCGAGAAATCTCGGGTCCTGATTACGGATGGCCAGCGACGTGCCCGGGGCCAAGTCGAACCGTAACTTAGACTGTACGACGGCGCTGCGTCCCCTTAGCATCTCTTGGGCGTAGAAGTATTTGGCCACGTCGGTGTACCAGCCTTGGGTCGCATTGGCGAGCATCGCGGGTGTCTTCTCAGAATCGTTACCTACCGACCCGCCCGGGAGTACAGGGGTTGTCGCGGAACCTTGCCGCCCGGAGGGGGCTAAAGCGGTTCTCTTGGGACTATGAGCATCTGCGGGGACGCGCGAGAGCCAGCCAGGTGCGGGCTTAAACAGGATCATTCCAGTTGCCCCGTCCGGAGCGTAGCAACCGCCGCTACGTTTAATCGCCGTATCGTCGCCCGTACTTCCTGTGTAAGACTCGACAGGCTGTTGCAACACCCCTACTGCCCGTAATGGCCGTGGAATGAACGCATTCGTATTGATGTACGAGAAGTGATTCACGTCCAGGACTTTTCCGTTGTTAAACTCCTGGTCGTAGGTCTGTCGTAGCCCGGGAACGAACGGGACGACCATGGCCGTATTCACCTTGGGTACAACCGCAAAGTAGAGGTGTGCACCCAGTTCGCCCACGATGGCGTCCCACGCAGTTTTGTGGAAGTACGAGTCGAGGGTACGGCGTCGGCACCAGGTACCGATCGCACTGGCTACGTCCCCGACAGACTCGCCACCCTTGATATTGAGCGGCTTGAAATATGGGGATCGGCCAACGTCACCGGCTGGTCCGTCGGTAGGACACATTTGTCCGGGTAGCTCGACAGTCGGATCTAGCTTCAGCTCGAACCGTTGCAACGCCGCCTGGGATTGTGCATTGGCGGCATTCACTCCGAAACAGTTGTCACTCGCGGCTGGTGACGGATCGAGAATGTCTTCTTCGGCCATCTCGCAGAACATGCGGTGCAGAGCACTGCCCCACAAATCTTCCTGAACACTGCCAGCGGAGAACAGCGACTGCGTAACACTGTCCGCGATGAAGTTGCTGCGTGCCTGGGTAGCAACGCCATAGGCCCCATATACTGAGCGGAACCGGAATTGCCCCGGATTGGAGGGGTGGCTCTGATTGCTCAGGGTGCTGCTGAAAGCTAGGTCGGATAACCAATGAATAAGGTTGATCGAATAATTGACCTGGCCTCGTCGCTTCTGCCAGCCACCCCCTGTGATGTACCCGTCGAAAATGACCTGCCGCCCTGCATCGGTCCATCTACCGACTCCCGGGCCGTAATCAGGGGACTCGGAATCCCTCTCTGACCACTCCCCCTCAGGAATCAAGTGGATCTTCGCTGGGAGCATCGTAGTGAACTGATCCGCCGTGTGATGGATCATGGCCGCCTCTAGGGACCGGACATCGCGACCAATCGCCAAGGAACAATTCGCCTTAGGGATGGCGTTGAGGGCGTGCGTCATCGTCATGGAACTGCACTTGTAGAACAGTCCACCCACTTCTAGCAGCAAGTGTAATTTTGTGCGTACAACCCTACTTGTCACTGCGCAGAGCCTCCAGTTGATAGATCACCGCGAGCAGGACCCCGCCCAGTCTGTAGGACATCTCTGGGTGGTCCGCCCACAAATTCCGAAACGTCTTAAAGGGTTCGGAGGCGCCTTGGGGTTTGCCGACGCCGAATAGACTATTCATGTAGGGTGCGCCAAGAGACTCCAGATCTGCGGTGATCTGCCCTAAATCCTTCTCTGGTCTGGCAGTTCCACTGATCACCCAGGACTTCCCGATTGTCTGACGAAAGCGAACACTCGCCCCAGACCACGGCAGGGATACCAGGCTGCTGAGCCCGTCCGACATCGTGTAACTCTGCGTGCCGGAGGTGGCGGGAGGAGTGAGTCGCTCGACCAACGCTGTGTCGCTATCCTCAACAGTGATTCGCCAAGAGTGCCTCGCCCAACCGTAGTGGTCAGGAGGCCCCAGCTCTCCTGATACGAAGATGTCGTCAGGGGTCGTCGCGATACCAAACAAAGCGTCCGAGAACAGCTCCGGATTGTTTACGTCGTAGGTGATACGCGGGTCTAGGGCGGTTACAAACTCGACAAGTTCCGTGGCGTGCAATATCGCCATATACTGTCGCAGCCGGTAATTGATGAAAACCTGGTCGTCCTGTGAGGGGCCAAACAGCAGTGTCCACACATTGGCAATTGCGGAGGGCACTGTTGTATTTTTCCGGAAATCCGTAGGTACATACTCATCCCCGAGGTGCGGGCCGTAGCCCACATTGTAGGGATCTTGATTGCGTAAGAGTGTTCTCGCGTGGTTGATCATGCGGTAAATTCTCCGGTAACGGGTCCGCCTGTCGCGGGTAACATCTCTCGCGGAGTTGACGAGGGTAGTAAGGCGAGCTGCAGGTGGAACTGGTACATCCTGTTTGCGGCGTTGATGGTTTGTCCGCGTACGGAGTGCAGGTAACATTCAAACGTCACGGTGGGATCAAGATTCACTCGCAGCGGGGCTGCCTCTTCACTCAGCTTGTATTTGTCAAAAAAGTCCACCACATGCGTCATGCCGATCTTGTCGTCGCTCGAAGTACAATTGTCGTGAAACGCCACCCCAGATAATCCAAGGCTACCGACGCGGTCACCAAAAACGTAGAGGTTGATCGTGTCCCCGAGCATGTGCCGAAACTGGTGGTTGGTGCTCCTGGCAATATCTGCCCGCGTGAAGATCGCCTTCATCGTGGAAAAACCGGACCAGGCGCGTACCCCTGAGCCAGTCTCCAGACTCATGATACTGCCTGCTGTCACCCCTTCCTGTTCGAGTACGGTCACGCGTCCGCGATTGTCTTTGCCAGCGTCAGAATTGAAGATAATTGCCATTAGACGGGCGACTCCCTCTGTAGTTCGATGGAGGCGGTTTTACCTGTAATGTGCATGTGTGCGATCTCTATACGCTTAACTCCCTCATCAGCATCTTCGCCCGCCTTCTCGGCCTTCGGAGCGAACTGGTCGTATTTTCGTTTGAGTGCTTGCATCATTTCCGCGTTTGAGCTCCTCGTTACATTGAAGTCCATATCGAGCAGCTCTCCGTGCTTCGCACGCATCGCCTTTTTCTCCGCGGTAGAGAGATTCGCCCTATCCTTAGAATTCCAGATGCGGGCATCTTCCCCTAGCGACTTGAGATAGGCCCGCCAGGCCATGCTATCGACGCCGGAGCCTTGGGCGAACTTGGTCATCTCCTGGCCCTCATCTGTCGCCGCGAGCGGGTCAATAATCGAATCCATATCACGGTCGGTCACCGCACGGAGGGCGTTCTTGAACGAGTTCTGTCCTTCCTTTGCCCACTCCGCGGTAATCTCGCTGTGCTTGTCACCGACCTCTGTCCAAATCTTCCTGTTCCGGCGGAGCATACGGGCCTGCGACTCGGTGATCAGATCTTTCTTCCGCCACGCGGCGATTTTTTCGTCAGATGCCTCACGGAGTAGCCCAGTCGCTGTACCCGACAGCGAATTCTTAGTGCTCCGCAACGTGCGGGCTAACTCCGTCAGTTTCGCACCGTCCGTCCCGAGGTAGGCCAGATCGTTGGAGCGATCGCCTGCTTGCTGGCTGAACCAAACTGTATGCTCCACCTGGGTCGCCATGATTTTCTGCCCAGCTTTCGAGCTCATGGCCGCCCGCAAATCTCCGCCGTGCGAGTCTTGGGCCAACACCTGTAGTTCTAGGTTCGATTCCCGCAACGCAGACAATCGATTACTCGCTTCTTCTGGTGTCTGCCCGATACGTTGCATGAGGTTCTTGTCAGCAGACAACCCCGCCACTAAGTCCGAGATGCTTCTCGAATGAGTACGCGCATCCGTCGCTGTGAGTTTACCCATTGTCGCACGATTGCGCATATAAATGGCTGAACGGTTGACTCGGCCTGTGACGTCTGCAGTCATCTGCGATCCGCCCGCCAAGCCCGCATCTTCCATCGTCGCATGAAAAGCATTTACTTCGTTTTTCAAGGCGGCGATTCTAGTACCGTGCAATTTCTGCAGCCGAGTCGCCTCTTCAGGTGTGGCCGCGTTTCCAATCTCCTTTTCCATCATCTCGAGTTGTTGATATTTCGAGTGGAGACTGTTCAACTCGCCGTCCTTAAACAGCCTCTCGATCTCTGCCCCGCTAACAACGCCAATACTGGCCGCGAGGACGCTAGAGAGCGGGTTCTCATCGCCCGGCCTGGTGTGCATTAGCGCTTCGGTCGCTCGCCGCAGAATCGTACCCTTACCTAGCGGTGCCAGCGAGTCTTGCAAAAGTCCGTGTGCACGGCTCTTGGCGGTCTGTCGCCCTAAGTGATGGAGTACTTCCGACCCGTGCATCGCGTGCTGATCCTGGAGTGATTTCTTACCCCAGCGAACAAGCTGCGAGTCGGTCGCACCCAGCATGGCATCTGCCGACGCAGCCAGGAACGGGTCCAACTCATCACCGAAGTGGGCTAGAATCGCCTGTGCCTGCGCGTCACCCCCGGCCGCTAATGTTTGCAGCTTAATCGCCATCGCCTCGCCACTATGGGCATTGCGGGCCCCTATGTTTGTGGCTGTGCCGGTGCCCGAACTCATATACCCGGCGAGGCTCGTTTCCCCCAGCGCAGCCGCCACACCCGAGAACTGGGATATATCTGTTCCAGGAGCCAACCGGTCCCGCAGCATGCTCGCGAAGGAGTTGGCGCCAATTCCCTTGTACTGGCTGATGAACTCCGCACCCTGGGCTCGCCTTGTCGCTAAATCCATGAGGGGGTTTGCTGCGGTGCTACCTCGATTCGCGTTTGTCTGCTGGAGATACCGCATAGCTTGTCCGTAGTGCAGTTGACCGCTGCCTGCCGCGATCATGCTGGCGAATTCCCCCGCCCGCATATCCACCGAGTAGTCATTACCACCCCACGAGAACCCGGATTGCCCTGTCTGAGCCGCTTCCAGGTAGGCCGCCGCCTTTGAATCCACGTCAAAGGTCGCCAAAGCGTTGAGCCGATCGGCCGCCCCCATCTGGTTGGAGACTGCGGAATTGGAAGCAGCGAGCATCAGCTGGTTATGTTGTGATTGGTGCCGGGACATGTCACCACGGCCCCAGGCAGGGTATGACCCGAGGCCGAGCCCCTGGTAAGCCGCCGTAAAGGCCATTGTCGATTGGGCTGCCCGAGCCCCGAAGATCGGGTCCAGACCCATTGCCGAGGCTTGTTGCACGCTGTTTTGCGTCATCATCATGGCAGCTTCCATCCCCAGCCCGGAGTTGGTCGCTAAATTTTGTGTGAGCCGCACCATGTCGTTGACCTGGGTCGGATTCAACTGGCTCAAGGCGTTGCCGGTTAGCTGGTTAATCGAATTGATCAACTCGGGCATAGGAGCGTTCGGGTGTCCGGCATCCCCGAATATCTCCTTCATGGCTGTGATGGACTTACTCCACTTCGACAACGTGTCTTTGATTTGTCCGCCATCGAAACTCGCCAGCTCCGCCTGCACCCCCGTGCTTTGCATAATCTTATCGCGGTCCGCCGCGGAGATCTGACTTACGTCGGTGTTGCCGTCGATTCCGTCGATCCCCGCTTCTGCCATCAATCGGGAGAGCCGACCAGGCCTAGCAGACGCCAGCTGTTGCAGCGTGGAGGCTCGTGGCGCCATCCCCCGCATCGACAACTCTTGAAACAGTGATCCGAGCTGTCCTGCGGACAGGGACTGGTCCCGGTAATTCTCTCCCCCGAGCATTCCGTCATAGACTTCGTTCATGATCGCCGACATCGAAGCGTTCGACGCCCCAATCGCCCCGGTGGCCGCATCAATACGGTGACGACCCGCCAGAGACATGTGGTGAGCCATGACGGCACGAGAACCCCGCATCCCGGACGCCTGGTCGAGGATCTGAGGATTCATTTGCACGAGCATCGGGGAGAAGTTCGAGATTCCCGCAGCGACACTATTGGCCATGGCCTGTTGCTCAGCCATCCACGGCGTGCCGAACATTGCCGCCGTCCCTTGCATCGCCTGGATATAGTTACTCTCATCCAGACGGGCCTGCTCGCGGATGAAGTCATCGTGGAGCTTGGAGAAGGAGTTATGTCGCAACCGGTCTGCGATATTGGTGCCGCTCAGGCCAAACGGGGCCATACTGTTTTGCTGCCACGAGCTTCCGAACATGGTTTGCATGCCCATCTGCGCAAACATGCTCGGGATCGGCCCAAACCGATTGGCGATCCCTTCCCATCCTGTAAAGGGTGTGTGCCCCTGCGACTGTGGCATCATGCCGATTTAACCCTTCCCTGGGTTGAGTCCTAGCTCCCGCCCCATGTAACCGAGCTGGCTATTTGCCGACTCGGATTGCTGTTGGGCCGTGTCCTCGCGTAACTTTTCCATCGCGGCAGCGAAGGCTGTCAATTTCTTCTTCGTTTTCTCATCGTCCATCGCCCCGAATTGTGCCTCCCAGGCACTGATGTCGCTGCGGATGGCGCTCTTCTCGGCATCGTCTCTTGCGTCCTGCTCGTTGGGGTAGAATGTTTCCTCGATGCCGTAATACAGGGTATCAGCTCGATCAGCCATCTCCTTACGGCCGTCTCCCTCGTAGTTACCCATGTAGACAGCAAGTTCAGTTCTCCGCAGTAGCAGCTCTTTCAGCTTGCGATCGTTTGCGCGCTCTAAGGCATTTAAGGTCAATTGTACCCGGCGATGCCATTTGGGGTCGAAGGGTTGTGCTTGGCTAAAATCAAGCACCCCTTCGACCGCCGCTTGTACTAGGAGCGTGGCAGCTCGATCGTTGACCAAAAATTTTCGTTTTCTGCGTTACCCTCCATCTTTTGAAGCATCCGAGTGAACTGTAGCATCGCGTTGCCTAGCAACCGGTTGAGCGTCTCCGTCTTCACAATTTGCGAGTACACGTGTGCGTATATCTGCGGCAGTACGGTTCCCTCAGAACTCCGGATAGGATTGCCATTGGCCCACCCTTCGACCGACTCAGGCAGGTTGTGTACCTGCTCTCCGCAGGAGAAACGGGTCAGCTGCAAGCAAAGGCGATAGCGTGTGAGCCACTCGATGTGCTCGTGCTGTCCTTGGAACTTGTCGTTCAACGCGTCGATCCGCGCTTGCTCAAAGATCAGGTCCGACTCCTGTGGCGTAAGCTCTCGGAAGACCACATCCAGATTCCCGTTCATCAGCCGGAAAGTCTTCTGAAATGGCTGCCCACCCAAGGTTGCCTGCAGGAACCGTTGTTTTTCAGCACGCGTCGGCTCCGGGATAGGCGGTTGCGACAGATCCCACTCACAGTGTGGACAATGGGTGTGTCCTGCTGTGGCCTCACCCGTCTGGGTATCGGCGGGTGCGGGGCCAGCGTCCTGCTTCGGAATATCGGTACCCGCGTACGTCTCGGCGTCCGTGTCATCCAGCACGACAGTTCGGGCGCCCTCGCCCGAGATCGCGGCATTTACGCTCGGATCGGCACCCTCCACGTACTGTGATTGCTGCGCGTCGATCTGTGCCTGGTTATCTTTCGCCTGTTGCATGTAAGCGGCTAACCGCTCCTGCTCTGCTTGCTGTGCCCGCACGGCTTGCGCGGCGACTCCCCCTGCAACCTCCGGTGTTGCCTGGCCTCCTTCAGCGGCCTGTACGATCGCTGCGGAGACTTCTGCCTGCTTGGCTGCCGGGAGATCACGCATAGCGACAGGCTCTGGAACCTGTAGCTGGGGCGTGTTAAGGGGTACAGGCGGTTGGAGGTTCTCAGGAAGTGTGTCTTGCGCCACCTCTTGCTGCACCTGTGATAAGATCTCAGCCATATTGCTCGGGATGGGATCACCCGGTTTCCAGCCGGGAATCTTCTGCAAGTCTGCGAGTTCCGACGGGGTGTACCCTGCAACAGGGGCGGGAACCATCTGACCTACGGGAATTGGCGGGCCGGTCATGCCTGGCAGCGGTTGAGCTGGTGGCGGTGTCTGGAAACCTGGGTTTTCACCCGGGGCGGGTAATTTGTGTTCACTCACAATCGTTCTCCTACGAACTAGATACGGGGTAATTGCCGTCAAGAACCTGTGTAGTCCACGGGTTCAGCTCGGCATCCTCATACACGCCGCTACTCAGCGGAGCATCAAGGCCAATCGAATTGGTATGTAGTTTGGGCGAACCGCGATAAAACGTCGAGTCTTCCGCCCATGCTTTCTTTCCGGGGTACGGCATATAGGTCCGTCCCTGGTACTTAATTTCCTTCTCGGTCCACGTTGGAGACCCTGTTTGCAGCTGGTGCCAGTAGTTCTCCGGTAGCTTGAAACTCACAGTATTCATCTGCGACGGGCTACGCGGGGCGAACTGCGATTGCTCCATGATCGTGGCATTACCTGGACGCTGGGAGGCCCGCCACTGTTCTTCAATATGCTGGGCGTACCCGGACAGCGATGAGCTGTTCTGCGTCTGGAAAGCATCGGCACCTGCCAGGAGGTTCTCGTCTGTGAGCTCCCAACCCTCGTCAGCTGGTGTCCATTGCGGGACCAGTCCATTGGTGTTCGTATCGCTGCTCACCTGCCCTTCAATCACCGCGATATTCCCACGAACCTGGATACCCTGCTTGGTGACATTAAGCGGCCCTTCCACGTATGTCCCTGCGGGGAGGTGGCAGACTTCCTCTGCGAAGACATAGGTAGTTTTGGGGTCCTCTGCCGGGATTGCCACATACGCCCCATTCTCCACATGGTCATACACCGCGCGGGCGTGTGTGCGGACGTCTGCTTTGCCTTTGGAGGCATCAAACGTGATCGGGCCATCCAGCACGTCACCGCCGCCGGTACGCAGGTAAATGCCCTGCCCCCACTGGATGACCTCTGATTTAGCAGCCTTCATGATTACGCCGGTCTGTGCGACATCCTCACCCTCTTTACCTTCTACATCGTGCGACGAACTGGCGGCCTGGCAGTCCCATAGAATCCGGCCAATTGCCCCGTTGTTCCCCGCCACACCCTCCAGGTTCCGCTCAGCTTTCAGGCGAATGTCATGCTTGGTTGTAGACAGGTCCATCGAGTTATGGGCTTTGAGCACCACATCATCCCCGGCCCAGCAATTGACGTTTTTACCTGCCTGGTGCCAGATGTCCCCAGGTGCCGAGTTCTGGATCGACCCACCACTCCAGCGTGTCTCAGCCCCGTACCCGTCACGGATTACCACACTTCCGTCTGGCAGAATGTACAATCCGGCCCGTGATTCATAGTACGAGGCGGTCGTGTACCTGTGATCTACCTTGAGCTCTACAGGAGCCGGTTCATCGAGCCACTGCCGACTTTTAAGCTGGTCGAACGGGATCTCCTGCTGCAGCGATGTTAGCGGCGACAGGTCTGTCTGCTCGGGAGTCACGAAGTCTTTGGCGTGATAATGGAACGGGTGCAGCGTTTTCCACGTGAACAAGTACGCCGACAGATCCTGTACCGCCGTTGCTCGTAGAAGATTCTTCAGCTCGCCCGTCGCCGTGGGGGCCTCCTGTATCTTGTGCTCGGCCCCGTCACCGTATTGCCCGGCAAACTTATAGCTGCCTTCGCGGCTGTCGTCTCCCTCGGGGTCCTCGACAGCCTTGATCCGCTTAGGGACTGGCAGTAGCGATCGCTTCTCGAACACCAACGACTGGGCACTGGCTACCGCCAAGCCACCGTCCATGCCGATCGATTCGCGAAACACGCCGATACGGGTATCTGTGTCCTGGAATCGGTTGACAGTTCCGGTCTGCGGCGGCAGTACTACTTGCCGCATGTACGCCTGGCCAAGATAGCCCTGATACTGCTCATAGCGGTAAAACGGCTGCTGGTCGTCGTGGGCCGGTTCATACTTGCCGTATGGCTTGTTGTAGTGCACGTCATCATCCGTGGTCTCCCGGTGGGAGTCTTCGCCTGGTTTCAAAGCGCCCAGGGCTTCCCACGGGTAGGCCGTCGATCCCTCGTAAAGCAGACCTTCCCCCTCGTCCTGCCGCACATGCAACTCGTGGATGGCCGAGTTAACGTCCAAGTTATTCCCGGAGAGCCGGGTGAGGCGATCCAAGTAGGACAGGAAGATTCCACAACTCTCGTCCACACGGAACCATTTAGCCAGCAGATCCATGAACAATCCGCCGCCCAGGTCGTCCATGTACCCGAAGTCACCCACGGCCGTGTCGCACGGCTGTCCTCCGGAGAAGTCGATCACGCCGCCGTTGCGTTCAAATAGTTCTGGAAAGTCTTTGTGGAACTTCTCCCGCCGAAACCCACCATTACTGCCCTGGGAAACGTAATCCGAGAAAGACTTACTCCCGTCTGTCATGATATTCGGGACGCAGCACAAGATCGTGCCGTACGCGGAATCTGCCGAATCCCAGACAAGTACCTGCGTGTTGGGGGCCAATACGGAGATGTTTTTGATGCTTAACGGATTTGGAGCCAGATCGGTGCCGATACAGCACGGCCATGAAGCGCGGCCATCTCCCATATCCACACGGCACCAGCGGGTGTAGGCCGCCGTCCAAGTGACCTTACCCATCCGGATCTGTGCTGCCTGGCCGAAGTGCTCGGTGTGCACATTTTGAGAGAGCCGCTCGTTACTCAGCGGTGTTAGAACAGCTGCTGCATCAGACGCGAGATCCTCTGTTCGTTGCTCCGCCGCGCGTACTCGCGGCAAAACGGGATCTTCATCGTGCTCACTCGCGGCGGAGTGATCATTATCTTCAGCATAAAGTCGGTGGTCCGTCATGGCACCCCTCGTATGGTAAAAGGCAAAAGCCCGCGGCTCCCAGAGTCCAGGAGCCAAGCCAAGGGTGAAAATGGGGCCCCGAAACGGGGCCCCGTGTCGCGATTAGTTACCCCCTGTGGTGTACTTAAAGCTAGAGAACATGAGCTGCAAGCTCTCATTGATCAGCATGTCCTGCGCTCGGATACCCAGGCCAATCGATGTGATCACGCAGAACGATGCGGTGTAATCAGCCCAGCCTTCCAGCCTGTTGTACTCTGTGTCATTGTTCGGGCCGCTGTTACAGCCGGTCTGAACAGTGAATTGCAGGGTATTGGTCAACGCCTGGCAAACGTCACCGAACTTCTTATAGAAGGCCTCGGTGATGGTACGCGGGCCTACCACACGCTGCACCGCGATGCTGCCCTGAGTACGGCCACCTACGTAGTAAACCGCGGGGCGGCCCACTTCGTACAGGCGAGTCACCTGCTGCTGGTAGGTGGTCTGCAGTTGCTGGATCAGCAGACCGAAATCAGCTGTGAACTCGTCGTTCAGCCCTTGCACGCTTGGGAAACTGATGTACGCGGAGTCTGCCGCGAAGGCACCCCCGAATACGTCAGTACGTCTGTTAAAGAATGTATCAGCCATGAAAAAACGACCTCCGTGTCGATATGGTTGGATTAGTCGCGGGGCGCCACCCCCGCGACGTGTAAAAAGGGCCCAATTCTATTTAGACAAATAGGATTGGGTGGCATCAAGCAACCAGTTTCAAATGTGCCTCGATGTTGTTCAACGGGAATGGAAGAGCCAGATCCAGGGCGATGACGACACGATCTTTCAACGTGGCGTGTACGCGTAGTTCCGAGATCGTTCCGCTGATCAACTGCGGACCAAGACGGTCTGTCGAGTTCGAGGACTCGAGGACGGTAATGGCAGCCGAAGTCTCTGCTCGCAGCATCACGAGTGCGTCCGACGTCACGTTGCTGATCCCGATATATGGGGCATACGTGTCGAGGAAGTAGAACGAGATCGAATCGAGATTCCGGGTGATCATTTCTTCACGAAGAGCGATGTCGTCGGTGTCGGCCGTCGTGACCGCATGACGTGAGAAGATAGAACCATCTTCCAAGTCCTGGGTAACGATGAACACGCCACCAGCAGCCATGGTATTGAGCTGCGTGCGGTTGAAGACCTTAGTTGTACGGTCCATGTCCACAAATCCGGCAAGTTCTAGGTGCGTCAGACCCTGGTGCGGGGCCACTCCGGAAGCAAGTCCGGCGTAGGCGGCACAGAGGTGATAACCCTCCACCGTGTAACCGTCACTGTTGGCCTGGTCGGGCCACAGCATCTTCACGCGGCGGTCGGAGTACCCGGAAGTCAGAGCCAACTCAGCAGCCTGTTCAGTGGCTGTGAGGTTTTTCCAGATTTCCATCTTCTCCGGCACGTTGATGGCTGCGGAGTGTCCGGTCGCCAAGCGGATCGTGTCTTCGTTGATAACGGCATCAACCACGAATTCGCTGTAGGTGACCGTACCAAAGCCGTCAGTGTTGTAGATCAGGCGGACGATGTCTTCCGCAGCAACCTCATTGGTGACGAAGTTTCCGTTACCCGCAGGAACCCGCAGATACGTGTACTGCGTTCCAGACGTAAGCGGATCGTCTTCCAGCACTGCCAGTACCTCCGCCGTGTCGCTCGAAGTCGTGGCGTCAACTACGACCTTCTCAGGCACGCCTGCCGCATTGAACCAGCAATTACGCCAGCGGCCGAACTCCGCACTCGATTGACCCGAGACGTGTGCCTGGAACAGACCCCAGACAACCAGGTTCTTCGTAAGAGGAACCAATCCGTAGGTGTCTCGGCGACCGTCGATCAGCTCCAGAACGTCCGCCCAGTTGTCGGTGTCGCTCGGATCGCAGATCGCGGAGAAACTGACCGCCCGGCCGTTGCTGTTCTGTAGCGCCTTGTAAACGCCCCATTTCAGCTCGTTGTCGGGGTGTAGCGGACCGCTGATTGCGGTGTCCAGTGCCGAGACGTTTGAGACCGCGTTGATCTCGCCACAAAGTGCGGATTCCCAGTAACGGGCGGTGATGTACACCGTCGAATAGCCGCACTCGGCGTGCACGGGCAACGCTTCTGGATCGCCGTTGCCGTCGGTCCACGACTCGTCATACGCCGTGATTCCGGAGGTCAAGGTGATCTCCGTAGCGGATTGCGTCCAGTTCACGATCGGCGCGGCTTCGACGCGGTTCTCGGAAACCTCGATGTCCTTGCGGATATACAGGCTCAAATCAACCTCGGTCACCCCGTTGTCAATCACATCTTCGTCGAAGTTGTGGCCCAGGATGATCGTGCGGACGGGGCCATCAGCCTCGGCTGTCACGTCGATATAGAACCGGTCACCTTTTACTAGGGCCGTCTCATCAAAAGCGACGGTAAGGGTCTTCGTACCGATCGTGATTGCCGAGGTGTCCGAAACATCGTGAGGACCGCTGACATCGTTGCCTTTGGTGGTTCGCACGATAACTTGCGGCTTGGTAGCACCTGCATAGGTACCGCCGCGGCTGACTTCCACAATGTAGGTGTCGTCAACGGCACCCGTGTAGTCGCCACCCGAAGTACCGTCCACAGCGGTGTACGCCATGGTGACCTGCACCGTCCACACCTGGCCGACCACAAAGTCGTCTTGGTCGATCCCGGCGTTTTCGGCCGATAGCGAACAATCGCCAGTTCCGGAGTTGCCCCAGGTAACTGTCGCGCCACGAGTACCGATCGCAGTAGCCGCAGCGAAGGCAGCCGGTGTGACTTCTGCCACGTCGTCGTTGCCAGAAGCCGAGGTAACACGTAGTTTCGCTGTGGTAGCGTCGCCGCCAGCCGACGACTCCGTCACGGTGATGGTGTAGGTCTCGGTCACGTCGCCGTCCGCCAGCCCGTCGTAACTAGCGTGGCTTACAGCCGAGATGGCGACACAATTCTCGCCGCCAGCTGTCTGAGCACCGCCGTCGTTGGACGCGACCGTAGTTACTTGGTTGTCCACATCTTCCACAGCGGTGCCGACAACAGCAGCCACGGTATCCGCTTCCAGCCCTGCCACGTAAGTGCAGAGATCGTAGGTGGCGGAGTTGACTACCGCACGAACCTTGGCGAAGTCACCCACCTGCACGTCCCGGTCCTGGAACTGGCTGTCGAGCGGGTAGCTGACGCCATTGGCCTGGTAGTTGGTGGCGGTCGCTTTGATGCGGTTGGTTTCGCCGCTGACCGTGTTCAGCGAGTCCCCCGAGCCTACCGGGTCGGAGTAATACCGGAGCAACGCGTCATCGATATAGACGCGGGTGAAGTCTAGATCCACCGTACCGCCGGTTGGGCGTTGCGGCCATGCGTAGGTCGTATCATTCAGCCGGTCGTACGTGCCCAGGTTACCGAACGGCTTTTCGTCGGCCTCGGTATTGCGGAGCAAGTAAGCGTGACCGCCCGCGATAAACGCGTTAAGCGGCTGGATATTGGCGGATGTGACGGTTTCCAGATCCTGGAAAACCAATGTCTGAGGTACGACGTATGTGGGCATTTTAGGCCTCCATGCCTAGTGATTTACTGTTTTACATTTCCAAAATCATGGATAAGGATACGCCGCCGAACCACGGGGCCTGGATTTCCTGAACCCATCGCTGCTCGTAGGAATACCCGACAGTCACCGGAACCACGAAATTCTCCGTTGACTCTTCTAATTCGCTGATCTCGCCTACCTCCGTTACTTGGAAGCGCATGAGACCTAATGATTCTTGGATAGGACGACCGCACTCGGTCAGGTCCCGTTGTACTTCTGAGGCCAGTAATTCGGCCTGCGCTCCAGAACCACCAATGCAAAACAGCGTGTGACTTCCCAGCCAGTAAGTGGCAAAGTGGGCGTCACCGCGGCGATCCACAGGGTTCAATTGGTGCCTATCTCCGATACCACGACGTTGGTTCGAGTAGGAATTTCTTTTGATGATTACCGCCGGACGCTGCTCAGTCATCTGAGGCCTCCAACGGTGCACCGATTCAATCAGTATATTACTTGTCTGGTCACGCTTCCATACAAGGTGACGTAGTGCTGGATGCTCAATATTCAGATTCTGGAAGTGCCGAGCCAGGTGGTCCCGGAAGAATCCTGTCAGAATGATAGGCCGCACGAGGGTCGAGCAGAGACTGCTCACCTCGATCCCCTTGTACTGTCCCGTTTCGGTCGGTGCCATTACAGTTCCGGAAACATGATTGCGTGAACGCGTCCCAGATCCACTTTATGCGTCTTCATGCTTAACTGGGGTAGCATGGATGACACGCCTTCCTTCTTGGCCCGTGGTTTCGGGCCTGTAAATTCAACCTGGGGACGGGCAGATCGGGGCTGGAAATCGGGTAGAGGCAATTCCAACGGATTGGCAGCAGCTACAGGGGGCGGGGTTTTAGGCTCGGACGTCAGCGGAGACACACCCCAAGCCTGTGGTGCGGTCGGTTTCGGTCGAAATCTCGCTTGAACGTGCGGCATCAGAGCTCTGATAGGTAAAAAAAAAGAACAAGCGGGAAATATCCCCGCCTGTTCTTTATACCTCCCGGCCCTTCCCCCACTCAAGGTTTCAGGGCCTGGTTATTTTGGAAACGCCCGGCCGGTCGCTACAAGCGGTGCCAGCCGGACGCACCAAACGAGAACCGACTAATAGATCTCTGCCGCCTCGGGTGTTGTGTAAGGCAGCTCGGGGCAGTCCTGTTCCCATAGTTCAAGACGCAGCTCGGCCGCAGAAACGGGCCATAGATCTTGCTGCGGCGGTTCTGGAGCCTCCAAGCTCACGAACCAGGCAAATAAGAGAAGAGTAAAAAACGTCAACACAGCGTTGATTAACTCAAGCATGTTCGGATTCCTTTCCGAGGGTATTTATTAAAAACTTTCGCCGGGACTGACTTGCCCGGCGACAGGAAAATTCTAGCTGCGGGACCAGTAATCCGGATCGTTCCGGATCTCGGCGGCCTCCACGGCCACCAAGTCATCGTGGTCCGGCTCACCAAAGTCGGTGAACTGGACCTCCAGCAGGTGTGCTGGAATCCTCCGGTAAACGGATATTTCGTCGACGACGAAATCTCCGAATGTTTCTGAAAAGGTCATAGCCCTCTCAATTTCGGTCAGACGATTGTCTGACCAGAACTGCCAACCGGCGGATTCCAGCGAAACCAAAATCTGCTCGACCGACATCTCCCCGTCGGCTACGAGAAGTTCACATGCCACGCACAGGTTGTGCAGGGCGTGCTGTTTTATGTTTTCGACGGCTTCTTCAATGGTTTCAATTGCGTCGTGCATCCTAAATCTCCTATAGGCTTGGGTGGTAATAAAAAAAAACGGCCAGGTCCGCCTAAAGACCTGGCCGCTTCAACAACGACTGCGTACAACGCCCGCCGGCTGATTGATTATTTGAAAAAAGTCAGGTAGAGAAAATGGAAAATGAAATACCCAAAGATGGTCCATCCAATACTATCTAGCTTCTTCAGCATCATTTCACCTCAGCAGTAGCGCCGCAACTGCTCCGCCGCGGCTAGAAATTTTTGAATATCTCCCTGAAACTCAGCGTTTAGGTCAGGTTCTCCCGCAGTTGCCGCTACGCGGCAGATCGCGTTGTTCAAGATGTCGTACAACGACGTTGGTTGTGCCTGACGTGGCTGCCGTTCCTGTCGTTCCTGTAATACGTTTCGTAGAGTGCGCATGATGTTCTCCTCGTTGCAGATGTTGCAGAAATACAAAAGCCCTGGGCTGCAACCCCCAGGGCTCAGGTGCCCGTCACACGACGGGCGGTTCATGAAAACGCAGCCGAGGAATTGAACCCCGATGACTCCTACTGCGTTGCTCCGTTTTACGCCCAGCTTGTCGCCGCCATTACAGCGATAAATCACTCCGCAGCTTTTCGATAAGCTGGATAACGCGCAGCCCGCAGCCGGAAACGTCCGGAATCTGGACATAATCCGCATCGTGTCCAGCACGATCGGTACGCTTCAGCGAGTCGCGGATCTCTTCCGGTTTCTCGCAGTAGAGGGCAACATCCAGCTGCCCGTCGCCGTAGGCCATCACCGTGGCACACCCTGGCGTGCCTCGCTGGCCGACAAGGACGACCTTATCTATTCTGGGGTCGCCGGTGGTGGCGGCCCGCCATCCGTTCCGCACTGGATCGGTGGCGAGGGTATGCCCGTGGCCCCAGAACAAACCCTGGCCGAAACCCAAGGTTTTGGATGGGGCGAGTGTAAACGCTGCTGCGTTAAAAGTAGTCATAACGAATCTCCTCGTTGCAGGTTGTTGCAGAAATACAAAAGGCCCGGCGCTGCAACACACCGGGGCTTAGGGTGCCCGTCACACGACGGGCGATAATTGTGCTCAACACCACACTTGGTCGTGAGGACAAGCCCAGAGATCTGAGCCAACGTCCCAGTCGTCCGTACTGCAGGGGAAATAACCCCTAACCGCTTCCCGGCGCGTCGTTGGCGATCTGTTCTTCTTCCGTGGTCGCCTCTTCTTCGACCCACAGCTCGCGAAGCTCACGATACTTCTCGTCGGCTGCCGTCAACGTACCCACCACCAGGTACCTCTCGAATGCCTCGCTTGTAGTATCTTTGCCTACTGCACAACGGTAGAGATACAAGTCTACAGGGTTTTTACCGACACCCGCACAGGCGACTTGGTCATCGCAAAATGTGGCAGTTTCGCTGGCTCCGCGTATTACCCACACGGCGGTGTGCACCTGGTCACCCCAGTTATCCCGTGGGTTGTAGCGAAACAGCCGTGTGCAAAGCACACGCTGGGCGGCTTTTTTAGGGATCAGGCGTGGGATGTTTGCGGCTACCAGCAGCATAAGCCCCACGGCGAAGCGGTCGACGGCCGGCAGTACTTTGAGCGTAGTCTTAAACATAACGAATCTCCTCGTTGCAGATGTTGCAGAAATACAAAAGCCCTGGGCTGCAACCCCCAGGGCTCAGGTGCCCGTCACACGACGGGCGGTAGTTGTGCTAGTAGCGTGGTTGTTAAGGCAGACCACCCTGCCAGACTGTGCTCAACACCACACTTGGTCGTGAGGGCAAACCCAGAGATCTGAGCCAACGTCCCAGTCGTTCGTACTGCAAACGCCAGCCAAGAGGCAGCCTTCCAGCTGGCTCATGATCCGGCGATCTACGCAGGGGAAATAACCCCTACCCGATTCCCGGATTGGCCCAAGCAGGCGGTACCCGCCCGGCCGGTGCAACACCTCGCGGTCGCGGGCATCGCCGTGTTTCACGGACTCCTGGATAAGGACCCCGGTCAATTCCCGGGAGACGCCAAATCCACCCGCTGGATCTTGCGTCCACTGACGTGCTGCCAGCAGCTCGCCGTAGACCAGATGGTCCAGCAAGGTGAGCGTGTGCCCATTGCTGGGCAGTATGGCGAGTCGCTCCATGTGCTCGCCCTGACACTCCTGGCCAGATTCATTGTAGTACGTGTAGAGTGCTAAAACCTTCATAACATTTCTCCTTATTGCAGATGTTGCAGAAATACAAAAGCCCTGGGCTGCAACCCCCAGGGCTTAGGTGTCCACCGCATGGCGGGCAATTCATGAAAACGCGGCTGGGGAGTCGAACCCCAAAAAACGCCAAACCGCGTTACGGCGTTTAGCCGTTGTGGAGCTTAACGCCGGTGTCTTTGGTCACTGTGTGACCGTTCCACGGCCGCCACGGCAAACCGGGGTGCCATGTAAACATGACCTCCTGGCCTGCTTCTTCTCCTAAGATGATTGTAATCAGCGTCGTGCGGGGGAGCCCCGAAGGGGCCAGTTCGCGATCCACGAACAGTTCGGGGCCGTGGGCCCCAGAGCGTTCGGTTACCGTCAGCCCTGCCTGCAGCACGTGCAGCAGGGA
>Ga0098054_1000545_pt1 | contig 22492 bp, 20 predicted proteins | sample 16_taG_FD_75048 | JGI IMG/M metagenome (GOLD analysis project Ga0098054, IMG submission 75048) | Marine viral communities from the Subarctic Pacific Ocean - 16_ETSP_OMZ_AT15313 metaG | ecosystem: Environmental > Aquatic > Marine > Oceanic | place: Pacific Ocean | collected 2015-01-18
AATAAGTCGAAAACTCTATAACTTATCTTCTCCAATTGATGGAACCCCAATTCAGGATAATTTCTCAAGGTATACTTTCCTAGGAACGGAATCTGCAAGAAAACTATTTGCATGCCATAGGGTTGACCGCATCCTTAGAAATTATTATAAGCTTTGCAATGGTTATACTTTTGACGAGCTAGCTTTTCCGTTCGATGAAACATTGCTCAATGCAACGTTTGACTCAGAAGCTGATACGATTGATAATCTAAAATCAAACGATAGGCTGGGTTTTTTCATTGCCAAGAGTTATGATGACTCAATGGGGGAAATAAAGTTTAGCAATTGCCTAAAAACAGAAATACTTCCAAATGTTACTACTCCTGGAACAACCCGGGGAGGAACCCGGGAAGAGGTGACCCTTTCTGGTAAAACCCGTGGATACATAAGTAACTATCGGCAGTTTGTCTCACAGAACCCTGGTGCTTCTGTAACTCCCGTGGAATATGAAATTGCAAAAACTTGTCTTTCAAGTCGTTCTTATAATGTAGAATCATCAACGGATAGAGTTATGGGCCCAAAGGTATTTGAGAGGGTATTCCTGATTCCAGTTGATCCGGATGGTTTTGAGGTTGATGTTGAAACTACACGAGAAACTGAGCTCGGCAGAGAATTATTAGAACTTGAATCTTTCAAACAGCTAACTAGGACAGACGAAGCTTCGCGACTCTTTATGAAGCAGCGCCCTCGATCCGAGGAATTCCATTCAATGGGTGACTATTTTGTTGAAGTTTCACTTCTAGATCAAAATGATGTAACCGCATCGGATGAAGAATTGGTAGCACTCAATGTTTTGGATCGTAACGTGGAAAGGATAGTGTTGTAGTATGCCGATTGGATTACCACCCATGGGTTTAGGGGAAGGGGGTCTCCCCACGACGATAGATGAAAGAGATTTGTCTAAAACGTCCGGACTATCAGATCCGGACTCCTCGAAAGTTAATTCTACAACTAATCCATCAAAAGCTGTTGCAGTAATTGATATTCCGGAGGTTAGAAATTTTACTACTGAATTCGTTTATAACTTTTTTGTCCCAAATGAATCAAGCCTAGTTGATGTAACGGACCCTGACTCTAGAAGAGAATTAGAGACTACTGATCCAGAGGTGCTTCTAGGAGAAAAGCCCGCTATAGACCCAAGATTTTACGGAAGTCAAAACGATACCTCTATAGCTGATGCTCAAAAAAGGCTAGCCAGGTTTGTGAAATTTAATTTCACCCCGGTGACTCTTCGTAAAAATTCAGCTTTTGGAAACGAATTTAAGGGAGAATTTACCCCTGAACTAGACGAAACAACAAGCCTGAGTGATGCTGCAGGACGAGGTAGGAAAACACGAGATCTAATATCCCAAAATCTAAATAAAATATTAAATGAAGCCGATTTTAGTGGAAATGATTGCAGTATCTTAACAGTGCAAGATTCCAGTGCAAGACCAAGGGCGCTAAATCTAACCAGTATAGTTACAAATTATTATGCAACTTTGCGAACCTCGATGAGCGCTGATATTTCATCCGCTGTTACAGTTTCGTCGAACAACCGAGGAATCAAGCCTGCAACGACAAAACAGTTTAAACCGAATATCAACAATAATTTTATCTCTGATATCACCAGGTCTTCGGCCGCGGCACCATGTTCCCCACAGTCAGATGTAATCCTGCCTTCTGGAAATGAATTAGAACAAAAACAACAGAATGCTAGAAAAAGGCAGTCTCCTACAGAAATAAGAGATATTGACTATGATCCAGCTAACCCAAATTATATAGGTATAATACCTGCCTCCGAGTCTGATGCTGTAGACTTTCTAAGTTCAGCAAATATTATCGGATACTTGGTGAAAAAATATGAAATGGGGGAACTCCGGAAAATTATAATCCTAGATTCTCCATCATTACCCATAGGTATTGATCCAGAGGTACGCTTAGGTGCTTTCTATAGTTATGAAATATCAACCATAGCTCTTGTGCGTTATGAGGCCTTAGATGATGATACGGGAGAACCGGTAATAGTTCAATCCCTTGTTAAGTCTAAGTCATCCATATCAAGCGTTTCTTGCCAAAAAGGTTTCGATCAGCCTCCAGCTGCACCGTCAAACCTAAGTTTTTATTATGACTATCGAAAAGATGCATTACTTTTAAACTGGTCTTTTCCTACAAATCCGCAGCGGGATATTAGAAGATTTCAGGTATTTAGACGAAAGAATACATTTGAACCTTTTGAACTATTGAAAGAGTATGACTTCTTAGAACCCGAGGCAGCAGGTACACGTGCTCGTTTTCCAAAAAAAGAAAATATAGACCCTATTCTAGTGGAAAGAATGGTCGATGCTAAGACTTACTTCTTAGATGAAGAATTCAATAAGGACTCTGAGTATATCTATGCCATTGCATCTATTGATGCCCATGACAACACTTCCCCTCTATCGGAACAATATAAGGTTAGCTTTGATCGTTATATAAACAAAATTACAAGATCCCGCGTAAGCCAGTCAGGTGCCCCAAAACATTATCCAAATTTCTTCATGGTCCAAGAAGATAATGATGTAGACTTAACAGTTGACTCTATCAAGGATAGTGGTCATCGAAAAATGAGTGTATATTTTGACCCTGAGTACGTAACACTTTCTAAGACTTCTGAGTCCGGTCGATTAGATTTTTGTGACCTTATGGTATTAGATAAATCCGGAGGCGGCGCAGCTGCACTACCTGGAATTGAGTCTGGTGAATATCAATTCCAAATAATAAATGTAGACCGACAAAAGAGTAAAGTCGTCAAAATTAAGGTTTCTGCCACAGAAGAGGCACAACTGAGAATTAGAACACAGACATCTGAGGGAGAATAATAATAATTTACCCCTTTTAGGCTAAATTATAACTTTCCTTATATTTACACAGAGGCGGTTGTATCCTCTATTTTACTAGTAACACAAAAAGGTATTATTATTAGGAATAAATTATGGGCTTTTTAGATGCAGCGTCTGGAACAGACAATAAAATACTTGCAGTATGCAAAGGTGATAGAGTAACTCATAAGAATTATATGTGGCAGTATGTCACGGGAGGTGTGTCATCGGATTCCTAGATCACTCAACTAATAACATCATAATAGATGCAGTTCTTACAGATGTAGGAAGATCCTTTCTAGCAAGAAACGATGGATCTTTCTCAATTGTGAAATTTGCCCTTGGCGACGACGAGGTCGATTACAGCATTATACAGAAATTTGGTCGCACAGTCGGAAAAGAAAAAATTGAGAAAAATACACCAATTTTTGAAGCACAGACTAACTCCAATCTCGCTCTCAAACACCGGCTTATAAGCATCTCAAATCCAAATTTGGTTCGTATACCAAATCTAACACTTTCTGGAGATGGTTTAGATTCTGCTCTAACCACACTCTCATTGTCAAGAACTGGGGTCGGTGCTAGACGAAGCCTAACAGTAACACAGGCCCTTGCCAACGAAAACACTGTTGATGTCGAACTTAGAGACCAAGCATTTTTAGTCAAGGTACCAAACAATTTTATTCAAATAAGCGGTACTACTCCAGATAACATAGATTCAGATAACATTGCAACATATGTTCTTACTCGTGACCAGTCTACGACAGCAATCGGCGGTTCAAAGGTCGTAATAGAGCTTCAGGTAAAAGCAGTTACTGATGCTCAATTCTTGGTATTCGGAGATGCCAGTGATAAAACTAATATCAGTTCTGTTGTTACAGTTTCTGGTATAAACTCCGGTGCAACAAAAGATTTCAACGTACAAATAAGCAAGACTTGATATTAGGTAAAAATGGCAACTTTTAAAGAAATTTCAGCAGCTGACATAAAGACCTCGAGGTCGTCGCTAAACCAATTGGTTGATATTGTCCAGGAAGATGTTTCTGGTTCAACTACTCGTAGAAAATATGAGGTTTTCGTAACTGGCGGTGTCGGCCCTGGTGTTACGTCTTCTCTATTCCAGACCGTTTACGACCAGGACTTTTCACTACAGACGGCTAACCCCATATTCGATATGACGGTAGGGTTATATTCGTCCGGCTCGACAGCACTAACTGCTTCTTCGGGTCAAGATTCTTCTGGTAAGTTGCTATTCCCATCAAACTCTCTTATGATGAGAGAAAAGATTGATATCTATAAGCAGTATTCACAGACCTTATTGGGAAATTCAGATAACGCGTTTTATGCTCCGTTTGGATCGGCCACAACAAGTAATAGAATTGACAATGCTTTCTTTATGTCCTATAGGAGATTGTTCGCGAGAGATAAAATTAAGAGAGAGACGTTTGCTATGCGTTTCTACCAATCTGCATCCCTCGGAGAAACTAACCATGACACGAACGGTCACAATATTGGAGAAACATCGATTTCCGGTTCAGCCATCTTCACGGATATTGGTGCTGCAGCGAACAAGCGCTCAACATTCGGCGGTGAAGTTGGAGACCTAGTCGATTCTGCAAATACGTCCCGTAAGGTTGGCCTTATATTCTACGACCACGGAACAGTGGTTTTGGATCTTGCCAAAGTTATTTCGGGATCACAGCATATCTCTGGATCGGTTTCTGGCATGTCTGCCGGGAGTTTCCAAGGAGCAGGGCCAGGAAATGTTATTATTGGTGGTATAAAGGGTGATGATCCGAACGCAACGTTCATTCCTGGCTTAATGGTTTCAGGCTCAGTAGATAATATTCTGGATCACCTTGCATCGACTCGATTCCAGTCAGGAACACTCACGGGTATGACTTTCCAAAATCAGACGCATATAAATTCTACATTGGTATTCTGTCGTGCTACTGCAGATGAATTCAACTATTCCTCAAACCCAACTTACACGGATTCTGATAATAAGATTCGTGTTATCGATGATGGGCAGGAAGATACTCAGAGAGGCTTTGCATTCCCAACAACTGTTGGGTTATATGATGCTAACGACAATCTATTAGCTGTGGCTAAGATGTCTAGACCTATAGAAAAGAACGACGAAAAGGATATTACTATTAGGGTTAGACTAGACTTCTAGTAGCCCACATTTATAGAGTGGGTTTTAATGTCAATAGTCAAACTAAACAAAGAAAACTTCCAACACGTCACCCTGGTCACACACCCTCGTAGGACTTTTACGTCCTCGTCGGCCCCGACCGAGGGGACGTCGGGATCTATTTTTGTTTTTCCACAGAGGTCTGGAGTAGTAAAGGATCCCAAGTCTGTTAAGCTCCGTAGAAATTCGTCTTTTACCGAGGACACAACCCCCCTGCTAGAGCTTGATGCAGTTGTCCACACAGCACACAGTTTGTTGTCCGACTCCCCAACAGGAGCTCACGATATTTCTGGTGTGATAATTCATTACATTGGTGGCTATAGTGTATCTACAGATTCCAACCACGAAGATGGCCTCACTCTAGTAAAGGGTGTCAACAATTTTTCATCCGCATCTAGGTTTAGTAAACAGGTAGAAATAACTAGACATGAACCAACTGATCCAGATTCCCCGGGTCTAGTGTTTGGTGTTGATGGTGGGTCTTTCTCTTACAATAAAAATGTCGGAAAAAAGTCTGCAATTAGAAAGACACTTTTTCCTTTCTACAGGGCGAAATATCCGTCGCTCCAGTATAACTTCAGCAATTATAACGTTCTAAATTTCTATAAGTCTAGTGAAACTGTTGATGATTCTGCTATTATATATCCAGCTATGACATCATCGGATGGTACGAACCCATACTGTCCTACAGGTGATTTTACGTTTGAGTTTTATATCAACCCTAGGTACACCAACACTACCGAAGGGGAAGATCACTTCCCCGGAACTATAATGCACATGTCATCTAGCTTTGCTGTATCACTAATAACTGGAAGCCTAAAGTCAGATAGTGGAAAAGTAGAGGGATTCAAGCTAATGTTGCAGCTGAGCTCCTCTACTGAGACGGCACCATCGATGATACCAACAGAATCACCAAACCTACTTGGTCGATATCCATATGAATTTGTCTTTACATCGAGTGATAATTCGCTTAGACATAACCATTGGCATCATGTTGCAATTCGCTGGGGTGGTAGTGACTTTAATGCAGGGCAGGGATCGTTTGTAATCGATGGTGTTGAAGACTCTGTGTTTACGATTACATCTTCAAATGTAACACCAGGAGTTTCTGGGGACCCTGCTAACCTTCATGATCCAAACGCTCTTTTTATTGGAAATTTTTATGAAGGGTACAACGATACAACTGGTTCTGTTTCAATTGATAATTTCTTCTACAAGGGTATCAATGCAACTCACGGGTTAGATGAACTTACAAACAGTACTACTGACATATCAAGCTCGGCCGCGATATTAGCAAATACGTTGAACCATCCTTTACAGGCTGAAATCCATGATATAAGAATATACGATAGCTATCAGACGATTGATCAGATATCAACATCACTAACAACTGGCCCATCTGATTATTCTTCTAAGTTAAAGTTTTATCTTCCCGTATTGTTTACTAAGGAATCACCAAGACGTGATATCTTATTGACTCCGTTTGAGTCATCAAGAAACAGAAACGGCACTGTGGATACAAGGTCTTTCAAAAGAATTAGTACCACTAAGCCTTTTAACTCTTTATTATCATCGATGGCCGGTGGATTTGAAGTAAATGTTGATAACTTTGTTCGAGAGTTTAGACTAGGAACCTATCCTAGGCTTTATAATTTACAATATCCCCGCGAAAATTATTCTGTAGCTTCCCATGGTGCTAGATCAGCTAATGAAGTATTGAACGGAAATAAGTCTCATAAAAAGAGGAACCTATCTCTATTACCAAGTGATAATGGTAAATTTATTCCTAACTTCAATCTTTTAAAGAGTGGGTCTGTAGAAAATAACCCTGATGGATTATCTATTCACTCTGAGTTTATAAATGACCAAGGGTCACTCGATCTAACTGTTATCTCTCTCAATAACATAGTTACTTCTTCTTATTTGGATAATGTACATTCTGGATCAGCCCTAGCGGAGATAGCAACACCCGAAGACCCCAACCGTGAGGCCGCGGGCCTGGTAGTCCTACATATGCAATCATCCGGATCACTAGGTGTAGTTCCCACGATGGTTGAGAGAACTTTTGATGTTTCTTCAAATGAGATATCAATGTATAATTTTTCTAACCTGTTCTATGGAAATAGAATAAAACCAGGAACGCTAGTAATGGTTGACGAGGAACTTTCCGGGTCTGGGGATAAAATTAATATTACCCTGCATGATGATGGAAATGGTAACCTTTATAGGGCCAATGCAAAAACACCTCATGCTAAGTGGAATTCTGTTGGAAACATACTTTATGATGAGGGAATATGCATCGTAAAGTCTCCTCACATAAGGTTTTTTGGAAAAGATCAGTATAAGTTAAAATTCCGTGGAGAACAAAATGTTCACGTACTTGAAATTAGGGTACCGAGTTCTTCTGGGTTAGTTAATTCTTCTTCCAATCCAACCTTCTCAAAACTCAAGCCATCGGATTATAAGTCTGCCCAAGAAGACTCAGACTTTGTCTATATAACTGGAATTAATTTCCACGATGAAAACTTAAATGTTGTTGCAAGAACAAATTTAGCACAACCAGTTGTAAAAAGAGAAGATGACGGTTATCTTTTTAAGGTAAAGTTAGATTTCTAGTGGCTAATGATATATTTTTTAGGTCTTGACATATCAACCTCTTCAACAGGGGTTTGCTTAATTGATGAAACCGGCTCAGTCGTATTTATGAACTATGTTTCACTCAAAGGTTCTGTTTATGAAAAAGCAGATCAAATGAAAGATTTCTTTAGTGAGATGTCAAAACACATTTCTAGCGGCGATCATATTAAGATCTATATAGAACAAAACTTACAAGCTTTCCGTTCAGGTTTGTCATCTACAAAAACACTGTTTGCTTTGGCTAATTTTAACGGAATAGTCTCATACATTGTAAGGAACCAATTTCATATAGACCCTGTGTACCTCAACGTAAACTCAGCAAGAAAAATTGTTGGTTGTAAGATAGATCGTAAAGATAAATCTAGGTCTACGAAGGAAAAAGTATTATCCTGGGTAACCTTGCAGAACCCTGATTTTGAATGGCCAGAAAAAATATTAAAGTCAGGACCTAGAAAAGGACAAACAATACTTGAGCCTGGGTGCTTTGATATAGCTGATGCTTATGTTATAGCAATAGCGGGCTTTCGATCTGATGCCTAGATAATGACTAAGTCCCGGTCATATAGAAATTGTAGAATCTCGGAGTACATGTCGTCTACAGGGTCATTCAGAAAACTTGTATCATTGATAAGTTTCTCTACATGCTTCATAAATGGCCAAGTAAAATAGTATCCTGATCCAGTCATTTGCTTTCCCACATGTTCGGAATTAAAAGCAAATATTTCTTCGTCTTTCCATCCAAAGCTATATTTTAGAAAAATATAATTTGTTCTATAGGCCTGAATTTCTAATTTTAGTCTGCCATATGCCGGCAATGGAGCTAACAAGATTAGAGAAGGAAGTGACCACCAAAAACCAAAACTCAGCCAAAGACATATAAAAGCTACCGGAAATAAAATTTGTGGAAATCCATAAAACAGCTCATAAAGAAAAAATGGATATCTTTTCTTTTGTCTAACGTGAATTACTTCATGTGCTATGGTTCTTAAGCTCCAAGCAGGGTCCCTATCAAAAAAGCCATCAGGTACGTATATCGTGGACCCAATAGTTGTTACGTACCCAGTCATAAAGCTCTTATTGAATATTCTTACAAAGAAATTTAGAAATTTCATCAACTTAGAACTTTGCTTTGGTACAATTTTTGTTTTTGGTGCATATTTTTTAGCTACGCTCTCAATATAATCATTTGCTAATTCTCTACTTGACATAACTGCTCCAATTCAATAACTTAAACATCATTTTATCAACTACTATGATTTATAAAGGTAAGTATCTTGTCTGTACAGGAAAAAATTAGCTTTCTAAGGTCATCTATAATAGGTGGCTCCTTTGACCGAGGAAGCCAAAATTATGGTATACATTGCCCGGCATGTGCAGATCCTAATTCTTCTAAGAAGAAGCTTTTTATCCATGTAGAGACTGGAATGTATCACTGTTGGGTTTGTGGTATTAAAGGTCAGAAAGTAAATTCTCTCTATAGGAGATATTTTCCTTCCCACTCTGGTCGCTGTGATGAAGTATATGGAAAAACTATTTTCAAATATGATGACAATGAAGAAGATAAAGATATTGAAGAAGTTGTCAATATTCCAAATGGCTTTATACTACTGGCTCAAAATAACAATAAAGGAGACCCAGATGTTGCAGCTGCAATAAACTATTGTCTAAACCGAGATCTCTCCCTAAGAGATATGTGGTATTTTAAAATTGGTACATGTACAACTGGTAGGTTTAGGCGTAGAATTATAATACCGTCGTTTAATGCCGAAGGTATATTGAATTATTATGTTGGCCGAAGTATTGATGGAGGAAATAAAATAAAATACTTAAATGCCAAAGTAGCTAAGAGGAATATCATTTTTAATGAAATAAATTTGGATTGGAAAAATGAACTTACTATTGTTGAGGGACCCATGGATCTTATGAAATGTAACGAAAATGCAACGTGCCTCTTAGGTTCGAGCATGCCCGAAGACAGCTTATTGTTTTCAAAGATTATTTCTAATAGGACTCCTGTGTTATTAGCACTAGACTCAGATATGCAAGATAAGGCTCACCAATATGCTGAGAAACTTTCTTCTTATGACGTTCAGGTCCGTATGCTAAATCTTGGAAATTATAATGACGTCGGAGAAATGACCAAAAAACAATTTATGAATCAAAGAAAAAATGCCACAGCATGGTGTACCATGCATGGTATATTACAGTCTATTAGTTCTATTAAGAGTGGGTCTTTAGTATAAATTATTATGTCAAAAAAATATAAATTTACCTGTGCACACATTTCGGATATCCATTGGCGTGGTTTATCTAGACATGATGAATACAAGGAGTCGTTCAAAGATTTTTTTAAGACTTTAAAAAAACTTAAGCCAGATGCGATTTTTATTGGTGGAGATATTGTCCACTCTAAGACTCAAGGTATATCTCCAGAACTAATTGAATCACTCACATGGTGGTTTTCAAAAATGGCTGATATAGCAGATGTACATGTCATCTTGGGTAACCACGATGGCCTGATACTAAACAAGCATCGCCAGGATGCGATTACCCCAATTCTAGCTGCTATGAACGATAAAAGAATACACCTTTATAAAAACTCCGGTGTTTATGATACGGGTATTGATGGTTTCAATTGGTGTATCTTTTCTTGTTTTGACGAAAAGGGATGGAAAAACGTAAAACCAGTAAAGGGGGCTATTAATATTGCTGCTTATCATGGCTCAGTGATTGGTTCTTTGACAGATACCAATTGGGAGCTTGATGGAGAATTAAAGACTTCCTTTTTTAATGACTATAGTTTCACTTTCTTAGGGGACATCCACAGGTTTCAGTACCTTGATGAAAAAAAGACAATAGCATACCCAGGATCTTCTATTCAACAAAATTATGGTGAAGACCCGGGAAAAGGGTTCCTCTATTGGCAAATTAACGATACGGAAGACTATAAGTCTTCATTTATTGAAATAGCACATGCTAACCCATTTATTACAATAGACTGGGCTGGTAATGTCAAGAATACGTTAGAAGATGCAGAAGAGTTCCCTAATGGTTCTCGTTTTCGAATAAGGTCTAGCGTTGAAATTCCCCAAACTGAAATAAAACATCTTTATGCTTCCCTAAAAGAAAACAAGAATGCAACTGAAATTGTTTGTAAGTTTGATCACAATGGAGATTCCAACAAGATACAAGCATTCAATAACGAATTGTTCAAGGAAGACCTTCGTGATCCTACAACAATGAAGAAGCTACTCAACCAATATTACGAAGACTCAGATATCACAGATGACCAATGGCAAGAAATACACAGTATTGTTGGTCGATATCTGTCTACCATCGTTGGGGAAGAGGAAGTAACCAGGAATGTTAAGTGGTCTATAAAAGACTTAGAATTTGATAATACTTTTGCCTATGGTAAAAATAATCGGATTAATTTTGACTCTCTGTCTGGTATAACCGGATTATTTGGTAAAAATAGAATTGGAAAATCTTCAATTCCTGGCACTCTTATGTATGGCCTTTATAATACCACTGATCGTGGTGCAATGAAGAATCTCTATGTTATCAATTCTAGAAAAGGCCACTGTGTAACAAAAGTCAAAATAGCAGTAAATGGAAAATATTACCTTATAGAAAGACAGTCAACAAAAAAGCAAAATCGTGGTGGAGATCTTCGAGCTGTAACACACTTGAATTTATTTCAAGTTGACTCCGAAGGAAATAAAATACTAGACCTTTCTGGAGAACAGCGAAGAGATTCAGATAAAAAACTCCGTCAACTTATTGGCTTACCTGAAGATTTTCTTATGACATCTTTGGCTAGTCAAGGTGATATGAATCACTTTATCAAGGAAAAAGCTACAAGAAGAAAGGCCATATTAACAAATTTTCTTGACTTAAATATTTTCGACCATCTACAGGACATATCAAAAGCAGAATCTGCTGAAATAAAAGCCTTACTAAAAAATACACCGGAAAGGGACTGGGAAGCCCTTGTTACGGAAAAGCGAACAAATTATCGTGATAACCTAAGAGAAAGAAACGTTCTCGAAGGAACTATTTCTAAAAAGAGAAACAAAAAGAAAGAGTTAGAAATACTTCTTGCTACCCACAAGGATAGAGATTCAGTAACCCAGTCAGAGCTTGATAAGAAATTATCAGAACTAAAAAACTTAAACCTAACAGTATCTAATACTAAAAACGAGATTATAGAAAATAACGATCATCTTACACTCCTTGAGGATAAATTAGAAAAGATCGGTATAATAAAAGAACAATTTCCATTAGAGGCTCTAAAGGAAGACATAAAGACTAAATCAAACGTTGAAAAGAAGCTGGTAGAATTAAGCCATACGCTTGAAAGGGAAAGAACATTACTAAATAACCAAAAGAAGTCTGTAAAGATATTGGAAGATGTTCCGTGTGGTGATAACTTTCCAGGCTGTAAATTTATAAAAAATTCTCACTGTAATGCCAAAAAGATAGATCCACAGCGAGAGGTTGTTGATATTTCCCTAAAAGAGTTTAGAAGTACCAAAAGGTCTTTAAAGAAATTTGAAAACGATGACCTGGAATCTAAAATAAAGAAGTATGATGAAATATTACAAAAGGAAAATGAGTACAAGCTCGCCGAATCTAAAAATAATGCTTCATTAGAATTGCTGAAAAATAAATTAGAAAAATTAGAAGAACAAAGTCAGAGCCTAGAAATACTAATTGCTGACATGAGGCTTAGGGTCAGTAATGATGATTCTATCAAAGAGTTGGGTAAACTAAAAAACCAAGTCAATACTTTGGAAGAAGAAATCGAAAACCACGATGCCCATAGAATGAATCTATCGGAGTCTATTGGCCTACTAAGCAGTAATATTGAAAAACTAGGAAAAGAAAAGGAAGAGTATCAAAAATTACTTACTAAGTGGAAAATTTATGAATTGATTACCGGTGCCGTATCAAAAAATGGTTTACCACTTCGTATTATTTCTGCACAACTTCCAGTCATTAATGCTGAAATATCAAAAATTCTACAGGATGTTGTAGGGTTTACAGTTGAGCTGGAATCGGATGAAGGCTCTAATGCAATGGATATATTTCTAAACTATGGCGATTCTCGTAGAATAATAGAGTGTGGGTCTGGTATGGAAAAAATGATGGCATCACTTGCTATTCGTGTTGCATTGATCAACGTTAGCTCTTTGCCAAAGACTGATTTATTAATTATTGATGAAGGTTTTGGTGCTTTAGATGAAACTAATGTTGAGGCTTGCAATAGGCTACTAGAATCATTGAAGAGGTGGTTTAAAAATATTCTTGTGATATCACATGTTGATGCTGTTAAAGATGCGGTTGACAACGTTCTGGATATAACTAAGCACCGCCGTGATGCATGTGTAAGAGTTGACTAATGAAGAAGAGTACAAATAATCAGTATATAATCCACGAACGCAAAGGTTATGATTTGATATTACCTGAGCATAGTGAGCTATCAAAGATACCAACAGACTGCCCGGTGTGCGGTTTTTGCATGAGGGATTTTTCTGATGCAATTTCATATAAATCTTATGAGTGTTGCACTGAATGCCGTGAAACATGGGTTCACATGGATCAAGAAGGATGGAAAAAAGGCCTACGTCCATCTGGAGACAGATTTGATGCATATATACTTAACAAATCGAAAAGACCATCATTTTATAGTCTATAGTTTTTTATTATGATATTTATGGTATGATTCAACGGAGTTATAATGTTATCTAAGGAAGAAGTTCACGCCCTCGGCGACGTATTAAATTATTCTTTTGGGAAAAGTGGTCGCAATGCTTCGACATCGACCACTAGCTCCCTTGAAGAAAGTGTTCTTATAATTAATTTTGCTACAATAGTTCATTTTGCTAGCGACCAAGCCCTAAGAGCCCAAGTGCCTAGGTTGGTCGATGAGTCTAACAAAATGTTACAATCAAAAATTAGTGAAATTAAGGATGCGTTCAAGAGCAAAACAGGAAACAATTTAAAACTTAGCGAAATTTCTAATCGCGATAATATTGAAATGGTTTCTACAAGCACAGAGACACCAAGAAAAGTCGCATACTATAGAAGATTTTGTAGGATGCAAATTGAAAACTAGTGCCCGTAACAGTCAAAAATAAACAGAAACAGGTTAAAGAAATAATAAAATGTGGAAAGGATCCAATTTATTTCTTTAATCGTTATGTTAAGATTCAACATCCAAATAAAGGCTTATTGGATTTTGACACGTTTCCGTTTCAAGATGATTGTGTAAAACAATTTACCGACCATAGATTCAACATTATACTGAAATCTAGACAGCTCGGCATGTCAACTCTTACGGCCGCATATGCTTTGTGGTTGTCGATATTCTATAAAGATAAAAACGTCCTTGTTATTGCTACTAAGCTAGCGGTTGCGCAAAACTTTATAAGAAAAGTAAAAGTTGCCATAAAACATTTACCACAATGGCTGTTACTCCCAGAGATTGTATCAAATAACAAGCAGCTCCTAGAATTTAGTAATGGTTCTTCAATTAAGGCTATCCCTACTTCCGATGATGCCGGTCGTTCGGAGGCTCTGTCTTTATTGATAGTGGACGAGGCTGCTTTCGTAAAAAACTTTGATGAACTTTGGATGGGCTTGTATCCTACACTTTCTACAGGTGGCCGGGCCATTGTTCTTTCGACACCCAATGGTGTTGGAGGACAATATCACCGATTATATATGGAGGCCTCTGAGGGAGTTAACGAATTCAACCCCATCAAGCTAATATGGGAAGTTCACCCAGAAAGAGATGATTCTTGGTTTGAAAAAGAAACCAAGAATATGACAGAAAAACAGATAGCCCAAGAGCTATTGTGTGATTTTGCTTCTTCGGGTAGGACTTATATTTCAAGTGATGATATTGAATTCATCAGAGCATGCTCGAAACAACCTATAGAAAAATGGGGACCAGACATGAATGTCTGGGTTTGGAAATATGCCTTGTCCGAACACAAATACATTATATCCGCGGACGTCTCTAGGGGAGACTCTGCAGACTATAGTGCATTCCACGTAATTGATACAGACGAATCAGAAGTAGTTGCTGAGTATAAAGGAAAATTACCTCCTGATACTTTTGCCGTTCTTTTAAGTGAAGCAGGAAAAAGATATAACGACGCGATAGTATGCCCAGAGAATAACTCGTATGGTTATGCAGTCGTAATGAAACTTAGAGACCTGGGATATCCAAACCTTTATTACAAAAACGAAAAAGACAGATACTCTGCTATGTATGGCGGCGACAATATACACAAGGCAGGCTTTACTACTAGTGGGCAATCTAGAAATCAAATTCTGACAAAACTAGAAGAAACACTAAGAAACAAGCAAATAAGGCTTTATTCTCAAAGGTTATATGAGGAATTAAAAACCTTCATATGGAAGGGCACAAAAGCACAGGCTCAAAAAGGCTACAATGACGACTTGGTTATAAGTTTAGCAATTGGGGTTTGGCTATATGAGACATCACCTAGTTATCACAGGCAGACAGGTGATGTAAATAAAGCGATGTTGCAGGGTTTTGCCCTAAACTCAAAAAACCCACAACCAGAAAAAAATCCTTATACTAATAAACCGACTTGGATGTACACCATGCCGGTTGTTATGAACAGTTCAGAAGTGGTTTCTGGCAGCAATTCAATTAATTCAGTCAATGATATTTCTTGGCTATATGATTGAATGTTTATTTTATTGTACTGATATTTATAGTTAATTACGTTTTACAATGGCAGATAATAACTCAAATTTATTCCAAAGGCTAACTGGCCTATTTAGATCTGGACCCGTAGTTAAGCGAAAGGTTCGATCTTATCAAGCACCTACAGCTTCTACTGCTATGGAAACATTCAGAAGGGCTCGTAGCGACGTTTATAATAGTACGCTTAGTGCTTATGGTGCTTTTGATAGGATGAGCAGATATAGCGATTTCAGCGAAATGGAAGCTACTCCTGAACTAGCCAGTGCTCTAGATATCTACGCTGAAGAAACCGTCTCTACAGATGAAAGGGGACGGACCCTTCACATATATTCAGATAATGCTAAGATAAGAGAATTACTACATGATTTATTTTATGATACTCTAAATGTAGAATTTAATCTTACCTTATGGGTAAGAAATCTTTGCAAATACGGAGACTTTTTTCTTTTTCTTGACGTTTCTCCAGAATATGGAATTCAAAATGCTTTTCCAATTCCAATTAGTGAAATTGAAAGAGAAGAGGGTTTCGACCAAGAAGATCCATTCTCCGTAAGATTTAGATGGATAACCCAAGGCAACCAAACCTTGGAAAATTGGCAAGTAGCCCACATGAGATTACTAGGTAATGATGCATTTCTTCCATATGGGTCCTCTGTTTTAGAATCCGCCCGCCGTATATGGAGACAGTTGATCCTTATTGAGGATGCAATGTTGGTTTATAGGGTTATTCGTGCCCCTGAGCGCCGTGTGTTTTATATTGATGTTGGAAACGTTCCACCCGAAGATGTTGCAAATTATCTTGAGCAAGCACAGTCATCACTAAAAAGAAATACCGTAGTTAATAAAACTACTGGTCAGGTTGACTTACGATACAATCCACTCAGTGTAGATGAAGATTATTTTCTTCCTGTAAGAGGTGGTGAGTCTGGCACTAGAATCGATACCCTTGCAGGTGGCCAGAATACAGCAGCCATCGAGGATGTTGAATATATACAGAAAAAACTTTTTGCTGCCATAAAAATACCCCGAGCTTACTTAGGGTATGATGAGGAAATTGGCTCCAAGGCAACCTTAGCACAGGAAGATATTAGATTTTCTCGGTCAATACAAAAAATACAAAAGACTGTCATTGCTGAGCTTAATAAAATTGCCATGGTGCATCTATATTCTCATGGTTACACTGGCGAAGATTTACTTGACTTTAATTTACAGCTTTCTAACCCATCTTCCGTTGCACAGCAACAGAAATTAGAACTAATAAGAGCAAGGTTTGAAATAGCTGGATCTGCCCCTGAGGGCGTTGTTGATAGGGAATGGATTCGTAGAAATGTAATGGGTCTAACTACTGATGAAATAACGACGATTGAAGAGGGTAAAAAGGTCGACAAGCTTAGTGATTTGGAGTTAGAGTCAGTTACCATCGAAGAACCACCCGGGGAAGAATCAAGCCCAGAAGATGCAGAAGCTGGTGAAGAGCCGGCCGATGAAGAAGAAGCCGATGAGGATAACCTTTTTGCTGCTGATATAAAGGGTGGTAAAAAATCATTACTGACATCAAACGACGACGAAAACGATGAGGATCAAATCCCTAGCTTGTCCATCGATGATGACGAGGCTCCAGCAAAAGCTGAGAAGCAAATTAGAAATGCTTTCAATGAACCTTTGAAGGTTCGTAGAACTACCAAGGCTGGCGCAAGTAAGACTCATATGCCTAATTTTGTGAGCATGACATCAGTTGGTAAGTCTACAAGAAACCAGGACTCAATGAACAAACCATTTGGCGGCATTGCAAAAAACCCATTTGGTGAATCAAATTTGAATAGAAATGCATCAAAAAACAATACGTACGATAATTATTTGAATGACAGCATGAAGGCTCACGCAAGAATGACCTCTGAGCTTGATTCTACTCTTCGCTCCCTAGGGACAAAAATAGCATCTAAACCAAGACTAATAAACGAAGAGGCCATACTTAATGATGAAAAAGAAAAAACGGACGATTGATTAATGGCAAAATCACACAACAAAAAGAGAAATACTGGGATAATTTATGAACAGCTCTTGAGGGAGATGTCCTCTGCAATGGTTGTAAATGATTTACCGAGAGTTAAAAAAGTCTCAAATATCATAAAGAGTCACTTCCAGCCAGGAACCCAGCTTTATAGAGAATTTAGACTGTTTACAGCTCTTCTAAAAACTAATGCAAAGTCAGAGATGTCTGCACGTAGAATTTTAGGTGAAGCAAAAAATATAGCTTCCTTAATAGACGCTAATAAATTACGAGGAGAGAAAAACCTTCTCATAAAAGAACTAAATCAAGAATATAATGGTACTATTTTTAAATACCGTATCCCCACGTACAAGCTTTGTGCCACAATACAAACCTTGGTAAATGACTGGAGATCTAAAGAACCTTCTGATATTTCGAAAATAGTGGAGTATGAAGAGAAGTTAATTGATTGGATACTTCAAGAAAAAAATCAATCTCAAGAACCTCTCAAGCACGGAAACATTGATGAACTTGTTTATAAAATAATGCGTACGAAGTTTAATGAAAAATATTCCAACATTCTATCGAATGATCAATCAGAAATAATTCGTGAATATGTGTTTTCTTCTGAGTCCGGGGATCAAGAAAAGTTGTTAGAGGTAATTGATAAGGTTTATACGTCCGCTAAGGAAAACTTGGATAACTTTGCTGGAAAATGTGACAATTCTTACTTGTCAAGCAAGATACCTGTAGTTGCCGAACTTGTGCAACAGTTTGATTCAAGTGTAATCAACGACGATCAAATTAAGAAAATCCTTGTCCTATCCCAGCTAAATGGGGAATTAGAATCAAAAGATAAAGAATAGATTGGTATTACTATGAAACTTATAACAGACTGGTCCCCTTTTGAATATACTAAAGAAACCATAGCTGAGTCTAAACAGGCCAATAATGGTAAAATAATCATGAAGGGAATTCTACAAAAAGCAGAAACCCTAAATCAAAATGGCCGGGTTTATCCACGTGCCATTCTCGAACGAGAAGTTCGTAACTATCAAAAGTTTATCAATGAAAACCGAGCACTAGGAGAATGTGATCACCCGGATTCCTCGGTCGTTGAATTAAAAAACGTTTCTCATATTATAAGAGAGGCCTATATGGAACAGGATGTCGTCTATGGAGTTGTAGAGCTTCTAGATACACCATGTGGCAAAATACTACAGAGTTTAGTAGAGGCCGGAGTAACTTTAGGAATATCTTCTCGTGGCGTAGGATCTACTCGTCATGAAGGAGACACTCAAGTAGTTCAGGATGACTTTCAGCTTATTTGCTGGGACTATGTTTCAGAACCCTCGACACCAGGCGCATTCATGATGACCGAAGGCGTCGAAGTTAGCAAAAAAGATTTGGATAAATTCTTTAATAAGAGTGACAAAATAGATAGAATATTTAATGAAATATTAGGATGGAAGTGAAATGGCCCTGCATCACCCAGTATCAAACCACAATAACGCAGCAGAATTCCAGGTATCTGGTATTCCATATGTAACTAGCTCCGCTGCCAATGAGGCAACTACGGCCCCCATTAGAATTAATTTTCCCTATGTAACCAGATGGATAGAAGTTGTTAATACTGAAGCCGCCGGTCAGCAAGATCTAAGGGTCGGATTTTCTGAAAATGGAGTCAATACAAACCCAAATGCCAACTACCTCGTAGTTCCATCTGGGCGTAGCTCCGGAAGATTAGAATTAAAATGCGACCATATCTTTATAAGATCTGCTTCGGGTAATGGTACATTCAGCGTAGCTGCTGGCCTTACAACAGTTCCTCCATCAAACTTCCTAACTCTTTCTGGGTCTGCAACCCCAATTATCGAGGGAGTTGGTTGATATGGCTAAGTTTACGAAAAATAATCTCAAAGCGCTTATCAAAGAATGTTTAGTGGAAATTCTTGCTGAGGGAATTGGAGAAGATGCGAATCTTTTGGAATCAAAGACTTCAAGCACAAAAAAACCTGCTCGCAACAATGTCTCAAAATCCGGTAGATCTAATTCTAGACCGAAGAGAAAAAAGCGCACGTCAATCTACGAGAATCTCGAATACTCTAGTGCAGCATCAAACCCACAGCAATCATCCTCAAATAATGAAAAATTTACTTCTAGAGTGACTGAGTCAGTTTCTACATTAACAAATGACCCAATAATGTCCTCTATATTTGCTGATACGGCTAACACATCTCTCCAGGAACAAATTGCTGCTGAATCTCACGGCCATCGATCAATGCCTGCTCGCCATGCGGACCGTGCAACACAAATGGCTAACGAGTCTGACCCAACAGACCTCTTCGGTGATGCAGCATCAAATTGGGCAAAAATTGCGTTTTCTAATGAAAGAACTAAAAACTCGTAAAAAACGTCTGAAATTTCTTTATGATCTGATTATTTAATAAAGACCGTGGAGTAAATGAAATGCCAAAGATTACAAAACTTACACCAGCCCTTCTTCGTAAAATGATCCAGGAAGAGAAAAAATCAATTAAGGAAACACTGGAAACCGGTGAATCAGACCCAGTAAAAGCAGCTGAAAAGACCGAAGAGGTTGAGGCTGAGGATATGGCAAATGTTCTAGCAAAGGACATTGACCACCTTAAAGTACTAAAGATTCAAGAAACCAAGCTAAGAAGTAAATTAGCTAAGGTTGAGAAGGCAAAGCATCTTCTTCGCAAAAGAGTTATTAAAAACATTAAGTGAGGAATTTAGAAAATGCCAAATAATCACACAAAAGTACAACCAGCTGTACCAACGCCTGCAGGTGAATTAGCGGGAACAAAAAGTAATCGCAATGAATCACGTTTGCGAAACGCATATCCCGACTCACCGATTTATAGCGGAGACCTTACTGACGAGGAGAGACTTAGGTACTTTCAGGAAAACGTCTTGAATGGTGAGGTTGATGATCGTGGAGCAGGTGTAGTTGGTAAATATAATAGAGAATTTCCTAATGCTCCCGATGTGTCTACGGTTGAAACAGGTGGTGAAGGTAAACCAGCCTCACCATACGGCCCAACAGTGGCTTCCCCCGGAGTCGGTAGTGCAAACCCAGCAGATCTTCCAGCCTTAGATGCAGAGTCGGTACCACAGTCTGCAGGAAATGCCTCTGTTGGCGGTGCTGGCACAGGTACAGAAAACCCAGCAGTTACTTCTAGAAAAATTGCTTCTCAAACAGTTGAGACTCTTGGGAGTTACATGGGCAAGTCTAGACTTGTAGATTAATGCACGTAAAGCTTTCTGGACATGACGATCGTCTCGGCCTAGGTTACGGACAACATAGGAATAATTTTCATAAAACTAGAAACGCAAATGCAACGTTTCCATATGTTGACACCGATGCCAATAGACCAGGGGATGATCTGAAATTTGATCCGGAAGAAATAGATAGGTTCGTTTCTAAAATTAATGGTCTTTACTATCCTTCTGATAGTTTAGCCCATAAAGGAACGAACCCTTTTTATTTTGCTGCAGGTAATACAAAGCTTGGAGAAGTAACATTATCAAATTCAATTTCCCCAATGCCTCACATTTACAAAAAAAGAAATAAATCCTCTATGGGTACGATGAAGTCTGCCTCATCACACGGCGGACCAACTCATGGATTTAGATCTAATTCTAGGCCTACTGGTACAAAAAAAGGTTTTTCATCTGCTCCTCATCCACATATGGAGGATACGGTAGATAATGAAATATATTCTTTAAAAGATATTGAGGAATTAGAGCCTTACGAAAAGGTAAAAGTAGTTCAATATAGGTTATCTCGAATGCTGGAGGACTTATAATATGTTAGCATTTTGTCGTATTTTTTTTACAGATAAAATATTTTTTGCTAATTTGTTATTTCCGGCAATATTTATAAAAAAGTTTTTTATAAGGGTTTTTTAATGACTTCAAAAGTTTACGAAGAAGCAATAGCTGAGGCAAAACACCTTAGACAGATTGCCGAAGAAAGCGCCAAGCAGAAAATTGTTGAATCGCTGACACCGGCAATTAAGAAAATGATCGAAAATCAACTAATGGGAGACCTCGAGGATGAGGTCATGGATATGGATCCTTCTGAAAGTGAAGACGTCCCTTCTGAAGAAGAAGTCCAGGTTGTAGATCTAAGAGACTTAATTCCCGATGAGGACGATTCCGGTTCTGCGGCTGTTGATATTAATGTCGCAGGGGATTTGAATGTAGATTCTATCGATGTCGAAATGTCAAATGATGATGATGACGATGATGATGAATTAATTCTCAACACAGAGTCTGCCGCAGCCTTAGCTGAGCTGATTAAAGGGCATACATCTGTCAACCTCTCTCCAGAATTTTCTGTAGTAGAGAGCGAACTAAAGGTCATGAGTAGTTTTCTGGATGCAGTTAATGTCGGTTCATTAACATCCACCCAGGTAAAAACTGTCTGTGAAAATTACACAAAATTACTCAATAAGGTAGTAATTTTAAAAAATAGATACATAATTAACGAATGCGGCACTGCTAGCAGTAGTCCCGTGAGCTCGCTAACGCGCGCAAAAATTATTGTTAAGGAGATGAAAAAAATGGCAAAGAGACAAAGCACAAAGAATCTCTTCAAGCAACTTTTTGAAGGGGACACCGGGCTTAACGAGGCTGAGCTCGTACTCGGTGACGAAGACCTGGAAGGATTAGGCGATGAGGTAGATGTTACTGCCCTCGAAGATATCCTGTCAGATCTTGAAGTATCCGTCGAAGGTGGCGAAGAAGAGGCTGAGGAAGAGGTCGAAGCTGAAGATGAAGAAGCTGAGACTGAGGAAGAGGCCCCAGTTGAGGTCGCAGAAGCAGATCACATGGAAGAACCCATGCACGAAGAAGATCTCGACGAAGAGGATCTCGAAGAGGGAGAGGATTATATGGACGAGATGGATATTACCATTTCTGTTGATCCATCCGATGACGACGAAGTCGTTGAGATCGATGAGAACATGCTCCGTCGTGAGATTGCCCGTATGCGTAAGCTTCGTGAAGAGGCT
>Ga0098054_1000546_pt1 | contig 22482 bp, 18 predicted proteins | sample 16_taG_FD_75048 | JGI IMG/M metagenome (GOLD analysis project Ga0098054, IMG submission 75048) | Marine viral communities from the Subarctic Pacific Ocean - 16_ETSP_OMZ_AT15313 metaG | ecosystem: Environmental > Aquatic > Marine > Oceanic | place: Pacific Ocean | collected 2015-01-18
CATCTTTATCTAATAAAGTAAAGGTAGGAGTTCCTGATAAATTTTGTAAACTTGCAGTTATAGAAATATCTTGTGAAGACCCTGAAGGAGTTAAAACACTTGAAGAATCAAACTTTATTACACCACTTGTTACATTTGTAAATAGTGCTGATTGTGGTAATGTAGATGTACCTGTTACTCCGCCTGTTGCACTAGTAGGATGATAAGCACTTAATAATTGTTTTACGGAATTATCCGCAGTAGAAGTACTCCTTCTTACATGTCGAATCCAAAAAAACTTACTTCCTGCTTCAGCTATAGAATATCTAAACGATACTGTGTCATCTAATGTGGCTACCTTGGCTGCATTTGCTCTATTATTATCATCACTTACCCATATTTGAGTACTATCAGTAGGCTCATTAAAAGTACTACCGTTTGTCCAAGATAGTATTACTACTCCAGGCTTATCTGAAGTTGCAGAGAGATTTGTAGGTGCAGTAGGTGCTGCTAATGGAGCTGTTTGAGTAGAGGCTTCTTGCCTAACTCTAGAGGCTCTTTGTTTTGAAATAACATAAATGCTACTGTCGTATTCTCTTGCTTTTATATTTACTGTACAATTAGGATTAAATGTAGCATTTTCTATTCTAAATAATTTTTTATCAAATCTAAACGGGTCATATGTGACAGATATAACTTGTCCTGCCTTAAGTAATAATCCTTTTTGACCTACAGTGAACGATATTTCTTTGCTAAATCTTGATTGTATTAATTCTTTCTCTACTCCAATTCTTGCATTATAGTAATTTGTTACTCCGCTGTATGCAAAAGTACCTGTTTTTATAGCGCCTCTATCAGCTTGTACAAAGTCAGAATTAAAGAAAGATACACTTCTACTACTCCAATTATTTTGAGGATCAAATATACTTGCTTTAACTGTATTCTTTGATTTCTGAGCAGAGTTATCATTAAGAGTAATAGTACCAATAATATCTGTATTATCTATATATTCTGGGTTGACATTCTCATCATAAGTTTTTGAATTAAAAGCATTAGATATTTGAGGTACAGAAGCTTCTGTCTCAACATCCAAAGTATATTTTCCATTAGCATAACTTAATAATCCATTGAAATGTGATAAGAAAGCATTTACATTTGCAAACACAGATTTAGTAGTATCAATTATAAAATTAGTTTGATGTCTTGTTACCCACATTTGGTCGTGGTATTCCCACCCTAAATATCTCCAATATTTGATAAAGTCTGCATCATATAAAGAGTACCCTAATTCTAATTCTCCATCCATTACTATGGTAGCAGGTCCGGAGCCTGATTCTTTATGTAAAGTTATGGTAGTTCCTATATATGTAAGTCCTGCAAGAGTTTGGTCTAATGTAGTGTGAGTTGGTTCTGCTGTTTTATACCCAGAAGCAGCTACTCTATAAAAGTTTCCTTCTGTAGTGTATATTATATCTCCAATTTTATAATTTATATAGTTAAAGTATTTTCTAAGGAATTTTCCAGAAATATCTGTAAGAGTAACTTTTGTTTTACTGTTTACTGATGATGATGATAAAACTTTTCCAGAAGCTATATGCGTACCGCTTGATGTTCCATCAGAAGTAAGCCTATACACATCTCCAGTAGTTACAGTAGCATTAGTTGTTAATGTAAAATCTACATCTGACCTTGTATCGCAAAGTCTTGCGGAAGATATAAAACTTCCAAGACTTACATCAGTGGTTATATCTAAATCTTTTCCATATTTTTTACTGGACATATAATCTAGTAACTGCATTGCTGGATTATTAGAAGCTCTTTTATCTCCTTTAGTACTTCTAATAGTATATGTTAGTCCGTCGTCGAAAGCACTTTCTGTTAGTGTAAAGAAAGCAGAATTAACTGTTATAGTATCAGTAGTTGTATTAAAAGAAGTTATTATTCTTTCTTCCCCTGTCTCATTTAAAGTTATAGTCTCTCCTACTAAATCAGCAGAGTTAGAAAGTCCTGCAACTGTAGAGTCTGTAAGTGTGAAAGGCTCAGCTTTAAACAGTTCTAAACTTGTTAAATTAGAACCAAGCGTGGCTATATTAGCATATCCTGTTAGGCCTGTAAAAGTAACTGTGTTTCCGCTCCACGTTCCTGTAAGTATACTTCTTTTTAATCCTTCTAAGTGAGTTGCATTATTTAAAAATACTTGATATATTTTATTAGAATCATATTCAACATATCCTGCTTGCAAAGCTGTAGCGTCTGAACTTGAGAAAGTCATTTGCAAAGTACCAGAACTGTCTGTTACACTAATAGGGTTATATTTTTGTAAATTAAAAGCTTTATTATTTATAATTTTTACATTATAAGTTCTCATGTGCCAATAATCTGAAGTACCTGTTTTCTTTAGTCGCAAAAAATGATAAGAAGTAGCTCCATCACTGTACCCTAAATCTGGTTTAGAATCTAGTCTGAATCTGTAGTATTGCTCTCCATCTGTTGCTGTCCATAAATATTTATCTAAAATCTTGAAAGATGTAGAGGAACTTCCTAATACGGTAGCACTACTATAGCTTGAGCCATCTGTACTTCTTTCTACTGTTACAGTATCTCCTTCTAAAAAGTTTGTGTGGTCATTTGTAGTTAAGAAAGGATTCGGTTCGTAAGTATTATCATAATTGTAACACTCTACTAACTTTCCTTTTAGTACATACTCTAATTCAGGTACAGTCGTTTGATCTTCATTTATTGTCATAGCAGTTACTACATAAGCAGTATCTAACAATCTATGATTAGGAGACCAGTATGGTAAAGTGCCTTCATAATAGTCTGCTTGTCTTTTAAAGCCGTTTGCAGCCGCTTTTGTAGTTAATAAGTTAGAAGCTCTTTGATTTGGTTTTCCAGAAAAGAAATGAAATTCCATATTATAAGGGTGGTTTATACTACCTATTTGTTCATGGTACATTCCTTTTGCATTAGTATTACCCTCAACTTCACCTGCCCCTAATGTAAGTGTTTTGTATGCTTCTTCTAAAGACCACAGTTCTCCTTTTAATTCTAGTAATCTTTCATCTTCAGGGTCACCATTTGTCTCCTCCTCCATTACTCTAATTTTTCTTTCGAGCTCAGATATGGCGTGTATTACTTGTGTTAAAGTGTTATTATTTTGACTTGCAGAACCTCCTAAAGTGTCTCCTCTATCTGCTCTACCATAACATTGTAATTGTGAATTATCTTTGTCTGTTCCATTTGTTGCATTTCTTATATCAAAGTCTGCTTTATCAGTACAAATTAAAGGAACACCATCTATATATAAATTATAAAGTCCTTGTACCTCTCCTTCTGCTATTGCATAAGTTACATACACTTCTTTTGAATTATTACTTGCTGTATCTGCAAATATAGGTATACCTTGTATTCTTTGTACTCCGTATACTATAGGTAAATGTTTTCCTTGTAAATTTACACTTAAATCTACTTCATTATCTACTTCATATTTTTCTTCTACTGTGTAATATTTCTTTCCCCCAAATAATCCTGCAACTCCTCCTCTTTTCTTTGATTTCATTACAAAACGAGACTCTGTTGTTTGATAGATAGCTATCTGATTAAGTGTTGTCTCTGCATGCATAAAGCCTAAGTCAGACGCATATTCAGGTCTTATTGTCATATTTGGCTGTGGCTGAGATTTAGCATTTAAAGCTCTATGAATTTCATCAGTCGTAATTCTTCCATTAATTTGATTAAAGTCTGCCCAGTGACTAGAAAGACCCCATTTAACTCTTGAAGATGTTTCCCCTTCACTTAAATTACAAGTAGCAATTATACCTCTAAATATAAGAATACTTGAGTTTCCTGCTAAATCGCCTGTATCTGGATCAATAAATACTTTATGTACAAATACTTCTCTATTTAAAAAAGAGGGATTAGATAAATCTGAAACTATCTTTTCATTAGTAATTGCACTCAGTTCTTCAGATTCTAAAGAAAGAGTTACTTGAGTGTTGGCATCAGTAGGGTATGTAGTAGTATCGTCAGTGTCATTGCCTGTAGTAGCTAATGCTATAACAGAGTTATCTGTTGTAAATCCAGTAATAATATAAGTAAGTGTAGAAACTCCAGTAGAGAAATTACCTGAACTTTTTGTAAACTTTATTTTGTCGCCTTCTCTAAAACCAAGTTCTACAAAGTCTAAAGGTTCACCTTTATAGAGTTCTGTAGTTGCTGTAAAAGTAGCATTTGTGAAAGTACCTTGTAGTACAATAGAAGTTCCTAAGTGTTCTCCTGACAGAGTAAGAGACATATTTGTAGCACGAGGAGTAGTAGTTTCTGAATAGCTACCTAAACTTAATATTCTATTTGCTCTATAAACTTGAGAACCGTTTGAGTTTCCATCTTGGTCAACTGAACCATCATCAAAAGAGATATCACGAGGTCCATCAGTATAGTAAGCATACCTATTTGCATTTGTTCTAAATTGTGAAGTCTCAGAATCCTCCGCAAAAGGTCTCTCGAACTTTACTAAATGTGCATACTCAAAAGGCGAGTTACTAACAAGAATTTCTTCTATTGCAGTGTTTATTGCTTTCTTTGTCATTTTACGGCTGAGCCTCCTCTAAATTAAGACTGAATGTATATAAGTTATTTGTTCCTAAAGAGTACTCCTGTACATCAGAAGTTTGTACTACTCTTATCAAAGGATTAGTGTATATTAAGGTTGAATTATCTGCTACGTCTTTTTCTACTGGAGGAACAACATAGAGTCTTCTTTCATCACTAGAATCTAAAGCTGAATCACTGGATAGTTTATTAGCATTAGTATGAACTCTTACAATTTTATATGCTTTCTTATGATTTGAATTTCCCGAATCTGAGAAATTTATCATGTCACCTGGACGTAATCCTCCAGTGACACTGTCCATGCCATCTATTAAAAAATTGCTATCCCCTGATGTTATACTACCCGAAACTGAGATTGTTCCACTCGTTGCCGTTCTTGTTGACGCGTGTTGTGGTAGTGCAACAAAGAAAGGTTTTAAACGACCTCTTTTTTCAAGTAAAAAATTATACACAGGTTCAAATTGGTCACGAGTCATAGGATTATAAGTTATTTGTACTTTCCACTTATGAGCTACAATTGCTCTCGTTATAACTCTTCCGCTATTTGTTCTGCTTATTGCAGTTGGCTGTTCGCTTGAAAACTTAACGCTTTTAAAACCTGGGCCTGCTACTGCACTATTAGAGGTTGATCCGTCTTCTCCAATACTGTAAGTAGGGTCTGGTAATCTATTTGCAAATGCTGTAAATGTTGCCATTAGCTGTTACTCCCGTAAGCCATAGGGTCTACTTGTGTTAAAAAGTCTTCTCCGTTCTCGTTGGCTGCTTCTCTTATCATTCTAATTATATTTCCTCTTTGATTTACTAGTAAGTCTTCTACACCCGTTGCGTCTACTGCGTTGATTGAGAAGTTAACATTAGTAGTTCCTCCGCCTAGTGCGAAGTTTGGTGTGATGTCTACAGGTTCTGTTGGAGTAATAATCTCTGGTCCTCTTTCTCCAACTACGATTCCTTCTCCGCCGTTTGCATATCCTTTACGTCCCATAGCTCCACCGGCCCCGCCTAAGTTAGTGCCGCTTGTACTTCCGCCTCTTAAGTAGTTGAGTTCTCCGCCTGTAGCATTCTGTGCTACGTCTATATTACTTGACCTTTGTCCTATTGTTAATGCTGTATTTGGAGCAGAAACTTCGCCTGAGCTTCCTTGAAACTGTTGTTTTTTAATAAGTCCTATCTGAGCCATACCCATTGCTGCTTGCATAACTGCAAGTATAGGTCCAATTATAGGGCCTAATTCTAATGCTCTGGTAACTCCTAATGCTGTACTTATGACTGCTGAAGCAATATCCATCTTTTTCTTTTGTTCAAAAGCTTTTCTTTGGATACCTTCTTTCTTTTTCTCCATTGCTGCTATCTTACTTACAGATTCTTTTGACTTACCGTCTCTTTGCTTTTCTGCTTTTATTTGATTATCTATCTCTGCAACTTGGGCTTTAGAACTTGCTTGCATTATTGCACTTATAGCTGTTACAGCTGCTCCGACTGCTGCCATCTTATCTGCTGCTGTAGAAGTAGAACTTCCCACAACATCAAAAGCGGCTGCTAACGTTAAGATTCCTTCTTGAGCTGCATTTATTAAATCTCCTCCAGGTCCAAGTTCACTTAAAGCATCCCTCATTGGACTCATAAACTCATTCATTATTTCTAATTTACCTTGAGTAGTTCCTCCAGCCGTTGTATCTAACTCAGTTTTAGCTGTCTCAGCTGCTGTATTTTGGTCTGCAAAAGTACCTGTGCTTAATAATCCTGTAAAGTTACTTGCTCCGACTGTTTTTGCCTCTTCTTTTGCTCCTTTAACTTTTAATCCTAATATATCTGCTTGGATTGCTTGTTGTTCTTTTAAATCTGCTATAATTTCTTCTCGAATTGTTTTATCTACTCCAGCTGCGGTAAGTCTTGCATCTGCTATTGTTATTTCAAAAGCTAATCTTGAGTTCAATAACGCTAATTCGTCTTCAAAATTCTTTATCTTATTTTGAGCTAGTTTTTTCTGTGCTTCTAATTGTTGTGCAGGTGATAGTTTTCCACCAAGTCCTTTACTTACATTTGATAATATTTGAGTTGTCTTTAGTTCCGTAGCTAAAAATGCTTGTTTCTGTTTTATAGTTGCAAGTTGAGCTGTTGCAAGAGCATTTGCCTGAAGTCCTATTAATGCTAACTCTTCCTCTGTTCCTATTTGTTTCTCTGATTGTTTTCCTATTTCTACTCGTTTTTCAAGTAAGGTAGCATACTTTTGTTGCTCCTCACTAGTCATTTCTGCAAGCTCGGATTCAGTTTTAACTTGTCCAGCAGTAAGTCCTAAGGTTTGTTCTTGTAGTTTTGCTTCATTTTGTAGTCTACTTAAATTAATCTGTGTTTGTTGATTAGAAAGAGTAATTTGTGCTGCTGTCGCTGAAGCATTCATTTTTGCCTGTTTAGATACTGCCTGTTCTTGCTGCTTTAAAGTGTCTAATCTAGCTTTATCAAAAAGTAAAGCTTTATTTATTGTACCTACTAAATTTTCTAATGAATTTATTTCAGTTTTTATTGCTGCAGGTATTCCTAATCTTATTGCTATCTCTTCTTTTACTTTATCTGTAACTTTTCCACCTGCATCGCTGATTTTTTTGAGTTCTTCTTTCTGTTTTTCCAACAAAGGTGCAAGAGTCTCTCCATTACTTACTAAAGATTTAAAAGAAGCGTTAGCTCCCTCAAATTGTTGGAATATAGCTGCTCCTGCAGTTTGTGTATCAAGTCTTTCAAAGTCATCATTAATAGTTTTTAATAATCCATTAAATGTAGTAACTGAAGTAGTTTTATTAAAACTATTTAAAAACTCATTTATTTTTTGTCCGCTATTTTTAAAAGTTTCACCTAAAGAATTTATTGCATCTCCTTGATCTACAGCTTTTTTTGTACCATTCTCTAAAGATGAAGATAATAGTGTTATTATTTCTGCACTTGATATAGTGCCATCTTCCATTAATCCAAGATTTTCTACTAACTTTTGTACTGCCGGAGAAAATCCTGCAAGACTATTACTTGAGTTTGCTTTAGAGATTTGTTTTGCAAATTTATTAATGTTATCAGTACCTAAAAAATCTTGAAGCTCTTTAGCTGCTGCTCCACCCGATTGTAGTACTGTTGTAAAAGATTCAAGCTCTGCACTTGAAACGGCTTGTTTTCCAAATATTGCAAGAGTAGATGCTGTAGCTAATTTTGTTCTCTCTACTGCTAATTCTTCTAATCTATTTTGTAGGTCTACTATCTTTGCCTCTTGACCCTCTGCTGATATTAGTTCAATTGGTTCTATACCGGTTCCTTTGTTCATTAAGTTAGTGGCACGTATGTATAAATTTAAAAGAAGTCTTAAATCTTTTACTGCATTTATTGCAAACATCTGAAATCTAATACCTACTCTTTCTAATATGCCATCAAAACTATTAAAAGCTGTAGTAAAAAGTTTCCAAACAAAATTAATATTTACAAAAGCTCCTTGTAATACTTTTCCAAATACAGTACTTTTTTTACGAGACTCTTCCTGTGCTATTGAAAACTCTCTAGTAGTATTAAGTAGCTCTGCGGTTGCCTTTGAAGAAGTAAGCAAAGATTCTGACATATTTTTTGTTGATTCTGCTGAAGCAGATTGAGTTTCTGCGTAAAACTGTGTCTGAGAATTTAAAGCGTCTGTTGCTTTTTCTAGCTTACTTGCTTCTCCACGAAAACCTGCAAAGAATTTAATTGTACTTTTAAGACCAACAATTAATAAATCTAATGCAAATAGTAATTGTCCTATAACAGGTATTGCGGTAAATATTCCTTTAATTGCTATTTTTGATGTAAGTCCAAATCCAAAAATTGCAGGTCTAGCTTTATTTGCTGCTTTGCCTAAAAATCCTAAATTAAATCCGAATAGCTTAGTTGAATTTATTGAGTCTCCTAAATTCTTTCTATACTTTTTCTGGGCTTGGCCTGATAGTCCAAAAGCTCTCATATACCCTTTAAAACTCGGGTCTTTATCTAATTCTCTAAATACTGCTTGTTCACTTCTTTTTGATTTTGCTCCTGCAGTTGCTGTTCTTATGTCCCCAGTTTTACCTGCTCTACTATTTTCTAATTTTATTAACTTTTGTAACTCTTGTTGTTGTTGTACTGTAGTTGCTAACTCTGCTTGTCTTGCTGCAAGAGTTTTTGCACTGCCACCTAAAAGTGCTGCTTGTCTTTGTCTTATAGATTTTGCTAGACTTTGTTCCATTAACTTTAGTTCTGCAGCTGTTGCAGTACCTTGTTTCATTTTTCCAAACAATTGATTGTAGGCTAGTTCACTATTTTTTATAGGTTTGAGTAAATTTCTCTGTCCTTGTATTTCTTTATCAATTCGTCTACCCGCAGCTTGAGCTTGCTTAACTTGTAACATTGCACCTCTTTGAGCTGAAGCAGCAAACTGATTAAGCATTGGCAAGGCTTGATTCATTATGCCTTTTGTTATAGCCATAAAGAAACCCGTTAAAGCAATAGTATTATTAGAAAAGAAACTTGCTATAGGACCTAGTACAGTATTAAAGAAATCTGTAAAAGTACGAGATAAGTCACCTAAGGTAGCAGCTAAGGCGTCAAAAGGTGATACATCAACATTATTTCCAATCTCTGAGAACTTTTGTCCTCCTTGTTCTATAATTTCATTAGCAAAAGCTTGTCTTTGTTGGAATCTAGTTAATTCAGAAGTAGCTACACCTATACTAGCAGCATATTTTGCGGAAGCATCGTCTAGTCTAACAAAGATACCTAATTCATCTAAAATTTCTGGTTCTAGTTTTGCGGCACCTCTTGCTAGTCTGTCAATCGCATCTCCTACATCTCTACCTAGTGCTATAGCAGCAGATCTAGCAACGGTAGCTAGTCCTTCTAATTGCTCCCCACTAAAACCAGCAGAAGCACCAACAGATGCAACTCTTAGTGCTTGGTCTAATGCAATGGCTTGTCCTGCAGCATCTTTTATTCTATCCGCTAATAGAGTTAAATTATCTCCTGAAGCTCTTCCTAGAGCCTCTAACCCTTCTACTAATTGTTGTACTTGAGACGCTTGTCTTAAAGCATTGAAAGCAGCAGTTGCCGCAAAGACGTTAGCTGCTAAAGTAGCATATGCCCCTACTAAACCTGATGAACCACCTTCTCCGATGGTTTGATTCATTTTTGAAAAACCTTTTGCAGAAGATAAGTTAGTTTGATGTATTGCTTTCTGTTGAGTGTGGTATTTTCCTCCTTCTTTAGTGGAGTCTTTTTGTGCTTTTCTATGTTTTTTAGTTGTTTCAGTAAGTTTGGCAGTCTGTTTTTCAACCATAGATACTTTCTTCCCTTTTTCGGAAATCAGTAGTTCAATTATTACTTTATTATCTGCCATTTTTATTTTTCATCTTATCGTACTCAGCTTTTAATCTTTTCTGAGATTTCTCGATAGCTCTACTGTCTAACCACAGTACTACATCAAAAAGAAAATCCATTTGATGTTGCTCTATACCATTCAATTCTATAAGGAATTGTAAGTTAGTGAAATCTTTGCCCACATAACCTACATCTCCATAAATCCTATCACCTAAACTATTAAATATATTTAAAACAGTTACTATAAACTCTGGAAAATCCTCCCAATCAGGGGGGCATTTATCCCAGTCTACTTCTTCTCCAGTTTGCTCACACATAAGCAAGTACTGATCTTTTGACATACCTATATCTTTATTATTTAGAAACGTCTCCAGACTTTTTAATAACTTTTCCTTGTTGCTTCGTGCGAAAGTTTTCTAAATCAAAGACTACCTCATTGAGCCAGTTATCAAACTCTGATGAGTTTTCTACTAGTATTTGAGCGTTCTCTTCAGAAAATTCCATTTCCATTTCTGGATCTTGTCCTTTTAAATCCACAAGTATTAAATCTTCAAGATATCCTAATTTTAACCCTTTCCACCCTTTAACAGTTGCTTCTGTGAATTCTTTTACAAACTTTTCATCATCTAAAGACTCTTCAAATGCTCTTGTCTTTCTATTGAACTTGTTTGAAGTGCACTTTTTTCTTAAGTTTACTAATTCTTTTCTCGATAAATTTGCAAGTTCTACTTCAAATCCATCTAATCCTGGGAACTCAGCCCAAGTAGTTTTACTGTCTACCAGTAATGATTTTAAATCCATTTATTTTCTCCTAATATGTTATAATGGTTCCTAAATTTGCGGGACTATTAACTAAACGGAAGTCAATTGTCTGCGTGTAAGCTTCAGCAACATTGCTTCTTTTTGTAAACATACAACCTGTTAAGTTGGCATTTAAAAAAGTGGAATTATTTACTATTGTTTTAATTCCTACATTTGCTGAAGTATCAAATGATTGAAAAGTAGCAGAATTATTACTTGTTATATATTGTGTAATATTTCCACTTACTACTCTATCTCCTAATGTATAAGTTGTTGGGTACATTGCATTTCCTGCGTTAGTAACTGACAAACTATTTTGTAGTGTTTCAAAAGGAGTCCAATTGATATTGTTTTGCACTTGTAAAGTTGTAGCGGCAAGATTCGGTACATCTACTGAATCCACTTCTACATCTATAAGTGATAGGGTGGGAGTTCTAGTTGAACTGGCGCTTACCAGAGAACCTGGAAGCGAATAACTAGCATTTCCCACTCTACTTAGCTTTTGAGCATTTCCACTTACAGTTAATATAAGTGGGGAGCCTTTCGCTAAATTAAACTCTCCTTGAGTAACTACGCAACCTTCTAATTTGAAGGTGCTCTCTCCAGTTACGATATATAAGTCGAACGATTTTAATAATTGTTCTCCATTACTTGTGTCGTAATCTGTTAGAAGACTTTTTACGATTGATTCATCTTTCTCTTGAGTTAGATGAACTGCAAAACTAAAGTTCGCAGGATTTGCTTTTGTTATAGTTGTTCCCTGAAACATCTTTGTCTGATCGTGCAAAGTCTTTACTTCGTATGCATCTTCCGCGAATGTTTGTGAGAACGACACCTCAGGAGTCGTTTTAATTAAATAACGACTCCCATTGTGTACGATGTGTACACTACTTTCTCGAAGTAGATTGTACGCTGTCATTGTTATACAGTAACGTCTGTTGTATAAGTAGAATCAGAATGACTTGTTAAACCTTTATATTTAACTGTCATCTCATCTCCTGTTAATAAGTCAGTACCCTGAGCAGCAAACTCAACAGTTGTTGAAATAATATCTGCTGTTTCAATTGTAGGTATCTGTAAATGAGCTTTTGGTAAGTCAAATTCAACTACTGGAGTAGAAGAAGACGCACCGCCCATAAATAGACTCATATCAAATGCATTATTAACTAAGTCAGTAGCTGCTGTTAAGTCAGATAGTAACGAGTTAGAACCATTTGCTTTAGTATCTAAATACATAGTTAAAGAACCACTAACCTGTCTAGCTCCTGAGAAAGATCCTACTGGAACGTCTACAAGACCTAGAGTTTCTGGTGTTACATAAGTAATATTATTAGCAATAGTTAGTGAGCCACCTGTGATATTAATATCATAAGTAGTTGTACTATCTGATGCTCCAACTTCTAATACTCCCGCTGAGTTTTTGGTGTGCGTTAAGCTTAAAGTTGATAACTTATTTCTTAAGTAGTCGCCATCAGCCGGTGCAGTATTATCAACATAGTTATACGCTTCAGTATAAGTAGCTGCTGAACTTACTGTTTCAGTTCCATCAGTAACAACTGTTATAGCTTTTGATGGGTCTTCGACAGCTGTACTTACCTGGTCGATTGTTGTTGCATTTCCTGACCAAGAGATAGTAGCAATACCATCAATTGAGAAGTCAATTTCTGCTTGGTTTACTTGACACTCATTTAATCTGTATGTTGTGTTTTCTAACGCAAAGAATATTGAAAGTTTCAATAATTCATGGTGGTCAGACCTTGCGAAAGATACATCTGCATCTGTTGCGTCACACACTACAGCAGTTGCTGAAGTCCCACTTAAAGAACCTCCAGTAATATCTTTACCTGCAATTGCAGCCCAAAGAATATTTTCTACCATGTCATGAGTACCACTTGATCTGTGACTATGTGTACCATGTTTAAAAGGTCTTACATAAGTTTGGAAAGACCATTCTGCTGGTGGTAAAGAGTCATTGAATCTTTTTGAGCCTCTATTTGGAGCAGCACCTGCTTCACTAATTGTTACATCAGTAGCGTCACTACCCTGTGAGAAACTATATCCGTCTAATACACCTAATTTGAAGGTATTTGCATCTGTGCCATTACCTTTAAAAAGTCCTGTAGGTAATCTACTTCCTTCTGCAGTTAGAGCGCTAACTCCATCTACAACTAATGCGAAAGATGTACCTGTACCTGTTGATGCTGTTTGAGTTGCAGTTTCATCATTTACGAAATCTGCTCCTCTAAAGTTGTTTATAAGTGCTACTGAAGTTACGGCTCCTGAATTAACAGCATTTACTACTACTTTTAATCCTGTTCCGCTTCCAGAAGTTGTACCTAAAGTAAGAACATCTCCTACAGCATGTCCTGAACCTCCTGTGAACCCGTCTACACTTAATACTGAACCACCGCTTGAGTGTACTCCATTACCAGTTGAGACGAATACCGAGGTATTTCTTGATAGATTTAAAGCCATTTTGCTTATCTCCTATATTTACTTTGGAAAGGGTTTAGCTAGAATTTTCTGCTTTACCTGTTTCCTAATATCGTATTTCGACTACCATTTCGCCTATACCTAAAGGAGTTATGACTCCTTCATCTGTACTTATTGAAGTAATAGTTGCAGATGTTGTTTGTAGGTTTGGCGATACTGTATCGTCATACACTAGTATGTCATTATCGTCAATTACTCTTTCGAGGTCTTCAAGTAATAGTGACAAAACTTCTTGAGGGTCATTTGCATCTTCTACATATGCCCTAATTGTTATTGTTATAAATCTCCATTTAAATCCGCCAGGTTGATATTGTCTTATCTCATCTCCTGCTACAACGCATACTTTTGGGTATTGTTGAATTTCATCTAAAAATACTAATCGTGAATCAGCATTTTGAAAGATGTTTGAATTAAAAGGGTGATTCCCGTCAATTTCTTTTATCTTACCTACAAGAGCTTCGGCTATTTTCTTTCTTTTTGTTCTAAGTGCCATTATACTCTCCTAAGTGTAAATTTTCTTTCTGTATATCTTAAAGCTAAGTTTCTTATACTTTTAGCTATTAAAGGCTTCGGATTATACCCCGAAGGCCACTTACCTGAATTCTCAAACGTAGAATATACTTGAGACCTGTTACTACTTTTTCCGCCTCCTGTCAAGGTATAAGTATATTCACCTGTTATTGTTCTTCCAGTGTCTCTTAAATTTAATACTTCTGCACTATTTGAAAATTCTCCTGTTCTATTTGTTAAAGCAGGTTTCCCCATATTCCTTCTTATTTCAGCACCTAAAGATCTATTAATGTTTGTTCTTAATTTAGGTAGACTTATACTTCCGCCTTTTTCTTCCTTACTCTTACTTCTGCCTTTTCGAGCACTTAGTTTTGCTCCTCCTGCTATAGTAAGTATTTGAGCTTTTGCAACAGTAGAAAGGCCTGTACTCATTTTTATTTTAGTAGACTGAGTTCCTGATTTTGCTTTCTTAGGTGCTTTTCCTTTAGTTCTTTTTGCTCCTTCTGCTTTTAAAGCTGCTTTTACAATTCTTTCTGCAGCTCTTTTACCTGCTCTTTTTGAGTAAGGTTCACTGGCTTCTGCATCTGCAGCAGTTGCCGGGTCTAATGCCCTTATTTTTGCATTTGCACTATCTAAAAACCTTGCTAAACTTCCCTCTTTCTTATTACTTTTACTTCCTAAAATGTCTTGTTTTATGTTTGTCCAGTCACCAGGCTCTTTACCTTGTTTTCTAATTGATCCTTTTACTACTCTAACTTCTTCTTCTGTCCCATCGGGCATAACAATTATTTGCTTTTCAAAAGTCAAATCTAAGCTATTTTTTACACTTTTTACTACATCAACACTTATTCCATATGTCTGTAAAGCTCCTAACGCTGCTGTAAAATCTTGGTTAGTTCTTAAATCTTGCTCTAATTCTTCTAGTCCGAAAGTTCCAACTGCTGTTTCAGAATCATGTGCAAAAGGAGTACCTCTTCCAAAAGCTGATGCTACGCTTGTTCCTGTCTTTGACTTTGGATTTTTAGGAGGTAATCTACTCTCTAAACTTATATTCTGTAATTTTTCACCTTCTGATGTATTAACACCTTGTAAGTACGTTTCCTTCCAAAGATTCCAAGCTACTTTTCTTAATTCCTTATTAAACTTAGTTAAGCCCGTACCTTTATATTCACTTGAATTATTATATAGTCTAATTATTATTTTATCTTTAGTAGACCCTTTTAATAAAAATATACCTCTACTACTTGCTACTCCTAGTTTATAAAACTGCCTGAAACTTCTTATCTCATGATTTGTTTCTACTACAGTACTCATTCTTGACATTTGACCAAATAATTTATTTACTATATTTTTCCAATTTGAAGTTGAATTATAGCTTTGGTTTATTTGGTTCATCTCTTCTTGAGTAAACTTCATACCTTCCATAACATTTACAACTCCTTGTTGAAATGCTACACTTGCGTTTTCAGAGCTTATTCTTATATCATGTAAATAAGTTTGCCCCATTTTCTTTCTTAGTTCACTATCGGAGTATCTGTCTACAGCAGCTCTAATATCTCTTTCTACTATATTAAGAGCCATTATTTATGTATTTTATAAAAATCCAGTATACGTTTAATATGGTCTGGAAAGCCTATGTTTTCCCTTAAACTTGTTGATACAGGGTTTTGTATTTGTGCACCTGAAATAGTTAAATTTTGTTTTCTCTCATCTTTTAAATAGTACTTAACTAAATCAAAACACGCTAGTTTTAAATCTTCCGGTGTTGCTGCATATCCTGAAGTATACACAACTTTTACCGCTTTTCTTCCTTGTGGAAACATTTTGTCTCCTGACTCAGTAGTTCTAAAAATAGTATCTGCTACTTCATCTACTATGTATTCATATTTTCCGCTACTGTCGGAGTTTTCTGTTATTAGTGTCGTATATGAGTCTGATTGCTTCTTCCTTTCGGCAACTGAAGTCACGCTCACAATTGGACTTTCATCGAGTATTATTGCATTAGTGTACTGATCATTGATGTCATAGTATTCTGTCTTTGCACTTGAATAATAGTCTACAAAACTAGTCCCGCAGTAGGTTTTTACTGCTTGACTGATGGCTGGTATAATAACATTAATCTTTGCGTCTTCAGATACGCCTGTAAGACCTGCAAAGTTTTTATACTGTTGTAATGTTATTAAATTCGCCATAATTAAAAAGGGGGAGTGTTAGGTACACTCCCTGAAACCGTATTGTGCTAATATTAGCTAGCTTTATACATCCAACCCCATTTAGAAGTTGCACCGTCAATTAAGTCGATAAAGCCTAATCTCTGAGAAGCCACTAAGACTCTTCTTTGATTAATAACTTCGTAGTCAGATTCTACAGTAACGCCTCTTAATCTTGGCATTACATAGTTTCTTGGGTTAACAGCGATAGCTCCGAACTTAGAAACTGCTGGTGTAGCAAACTCGTCACATAATAGTACTCTTGAACCGAATACTTGACCAATTTCACCAGAAAGCTTAGTAGCCATGTCGCCAACTAGGTTAGCGTCTTGGAACTCTGCATCTTCTAATAGTTCGTAGTATGATCTTTGTGAAACAATATATACTACTTCACTTGGGTTCACACCATATTTACCCATGTTCTTTCTCATTTCAAGTAAGTCAGTTGCTACAATTTTATCAGTTGCAAAAGCAGTTCCTGATTGTGTATAGTCACTGTCATTTCTTGCTAAGTGTAGTAAACCTTCGAAAGAAGCTCCTGAAGTGCCAAAGACACCGTCAGCATCATCACCAGCTAGGATTGAGTTTTCAATTGCTCTAGCGTGTGATCTTACCATTGATTCTCTAATTAAAGGAAGGATTGGTAAGATTGCATCTTCTTCAGTTTCATTACCTAAGAATGATTGAGAGATAAGTTTTTTAGTTGAAAGAGTTCTTTCAGCCATAGAAACCCCAGCATCATCACCATAAGAAGCAGACCTCATATCTAAATTGTCGTTTGCTACAGCAGACCCTGAAGTAAATTCAGCGTAACCACTATCTGGTAAGATTGGGATAATCATGTTTGCAGAAGTCATTGGTACTTCTCTAAATAGAGGAGCTAAGACTAATTCATTTTGAATATCTCTTTCGATGTTTGTTGAAACGATTTGCTCGAAATCAGCTGATGAAACTTGTACACCTGAATGAGTGTTAACTTTTTCCATCACACCTTTAGCAACTTCACTGTCCCATCCTTTACCAGTCGCTAGACCAGCAAATTTTGCGTCAACGATATCTTGCTCAAAAGTTTTCTTCCAATCGCCTTGACCATTTCTGTCAGAGAAATGTCTTTTAGACTCTCTGATGTTCATGATTTCTTCTGATTTCTCAGCTAGTTGAGATTCTAAAGACTTAACAACTGCTTCTAAATTAGAATAGTTCTCATTAACTCTAGATTCCACGTCATTCATTAGCTTTTCAGCACCTGTAAGACCTGCTTCAACTATAGTTTTAGTTTTTTCCTGATCTGCTACTTCAGCAGCTTTTTGAACTTCAGCTTCGTCAGTTGCTTTTTGAGCAGCTTCGTCTGCAGCCTTCTGTTCAGCAGCTTTTTGCTCAGCTTGTTTCATTGCAATTTCAGCAGCTGTATCTGCAGCTACTTGCTTTGCGAATGCCTCAAGATTGAACTCTGAGTTGCTTTCAGGAGATTTATTTTCTTTTGACATATTTGTCTCCATGTTATGGGATTCCTCCCTTCTTGGCTGCTCAACATTAACAGCGTCTGCTGATTCTGCTGGGTTAGCCTTATAAAAAGTTTGCTTATACTCGTTGTATTGCTCCATACTATCAAATGATTTGCTTAAACCAAAAGTTGCCCCTTGATTGCAAGGTACTGATACTACAGAAACTTCAAATAGTTCCGCGTCCTTTATCTTATATCCGTCAGTTTCAGTCATATAATCGGCTTCCTTGACTTTGAAACCGACAGAAAAAGCTCCAAGGACACCGTCTTTAATTAGTTGTGTTACATCGCCAGCAGCTTTTGATATCTTTGCAGATATTTCTAAACCGTTTTCTGTAACTTTTAAATCTTTTGCACGACCAATTGGTTTGTCGTAGTTGTGGTTAAACAAAATGATTGGATTGTTTTTAAAGTTCTCTAATCCACCCTTTGTCCATGCATCGCTTTCAATAATATCTCCAGCTCTGTCAATACCGTTTGTACTTGCAGAACCTTTAATATCTATACCACCATCATCAGTTTCACCTAATGATTTGAAAGTGCTAGTCCAATGATAAATTTTATTTGACATCTTTTTTCTCCACTTTCTTAGCAGGTGCTTTTTTCTCAGCAGGTGCTTCTTTTACTTCTGGTGCGACTATTACGTCTACTGGGTATCTTTTTGAGACTACACTAAGTACTCTACTCCAAGAACCAAATGCTCTTCTTAATAAGTAATCTTTAACAGGAACATCAGCTCCTTTTGCTTTATAAGCAGGTAGATCCATTATACCACCTTCTTTTTTAAAGTACTCAGAAAGAGACTTTACCATCATATCTTTTGTCATAATTATTCTTCCTCGCTTGGGGCAGCCTCTTGAGGTCTACCGCCTTGTTCCGGGTTTGTCGCTGAGCCTGCTATATTTGCAGGTACTCTTGGCTCGTCAAATCCGTCTACAGGTTCTTTTCCTAATGCTTCTCTTGCTTCGTTAGCACTTAATATACCCGTGTTAACTAGAGTAGCATAGTATGCTGCCTGGTCTCTCAATTCTGGTTGTAAAGCAGGAATCCCTGTTACATCTTCATTTAGTGAAAAACCAAAAAATCTTTCTAATGCATATCCCAGTTTTTTAACTACTGGTAGTACTGTCTCTAAGTAGTACAATCTATGATTAGGTCTAATATTTGCATTATTTCCACCATCCATTAAAATTGGTGGTATGCCCATTGCTTCGAGAATAATTCTTTCATTTGATTTAATTGATTCTGCAAAGTCTAACTCTTTAAAGTTAATTTTTGATAGAGCGTCTACTTCTAGTCCGCCATCAAGTATAAGAGGTCTTTTGCCTCCTGTTGTTGGATTATATCTAATACTCCAAGCTCTCATCATTCTTTCTTTTACTTTTTCTGAAAGAGTGTTTGGTGACTTAAGTACTAATCCTGGAACTGCTCCATTTTTGAAGAAGTTATCCTGGAAGTTTCTCATGCTAGAGAGCAACTGCATAGTTCTATATGCTGGTTTTAGTCTTGGTACACCTCTATAAATTGAATTAAAACTATTTTCTTTTATATGTATAATTTCATTCGGGTTGTAATCTATTGAGTTATCATATGAAAATCTTTCTATATATGTTTTGTCGTCAGTATGGATAGTTATTTTGTCAGCAGGCAAATGATACATATGCGCTCCATCAAAGTAAATAAATATATTTCCATCTATAAGTAAATCAATTATAAGATTTCTTTTAAAAGTACTTACATCTTGAAAGGGGTTAGGCTCTTTATTAAGTAATAAATCAACCTTAGATCTACGAATGTTTTTAACAACATTAGTAGTACCTAGTATTTTTTCTCCGACTGCAAAAGGTATTTCTGCTACATCATCAACAATCATATTTACTGCACGGTTAACAATTTCTAATTGTTCGTAAGCATTTCTATAGTTTGTTACAATCTCACGAGAGTCGACAGTCATTCCTTCATTTCTAGAAATAACGTATTGAGAAGGATTAAGTTTTTCTTCCTTATCCCCTCCTAAGAATCTATCATACCATGCCATATTTATCTCTCTGTTTCTCGACCCATCTTTTTTGTTTCTCTGCGTGTATCAACTTGGGTCTTTTACCATATATTGAGTGTAATTTCATATGGTGACTATGGCAGAGTGTGACTGTATCCTCGTAAAGTTCTTTCTGATGTTCATCAATGAAGGCTTCTCGAATCTCTAGTATTTCTTGTTCGTTTTTAATAATTAATTTTTTCTTTTTTATCCAAGTTTCTAGTAGTTCTGTAAGCCCGTGATAGTGATGAAAATCTAACTGTTCAGTCGAATCACAAATAAAACAATTGCTTGATTTATTATATTGTGATTTCGCTTTGTCTCGTACGTATTTAACTAAATCTCTTTTGAAATTCATATTTCTACTCTTAATTAGAATTATACCAAAAACATACAGCAAATGTCAAGAACTGTTTTTTGTAGGTCTTATTAGAACGATGTGGCTGTAGTTTCAAATGTATACAACGCATATCGCATAGCATCAGCCATATGGGATGCCATATTGTGTTTTGGTTTCTCTTTTAATAAATTAGGGTTAGGGTCCCATTGATACTGGTCCAATGAGATAAGTGCTTCTTTGCAAGTTTGATTAACTATTATTCCATCGTTATCAACTACAGTAGCTACATGTCCAATTCCGTCTAGTACAGATTTCTTGGCGTTTATAGTACTGATATCATAATTTTGTGCAAAGTCGTATCTTGTTTGTTGAGCTGCAGAATCAATATAAATATAATCAATGTCCCATTTATGAATTAATTTTTGAATCTGAACTGCGTGTTGTTCTGTTGTTTTTTCTGAGTCCATGTACTCATCTATAAGATAGTATTTTTCAGCATCCCAGTCATATGCAATAACACAGAAAGCTGTGGGATCTTTATAACCTACGTCAAGTCCAGCAAAAACATCCATATTACTTACATCTATTTCAGATAAGTCTGCTATACAAGTCTCGTGATTAAATGCCCATACTTGACCTTCATAAACATTAAAGTCTGCCATATACTCTTGAGCAAACTCATTCTCTGACATTGTTTTCTTTGCTTCTATAATATCGGATTCAGCAACACGAGGATTCTCATGGTAAGTTGCTTTTACTGAACACCATTCTGGAAACTCCTCGCTAAACCCTCTGTAATAGAATTCCGCAAAGTAATTATTTCTACCCCTTGGAGTAGATATAAAGATTGCTTTTGAGTTTTCTTTGTCTAGTGTAGGTCTTAGTGCGACATTGAAGGCATCTCTTCCATCTGTTAAAGCTGCTTCATCGAATATGATTAAGTCATAGCTTCTACCAACAACTGAGTCTACCTGATTGATAGAACCCATTCTTATAGTAGAATTGTTAGATAGTTCAATAACTTTATCTTTTGCGTTATCTCTAAGCACTTCTAAGTCGAAGTGCTTAATCAAGTTTCTTTGTAAGTCAAATGATATTTGAGATAATGAATAGTTTGGAGACATTAATAGTACATGACTGTTAGGTACTAAACAAACCAACTGCCCTATTATGTTTGAAATATATGTTTTGCCTTGTCGACGTGAAATAGCCGCACACACAAAACGATATTTTGGATTATTGATAGCATTTATAATTGCTCTCTGCGATGTATTAGGCTCTATTCCTAATAATTCAAGATACTCCATTATAGGGAGTTTAATGAATCGTGACTCTTGTTCCAAGTCCATTAGATAGTTACTAACTATGTCTGTACGGCTAATTTCTATCAATGTAATGTCTCATCTGGGAATAAAACGTCTTCGTCATCTATTAGAAGGTCTAATTCTTGTAATTTGGTATAAAGATAACAATAAGTTGCAGATACTTGCTTAATTTTCTTTTCCGCGGGGGATAAAGTTCTAAACTCTTCTGCTTTTATCAAATCTTGTAGTAACTTTCCTGCATGTACTATGCCTTCTTCAAGCCACAGTCGTGTTCCATTTGCAGTTGTCATTATTTTCTCCTTCTTTTTAATCCTAATGTTCTTTTTTGAGACTTTGGTGGTCTCTTTTTTGAGCCTCCTGGGCCTGCCCAGAAAACTTTGTTTGCCCAGTAAGCAGCGGAAGATTTTCCTTTTCTAATGTTCTTTGCGTGTCGCGCTTTGAAACTTTTTCTTGCTTCTGGACTATAGTTGTGACCCATGCCTTGGGCTCCGAACCTAATAATCTTTATTTTACCACCGACTCTTACCGCTACTACAGCTTTCTTAGTCTTGTGGCTGGGAGTCTTCTTAGGTTTATTGAGTCCGCTAAGTCCTGCTCTTTTGAGCCGTGCCTTTTCTGCGTCTGTTAGTGCCATTTTTAATCCCTGTTAGTAAAGATTTCTTTACTACTTTGTCGAGTCTGCCCGACTTCATAAGTTTATTTATTCGTTCTAAGATATTATCTTCTTCTCCTTCTCGTCAATAAAGTAGAAGGTGTTGTTTTTCCAAACTTTGCTCTTTTAGGATTGACTGTTTTACCAAATCTTGGTCCTACTGCCTTTGGAGCTGCCCCGTAAAATCCACCAGGTGTGGACATTGGAGACTTAGTGTTAACATAAGTTCCTGCTGCTGCATTTAAATCACGAGTTAAACCTCTTTTCAATACATGCTTTCTTAGCTTGGAAGTTGAGTGGACGCTTGGTCCGCTTAAAAATCCGCCTTGTCTTGCCATTTTTAATTCCTATCTACTCTTAGCGAGTACTTTGGCTTATTAGCCTATTAATGAGAACCTTATTATTTGCGGTTCTCGGTAAATTTAATAATTTTTGCAAGCTACAACCGTACTCTAGTTCCAGTTGAACTGCTGTTTTTAATCGTTGTGATAAATCTAATACTTTCTCTATTTCATAAGTTAGACTATTCATTGTTTTACTTCTTTTTTCGACGTCTCCGTTTAGTAAAAGTACGTACGTTAGTAGGTTTTCCACCAACGCCTTGAGGTACTGCCCTCTTACGGCGAACTGCCGACCTTTTCTGAGCCTTGCTCATTGTTCTTGC
>Ga0098054_1000555_pt1 | contig 22287 bp, 27 predicted proteins | sample 16_taG_FD_75048 | JGI IMG/M metagenome (GOLD analysis project Ga0098054, IMG submission 75048) | Marine viral communities from the Subarctic Pacific Ocean - 16_ETSP_OMZ_AT15313 metaG | ecosystem: Environmental > Aquatic > Marine > Oceanic | place: Pacific Ocean | collected 2015-01-18
AAAGTGCTTTTATTAAAAGGTAAAACTGTCCATCACGACAGCTATACCAAATTAGAAATTAACTTAGTTAACAGCGTAGGCTGTAAACATTCACCAACACTTAACTTACCTGGACATATAAAGTTTCATTTATTCGAAGATGGAACGGTAAAAGTCTTAACTGCAATATACTATAATAATGGGCATGTGCATAATTGTCATGGACCAGCTAAAATTGAATTTGCATGGAATGGTGAAGTTGCTGCAATCGAATATTGGATGAACAATAATCCCATTGATCCAAAATATTACTTTGCTGATCCATTTAATCCAACTAACCATGAACTATTTGTAATGACATTAAGCAATTAATCAATAGAATACATAAAAAGGAGAACGTCATGAAAAAGCCTATAAATCAAACAAAACGTAAACAAAAATTCGAGAGATGGTGGAATGGAAAACGTAAACATTCACCAAGCCACGACTGGTTATGTCATCATGCTAGAAATTTTGCTAAACTCTATTATCCACATCCAGATGTTATTGATGAGATTATGTTTATTACTAAACGGTTTTATAAGTCAGAATTTAGAAAGTTAAACAAAACAGATGCTTGGCGATTGTGGAGAATAACTAATCCAATCAATATAGAAAGGTTTGAAGCAATTAAAGCAGCCGGTGAACATTTATATGAACAACGTAAACTATTAGAAGAAGAACGAAAAAAGGTTACTAAACCAACCGGCCCTAAGATTACAATAAAGAAAAAACGAACGTATACACTATAAATAAGAGTAGCATTTGGGCAGGGGTATCTGAATGTTACGATTAATCTCCTAATCGGATTGGCCCTCTTGGCGACAAGGGGGCTTTTTATTCTGCATAAATACTATTGTTAACATAATACTGTGTTAACAAATCAAATCAATGGTAACAGAGTTACCGTGAAAAAACTAGTATTTAGTTAAATCATTGGCTTAGCCCGTTCAGCTAAGTTTAATTGATTATTATTTGTATAAAAGTCTAAACCAGTCGGAGTCATTGCCCGACTAATCAAATGCCCCTTTTAGGGGCTTTTTTTTAGGCTAAATAATAAAGTAAAATAAAAGGAGACATTTGACAATGAAACGAGATACACCCCAAAATAGAGCATTTGATGGTATAGCCAATTTCTTTAATACTGCAACAATTGTATTATGGGTATGGGCCATTTATACCGCTGGTGACTTTATCGCTTCCTCCTTACTTACACTAGTAAGATAAGGAAATTAACCTATAGGAATTAATAAGATGAGCGCAGGAAATTATAATATCACAATTAATAAGGGCGCAGACTTTAGCAGGACATTTTCTGTATCAGAAGAATCAGTGACGACTGATCTAACTGATCATAGTATCGCTGCCACCCTTAAAGAAAACTTTAAGTCCACCGACTCAGTAGACTTCACAGTCACAATAACTGATGCGGCCCAGGGCTTATTTAAAATAGTATTAACAGATGTAACTACACTTAGCATGGATCCAGGTGAGTGGCGTTATGATATCGTTATGACTGATGCAGCTGGTGATAAAACCAGACTACTTGAAGGCATCGCTTTTGTTAAAGAAGGAGTTACTACATAATGACAGTTTATAACTCAACTCCTCAAGATGATTCAAACTTAGACGTCACAGTAACAGAAGCTACTGACTTAGTTACTATTGACATTACACCAGCCAGCTTTACAGCTACAGGCACAGCCGTAATCAGTGTTAATAGTAAGACTGGGATAGTAATAATAGACACAGATGACATTGATGAAGGTGCTACAAACAAGTATCATAATGACTCAACAGTTAATGCATTGATTGACACACGTGTTGATCAAGCTTTTGTGAATGCTTTAGATGTTGATGCATTCACTTTGGATGGAAACAGTAGCAGTTATTTTTTAAACTATGATAACTTTATCAATACACCAACCATCCCAACTAACAATAATGAACTTACTAATGGTGCTGGTTATATTACAGACTATACTGTTACTGAGTCAGATGTAACAACTCATGAAGCTGCTTTAACTATAACAGAAAGTCAAATTAGTGACTTACAAAGTTACATTACTGATTATACTGTTACTGAGGCAGATGTAACAGCTCATGAATCTGCTTTAACTATAACAGAAAGCCAAATTAGTGACTTACAGAGTTATATTACAGACTATACTGTTACTGAGTCAGATGTTACAGCTCATGAATCTGCTTTAACTATAACAGAAAGCCAAATTAGTGACTTACAGAGTTATATTACAGCAAGCTCAACGGATACACTAACAAACAAAAGTGGTGACATATCACAATGGACTAATGATGCGGGTTATTTAACTAGTGAGTCAGACAGTCAGACATTAAGCTTTGTATCTCCAGATCTAACTATCTCAAATGGTAACACAGTTGATTTAAGTGATCTAGTTGATGACAGTCTTAGATCCACTTTAAGTGAGATTAACTTTTACGATGCATATAGTTTCCCAAATAGTGATGGTAATGTTGATCAAGTATTAACTACCGACGGTAATGGGGCACTAACATGGGAAGATGGAGGCGGTGGCGGCGGCGCATTAGATGATTTAGATGATGTATCCATAACCAGTCCATCTGATGGTGATATTATTCGTTATAATGGCACAGCTAATGAATTCCAAAATACTAATTTAGGTTTAACATTAACTCCAACAATTTCATTCGCAAGTAGCGTATCAGAAAACGTGCAAGTGTCAGTGACAATTACAAACTGGGCAAGCTATGATGATCCAAATGCATGGGCACAAGTTGTTGATTCCAGTGGCAATGTAGTTGTGCCTGCTAGTCAGATAACTGATAACAATGATGGCACAGTAACGTTTACCGCACCTGCAGCAGGCACTGATTATGAAATTCAAGTAAAAGTTCAAGACTTTGGTGACTTAGCGTCTGACACAGCCACAAATACATTTGATTCAGAATCAATCAGTGGAACTTTCCGTTATTGGAGATTTGGAAATGGAAAAGACGCCAATGGCAATGCTGATGGATTCCAAGGAGTAAGGGCAGCTGAGTTGTGGACAGGCTCCAACCAGTCTGGAACGAAGTATCCACCGATCATGACAGCTGATAATGCGCCTACTCCTTACGTTGCGTCTGGCAAATATGCCAATGCTGGTGCCACCTGGGACCCATGGAAAGCATTTGACAATAGTTATAGCACCGGGTTTATAGATTCATTCTCTGCATATGCTGACAGTTGGTTACAGATTGACTTAGGAACGGCTCAGACTATAACGAGTTTTAAATTTACGGCTGGCATATTAAATAGTTTCACGCCAGACACATTTGATATACTCGGCAGTAATACAGGAGCATTTACTGGTGAAGAAACAATAGTTGTTACAGTTCGCGGATGCCCAAATACAGGAGACCACTTAGTAGGATAATTATTATGACAAAATTAGAAGAAGGATGTAAGGCTGCAATAATGTCTTACGCAAATGAAGAAATGCAACGCAATGCCGCACTATTTGGCGAACATTCAGACTATGTAACAATGGTTTTAACGATATTGCGTGATTTATACAGATCGCAGAAAGAAGATGGTGCTACAGAGTTTGTTGTTCCAGTTGAACTTGAGCAATACTTAGATAGTATGAAACCATTTTAAAAGGAGACATTAAATGTCATTAATTAATATATCAGGCACGGTAACTCAGAGTCATGCTACTGCCAGTGATGTTAGTAGTGTTACGACATTGCAACAACTTAGTAATGTTAACTTAGTAAATGGATTGAGTGAAAATCAATTACTGCATTACAATAGCACATCACAAGACTGGGAAAATAACAGTCTTACAGACATTATGAGCAATAATGATTTTGAGCTGCTTGAATTGAGTTATCTCCCAATGAAAGGATTCAGAATAGTTGGTGACGGTGATAGTGTTGCAATAGAATTAAAAGAATGGGGCCCAGGTCTTTTTGGCAGTAACACTTGCGGTGTCGCTGCTCATGTTGACGGTGGGTCCGAATCATCACCTGCGCCTATTGCAGCAGATACACGATTTGGTGGCTTCTTTGCCAGTGGTAGTGTAGACTATAGTGGCACTATACCAGCTTCATCAGCAGGTTCAGTATACTTTAAGACTACTGAAGAACATTCAGCATCTAGCAGAGGCACTGAAGTAGGAATCGACACATGTGCGGAAAATGAATCATCTAGAATGCTTACTGCTCGATTTTATAGCAATAAATTTGGAGTAAATCCTGACAACGCAGATGGATCTGATGAAGCTTACATATACGGACCAGAGACTATATATTTTGAAGTAGATGACGGTAGCAATAACTATAATCCACTAACCATCGCCCCAGACGAGGCTCGTATAAACGGTTCTGCTTATATTAATAACAGTGGCGACATAGAATCTTCTCACAGTGCGTGGGGAGGTGCTGCTGTTAAAGCTGCTAGTGGTATTGGCGGAACACCGTTCTACGCTCTAAGAGCCACAACTAATACAAGTTGGGAACCAGCAGCATGGGGCACTGGATTATATGAGTTAAAGTTTGATGCAGACTTAACTGGAGTCAACTTAGATGGAACATCACAAACAGTTGCCTTTAACTTTGGTGACAGCAATGCTGCTTACAGCGCAGCCGGTTTACGAGCTACAATACGTGACCCAGTCATAACCAGTGGCGATATTGATACATTTGATGGCACAATGTCAATATTTGTATCCAATCACACAAGTGGCGGTGAAGATGTATATGCGCCAATTGAATTGGGATCAGAAAAGACTTCACTCGTTACAGTTCCAGACTCAGCAGCAAGTAGTGGCTGGCAGAATCTACATCACATCATTATGCGTGATGATCCAAGTTCTCTGAGCAACTTGCATGCGACGGCTTATACGGCACAAACACCCACAGACCAACAGGACCTTGCATCAACACAAGTTGTCACGACAGCAGCTACACTTGACTCAAACAATGATTATACGGACTTTAGTAATGATTATGAGATATGGGTAACTGACTTAGTGGCTGGCAGTATTAGTTGGTATAATCCAATTACTGCTTCCCCAGACGAGACTCTGATTAATCCAAAATTAATAATCACTAAAGATGAATCCGATAGTAGCAAAGCTGTGGCAGCGATGTTTAATATAAAGCGTAAATACGATTTTGACTTAACTGGTCACGATATTAACGGCGATCTGATTCAATCACAACAGCGTCTGATTGATCAATCAGATGCAAGTTATCCAGTCTCCAGACAACAATCAAGAATTAATGGTGTTATTATTGATGGTAATGGTGATATTGATGATTTTGAAGGCTCATATCGTATTCAAGTAACTGATGTAGCTAGCAAGTCAATGACACATACCAATGTGGTTGAATTTAAAAGTTCAGCTATTGAATCATTAGTTCCTGTCACAAGCGTTAATATGGATACAACAGCAAGAAACAATTTAACTGCTGCTGCTGGAATGACTATTTTTAATACAACAACAAGTAAGTTAGAAACATATGATGGATCTGCCTGGCAGGCTCATTGGTAATAAAGGAGAGTCACTATGACTGATAAAACTAGGTTAAACTCAGCGCCTGAGGAAGAAGGCGAAAAGGAAACGAAGACAGGTCGACCAAAACTTGACATTGATGTGTCAGTATTAAGAAACTTGGCTGCGTTACAGTGTTCATATTCTGAAATGGCGTTTGTATTAGGTTGTCATAAAGACACATTGCGTAATCGTTTCAAGGATATAATAGAGATAGGAAAGGCAGAAGGTAAAATTAAATTGAGAAGAGCAATGTATAGAAATGCAACAGAGAATCATAGTGCAGCTATACAAATCTTTTTAGCTAAGAACTTATTGGGCATGAGCGATCAACCTAATAATGCAGACGACGATATGATTTTACCTTGGGATAATACACCAGACAAGGAAGAATAAATGATGCCAAAAACACAAGTGGTTCAAAAGGATTTGGAATTACATGAAGATATTATTAAGAACAAATATGATATTGAAATAATTAAAAACGATATTCAAACGATTAAAGATAACCATCTTCATCATATCGAAAAGGATATTAATGAAGTAAAAAACGATCTAAAAGATCATAAAAAAGAAGTTACCGGGAAGATTGATAAAATGGATAACCGCTTGTGGTGGATTTTAGGAATTCTAATTTCTGGAGTTATCCTAAGTGCTATTAAGGAAATATTATTATGAGCAAACGACATAACGAAATCACTGGCGATAGATTGTCCAGTAAAATAAAACAAGATAATAAGTTTCAAGATAACTGGGATAAAATCTTTAATCCTAAGTCATTTAAAGAAACTAAACCTGAAAAACCAAAGAAGGATAAAAAGGTTAAAAAATAATGCCCCTAACCATACCCCAACAGGAAATATTTGATAGTAAAGCTAGATTTAGAACCGTGTCTGCTGGACGACGTTTTGGAAAAACATTTTTATCTATGTATGAGATAGCTCGTATAGCAAGGTTTCCAAATAAAAAAATCTTCTATGTAGCTCCTAGTTACAGAATGGGTAAACAAATTATTTGGGAAGAACTAAAAGACAAATTAATTCAAAGAGGTTGGATTAAAAAGATTAATGAATCTGATTTAACTTTAACTTTAAAAAACAATAGTCGCATTAGTATTAGATCCGCAGATAATCCTGACAGTATGCGTGGTGTAAGTTTAGATTTTGTTGTCTTAGATGAAGCTGCATTCATGCCTCAAACTGTTTGGAGTGAAGTATTACGTCCAACATTGTCCGATAGAAAAGGCGGTGCTGTGTTTATTTCCACACCTAGGGGTTATAATTGGTTTTATGATTTATGGGCTGATTCGACACACAAGGATAACTGGGAAAACTTTCAATATACTACAGTAGAAGGTGGAAATGTTACGCCGGAAGAAGTTGAAGATGCAAAGCAAGATATGGATTTAAAAACATATCGCCAGGAATATTTGGCAAGTTTTGAAACAGCTGGTCATTTAATCTACCATGCATTTGAGGCAAAAGAATCCATTCAACAATATGATGGTGCTAAACCAAAGATTATTCATATTGGTTGTGACTTCAACATTGATCCTATCTCTGCTGTAGTTGCTGTTAAAACACAAACTGGCATGCATGTTATTGATGAGATAGTAATACAGTCATCAAATACAGATGAACTTGCTGAAGAAATTTTAAGACGATATTCAGAGTATCGTGTAATATGTTATCCTGATCCTGCTGGTAGTGCCAGAAAGACATCGGCAGGTGGTAGAACAGATCACACGATATTAATGCAATATGGTTTTGAAGTAAAAGCACGACGACGTCATCCTGCAGTAAAGGATCGAATTAACAGTATGAACAAAATGCTTTGTAATGCTCAAGGTGAAAGACGATTGTTTATTGATCCAAAATGTAAACAAACTATTACGTGCATCCAAAAGCAACAGTATAAAGAGGGCACAATGGTTCCAGATAAAACTAGTGGCTATGATCACCAAAACGATGCGTTTGGATATATGATTGAATATCTATTCCCAGTTACTAAGCAAGTAAATGAATTACAGGCTGGCGCAACTGAACGATTTGGACATTTTTAATAACTAAATAAGATGGTATATTAACGGTAAACGAATGCCGCATACCTACAACTAAGGAAACAATTTTATGAATATTGATATATTATTCAAAAAGCATCCCAATTACGATGCTGTAAAAACCCAGGCAGACTACCTTTTTCGTAGCTATGTGGGTGGAGAAGCTTATCGTGCAGGTCAGTTTCTAACCAAATACATGGGCGAAGGCGACATACCAGGAGCTTATTCAAAGCGTCTTGCTGCCACCCCATTAGACAATCACACACAAACTACTGTAGACATTTATCGTAGTTTCATTTTCAAGACAGAGCCTCATCGAGAGCTAGGCAAATTAGAACAGAATTCATTAGTGAATGATTGGTTAAAAGATACGGACCAAGAGGGACAAGGGATGTCTTCATTTATTAAAACAATGAATGATTATGCAATGGTATTGGGTAATGTATGGATATTAGTGGACAAGCCAGCTTATAAAGTTAATACACAAGCTGAGGAAGAAGCTTTAGGTATTAGAGGATATGCATGCATGTATAGTCCTCAAAATGTTTTGAATTGGGAATACAAAAGATCCATTAATGGTAAAATGCAATTAAGTCATATTAGCGTTATTGAAGATGAAAGTTCCAATCATGTCACCATTACTCACTGGTATTCAGACAGAGTAGAAAAATACACTGTCATTAAAAACGACCAAGGCACACCTGAAGATATTACAGGCTCACAAGTATATGAAAATCCTTTAGGATATATTCCAATGGTTAATCATGTGCCACAGAAATCAATGGTGCGTGGTGTGGGTCAAAGCATAATGGCAGACGTAGCAGATTCACAAAAGTATATTTACAACTTATTAAGTGAACTAGAACAGACTATAAGAATATCTTCGCATCCAACACTAGTAAAAACAAAAACAACAGATGCAAATGCAGGAGCGGGCTCCATTATCAATCTTGATGATCAAAGCGATCCTGGTCTTAATCCGTATTTGTTGCAACCTACCTCGTCTGGTATTAATGGAATACTTGATACTATTGAGGCGACTGTTGATGCTATACTACGCATGTCACATACAAGTGCGGTTGCTGCTGTAAAGACTTCTTCTTCATCAGGTATTTCACTTGAGGTAGAAAGAGAATTATTATTTGCTAAGTTAACAGACTTGGCGGACACAATAGAAGAAACGGAATATAAAATGTGGTCAATTTGGGCTGACTGGCAGGGATTAGAACTCCCTAAAGAGTTTGCTATTGACTACGACAAGTCCTACAACATACGCAACAAAGAAGCCGACCTTGCGCAACTAAAAATTGCCCTGGAGCTTAATGATGATGCGGACTTCCAATCTGCAATGAAAGAAAAAATTGCGAATATGTTTAAAGACTAAATAAAAGTAATTATTAAGGCATCGTCAATAGGCGATGTTATCCCACTTAAAAAAAGGAAAAGTTGATATGGAAACAGAAAACACCATAGTAGAAGCATCAAATGATGTAGAAAACACTCAGAGCTCCGACACTGGGGCGGCATCCGAGGACAGTAATATTTCCCAGGCCAAGACATTCACGCAAGAACAGGTGAATGAAATTGTTGCAAAGCGAATTTCGAAAGTGAAAAATTCTTACGACGGAATTGATCCAACCGAATATCGTCAATTGCTTTCTTTAAAAGACCAAGTTGAGGACGAAAGTCTAATCAAACGTCAAGAATTTGACAAGCTATTGAAGAAGCATAAAACGAAAGCTGACGATGAAATTACTTCATTGAGAAATGAATTAACTTCAATTAAAATAGATGGTGCATTAATTGATGCCGCATCTAAATTGAAGTCTGTTGCACCAGAACAAACAGCAAAACTACTGCGTGAGCAAGTTAAACTTGACTCAGATGGTAAGGTAGTCATTATGGATGGCGAACAAATTCGTTATAATGATGACGCTGAACCGATGACGGTAGATCAATTAGTTGATGAGTTCTTAACGAGCAACACGTATTTCAGAGCTGCTGGTCCTTCAGGGACAAACTCGCAAAGCAACGCTACTGTGCAAGATAACAATGAGGTTACTCTTGCAGATTTAGACTTAAACCGTCCTGAACATCGAGAAATCTACAAAAAGTGGAAGATGGAAGGAAAGGTTTAAAATTAAAAACATATAAAAGGAAATATTCATATGTCAAACTATAACTCAGGTTGGGAATTAGATGCTCTAATGGTTCCAACAAAAGCTGCTGCAATCTTTGCAGCGAATGAAAGTTCACTATTTTTAGGTGGACAAATTGTTCCAAATATCGTAGTTCCTGCCGGATCTATCTCTGCTCAAGTTCCAGTATTCAACAGTGGCACTGCGCAAACTTTAGTTGAAGCTACTGCTGTTGATGATTTTGCAATTAACAACGTTACTGCTGGTTCTACAACTATCGATTTATCTCTATACGCTGCCCGTGATGTTCTTCGTGACATCGGTGGTGTTAATCCTGCAGAAATTGGCAGAATACTTGGCCAAGCCTGTAGTGCTTCTTTCGATTCTGCAGTTACTGCTGCAATGAACACTGCTACTACTACCCAAGAAATGGGCACTGGTGCTGACGAATTATGGGATGCAGTTGCTACTATCCGTGGTAACGGTGAAACTGGCCAATTGTTTGGTGTTCTTTCTCCAGCTCGTGCTGCTAAGATCATGAAAGATATTGCTGGCGCTGGCTATGCTGGTGGCGATTATCAGACTGCTGCTCTTATGAATGGCTTTGTTGCTAAGTATGCTGGTATCACATTGTTCCAGTCTGCTCACATGACAGGCGAAGGTGTTGTTTTTGGTGCTGACGCAATGCGTATGGCTACTCAAGACGGCCTAAAGCTAGAAATGCAACGACGTGCCGCTGCATCTGGATTTGACGTAGTTTCAACTCTGGCAGCTGGTGTTGCATTGGTTGATGATGACCGTGCTGTTAAGTTGGTAGACTTAGTATAAAATATACACAAGTATGGGAGTCATTAGGCTCCCATTAATATGGAGATTACAATGTTTGCTACAGATGAAGATTTAATAAAGTATGTTCAAGACATTTTTGACCACGGTGAATCTACATGGGAAGATGAAATTGCATTGGCAGAAGGTGATGTCATTAATCAAGTTAAGATTAAATGGTATAATTTAACGCATGCAAAAGGATCTTTCGATGAAACACTTTTAGTTAATAGTCAATGGACAAAGGCTACAGTGTATCGTGCATTTAGTTCATATATTTTCCCTAAGTTGTCCACATTTAATGTGGAAGATACATTTAGAGAACAATTAGAATTTTATGCAAACCAATATGCTGAAGAAATGGATACTCAGTTTCAACTTGGAATTGAATATGACCATAACGAGGACGGAACTATTGATAGTAGTGAAGTTCAAACGTTCACACAAACAAGGTTGTATCGATAATGAGTAAAAGGGAAGACATAGTCAAACAATTCTTCAATGTTGTTAAACAGCAACGAACAGTTAAGTTTAAGAAAGTGATGCGAGACCCAATAAGTCCTGAAGAACTTCCACGCACTGGATTCCCTGCTGTTTATATTGAAACAACTAATGAAGAACGATTAAATCTAACAGCAACGATGCGTGATGCGATGATGGATATAGAAATTATTATCTATGTCTTAGGCAGAAATAGAGATTCTCAACGGAATGCTGCTATTGAAGCTATTGAGTCCAGCATCTATAACGACGAGTTGTTAAATACATTAGTAAAGAACATTGAGCTCACAAATATTGAAACAATAACAGTTGGTGAGACTAAACCATATGCATCTATTAAAGTTACATTTGGCGTTAGCTACTGTTATTCACTAGCATAGAGGATTATAATATGTCATGTTTCGCAGGAAAGAACGGAGTAATTACAGCAGATGGTTCAGCCATTGCTCAACTTACTTCTTACACAATAAACGAGAACGCTGACACTTCAGAATGCACACATTTTGACAGTGCGGATTACCGTTCATATAGAACTACTTTTAAGTCATGGGATGGTTCATGCGATTTAGTATGGGACCGCCAAGATGGTGATCTAGTAGTTGGAAATGAGTATGCATTAATTGTATACCCAGAAGGAAATGATACTTCTACTGATTGGAAAATTAGTGGAACAATCATAATTACTTCATTCGAAATCTCAGCAGCAACGGAAGATAATGTTACTGCATCTTGCTCATTCCAGGGCAACGGTGTATTAGCCCGTGCCGAAGAGGTATAAGTAATAATGCCCAATCAAAGCAAGAAAACGTTAAAACAAATTCTCGCCGAGATTGGGCATGATTTTGAGCAATTCAATAAGGCTTATATTAGTGAATTGAAAGCTGTTACACCTGTTGCAAAGGGCACAGCCCGCAGAGGTTGGCGTAGTGTATATCGAAATCAACTTGGAAAACAAACAAATTACCCTGTTATTAAAAATGACGTTCCATACATTGATGTATTGGAACAAGGACATAGCAAGCAAGCACCCCGCGGGATAATTAATCCTGCTAATAAACGCACAAGGAGACGAAGATGAGCGTAATTAAATCAGCAACAAAACATTTTAAAGAAGCACTATCAACAGAAATGAAGTCAGTAGAAGTTCCAGAATGGGAAACTACTCTATATTTCAAACCAGTTAGTAATTTCGCAACAGAACAAAAGATTGTTCAACTTCAATCAGATGGTAAAATAGTGGAAGCACTAGTAGAATCATTGATTGCAAAATCGTGTGACGCAGATGGTAAGCGTGTATTTAAAGGCGCAGACAAGACACAATTGATGAACGAAGTGGATCCAGCAGTTATCATGCGAATCGTAACAGAAATGAACAATTCAGACATGAATGATGAAGACCTGGGAAACTATTAAAAGATAGAGAAATATTCTTTATCTTCCAGATTGCCGAACAAATGAATACTAGTGTTGAATGGGTGATGAATAATGTGTGTTCGCTAGAACTTAGAGGATGGGGCTTTTATCATAAAGAAAAAGCCCTACTTAACAAAAGGAAACAATAATGGCAGAATATGATATTGTTATTAAAGCCGTCGACAACACAAAGAAAACATTGTCAAAGGTCGGTGGTCAATTAGACGGGTTATCAACCAAAGCCGGTGGTCTTACAAAGGTATTAGGAGTCGCAGGTGCGGCTCTTGCTACTTTTGGTGCAGTGTCAAAAATAAGTGACACTATTGACGATTTTGATAAACTTGCTAAACGAGCAAGAAATGTAGGCGTGGTTTCAAAAGCCGCATTTAAAGACTTTCAGATTGCAAACCAACTATTAGAAGAAGGCGGAATCACAGCTAGTGAAGCAGATAGAGCATTTGGCAATCTACAAGGTAGACTTACAAAAGGTATCAATGGTGGTAAAGCATACGCTGGTGTCTTAAAGAAATTAGGATCAAGTATCCTAGACATGAATGGCGATCTAAAGTCAACACCAGAGTTATTTGAAACAGTAGGACAAGCCGTTCAAGATGGAACAATTGATCTTGAAGATGCTCAAAAAATATTGGGCGAACGAGTAGGTCCTAAGATAGTCGGTGTGTTCAATGCAATGAAAGACAGTGGAATGACTGCTGCTGAAGCATTAGCAGATGTTGCGAAACACACAAACATCGTAGAATTAGACGCAGCTAAAAACGCAGAGAAGTTCAATGACACTGTAGGGCGATTAGGGACTGGTCTTGGACAATTGATGACAGATGCGATTACTCCATTACTTCCAATGCTAACTAAACTGACAGACGATTTACTGGCAGCAATGCCAGACATAATAAACGGTGTGAAAAAAGCATTCAACGATATGAAACCAGTATTGGATCTGATTGGAATCGTATTCTCAGAGATTATTATCCCAGTGCTTGGAGTAGCATGGGACCTATTCAAAAAATTACGAGACATAATAAAACCACTTGCAGATATTGTGATCCCAGCTTTGGGTAAAGCAATTAAGAAAGTTACTGGTTTTATAAAGTCTATGGCAGAAAAACTCACTAGTTTGCTGACTGCAATGGGCTTATTAGATGAGAAATTTGAAACAACTACTACTAGCAGTGTAGAAAACGCAAAGTCTATGTCAACCGCCGTAGTCAATGAGTATAAAGACATGGCTGCTGACGCAACCAAAGCTATAGAAAGCATACCCACGATCAATGATGGTGGGTATGCTGCATTGCAGGAGCAGAAAAAGATATGGGCGGCTCAGGAAGCAGCCTTGCAGGGACCAAAAACTGATGGTGGTAAAGCAGACTTGCAGGAGCAGAAAAAGATATGGGCGGCTGAGGATAGAGCTGCTATTATAGCAAATGCGAAAGTATATGATGATCTAATAATGCGCCAACAGCGAATGACTGCTGACAATCATGCTGCTCGTATTATTCAAATGAAGAAAGAAAAACAACTAGCATTAAAAACTGAAATCCAGCTTGCAAAGTCAATCCCATATTATGAGTTCAGAGATGCACGTGCTTACAAGCAAATCGCGCAATTCAAGTCTGGTGTGAAAGAGCAATTTAAGAAACCAGTCGCAATCCCAACAGTTGAGTTCAATTTGGCAGGTGCTTACAAGCAAATGGGGAATTTCAGGAATGCTGTAGTTGAGGAATTTAAGAAACCCATCTCAATCCCAACAGTTGAGTTCAATTTGGCAGGTGCTTACAAGCAACTGGGGAATGTCAGGAATGCTGTAGTTGAGGAATTTAAGAAACCAGTCACAATCCTATATTATGAGTTCAGAGATGCACGTGCTTACAAGCAAATGGCGGAATTCAGGTCTAATGTGAAAGAGCAATTTAAGAAACCCGTCGCAATCCCATATGTTGAGTTCAATTTGGCAGGTGCTTACCAGCAAATGGGGAATTTCAGGAATGCTGTAGTTGAGGAATTTAAGAAACCCATCTCAATCCCATATGTTGAGTTCAATTTGGCAGGTGCTTACCAGCAAATGGGGAATTTCAGGAATGCTGTAGTTGAGGAATTTAAGAAACCCATCGCAATCCCATATTATGAGTTCAAACATGCAGGTGCTTACAAGCAAATGGCGAATGCGCAAACGCAGGCTAAGAAAACTAGCAACATAATAATGAAGACATGGGACGATATGTCAAAAGGTATGGCGTCCAGTATTACAGAAGGTATTATGTCCGGTAAAGGTTTATTTAATTCGTTTGGTGATTATTTGAAAGATTGGGCTAATAAGATATTAGCACGAATCATTGAAAAGATGCTTATTCAACCAATGGTAGATCAAATGGGTCAGTGGTTAGGTGGTATAACAAGCGGCATGGGCGGCATGGGCGGTCTTATGGGCGGCGGCGGTGGCATGGGCGGCGGTTTAGCTGGCAGTATTGGCTCATTAGCTGGTGGCATGGGCGGCGGTGGCGGTCAAGGCTGGTTTGGTTTTGATTGGGACTTAAGTTCAATATTTGGCGGCATTAGCGACTGGTTCGGCGGACTATGGGGCGGCATCTCCAGCTGGTTCTCTGGCCTTGGATTGTTTGCAGACGGTGGTTACTTGCCAAGTGGTAAAGTTGGTATTGTTGGTGAAGCAGGTCCTGAATTAATTACGGGACCAGCAAACGTAATCAGCAATGAGGACAGCTTTGGTGGCGGTGGTAGTGTAGTTATAAATATTAATGCAATCGACACACAAACAGGAACAGAGTTCCTTTTAGATAATTCTCGACAAATTGAAGGTATTATACAAAATGCTTACAATCGTCGAGGTAAAGAAGGAATTTATAGCTAATGAAAGATATATTTACATACCCAAATAACGCAGGAACTTACTATATTGATCCAGATTATGTTGGTGATGATACTGTAGGTTTCCAAAAACGAATAAAAGAAATTTATGATGGCGATTTTACAGACTGGCTTGGAACACCGCCTACAATGACAACACATACATCAATGATGTCTAATATATCAAAGTTCAATGACTATTATAATTCACGTGGTGATTATAATGTCACATATTATGACTTTACTAAAGAGCCATTATTAGTAGGACACGTAGGCACAGCTGGTTGTAATGTCACAAGCATTGAGACAAAACTTGTCACACTTCCTGGAGACTACGATCATTTAACAGGTCCCTCAGTTGTAATTACAACAGCGGCTGACCCTGCATATCAAGGTGATAGTCATGGAACTTTAGTGAAATCTAAGATTAAAGGTATCAGTGAGATCATCCCAACAGGTTGGGGTAGTTGGTCGTTTGATGATGATGTGTATTGGGCACACAAACTAGGTCCTAATGAATATGCTTTAAGTGGTCTACAAATCGATCAACTTGTTAATAATGCAAAATCCATGGAAGAATCAGTGGCACAACGATTCGGCAATGGCTGCTGGGTTAGATGTCAAGCGCCTCATGCTTTTTCAGATGGTGATGAAATACGACTAACTCATAATTTTGATGGTTCTGGTCACACTGGCACAGCTAATACATCAACAAGCAGTTTATACGTAACTACACACGGTAACTATTCATTTGAATTATTTACTGACGCTGCGAGAACAGTGAAAGCTACATTAACTGAACAATACTTAGCATCAAAAACATACAGCTATACTAATAGTGGATCAACTACACAAGTAATTAAATTAGATAATATTGACGCAAGTGATTCATTCTTTGACACGCATGAAAGTTTAATGCAAGAACTAACGTCTAGAGGACTTTTGTTCTTTCGTGTAGAATACAGTAACTTTACTGGATCTACTTGGACTTCACCAGCAACTGGCGAACCTGGCACTTTTGGTATTCCTTCATCAATAGCTTATGGTAATTCGTCATTCGGTTATTTTTATGTCGGTAGTCAGCAATTTGATATTAAGGATGCTCGAGGCGGTTCTTTGCACTCATTTGACTTAGCTCCAGGTGACAGTGTTGATATTACAGTGCATGTAATTGATCCAGCACGAGCAGAAGGGGATTACTACAATTATATGGCTAATGCAGCTACTACTGGCACAATTGTTAATGAACAACTTGAAAATCGCTTAGTTATTAAATCGTCATTTATATATGTTCCCGGTAATGCAACATTCAATCATTTGGATGCTACTGGTGCTTTGGTTGGTGGTGCTGAGATATCTGGTAACTACTACTTACCTGGTGACCCAACTGAATACACATTAGATGCTCCAATTTATACCAATGCGGATTTAGATATGGGTATCACTGTAGATAGCAATGGACGTATTAACAGTGCTTACATACAAACCGAAGGTGGCATCCATGATAATGTTAACTGGGTTGACGGTGAAAAGATATGTTTCCCAATAGTAGCTAAAGCAGACCTTTATGTTCCGCCACCTACTCCACCAGCAGAGTTAGAAGATATATTTGATACACAGGATCAATGGCTTGACCAAGGTTTTGCTGGTGGTGCTAAAGAATTTGGTAGAAATATTATTCCAGCAAGTGCAAAGATAACATATAATCAACCTAGCACGACGAACACTTCACAGTCTGGCAGCAAGTATGTTAGGTCCGCAGGGTTCCAGCGTTGGAAGTTAGATGTTGAATACCGTAACTTAACTAAAGCTCAATTTCAAGTTCTACACGCAGAAGCACAATCAGCACGTGGACAAGCAACGCCATTTTATCTAGTTCATAGAATGTGGGGCGAAAAAGTATTATCTTTTAATAATCCTAAATCTACTGAGGTGCCAAGATTTATAGAGGACTATACAGCCGGATCTACTTTATTAAAGCTGGGTGGCTTTTATAGCAATGAGTCACATGTGTTTAAGAAAGGTGAGATTGTCATAGGCGGTCAGTCTAAAAATGGTGGTATATTTACTGCGTTAAATACTGTTGATGCCAATGTTTATGGTGAAGCTCATGTGAGAATTGCATACAGTTTGCCTGTCGATATACCAACAACGAGACAAGTTTATAAGAATCCACATCACGTAATTGTTACACTGGACAGTGATAATTTCGAATACACTGTTGATACATTCGGATTATTTAATGTCAATGTAGGCTTTGATTTAGGAGCATATCCATAATGGCAGATAGAGAAATGAGCAGTGGTTTAATTACTACTGCTACAAAAAACACAGTCCAATACTACGAACTAGTATATATTGGCGTAAATGCAGGTTACTATGTTACGAATGCTCCGTTCAATATTAACTATAACGCTAACGATTACCTTAGTGCTGGTGCGCTTTTATCTGTATCTAATATTACTGAAGATATTTCTTTCGAGATACAAAAGCTATCAATTACCATTAGTGGTATTGCTTATCTACATAACGACACAGAACCTTTCATGAAAGAAATACTTGATCTTGATTATACAGATAAGCCTGTGGCTATTTACAGAAAATATTTTAATATGGATAATACTCCTTCAGACGTAGTGCAAGTATATCAAGGTTATATAGATAATGCGACAGTTACAGACGGCATTGGTAATGGTGGTGGTGTAAATATACAGACAAGTAACCACTGGGCTAACTTTAGTCGTGTTACTGGCAACTACACAAATCAAACAAGCCAGCAAGAATTATTTGCTGGTGATAAAGGATTTGAGTTTGCCAAAGAAATACAAAAACAAATAGAGTGGAAATAATAATGAAAACATTAGCTTTAGCAAAATACATTGCCAGGTGGCAACAAAAAGAATTTGTTTGGGGTGAAACGGATTGCATGATGTTTGCAATGGGATTTCATGATGCTCAAACTGGACAGACAAAAAGCAAAAGTATATATCGGAAATATGTAAGTAAGTTTGAAGCAATTCGTTTTTATAAAAACTTTGTTTCAATTGAAAGCTGGTTAGCAAATAATGACTATGCTTTAGTAACTGATGAATTAAAAGATGGTGACTTTGTTGTTGTTAATAATAAACTCATTGACAATGGCTACTACTATTGGCGTGGTTCTTTTGTAACAATGGACGAAGAGCGAGGTTTGATTCGTATTGATAGTTCATTATTAACATACAATTCTGCTTGGAGACTTTAACATGGGCTTTTTAGCTGCATTAACTCCAATTCAAGCATTTTTATTTAGAATGCTTGTGTCTTATGCATTAGGCAAAATAATGCAACCAAAACCACCAAAAGGTGCCAGAGGTGCTGGCGCTGTTATGGTGAACAAAAACTCTAATAATGATCCCATTCCAATAGCTTATGGTAAAACTAGAATTGGTGGCACACGTGCTTATATTAATTCCAGTGACGGGGCTGGCGATTTAGATGAAACAAGCAACCTTAATATAGCATTAAGTCTTTGCGAAGGCGAAGTAGGAACCATTAATGAACTATGGTTTAATGATGTTAAAGTTTGGGACGATACGGACGGTGGAACCATGGATGGTTCAGGGAAGCTTAGTGGATTTATTAGTGATTTCGCAAGTGCTTTAAATAGTGGATCAGTTACATTCCACACTGGTAGTGATACACAAACAGTTGATGCTGATTTACAAACAAGTATCGGTAGTTCTGTTTGGACTAATGATCACAGACTACGTGGTAAAGCATATATTGGATTAGTATTACCTGCAGACCCTGAAGCTTATCAGGGCGGTATGCCTATGATTACTGCTACCATTGAAGGCAAGCGTATTGTTGACGTTGATACTTTAACTACTGGACAAACCACACAAGGCACATTATATAATGGTGCGGATGTAAGCCCTATTGACGTATTATATGATTATTTAACATCACGTAGATATGGTAAGGGTCTTGATCATGATAGCGATGGTAACTACAAAGCAGGACTACATATTGATATTGATTCCTTTCAAGACGCTAAAGCATTAGCAAGTGGCAAGTATAAAATTAATGGGGTAATTGCAACTGAAAAGTTAATTTATAATAACATTGGTGAGATTCTTGAATCATGTAATGCAGTAATAGCATTTAAACAAGGCAAATACTTTGTAAAATTAAGACATCAAAATGAAATAACTGCTAAGGTTATTACTAATGATGATATCTTCTCACAAGTCACTGTAAGTATGCCAGATAAAGCAAGTAAACTAAACAAAATTACTGCTGGTTATCGTAACCCAGAAGATGGCACAGATTATAATGATGATGTATTCATTACTGATAATACCACCTATTTGGACGAAGATAACGGAAGTATACTGGAAGCACGTGTTGACTATGACTTAGTTGACGATGTTACTTTAGTAGAAGAATTAGCACAATACGTAATGGATGCTTCGCGCTTTGGTATGGCCATAAGCTTTGAAGGTGCTCATACTTTAATCGTAGTAGAAGCTGGTGATATTATTGAAATGGATTTACCTAACTTTGGCTGGACTAATAAGAAGTTTCGTGTAAACGGAATGGAGCTAACCAAGGATAATACAATACAAATCACCGCTGTAGAATATCAACCATCAATTGAACTAATATAGGAATATAAATGCACAGTCTTAGAATTAAACTAAGTAAGCTATTAACCCATCATAAACAAGACTACAGTATAATGAATGTTGCTTATGCTTGGATCATGAAACCACCCACAGTGTTACCCCAGGGCAAGTTATGCGGCATAATTTATGCTGAAACCCTGCCCAAGGGATACGTTATTGTTTACTCTTGTGACAGTAGCGATCTTTTATATGGTAGAGACAAGGATGTCATTGATGCATGGACAAATACTGCATTGCGGCCTTTTACTAGACTACCATATAAGCTCACAAGGTCAGGACGACCTAGAAAAGAAGTTGACATCCCTGGGTAATATTGCTATAATAAATACATATGTTGTAACAAAGTTTATTGAATCTCATGTTCATCTCCTAGCTTTGTTACAGCATCGAGTTAGGTTTTTAAGATTTCCTTACTCAAAATGGATTTGGTTTGTGTCATGATTTTCCAAATCCAAATATAAACAACAAAATAGGGTATTGTTCTCTAAGGTTAGTTTTTTTATAGATCTCAGACTAACCTAATAGCAACATTTTTCCTTAATTATATGTTGCTAGATCAACTTCGTAATGGCATTTGCCCCAACCCATGGACTATTTTGTTATAAGAGCAACACATGCTTCTCCAATTGTTATATCTACTTATAAATGTATGTGAATTGCCAAGCTTATACTTTTTTAATAAATTTAATTGACTTTAGCCCTTTCTTCGCAAGGGCTTTTTTTTGAGTTCAAGAAATGCAGTTTTAAACGCATAACCACCCAAGGCTTGACATATGATATAAATACTGCTATACTAATAAAGTTAGTTAGAAAACTAACTCAAATATTAAAACGGAGAACTAAAATGAATAAAATGAGTAAAGCAGAATACTTCGAAGACATCGAATTCAACATCCTTGAAGTCAAGGAATTACTTGATAGCATGTTATATGATTTACGTAACGTAGTATATAATGATCCACATCTATGTGGATTTGAAAATAACATTCCAGCCGAATGGAAAGATGTAGTGATTGGTAGCTTACAAGCTCGAGCACACGATGCCAATTGTGTCCTAAGTCACTTATTTCTAGACACCTTAAATGGATTTAATCCAGATAATGAACTCAGTAGTTTAATACAGGAGTGGGATAAACAAACACTTCTAGACAAACTGTCAGGGGAGGAAGTGTAATGCACTCACTTGCTAAAAAAATTGTTAGGATTAAACCTAATACTAAAATAGTGCGTGTAGAAAACACAGCAACTTCACCAATGGGACATTGTTGGGCAAATGCAGTAGAACACAGCAATGCTACAGGTTCTAAAATTGTAAATGGTTGGTTGGTTATGCCTGGAGATAATTGTTTGCGTGATGATGCTATAGGCACTTTTGCCAAACACTATTGGAACAAGTTGAACGGTAGGTATATTGACACAACTTACTTTCACCTTTTTAATGATGCTACATATGTTTTATACAAAGAAGATTGTATAGGCAATTGGTTAGCAGATGATTCATTTCAATATATCTTAGAGGAGACAGCGTAATTGGCATATGCGCAGCGCATATGTCGTAATTGACATATGCGCTAAATACTGCTACAATAATAAAGGTTAGTAAGAAAACTAACTATTAATTGAGTAACAAAAAAAACATGAAACACAATAGCATTAGCTATTAAACAACGAGACTATAATTTATGACTAAACAAGAAACATGGATTATTACATCCATAACCACACAAGTTTCCCAATATGGCGGAGACATCATTAAAATTAAGTTTGCTAACTCAAATAGAGAATCAGCAATTACTTATATCGATCCCAATAACTTCAACATCAACAATTGGCATGAAATTATTCGTGCCTGGACTGCTGGCTCAGGCATAGCGGTTGATAATCTGTTGCGTGTTAACAACAAGAAAAAACAAATCCTTATTAATGCAGATAGTAAACCAAATATTGTCGGCACTAGTAGAACTCATGACGAAATGTCAGAAGCATTAGAAGATGTGATTCGTGAACAGGAAAGCCTAGGGCCACTGTTTCAATAACCACTACTAGATCTAGTTAAACGAAGCCCGTCTAACGCAATCTAAGCACTGCATCTAGTGTTTAAAATTGCAGGGTATAGCTAGGCATTACTTAAGGAGTAAACATGAAAAGTTTTTTCAAAAAAAATAAATTTAGTTATGCTCTTTGGTCACTACATTTTGCTTTACTAGTGAAAAGTCAGATCAGGGGGTCAACGAGCATAACTA
>Ga0098054_1000560_pt1 | contig 22120 bp, 31 predicted proteins | sample 16_taG_FD_75048 | JGI IMG/M metagenome (GOLD analysis project Ga0098054, IMG submission 75048) | Marine viral communities from the Subarctic Pacific Ocean - 16_ETSP_OMZ_AT15313 metaG | ecosystem: Environmental > Aquatic > Marine > Oceanic | place: Pacific Ocean | collected 2015-01-18
ATAAACACTAAATAAAAGAAGACAATAGGACAAGGAGAACATAAAAATGCCACTTTGGGGAAAATCAACTTCAGCCGAGAGTAGGCCTAAATGGTTACCAGACGATTCCAATGCCACAGATGCTAGTGGTGCTCGTGAAGATGCATTCGCTACCACAGGTGGTTGGGCTCTAAAGCCAGGTCAAGGCAACTCAGGCAACGACAACACAAGTGCAACACCAGAAGTAATTGTTGCAATTAGAAACCTATCTAGCACGATGGGTGAATCCAACATTCTATCTGTTGATTGGACAGATAGTTCTACGCTAGCACATGATGGCTCAGCTACATTTGATTTAGTATACACACTAGATGAAATAGCTACAGTTACATCTGCTGCATGGTCAGGTGATAATGTTGTAACTAATAAGGTACATGTAGATGTAAACTGTGTAGGTCCAACAGACATGGCGAGTGATGCCGCAATGAAATTACAATACTACTCAGGATCAGGAACTAATACTCTGACATTCAGAGGAACTATTCCAGCTGCTGCAGTAGCATCAGGTCGTATTTGCGATACGGCTGGTACATTTGCAATGGTAACACATGGTACATCTGCTATCGTAGATGGCAACGGAACTACATGTACATGGGCCGATGCAGATCACGATGGTGGTTCAGCAGGTGCTGGTGTTGATCAGTCAAGTGCAATTTGGGGAACCGATGTATATAGGACTGGTGATAGCTCGAATTATACACTAGAGACCGTATGTGGATCAAGTTCTGGTTCAGCCGCTGTGCTAACTGGTGTATCGTTTGCTGCTTAGTAAAGGATTAAATAATGCCTAAGATTACCGGACTGGGTGCTGCCGCGGCACCTGCAAATACAGATGTTCTGGTGTTGGTATCCAACACTGCTGGGACTGCGAACACCCAGAAGGTAACTGTGAATACATTCTTCAGTAATGTGACAGCAAATGCTAAGTTTGCTAATGCTGAGATCACAGCATTAACTTTAACCACAGCAAACGTACAGTCAATAGCTTTGGGGCATGAATATATCTTTTCTAATGGTGCATTGAGTACAAGTGTTCCGCTATCAATATTACAAGGCGGAACATCTAATGCTGTTGTGACTACATTGGCTAATACAACGGTGTTGGGACAAGTTAAAGTTATTGTAGCTTATCATGTCAACCAAACTACAAGTGTTACAATGGATCAAACACTAGGTTCTGCAGTAACATATACTTTCCAGACAGAAGGTGAGAGTTTATCTTTAATATGGACAGGAGACCACTGGGCGATAACGAGTAGGAGTTCAAATGAAACTGGAAGTAATGTACAAGGAACAATGGACGCCACGTAAATCATAATGCAAGACCTTGATGATTCGAATTTTATATTATACGCCGCAGCAAATTATGATAATCCTCTTTGTTATGATACAGATGAGTTTTATGATGATTTGAAGCGGTTTAAGTACTTGAAGAGATTATTTAATAGATACAGAGAAACAGGTGAACTAAAAGAAAGATTGATAATTAATCATATTATAGTGATATACAATGTATTTGGTCCAGTAGCTGCAACAAGGCTACTGTTTTTTAAGTTAAGTGAGTATCATAGTATGTTGAAGCCATTCTTAATGTTAAATGGAATGATGCCCGACATTGTTGTAGGAATATATGGTAAGAATATACGATCGACAGAAATATCACTTGACTCTGGAATAGTAGAGGCATTAAGGAAATTATAGATGGCGACAGGTGTAGTAGATTTATTTGTAGTATATCAATTTCTTAGAAGGTTGGTGACGCCTTTTAAATCTTGGCCTGCGTACGAAGAAGGTATCATTGATGAAAAAGGCAAGATCCTTATTCCTAAAAATAAAAGGACAACGTACGAACAAAAGAAAGCATTCAAAATATTTGATCTAATGATCCTTAAACTTAAAAGATTATTAGAAAAAATACCATTTGGTAAGTCAATTCTTGGAAGATACGCTGCCGCGTTATGGTTAATTAAAGAGCAAGATAATTGGCAGAGTAAGACAGAAGACGAATTGCTTAATGAGGATATTGATGAACAGTTCTATTCATATATGCGTGAAGCAAAGAATAAAAAATTAGAATCACTACTTGTACAGCTGGAGGATGCTCCTGTAAATGCTACAGGGGCATCAGTTGTAGGAACTGGAGATAATGCTGTTCATTGGAGAAAAAGTAGAAAAAAGCCTGCGGTATCACGAAGATTTAAAACGAGTAGGCTTAACTAATTCTCGGTAAGAAAAGGAGACAGAATGAATTGGGTAACAGATAGAACAAAAGAGCGCACATCATGGGACGGTGCTGCATTGATTGCAGTAGGAGCAGTCGTCCTGTTTTTGGGCCCTTGGGCAACATATGCTGCATACGCGGCCATTGTATGGGGCCTATGGACAATGTGGACAAAGGAGGGCTAATTTAGATAACATCTTAATTTAGTCTATAAAGAATGCCGGTAGTATTCATTTACTATCGGTATTTTTTTGTTTTAACGTGATCTGAAGATAAATATTTGGTAATCGTTACAAAGTATTTCAAATGGAGATAAAATACGAAATTATAGGAGAACGCATGGAAGCCTTAAAAATCATTGGTGATTTAGGCTTTTCCATAGCAGCAGTAATAGGTGGAGGTTTTTTTATAATTTTACTTTTGAAATATATTTTAGAATCTGTTGTTACTAAAACAATAGGTCTTAATGGCATGATTGGTGCCTTAGATAATCGTGTAAAAACTATTAATAATGAAATTGTAAGACTTGATGCTCTGATATGTCATGCATTGGGAGTGAAACCTGATACGCGAAGAATGTCTGCAGCTGATGGAAAAGAGGATACAAGAAAAGACTAATGGAAGATATAGTAAACGCAATCAATCAATATGGTGTACCTACCGTAGCCGCTGTAGGTATGGCATATTTTATATTCTATATTTGGAAATTTGTTACACATACAATTTTGCCATCGTTATCTACTGCTTCGGGCACCTTGATACATTTAATTGATCGTGTTCGAATGTTAGACAATGACATGATTCGGTTGGATCAAAAGATACATACTATAATCGAAATAAAAGAACAGCAGGATAGAAAAAATGAATAAGTTATTAACTCTATTAGCTGTAATGTTAATAAGTAGTAGCGCTGTGTTCGCCGAAGGCATGACACATAAATGGAAATCGCCTTCTTTTAGTGGTATTGGGTTTAGTGCTCATGCCTTGACGATTGAGAACCAAGAGTTTACTCGTAAAGCGGAAATTAAAGCAAAAAGAGAATCTGAAGCAGCTAAAAAGGTATCAGCAGCAAAGAATACAAACTATGCAAAATTTATAGACAACCTAGAGTCAAGAATATTTGCAGAGTTTTCCAAACAATTAACAGATAGTTTATTTGGTGAATCATGTGGATCAACTTATACGACAGCAGTAGTTGAAGGAGTAACAGTAACAACACAAGATACTCCAAACCCAGAAGCAGGAAATACAGATGGTGTTGGTAGTAATTGCACAGGAACATATACATTTAATGATACGACAGTCACATATACAAAAGATGTTGAAAACGACGTAGTAACATTGGATATAGCAGGGCCAGATGGTAGTCAAATTATTACTTTGCCTCTTAACGATTTTCAGTTCTAGTATACTGTTCGGATGTCAAACGATCCCACCTGATCCACCTACATCAACAAGCGAACTGGCATATGAGAAATTAGAAAATGTCAATCCTCCCGTAAGGAAGGTTCCGATAGCTGTCTATTCGTTTAAGGATATGACTGGCCAGAGAAAACCAGGCGATGGTGTAGCATTGATAAGTATGGCAGTTACTCAAGGTGCTCATGTATGGCTTCTACAGTCATTGAAACGTGCTGGTGGTGGTGACTGGTTTATGGTTATAGAACGGATTGGGTTAGACAATCTGTTGAAAGAAAGACAGATTATACGTCAAACGAGAGAGACACATGGTGATAAAGACAAGTTAAAACCTTTACTGTTTGCTGGAGTATTAGTCGAAGGTGGTATTGTAGGATATGATACCAATACTATGACGGGAGGAATTGGAGCTCGATTATTAGGAATTGGAGCCCAAGATGAATATAGAGAAGACAGTGTATCAGTTGGTATAAGAATAGTATCGGTCAGTACAGGTGAGATTTTATTAGCAGTTAGTAGTGAGAAAACTATATTAAGTTCAAGAGTATCTGCTACAGTGTTTAGATTCTTAGACATGGGAACTAAACTACTAGAAATAGAAGCTGGATATACAGAGAATGAATCTGTAACATATGCAGTAAGAAAAGCTATTGATAAAGTTATCATTGATATGATTAAAGAAGGAACAAAAAAAGGACTGTGGGAATTTAAAGAAGTAAAGGATGATCAGAATAAGGAGATAGAAGAATGAATAAAGTAATTCTTGCATTTATAATGTTCTTTATTATGACGAGTGCAAGTTTTGCTGACAGTAATGTTTACATTACTCAATCTGGTGCTAACTTAGATTTAGATATAACCATGGATGGAAATGGAAATGCTATCGGTGCATCAAACGATAGAACATTACTTACTGGTGCCGACTTAGATGTTGACATTGATCTAATTGGTGCTACTAATGTGATAACTGGTGATTTTATTGGAGCTGGTGAATCAGGCTCAGACGATCTAAAAATAAGTCAAACAGGTAGTACTAATACTACTGCGTTAAATGTTGGAGCATCGGCAGCAACGGATGATGTAAAAATCTTAGAAACTAGAGTAGGTAGTAGTGGTGCAACTTCATACATAATTGGTTCATCAGCTACAGTTCAAGATGTTAGTGTTACTGTGGATGTTATTGGTGACGATATTGATATAGCAATTACTGAAAACTCATCTAGTTCTGGATCGGATAAAACAACTGATATTGATATTGGAACAGACAGTGATGATGTTGATATAGTTATTACTCATACTGGTGCAGGTGCACACAAAACAAAACTATTATGCACTGGTTCTTGTGCTGGTAGTGACTTTACAATGTCACAAACAGGAGCAAATAGTACTGATGTTGATTTAACAGTAACTAATGCCACTAGCTCAGATGTTGACATCACTATTACGGACTAAATTATTTGTAGTATTATTAATACTACCCCATTTATCATATGGTGCAACAATTGGTAATGTAGTACTACAAGAAGGCGTTGCATCTGTTGAGAGAAAAGGAGCAGAATCTGATCTTAACCTAAACTCTGACATTATGTTTATGGATAATGTCAAAACTGGTAAAGGGGAAGTTGGTATCACATTTATAGATGATACTAACGTGGCAGTGAGTAGTCAAAGTTCTCTTGTTATAGATGATTTTGTTTATGATCCTAACAGTGCCAAGGGCTCTAAGTTAGTACTTAAAATAGCTCTTGGTACAGTTAGGTATGCAAGTGGTAATATAGCAAAGCTAAACAAACAAAATGTTGACATTCGTACCCCGACCGCCAGAATAGGTGTTCGGGGTACTGCTTTTAGTATGACTGTTGATGAGATAGGCCAATCGCTTATCATATTGCTACCAAATGCCGATGGGACTGTAGGAGAGATATCGGTAGAGTCTGATATAGGTCAAGTGATATTAACTAGAGCGTTCCAAGCAACATCTGTTAGATCAAGAGAGGCTAATCCCACACGACCCAAGATGCTTGACTTGACAGAGAGTATGATTAATAATATGTTAATAATCAAACCACCTAAAGAAAAGACAGAGATAGCATCTGCTGAGGTTAAAGATAAGAAGAAAAAGAATCTAGGAAACTTCTTAGATGAAGCGAAGGAGATTGACAAAAATTGTTTAGAGGAAGAATGTGAAGGTCAAGAAGAAGAGGGCGGGTTTACCAGCTTAGATATTAATCCTTTAGACGTTAGTTTGTTATTAAATGTGCTAGAGGAATTGAACAAAAAATACAAAAAACCAAGTACAGTATTAACAAGAACAATATCTGGTACAGATGGCAGAGTTGCTGGATATAACCCAGATACTTTAGTAACAACTCTTATAGAAGGTGATATAGTACAATTGATTCGAGAGTATGATAGCAGTGTAATAGACATTACTTTAGATAGAGTAGATGGTCACAAAATTAACATAGATCAAAAAGGTAGCGTTGTGCCGGAGATAAGAACAGATGAAGCGGGTTATACTTCTACTATTGATATTACTATTCAGTAGTGTTGCTACTACTGCATATGCTGAAGATGTTCTGATTATACATCAGGGATATGGTAACACTGCCTCTAAATGGAAGAATAGATTAGAGGATGCTGGTCATACTGTAACATCTGTAAATACGAGTAGCTCTAGCTTTCCATCTAGTACCACATCTTACGAACAAATATATGATATTAGATACACTAATACTCATGCTCTAACAACCTCACAAAAGAATGCATATCAGGCCTTACTTGCAAGAGGCGGAACTTTATTTCTTAATACCGAAAATCCTCACTCTAATCATCAAACACGAAACACGGGTATAGCTACTTTTATAACATCTTTAGGTGCTGGAACTGTAACTTATAGCAGTTCTTATGCTGGCAATGGTACACAATGGAATACTACTCATTCATATGTAGATGGCATGAGTGGTACTTTGACTATGCCAGCTGCTGGTACATTCTCAGCACTAGGTAATGGAGATTGGTTGGTAAAGGATGCAGATGGAGATGTAGTAGCAGCAGTATGGTATGGTGAAGATTTAGATAATGCTTATAGTGACGGTATAATTTTTGTATTTACAGATATTAATTATGCATCTCATAGTTCATACTATACAAATAACAACAAAGCATTTATGAATGCATTGCGTACTGCTCTAGCAAGTACATTCAACCAACCAACTAGCGCTGTAACCATATCAGCAGGACAAACTACAAAAAGAACTGCTGCAATGAATGCCAGTATAGAAAATGGTTGTAATGTTTGTATAGTACAATCAGGTGATAATCCCACAATTAATATACAGCAAGATGGTAATAATAATTTTATTGTGGATAAAGATTGGTCTGGGCCTGCTACTTTAACAGGAGACAATCTCGCATTAACTATAAAACAAGGCAACGTAACGACAACTGGTAGTAGTGATGAAAATGGAATAGGATTATATATAAATGGTAACAACACAAATCTAACAATAAATCAAGGCGACCATGCAAACGACCAAGGTGAGCATAAAATGGTAATAGATATTAATGGCGCTTCTAATGTTATGAATCTTACTCAATATGATGGTGGAACATTATCAAAACACTTTTTTGAAGCAGACATAGATGGTGGTAGTAATAACTTCACTGTTACACAAAAAGACAATGGCCAGAAGACAATGTTCTTAGATGTAAATGGAAATAGTAATCAAGGAACCTTTATACAAGAGGACACTGGAACTCACTATCTTGACGTTACATTAGATGCAGACCACGATGTAGATATTACTCAACGTGGTAGTGGTAATCATGGAGCAAGAGTTAACTTAGATGGTCATAGTACTGATTTTGATTTAATTCAACAAGGTAGTAGTGCTCAATATTATAATTTAGACAACACCTGCAGCAATGCTTTAGGCTGTACAATCTCAACAACGCAAGGTACACAATGAAAAAATGGATTATATCATTGGTTGTAATCTTGGTTCTATGTGGAATTCGTTTCACAGATCCTTGGTTTTTAGATATGGTGCGTATGAAAGCACTAGATCAACACCAACGAAATCAAACTCAACAAAGCCTATCCAACCTAGTTACAGTAGAAATCAATAATGAAACTATAAAAAAGAAGGGCCAGTGGCCTTGGGATAGAAATACTCTATCTAACGAAATTCTAAAACTGTATCAAGCAGGCGCAGCTATAGTTGTACTTCCCATTCTATTTGCAGATGATGATCGGTTTGGTAAGGACAGAGCATTAGCAAGAGTTCTAAAGAAGACTCCCACTATTATAGGACAAATACCTACCAACGGAAACGATGACACTGGTATTGTAAGAGGTGTTGCAACAATAGGCAAACCATGGAAAGGTTGGATATATCAATACCCAGGTGCCATTGGACCTATACCTCTACTTGCAAAGAATGCTCATGCTGTAGGTATGATGATAATTGCACCAGAGAAAGATGGCGTGGTTAGACGTATGCCTCTGGTGGTTGCAGTTGGCGATACATTGTATCCATCAATGAGTATGGAAATACTACGAATAGCTGCAGGAGATATATCATACCAAATGAAGACGGGTATTGCTGGTGTCGAGAAGCTACGAATACCTAAATTTAAAATGATTGAAACAGATGCGCATGGTAACATATGGTTGGACTTCAAATGGAAAACACCAGTGTATCCACTACACGAAAAACTTCCAGACCTTAAAGATAAGATCGTAATACTAAGTATGACAGCATCTGGCTTAGATAACCCTGTTTCAACTCCTGTGGGAGTCATACAGTCACATGATCTCATTGGCGCATCTCTTGCTACTATGATGACAGGACGAAACATAACACGTCCATTCTGGACTGATCTTGCCGAACTAACAGTCAGTGGTGTAGGAGCATTAATTCTTACAGTAGTTGTACTTACACTTGCATGGTATTTTGGAGCCATGTTGTTGCCTGTGTTCCTTGTTGGATCATTCTATGGTTCGTCCTATCTATTCACCGAATATAGTTATCTGGTAGATTGGTCTTACCCTGTTATCACCATGTTTGTAGTTTGGGCATTAGCAGCCTTTATGCGGTTCATGGAAGAATATAAACAGAAGATGGAAATTAAGAAACAGTTTGCTGGCTATGCAAGTCCAACTGTCGTTAGATTACTACAAGAAAATCCTTCACTAATCAAGGATGGTATGAAAAAAGAGATTAGTATTTGCTTCTCTGATCTCCGAGGGTTTACTCCATTAGGTGAGAGCTTTGGTGATGATGTCAAAGGACTAACAAACATCATGAATGGATATATGGATGCAATAACGCAACCTATCCTAGACTCTAATGGTATGGTGATTAAATACATTGGTGATGCAAGTATGCATGTCCATAATGCACCTATAGAAGATCCAGACCATCCTAAGAGTGCAGTTAAGACTGGGTTACAAATGTTGGAGGCAGTGGAGAAGTTTAATGATAAAATTGTATCAGAGGGCAAACCACCTATAGGCATGGGAGCTGGTATAAATACTGGACTTGGATACCTTGGAGAAATGGGTAGTACTCTGCGGCACAGTTATGACGTATTAGGAGACTCTGTTTCAACTGCGGCTAGAATTGAAAGTAAGTGTAAAGAGTATGGTTGTCTGTTGTTGGTTGGTGAAGCCACATATGATAGAACCAAAAATGATTTCTTTTACCTAAAGGTTGATGAACTAGCAGTGAAAGGTAAAACTGTTGGCATTCGTATCTATACTGTTCTGTGTGAAATGGAATGGATGATGAATAATACTAATTGGGGTATGGGTGAGAACCAACATGAAAGAATGCATGAATATTATCGTGCTCAACAGTTTGATAATGCCATTCGACTGTGTAATGACTTAATGGATGAATTTGATGGAAGGATGAAGAACTACTATACTATGTGGATCGAGCGTTGTGAATATATGAAGACCCAACCACTTGAGAAAGATTGGAATGGCGTGTTTATTGCAACGACCAAATAGAAAGGTCCCATAGGAGAGCTACCACAATGATTCCGCTTAGTAACTATAATTGGTTTGGCAAGCCACCGTTAAAAGAACAACTTAAAGACATTTTAATGACGACATGGATACTCTTTCTATGTCCTTTACTCGTAGGTGTTACCGCTATTGCTGTGATTTGGGGACTGTCTGTCTTTACAGTCGACTCAAATAAATCAATCCAGTCTTATATATTGCCATGGCATAATGAGATAAAAGATAAATAGTACACGGTGTAGCAACAGAGAAAGGAAGGTGATCTAATGTCTTGCGAGAACCAAGAATGCCTCAGTCCAGCGTGTAAATGCGATCCTTGTGAATGCACAGAAGATGACCCTTGTCCCTGTTGTGTTGGTACCCCGGACTAATTACTGGCATTTTTCTCAATAACTAAATACCGGCGCCCCCGCCGGTATTTTTTATATGAATAGGGATGGACTATGGGATTTAAATTAGCTGCCGTGATGGCTCTTGTCACAGGATTAATACTGGCAGGATTCTATTGGTATTATAATGATACTCAAGAAAAACTAGCTATCTTGCATGAGAATAATGCAAAGCTAGAAACAGCTGCAAAACTTCAAAAACAAGCTATAGAAGAAATGGAACAGCAGGTTGAACTTGTTAACGCGATAGCTAAAACTACATCAGAAGAAATAGCAAAATCCAGAGAGAAGATAGAAGTAATAAACAAAAAGTTTAACAAACAAAGTAAGCTGTTGGGTTCTCGTGACATGGGTAAACTAGCAATAAGTAAACCAAGACCGATAAAAAAGATAGTCAATCGTGGCACTGTGGATATAATGAGGTGCTTTGAAATTGTATCTGGAAAATCATTGACGGAGAAAGAGAAAAATGCGGAAAAGCCAAGTCAACTTAATCGTAGTTGCCCTGATATCGCTAATCCTAATAGGGTGCAGCGCTAACGTAAAACAGATTGAACTGAAGGTTTCTCCTGTTAAACCAATACCTCTTGTTTTGCCTGAGGTAGATAAAATTAACTTAGATGATATAGAGTGGTTTGTAATAACAAAAGGAAACGCCGAAGCAGTTTTTGCAGAGTTAGAGAAGAAGAATTATGATGAAGCATTGTTTGGGTTGACAGATAAAGGATACGAAAACATATCAGTGAATATGGCCAAGATCCTTACTCTGGTACAGCAACAAGAATTGATTATAGGAGCATACAAGAAATATCATGCAAAGCAAAGTGGAGCAATATCACAACACAATAAAGAACAAAGTGAATCGTTGGAAAGACAAAAGAAAGAAAGCAAAAAAAATGATTCAGGAACATCCATTTTTAAAAGACTTCTCCCCTGGGGACCTAAATGACGTAGAGTATGCTAGATATTTCTTTGCTGTGTGTTCTTTTTTAGCTTATGGTGGCGATGAGGTTGCCCACTTGTTTGAGGCAGCAGGTTTCCCACAGCATAAGTTAATCAGTCACGAAGGGGCACAGTGTCACGTAATTTCAAATAGAGAATCAATTGTCTGGATCTTTAGAGGTACAGAGCCTACCCAAAAAAGTGACATATGGGCAGACTTAAAAGCGTGGAAGGTAAAAAGTGAACAGAAGGGATTGTGTAATCCTATGGGCAGTGTTCATGCAGGATTTAAAGAAGAATTAGACAAAATATATGTTGACACAGAAGCAACCATAGCTGATAATAAGAAGAAGCTATACATAACAGGTCACAGCTTGGGTGGTGGAATGGCTACACTTGCTGCTGGAAGACAACAACAAAGATGTGTATATCTTTATACCTATGGTTCTCCGAGAGTAGGTAATAGAGAGTATGGCTTTAATTTCAATGTTAATTGTTTTAGAGTTCAGAATAACAATGACATAGTACCGAGAATGCCACCGTGGATTCTGGGATACAAACACCTTGGAACAAATGTATATATCAATCACTATGGATATATCAGGAAATTGGGTGTATGGCAGACGATGAAAGATAAAATGAGAGGACATATTACTGCTATGCTTAAATTCGAATTTTTTGATGGTATGCGTGATCATGGATCTTCCGCTTATGCTAAATATCTGTGGAGAGAATGGGATTACTCAAGGCAAGTTAAAAAGTGGGAGGGATAGTGGCACAGCGTCCTAATACACTAGAGGTTGAAACAGGTACATTTGAATTTATTGTTGATGGTGAGCTAGTAACATATAACAACTATCTCGAAATACCTGAAGATTTAGATTTCGAACACGTGATTAGGTTCGAAGCTGATCTGCCTGCGCCGGTCGGTGAAATAGCATATGATGAAGAAGGAAATACATCTGAGTGGTCGCCAGGAGTTATATTGAGACATCACACAGATGAGCAACATGATGATTTAGCAGTGTGGAATGTTAGATTGCAGCAGTTAATGGAGAAAGAACGTGCCCGCAGTATGTAGAGGAGCCACTATCGATGCTGATGTTGTTCATTGTTCACAGCCAAGGAGGCTGGCAATGAGTCCAAATGTTCGTGTTAATGGTACTGGAATATCAAGACAGGGTGATGTTAATACATCGCATCTCTTACCAGGCTCTCCTTGTCCAGCTCACCAGGCTGTGATTACAGCTGGTTCATCTACTGTAAGAATTAATGGCCAAGGATGTGGGAGAATTGGTGATCCTATAACTGCATGTACTCAAGTTGCTACAGGCAGTAGCAACGTGTTCGCGGGGGGATAATGGTAGAGCTATTAGATCGCATGTTTGGCGACACACTATGGATTTATACTGGTATCGTTGGTAGTATCTTCGGTGCCCTTTTTATTGCGTATATGAGAGACACACGAATTGGCTTGTGGTTTTATGGTAAGTGGGATTTCGTATTAGATTTTGTTCGCGATCGTTATGGGTGGACTTGGTTCGATCAAGATGTAGATGCATGGAGAAAGGTCAATCCTAATATTGCTAAGAAGATAGACGAAATAGAAACCAGAGTAAAAGAGTTGGAGAAATAAAGTGTCTGAGTTATCAGAGAGGGATCTACTAAAAAGATTGGACATTGCTATTACTAAATTGACAGATGTATCTAATGACATTAAACAAGTACTTGCTGTTCATGAACAGAAGTTTGAGAATCAAGATGGAGTTAATACAGCATACTATGATCAAATAGAAAAACTTCATCAAAGAGTTGGTGATCTTAGAGATGAAATGATGAAGAAGATGACTGCTATAGAAAGGTGGCGATGGATAATGTTGGGAGCCGCTGGTGTAGTAGGATTTTTACTAGCTAACACATCTATCGTTGACTTGTTGAGATAATTAGTATAGAGTAGAAGTATTGATAGTTATAACGCACAAACAAAGGAATTAAAAAATGCGTATTCATAAAAAGATTTGCCACAGTGTGTGCTCATTGCTAGCTATGATGGCACTAGTGGCCCTACCGCAGCCTTCTATCGCGGCTGAGGTAGTTACGGAAGCTCCTGTTAAAATGATTACAGAAATGCTTTACCCCACAGTGATGGTGGATACAGGTAAAGGAGTGGGTTCCGGAACCGTTATTTTTAGTGCCGCGCGGGCACACGAGTCCTGGAAAGATGAAAAGATTTGGTCTCTAGTCTTGACAAACCACCATGTTGTTAAGGATGCAATTTCTATTTCCGAAGATTTTGATCCGAAAAAAGGCAAATCTATTCAAAGTGAAACACGCAGGCCAGTTCATGTTCGAATATGGGACTATAATGATTACAGCACTGCTGTAGGTACTACCGGTAGAGTTGGTCGTATCTTGGCATGGGACAAAAACAGAGACTTAGCACTGCTTCGCTTGGATGATAAAGAAAGAGTGTTAAAGAATATTGCTACGTTCTGGCCAGAAGATGTGGGTGGACCATATCTTTTTCAACAGACCTGGGCAGTAGGAAGTGGTATGGGAAATCCACCCTATCCAACAGAAGGTCTATTGAGTGGAATTGCTGGAAAGGATCAACAAGGACGTCCGTTGTATCTGTCTAGTGCACCTATTATCTTTGGAAATAGTGGTGGTTCTTTATGGGCCCACAGTGCTAAAAGAGATAAGTATGAAATGATCGGAGTTCCTTCTATGGTAGGAGCGTATGGTTGGGGTGTTGCTATCACTCATATTGCATGGTCCAGGCCTATATCTGAAATCAGAGCTTTCCTAAGAGAGAACGAATACGGGTTTGTTGTAGGTGATGAAGACACCGCTAAGAAAGATCCTAAGGACGATGACAAAAAGGACGATGATGACTAATGACCTCCTCCACCATGTGGTGGCATTGGACAGCTTTAATAGTTTACCTAATAATATGTGTTTTTGATTTTATGGTCGTGCCTGTATGGTTCGGTTTTATGAGACCAGATTATCATACTTTTTTAAATGAGGTTAGAATGATTGATGATACTATGGTGCAGTTAGAACTAATGAAGAAGTTGACACAACACCATTCTCCATATACATTACAAATGGGTGGATTGTTCCACCTAGCCTTCGGTGCATTATTGACTGGATCAGCCTTCGGTCTAAAGAAATAAGGAAGATTAAAAGTAATGAAGGATTTGTTATTGAAGTATCAACGTGGCGAAATATCTCATAAAGATCTAAAAGAAGGCCTTTATCCTGACTTAATTCGAGCTCGAGGGAAAAAAGAATCTCGAGACGTTGTCATGTATTCATATAGATGGAATACTCATGAGCATATAAACACTCATGAAATAAATCGTATTATCCATAGTGTTAAGTCATTAAGGAAGTTCAACAAAACAATTCCTATATATTTGTTCTGTAGTGGAACATTTAAGCACCAAGAAGACCTATTGGTAGAAGAATATGGTGTTAAGATAAGACAATTTGAAAAGTTCGATCACGATATGTTGAATTCGTGGTCGATTCACAGATGGTATAATCTCAAATATTTCCATGACCGCACAATGGGTGTAAGAAATCAAGATTATAGTATATTATATGTTGACTCTGACACGATATTCTACGATGATGTACAATATATATTTGATACGTACTGTACTCATGATGTGTATGGTAGAGAGGAAATAGGATTTCGTCACTGTCCAATAACAGGATCAAATAAGAATATCAGATTTAGTCTTGATGTTGTAGATGCTGCGATATATGCATCGGGTGGTCGCTCTCATGTATACAAATATTGTACTGGTGTTATGTTGTTGAATAACAATTTGCATGTGAAGATTACTCATAGAATTAATTGGCTAACCAGGATAATGAAACAATTACAAGAAGGTACTGCAATTAACCCTATGCCTAATCCTAGGATATTAGATCAGTATGGTGTATGGTTATTACTGAGTCGATTGAACACGACATGTGGACTCTTTGGTATTCAAGATGTAACTCACTCCTACTTGGAAGCCAAGCACCAAGAGTATTTTAATCCTGTTGTCCTACACTATACTACCAAGGATGAGCAGGAGTTTGCCAAGTCGAACAAGGAGTATCATAATCTTATTAGAGACACAGAGGACTTGGGCCCAGAGATAGATCCCTATTATTGATATGAGTGAAATATATTATGTGGTTAGATGTCAAATACATAAACCTACTTTCTAACAAGTTACCACAGTTTAAGAAGAAGGATCAGTCTTATAACTTCAGATGTCCTTACTGTGGTGATTCCCAGAAGAACAAGTTTAAGGCTCGCGGGTACATTGTATCCAAGAGTGGAAAATATTTCTACTATTGCCACAACTGTGGTGTAAGTAGGAAATTCTCTGCGTTCCTAGAGGAGCAAGATAAGTCACTTCATGACCAATATAGATTAGAATCAATCGCAGAAAGAGGCCGAGAGAATGTCAAGATTGCCAAAGCCATAGATACAACAACAACTTTAAAATTCGATTTTCCTGAGTACAGAAAAAAGGGTAGCCCCCTCAGAAAACTCAAGAAAATCTCTCAACTTGAATGGGACCATCCAGCTAAGACGTATATCTTAGACAGAAAGATCCCCAACTATTATCACAGTAAGTTGTTTTACTGTGATCATTTTATGGAATGGACCAATACTCTCATTCCGGAAAAATTTAAAAAAGTAGAAGACAGATATGGACCCGAAGATGAGCCTAGAATTATTATTCCATTCATTAATAAGCAGGGCCAGTTCTTTGGATATCAAGGTCGTTCGTTTAGAAAAGATACTAAGTACCAACCTAGTCTCCGATACATAACTATTATGCTCGACGAGTCTAAATCAAAGATATTTGGTTTGGATGACGCAGATAATGGGAAGCCTATTTTTTGTACAGAGGGCCCTTTTGATAGTATGTTTGTTAATAATTGTGTTGCGATGGCTGGTAGTGATGGCTATCCAAAATTTGATGACGTTACAATGATATTTGACAATGAGCCCAGGTCCAAGCAAATTGTTGATAAAATGTTTAAGATTGCAAATGATGGAATAAAAATTGTTGTGTGGCCTAGTCGACTACAGTATAAAGACATAAACGATATGATAGTGGGTGGATTGAACGCAGCAGACGTAAAATTATTGATCGACGAGAATACGTATAGTAAATTAGATGCCATGTTGGCTATTAATACATGGAAGAAATGTTAATAGGAAGGCGATGTCTGTGTCAAAGAATAAATGGGCAACATTAGTTGATAAGATGGGTGACGACCTAACAGTTGTCAATGCTGCTAGAGTAAGTTTTAATAAGAATGTTGATTACAGTGAAGATGAGTATAAGTTTCAACCTATTGCGATGAATGTTCAAGCTAGGACAAAAGTTCCAAAGGTACCACAATTAAGAAAGGAAGACGAACGCCTTGTAAAGTATTTGGCTGAGCATGGGCATTGGAGTCCTTTTAGTCATTGCTTTCTTCAATTCCATATCAAAGCTCCTATATTTGTAGCTCGCCAACTTGTAAAGCATCAAGTTGGTCTGGCATGGAATGAGATATCGAGGCGGTATGTAGATGATGAGCCAGAATTCTATGAGCCTGAAGAGTGGAGACTTGCTGCAGAGAACAAGAAGCAAGGTTCCTCTGATGAAACTGTAGAGTACAGTATTGAGCCGGCTTATATTCACGCGACACAGTGTTATAATAATATGTTAGGCTTAGGTATTGCTCCGGAGATGGCCAGAATGGTTTTACCACAAAGCCTGATGACAGAATGGTATTGGTCAGGATCGTTGTACGCTTTTGCGAGAGTATGTAATTTAAGATGTAAGTCTGATGCGCAAAAAGAGACTCGTTTGGTGTGTGAAGATATATCGAATCAAATAAAAAAACTGTTTCCAGTTAGCTGGAAATATTTAACAGATTTAGCGGAGGAGAAAGAAGTTGCTACAGCAAGTTGAAGCCACACCACAGCAAAAGTTAAATGGTAAATTACCAATTCAAAGCAATTATTTACCTACATTGTACCAGCAATTTATTCATCTGTCTAGATATTCAAGATGGATCCAAGAAGAAGAACGGAGAGAGAGCTGGCCAGAAACAATAGACAGATATGTTGAATTCTTTGAGGATCATCTGCGAGAGAACTACGGATATGAATTAGAACCTAATGTAAAGAAGGAGATCCAGGAAAATATACTGAGTCTTCAAGTTATGCCTTCAATGCGAGCAATGATGACTGCTGGTCCAGCACTGAAGAGAGACAATATAGCTGGATACAACTGTGCATTCATTGCAATCAATAAGATTAAGTCGTTCGATGAAGTGCTATACATATTGATGAATGGAACCGGTGTTGGATTCAGTGTAGAGAGACAGTATGTAAATGATTTGCCATCAGTAGCAGATGAGTTTCATCAAACAGATACATTAATCACTGTAGCAGATAGTCGATTGGGTTGGGCAAAAGCATTGCGTGAGCTAATAGGACTATTATATGTTGGACAAGTTCCTGCATGGGACACATCTAAGGTTCGACCAGCTGGATCAGTATTGAAGACGTTCGGAGGTCGTAGTAGTGGACCAGAGCCATTAGAAGACTTATTTCATTTCTGTATATCTAAATTTAAGGGAGCGATGGGAAGAAAGCTCACGTCGTTAGAATGTCATGATATCATTTGCAAAATCGCCGAAATTGTTGTCGTTGGTGGTGTTCGTCGTAGTGCTCTCATTTCTCTCTCTAATCTTAGTGATGACCGGATGAGGCATGCGAAAGCAGGCCAGTGGTGGGAGAACGAAGGGCAACGAGCATTGTCCAACAATAGTGCATGCTACACAGAGAAGCCAGACATTGGTATCTTTATGGAAGAGTGGGTAGCACTGTATAATAGTAAGTCTGGTGAACGAGGAATATTTAATAGAGAGTCTGCTAAGATGCAAGCAGCTCGTAATGGTAGACGTGATGCAGATAGAGACTTCGGTACGAACCCATGCTCAGAGATTATTCTTAGGACAAATGAGTTTTGTAATTTAACAGAGTGTGTTGTGAAAGAGACAGACACGCTTAAAACATTGAAGAGTAAAATTCGTCTTGCTACGATACTTGGAACATTTCAATCAACACTAACAGAGTTTAAATACATATCAAAGGAATGGAAGGCTAATTGCGAGGAGGAGAGACTGCTAGGTGTTTCAATGACTGGTATTATGGATAACCCATTAACGAATGGAAAAGAGGATGGATTGGATAAGAGACTTAGTGCTCTCCGTGAGATTGCTATTGAAACAAATAAAGAATGGGCAACTAAACTTGGGATCAATCCTTCAGTTGCTATTACATGCGTTAAGCCGAGCGGCACAGTATCTCAGTTGGTTGACTCTGCTTCTGGTATTCATGCCCGTCATAATCCTTATTATATTCGTACAATCCGTGCGGACAAGAAAGACCCTCTCTGCAAAATGATGACCGATGCTGACTTCCCCGTCGAGGATGACATTACGAGGCCTTTGCATACCAGTGTCTTTTCATTCCCTGTCAAATCGCCGGAGAACGCTGTTAATCGTATGGATATGAGTGCTATTGAGCAACTCGAGCTATGGTTGACATATCAGAAGCATTATTGTGAGCACAAGCCATCTGTTACTATATCTGTTAGAGAGAGTGAGTGGATTGAAGTAGGCGCGTGGGTATATGCGAATTGGGAATGGATGAGTGGAGTATCTTTCCTGCCGTTCTCAGACCATACATATAGACAAGCTCCTTATCAAGATATAAATAAGAAGCAATATGAAGAGTTGGAAAAGAGGATGCCTAAGGGAGTTGATTGGATGACTTTGTTGGCTCGGTATGAAAGTACAGATATGACTGAAGGAGCCCAAGAGCTGGCTTGCTCGGCAGGAGGATGTGAGATTGTCTGAAGGTGTTATTGATTATGGTATAGTTCATTCTAAGGCCGCCAAGACAAAGATTACAAAGCTACGTGACTTACAAATAAGAGTTGTAAGATACTGGGAAAACGGTAATGTTAAAACCGAAGGTGATTATAATGAAATGCCTGATAAGTTAAAAAACAAGGCACCCGGTACAGAGAGATTCTTCGAGCATACAACAGAAGACGGTACTAAGTTTGGCCTACATAACTGGTATCATGAAAACGGTAACAAATTCAAGTCCATTAACTATACAGATGGATATGAAGATATGACTGGTGCACAGATATGTCATGACAACGGCAGAGTTATGGAGCAAGGTGACATTGTTATGGGTACCCGTGTAGGCAAATGGGAATATTATACAAAAGAAGGTGAGTTGACTCATTATGAACATTATAGCGAAGATGGTAGCACCATTGAAGTCCCGATTTTCGTTGTACCAAGATCGAAAGAGTAATAAAGGAAAGCAAGATATGAATCAAGATGATGAGATAGTGGAAAAGGATTCCTTATCCTGTGAAGTGTGTGGAGCTGTTTGCGAAGTTCAATATCAAGAGGATGATACAGATGGGCACTCCCCTGGTTATTGTCCCTTCTGTGGCCATGAGATGTATGATGAATTGTCTACAGATGACTTCGGCATGGAAGCAAGTGAGCGTGCCGAGTTCGGAGGTGGTGTAGAATGGATAGACGAAGATCAGTAATGTAATTGGAATTGATTATAGTACAACAAGTCCAGCCATAACGATTAAGGTAGATGACGACTACGACGTTTACTACCTAACATCAAAAAAGAAATCGATATGTGAGATTGATCATGAGCAGTTTATGTTCAGAGGATCACTTTTGCCAGACCTATCAGGCATAGACAGATATGCCTACATATCTTCGTGGGCTGTAGATATAATAGACACATATAAAACAGATAAGATTATGTTAGAGGACTATGCATATGCTGCGACCGGCCGTGTTTTTAATATAGGAGAGAATACAGGTATATTGAAATATCGGCTACGTAACAAAGCTAATATCGTATTAGTTACGCCCACAGAAGTCAAAAAGTTTGCTACCGGCAAGGGGAATGCCAAGAAGAGCAATATGCTAGAGGCATTTATTAATAAGACATATGTTGATCCAAGAGAGATACTGGATTACCATGGTGAGAACCCTATATCAGATATTGTGGACAGTTATTTTATATGTAATTATAAGGAGGCCATCGATGGCAAAGCGAACAGGCAAGGGCAGAAGAAAGATAGGCTCTAAGAAGAGAAAAGCTAGGAATAAGAATAGAAATAGGCTTAAAGCGAGATAGATTATGGATATTATAAATATTGTAGACATTGAGAGTTTGATATATGTAGGACGTGAATCATTAGAAATGATGTTCTTGACGTTAATGGTCGTCACTGCAATTGTCGTTGACAAGAAGATACTTGCCTCAGCGATGTTAGGATTGCTGTGTGGACTGTTAGGTGGCTTTGCATTAGGTGAGCTGCTACATGATTATGAAGTTCTGATGTATGCTATGTTGAGTGGATTGATGCTCTACTTGTTCTTCACCAGCGCAAATCTACCAGTACATATCAAGGGACATGTTGATGCTATTGCGAATCGCAATAAGACAAACATGGTAGGTTATCTCGTTATATGGTTCATATACTTTCGCGAAAGCATGGAAGTGTTCACATTCATGTTTCAGCGGTATAATAATACGTGGGAAGGGTGGACAGGTGCAGGTCTAGCAGTAATCATTGTTGCCGGCCTCTATAAGTGGTTGGTACAATATAAGGACACTAAGGCTCTATTTACGATAACACGATATGCATTCCTGGCATTTGCAATATGGTTTGGGTATGAAGCACTAGAGCACGCGTGCATACATGCATGTGATCTCGCATTACATAAGGGAGGAGGCTAGAAATGTTACCAACAGGTGGAACTCCAGTTAAGAAATCTCTAAGGGTTGATATTAATTGTATAAGAGAAGAGTTTGAGGCAACACGTGATAAAGTTCCGTGGCAATCAGGAATGACGTGTATTAATTACAAAGATGAAGATGAACCACACAGGCGTCATACTGGTCTAAGTGCTCCACCGGTAGAAGAAGGATGGCATGAAGGGAGTTTAAAAGAGGGAGCTGCTCATCATCGTAGATACACAAATTATAATCCTGAGTGGGATGGTACATTAATAAAATCAATACTAGAGTACTATGATTGTTTTGCTGGAAGGATTATGTTAAGGAGTCCTTGTACGTGCTATACATGGCATGATGATAGATCCATGACATCAAGTTCTGCTAGTGTAGATGAGGATTTGTCGTTTGAAAGTTTCTATAAGCTCCACATTCCAATATATAGTGATCCTGGCAACTACTTTGCATTTGATAGTGGTCTGTATAGATTAGAGCCTGGTTGGGTTTATATAGTTGATCCGACCCGAGAGCATACATTCTTTAATGCAAGCATGGAGGACAGATATCATATTATGGCTGGCACGGATATGAAAAAAAGAGAGGCTGCTAAGTGGAGCAACAAAGACCGTGGCAAGCCTGCAGGATTTGATTCTATAAAACATGAACTTAATAAAGAATTTTTTATATAAATAGCTTTGTCGACAATATATAACAGGGAAAATCATTATGGCACTTGTTTCGGACAAATATATAACAATACTCGATGATCACTACGGATCACTTGATGTTGATGGATGGATCACTACTCTCAAGACAGACTTCGATAAGTATGTTGCCGGTACTCAACCGGCTGGGTATCCACAATATGATAGCTATGATTCTAGCTACATAGCGACTGATGCAGAAGGTAAGCTCGTAAGACCTAATTTTGTTGATGGAACAAAGAATGTTGCTCATTCTTTAGCAGGTAATCATACTGGTCAAGCATGGTCATTTGCGGACGAAGTTATAGCGAGATTTGAGTTACCAGATGATTCTACTCGGCGGGTTGGGTATATGACAACATTAGCTAATAAAGATACAGGATGGATTGGTATCACGTCTTCCGATCCAAGATCAGCTGGATATACAACTGGTGGGATCGCTTGGTTAGAGTTGGTAATTACCCCTTCGGCTTCGAGGCAAATTAAGTTTAGAGATCAAAT